>Ga0306926_10004733_pt1 | contig 14338 bp, 16 predicted proteins | sample flu12Cox44000178_FD_203759 | JGI IMG/M metagenome (GOLD analysis project Ga0306926, IMG submission 203759) | Lab enrichment of tropical soil microbial communities from Luquillo Experimental Forest, Puerto Rico - flux8day.12C.oxic.44.000.178 (v2)... | ecosystem: Environmental > Terrestrial >...
AGCGCGCTCAATAACGCAGCTGCCCGCAACAGAAAGCGCCGTCTGTTCACAACCCGATTTTAAGCGATAGGGAGCGTGTTAGTCCCCATAAGCCGGAGCTCGACGGGCGAGGCCGCCGTGCAGGTCGAGCATGCGGCGGCGCCACGCCTTGACCGGATCGTCGGACGCGAGCAACTCGAAGTCGCTGATCGCGCGCGCCCATTGGAAGGCGCCGAAGACGATGTGATCGGCATAGGCCGGCGCCTTGCCGGAAATGAAATCCTGGCGTTCGACGGTGCGGCGCAACGGATCGAGGCTCGCGCGAAACGCCGGCAGCCGCGAATCGCGATCGCGGACGACCTCCTCCAGGGTCCTGCCAAAGCGCTCCTCACGCGACCGGCGGAAATAGTCCTGATCCTGTGGGCGTGAGTGGCGGTGGATGTCGAGAACGACGAGCGGGATGATGCCTGGCTGTAGCACCGTCTCGGTCCAGTTCTGCACAAAGCGTGCGAGCGCCCGGCCGGTTTCGCCGCCAAAGAGCGACGGCCGGTCGGCATAGTGCTCCTCGAGGTAGTCGGCAATCGCGGTCGAATCATGGATAACGGCGCCGCCGTCGACAATCACCGGCACCCGCCCGGCATTGGGCTGCGGCAGCTTGTCCTTCTCGGTAAAGCCCCACGGCACGGTCTCGACCGCGAGCCCCTTATGCGCCAGTGCCATGCGGGCGCGCCAGCAGAACGGGCTGAAGCGCCGGTTCGGCTCGGCGCCGGCAAGGTCGTAGAGGGTGATGGTCATACCTCGGTCCTCACATCAAACCGCCACAATTGGGAAGTATATCTCCTCATTGAGCAGGGAGGAGGACAGGCGCCAAAAGCGCGAAAATCCGTCCCTGCTCGCTCCCTCAGCACCGCGTTTTTCTTCCCTCAGGCTCTCCCTCAGCGAGAGGTCACGAAGGGTGCCAAAACTTTGATACAAATAGCGTTTTGCCTTGACGAGGTGGCCCGTAAGAATTTTCTCCCTGAGCTCAGGGAAGCGCCAATCAATCGGCGGCGGCGGCCTCAGGATGGCGTTCCCAGCGCCGCGCCGGGGTGTTGATCGGGTCGGTGAGCGGGGCGGCGCCGAAGGAGGCCGCCCGGCGCTCGATGGGGGCATCGCCGTAGAGGGTCGTGCGCTGGCGCGGCACTCGGCCGAGCCCGCGGATCACTTCCTCCATGCTCTCGGGCGGCATCTCCTGGCCGTGCACGGCACCGGCGGCCCGCGTGATGCTCTCGTTCATCAAAGTGCCGCCGAGATCATTGGCGCCGGCCTCGAGGCAAAAGGCGGCGCCCTCGCTGCCCATCTTGACCCAGGAGGTCTGGATGTTGGTGATGACCGGGTGCAGGACGAGGCGCGCCACCGCATGCATCAGCACCGCCTCGCGCCAGGTCGCACCACGGCGCGCTCGGCCCTTGAGAAAGATCGGCGTCTCCATCGGCACAAAGGGCAACGGCACGAACTCGGTGAAGCCGCCGGTTCTCGCCTGCAATGCGCGGATGCGCAGCAAATGGCGCGCCCAATGCTCGTAGCGGTCGGCGTGACCGTACATGATTGTGACGGTGCTCCGGAGACCCGCCGCGTGCGCGGCTTCCATGACCTCGAGCCACTCGGCGGTCTTGATCTTGTCGGGGCAAATGACCGCGCGGACTTCGTCGTCGAGGATCTCGGCTGCGGTGCCGGGCAATGAGCTGAGCCCTGCTTCCTTCAGCTCACGCAGGAAGTCGGGCACGGTCCGCCCGAGGGTCTTCGCCCCTTGCCAGACCTCAAGCGGTGAGAAGGCGTGGATGTGGATGCCGGGCACGGCGTCCTTGATCGCATGGCAGATCGAGAGGTAGGTCGCCCCGGTGTATTCGGGGTGGATGCCACCCTGCAGGCACACCTCGGTGGCGCCGCGCTCCCAGGCCTCCGCGACCCGCCTCCGGGAGGTCGAGGTCGTAGGGCCGGCCGCGCAGATTCTCGCTGAGCTTGCCCTTTGAGAAGGCGCAGAACTGACAGCGGAAATAGCAGATGTTCGTGTAGTTGATGTTGCGGGTCACGACATAGCTGACGGTGTCGCCATTGACCCGCTGCCTGAGCTCGTCGGCCGCCCGGCACACCGCGTCGAAGGCCGCGCCACGCGCCTGGAAAAGCCGCACGATGTCCTGCTCACCAAACTCGTCCCCGGTCGCAGCCTGATCAAGGATCGCCGCGAGGTGCTCCTCCCTCGCCCCGCGTGCGGGGAGAGCCCCCGGACCGCCGCCCGCCAGGCCGGGCGTTCCGGGGGTGGGGTGAGGGGCAACCGGCGGCTCGGTGCCGGCGCCAGGAATCCAGCTGTCAGTGCGGGCGAATCCTTCAGCGTCGATCGCTTGCAATACCGGGGTGCGCAGCGCGGGGTCGAGCCAGCGCCCGGGCTCGCGCGCATAGGCCGGATAGATCGCCAAGCGCTCGACCAAGAGCTTGCCGCCGGCGGCGGTGCGCTCGGCCAAGCGGTCGAGCGCCGGCCAGGGCGCCTCCGGGTTGACGTGGTCGGGAGTGACCGGCGAGACCCCGCCCCAATCGTTGATCCCGGCGGCGATCATCTGGGCGAGCCCGTCCGGGTTCAGGTTGGGCGGCGCCTGGATGTTCATCTCGGGGCCGAAGATCAGACGCGCCGCGGCGATCGTCCACAGGTGGTCGTCGAGGTCGGGCTCCGGCGCCTGCGCCATGCGCGTCCCGGGCTTGGCCCGGAAGTTCTGGATGATGATCTCCTGCAGGTGCCCGTAGCGTTCGTGCAGATCGCGCAGGGCCAGCAGCGACTCGATGCGCTCCCGCCTTGTCTCGCCGATGCCGATCAGGATGCCAGACGTGAATGGCACCGCCGCCTCGCCGGCCGCAGCGATCGTCTCGAGGCGCGCCGCGGGATCCTTGTCCGGCGAGCCGAAATGCGGCCCGCCGCGGCGGCGCAGCCGCTCGGCCGCACTCTCGAGCATGATCCCCTGTGACACCGAGACCTGGCGAAGCCTGTCGATATCGGCCCGCGTCATGGCGCCGGGGTTCAGATGCGGCAGGAGGCCGGTTTCACTCAACACCAGCTCCGCCATCGTGGCGAGGTAGGAGAGGGTGGTCTCGTGGCCGAGCCGGGCCAGCGCCTCACGCGCCGCGCCGTAGCGCCATTCGGGCTTGTCGCCCAAGGTAAAAAGGGCCTCATGGCACCCGGCTTTCGCGCCGGCGCGGGCGATCGCCAGCACTTGGTTAGCGTCGAGATAGGCGGACTCGCCGCGGCGCGGCGGGTGGGCGAACGTGCAATAGTGACAGACGTCGCGGCACAGCTGGGTCAGCGGGATGAAGACCTTGCGCGAATAGGAGACGAGCTCGCCATGCGCCGCATCGCGCAACGCCGCCGCAACCCGCATCAACGGGTATAGGTCGGTGCAGTCGGCGAGCGCCAGCGCTTCCGCCGCCGACAGGCGCTGCCCTGCTGCGGCCCGTGTCAGGACGTCGGCGGTGGTCATCGGCGGAAACCTTCTGTGAGCGGCACGCGTTCCTCCGCGAGGACGGCCCAGGCCCGGGTCAGCGACGGGGTACGCATAAAGGATACAACATCCTCGGGGCTGTCGATGTCGAGAGCGATCCCAGGCAAATGCACCACGTTCGGCCGGATGCCGCAGGCTTCGGCCGCCCGGAGATGCGGGTAGAAGCTGTCCTCGCCAAAACGCAAAGGCACCGCATTGGGCGGTGAGCAGGCGATCGCGTTCGAGCCGCGCTCGTCATGCGACGGGACGATCGTGAAGGCGGGCGCCGGTGGGTGCGCCGCCACCACGCCCGCCACCTCGGCCGGAGTGACGAGCGGGATGTCGCCTGGCAGGGTCAGCATGCCGGCGCACCCTTCGGCGGCGAGCAGCCGCGCCGCTGCGGTCACCGCGCCGGTATGGCCGTCGCGCGCGCCTACCTCGATCACCCGCGCGCCGTAGCCCGCGGCCAGCTGGCCGGCCTCGGCGTCGACTGTGACGACCAGGAGCCCGGCGATGCCCGGCGCTATCGTAACGGCCGCCAGCACGTCTTCGAGCATGGCCAAGGCCAGCGCCTGCCGCGCCTGCGGCCGCAATATCGGCGCGAGCCGCTCCTTTGCCGAGATCCGCTCTTTGACCGGCACGACCGCCCACAACGCCATTTCAGAAGCCTCGGCCGGCCGCTTCCAGCACCACCCGCGCCAACGCCTCGCGATCCTCGAGCGACTGCATCAACGTCGGCGCCAAGGTCACCGGCACGCCGAGATCGCCGACTTCGTTCGCGTCCATCTCATCGGCGACATAGAGGTCGATGACGTCGCCATAGTGCCGCGCGACGGCTGCCGCGCCGACCGCCAAGCCGAGCTCGGCCATCATCTTGGCGGTCGGGCCCTTGACCGCCTTGCCGCCGATGATTGGCGAGACCGCGATGACCGGTGCCAGGCACGCACGCAGCGCCTCGCGAACCCCCGACAGGGCGAGGATCGGGTCGATGCTGATGAACGGGTTCGACGGGCAGATCACGACCGCCCGCAGGGTATCGTCGGTGAGCGCCGCCAGAAATGACGACTGCGGCCGCGCCTCGTCTGCGCCGGCAAAGGCGATCTCGCGGACCACCGGCGCGCAGTGCCGCCGCACGAAATAGTCCTGAAAGTCGAGCCAGCCCTCGGCAGTGCGCAGCCGGGTGCGCACCCGGTCCTCGCTCATCGGCAAGAGCCGCGCCGAAATCCCGAGGCGGCGGCGGAAATCATCGGTGATCTCGGACGAGCTCGCGCCGGCTGCCAGACGCCGAGTGCGCTCGATATGGGTGGCGAGATCGCCGTCGCCGAGGTTAAACCAGGTCTCGCCACCAAGATCGCCTAGTGCCTTCATAAAGGTCCAGGTCTCATCGCACCGGCCCCAGCCGAGCTCGGGGTTGTCGACGCCCGCGAGCGTGTAGAGCAACGTGTCGATATCGGGGGAAATCGAGAGCCCGAGGTGCTCGAAATCGTCGCCGGTATTGGCGACGACGGTTAGCGCGCCGGGCAGCAGGATGCGGTAGAGGCCGAGCGCCAGCTTGGCGCCGCCGATGCCGCCCGAGAGCGCGAGCACAAAACCATTGTCCTGGCTCATCGGAAGAGATCGTGCTCGGCCGGTCGTATCAGAGCAGCGACCGGCAGGTCCGGGGCGGACCAGGCGAGACCGCGCACCAGCACCATCGGCATCGCCTCGGCGGCCTGCCCCATCAACAGCCCGGCGGCAGCGGCGATCTCGTCGGCAAACCCGGTTTCGGTCACCAGCAATTCGCGCCCAAAGAGGTCGGCACGGCCGCGCAGATCGACAAATGCCGGCAACCCCGCAGCACCGAGCGCCACGCCGACCGTGCCCTTGCGCCAAGGCCGGCCAAAGCTGTCGCTGATGATGACGCCGATGCCGACACCAAAGGCCTCCATCACATGCTGGCGCAGAGCTCGCGCCGAGCCGTCCGGGTCGACGGGCAGCAGCAATACCCGCTCGCCGCGATCCGCAGCTCCGACATTCGAGTGGTCGATGCCGGCATTGGCCATCACAAACCCGAGACGATGCTCGACGATCAACAGACCCGGACGATGGCGAACCACCCGCTTTGCCTCGGACAGCACCACCTCGACGAAGCGCGGGTCCTTGTCGACCTCGGCAGCGAGCGCCACCGCGCGTTCCGACGGCTGCACGGTGGTGACATCGACATACCGTCCTTCGGCCTTGGAGACGATCTTCTGCGCCACGACCAGCACATCGCCCTCCTTAGGGACGGTGCCATTGTCTTGCAGCGCCGCGACGCTAATCGCGCCGAGATCGTCACCCGGCTCGACCAGCTTGATGCCGGAGAGCGCGATAAGCGTGATCTTCCGGGTCATCACCCGAGCTTGGCGCGCAGCAGCGGCAATACCTGTTCGGCGTAGAGCCTCAGAAACCGGGATTGGTCGGGGCCGGGCGCATGAAACACGAGGTGGGTGAAGCCGAGCTCGAAATACGGCCGGATCTGCGCCAGCTGCTCCTCGGGATCGGCCGAGACGATCCACCGGCTCGCCGCCCGCTCGAGCGGCAATGCCGCGGCGAGCTTCTCCATCTCGAGCGGGTCCTCGACATTCATCTTCTCGTCCGGCGTCAGGGCGAGGGCCGCCCAGTGCCGCGTGTCCTCCATCGCCCGGTCGCGCTCGGTGTCAAACGACACCTTGACCTCGATCATTCGCTCGATGCTGTTACCGGGGCGCCCGGCGCGCTGCAGTCCTTCCTCGACCTTGGGCAGCAAGGTATCGCGATAGAGAGCATCCCCCTTGCCGCTGGTGCAGATGAACCCTTCGGCGAGCTCGCCGGCCATCGCCGCAGCGGTCGGGCCGGAGGCGGCGATCCAGATCGGCACCGGGGTCGCCGGGCGGTCGTATATCGTGGCGCCGCGGGTGCGGTAGTACTGCCCGTCAAAGGTCACCCGCTCCTCGGTCCACAGCCGGCGCATCAACAGGATCGACTCGCGCAGCCGGCCCTGCCGTTCACGAAAGCCCGGCCATTTGATGCCGGTCGCCGGCACGTCGTTCAACGATTCGCCGGTGCCGACGCCAAAGATCACGCGGTCGGGAAACATCGCACCCAATGTGCCGACCGCTTGCGCCACGACCGAGGGATGGTAGCGAAAGGTCGGGGTCGCAACGCTGGTGCCGATCTGCACCCGCGTCGTCTTGGCGCCGAGCGCGCCGAGCCAGGCGAACGAGTACGGCGCATGCCCGCCGGTGTGCTTCCACGGCTGAAAGTGGTCGCTGACAAAGACCGAGTCGAAGCCGACCGCCTCGGCCAGGCACGAGAACTCCAACAGCTCGCGCGGCCCAAACTGTTCGGCCGACGCCTTGTATCCGAGCTTCAGCAACGCTTGTTCCTTCCCTATACTTTGGCGAGCACGTCTTCGCGGAACCGCCGCATCTCGCCGATCATCGAGTCGGCGGTGTCGCCGGCGAAATTGAAATCGACATAGCCGACGCCGAAATCGCGGAACGCCCGCAGATCGGCGACAACATCGGCGGTCTGGCCGGAAAACAGCCGCCGCTCGCCGTCATCGGCGCGTGCCGGCAGCGCGCTGCCCCAGGCGCTGATGCGATAGGCGAGCGCCATTTTCGCCGGATCGCGGCCGGCTTCGCGAGTCAGCCGGCGCAGCCGCTCGACCCCGCCCTGAAAGCGCTTCATCGAATCGAGCCGGTGCTGCGGGTTGGTGCCGATCGGATACCAGCCGTCGCCGAGCCGCGCGGTCCGGCGCAACGCCGGTCCGCTCTCGCCGCCGACCCAGATCGGCGGGTAGGGCTTCTGAACCGGCTTGGGCTCGAACAGGATGTTGGCGAACTTGACGTAACGACCCTCGAAGCGCGGGTCGTCTTTGGTCCACAGCTCGCGGCAGGCGTTCAGATATTCGTCGGTAACCGCACCCCGTTCGGGAAAGGGCGGCACGCCGAGGGCCTCGAACTCTTCCCGCATCCAGCCGGCACCGATGCCGAAGACGAGCCGCCCCTTCGACAGCACGTCGATTGTCGCCAGCATCTTGGCGAGCAGCACCGCCGGACGGTGCGGGACGACGGTGACCGACGTGACCAAACGCAGCCGCGAGGTCCGGCCGGCGACAAAGGCGACTGCGGTCAATTGCTCGTGCCGGTCGCCGCGTGCGCGGCCGGGGAATTCGCCGGTGTCGCTGTAGGGATATTTGGCTTCGATGTCGCGGGGAATGACAACATGGTCGCTGATCGTTGCGTAGTCGTAGCCGATTGCTTCGCCCTCGGCCGCGATGCGCGCGAGATTGTCGGGTGACGAGAGCGGTCCGCTGACCGGTGGGCTGAAGCCGAACTGCATCTGTTGTCCCTCCCGCGAGAATTAGCTCCTGATAGTTACGGTAGCAGGCACGACGCGGCGTGACCACCGCGGGCTAGCGGTCGGCCTCGCAACGCAGCCAATCGCGAAAAGCGCGCACCTTGAGCCGTTCGAGCGCCCCCGGTGCGGTGACGATGTAGAAGGCGAACTGGTCCGGCAGCGCCAATGAAAAGAGCCGGACCAGACGGCCAGCGGCGAGGTCGGCGGCGGCGATCGTGCTCTGGGCTAATACTACGCCGTGGCCGGAGATCGCCGCATCAAGCGCCAGATGCATGTTGTTGAAGCTGAGGCCGGTGATAGCCGGGACATTTGTGACCCCGGCGGCCTTCAGCCACATCGACCAGGTCGGCACCAGCGGGTCGCGTTCGACGGCCTGATCGTGGATCAACGCGTGTGCGGGAAGATCCGCGGGTGTGCGCAGCGGCGGACCATTCGTCAGCAGCTGCGGGCTGCAGGCCGGGAACACCTCGTTTTTCAGCAACAGCTCGACCTCGAGCCCGGAATAGCGGCCGGCGCCGTAACGGATCGCGATGTCGAAATCGCCCTTGGCCAAATCGACTATCGCGTCGGTCGCGGAAATCCGCACATCGACCTCGGGGTGTTGCTCTTGGAACCGATGCAACCGCAGAACCAGCCATTTGGCAGCGAAGGAGGGCGACGCGGTCACAGTCAACGTCCCGGTATCGTTGTGCGCCCGCAATCGCCTGACCGAAGACTGGATGCCGGCAAAGGCCTCGGTGAGCCCGGGCAACAAAACCCGAGCCGAGGCGGTGAGCTCGATCGACCGGTTCATCCGGTGAAACAGCCTGACCCCGAGATCCTCTTCCAGGGCGTGGATCTGGTGGCTGACCGCGGCTGGCGTGACGTGGAGCTCGTCGGCCGCCTTGCTGAAGCTCATATGGCGAGCCGCCGCTTCGAATGCCCGCAGCGCGCTCAGGGGAGGCAGATGGCCGTTCATGCCGGATGAGAATTACTAAGCCGTTGCTGAGAAAGTCTCGTTTGTCGGTTCGTGCATCGCCGCTACTTGAGGATCAAGTGGTTGTGATGAGCGGATTCGCAACGCTCGACAAGTTTAGGAGAACTCAGATGACGGTAATTCCCCTCGAGGTACCCCGTCGCCGGCTAGACCCGCTCCCGCATACCCGCGCGCGGCGCATGAAGAGCAATGTGGCAGGCCGGCTACTGGCGACATGGCGGGAATGGCGGCGGCGGGCGCACGGCCGCGCCGAGCTGGCCGGGCTCGACGACAGGATGCTCAAGGACATCGGGCTCACCCGCGGTGACGCCGAATTCCTGAGCAATAAGCCGTTTTGGAGAGCTTGATGATGAAACCGATGAGACTAGCCGGCATAGCTATCGGAAGGTGGTTCCGGCGCGCGATGGTTGCCCTGGCGCCGCCACCGGCGCATGCTGATCGCAAAGCTTCGACGGAATATTACCGGTTTCCGATGTTCTGAGCATCGGATGACCGCCGCCAACAAAGTGGAGGATCAAACCATGACGACCCCGGACGGCCTTCGCTATGTCGAGGGTGAGCTCAATTATCTCGTCCCGATGCCGGAGCGGCCGCGCTATTACGCCTACGACGCCGGCCCCGAGGCGCCGCCGACAAATATGGCGCACGAGGCGCATCGGGTGCAGATCCACGACATGCGGCCGATTTCGGCGGGAGTGGCACTCGACCGGCAGGGCTTCGCGCTCGTCGAGCAGCGCACCCAAGTTCGTGACTTCTGGGACGAGGACGAAGTGCGGCGGGTCTATTATCCGGAGGCCGAGCGCTTTATCGCCGAGGTGACGGGTGCGAGCCGGGTGTTCATCTTCGACCATTTGCAACGCCGCCGGGTACCCGGCGCTGAGCGCCGGGCGCCCGGCGTGCCACCGCAACCGGCGACGCGCGTCCATGTCGATCACACCGCCAAATCCGGCCCGCAACGGGTGCGCGATCTGTTGCCGGAGGATGCCGACGAGCTACTGCGCGGCCGCGTCCAAGTCATCAATTTGTGGCGCCCAATCCATGGGCCCTTGCAGGACGCCCCGCTCGCGATGTGCGACGCGCGCACGATCGATCCCACCGATTTGGTGCCCTCGGATCTCGTCTATCGCCACCGTGTCGGCGAGACCTATTCGGTCACCTACAACCCGGCGCACCGCTGGTACTATGTGCCGGAGATGCGGCGCTACGAAGCGCTGCTGCTCAAATGCTGTGATACTAAGACCGATGGGCGGGCGCGCTTTATGGCGCACACCTCGTTCACCGATCCGACCACCCCGCCCGATGCGCGGCCGCGTGAGAGCATCGAGCTGCGGACATTGGTCTTCCACCCGAATTGAGATGTGCCTGCCACGGCCCGGCTTCAGCAACGGCGCCGGGCATGCCGCACATTCAAGCGTGCGATGACTGACACGCCGCGAATCGCCTGGGGCGGCAAGCCGCTCTATGGGGCGAGGGTCGGCATACTGATGCTGGAGACGCGGTTCCCGCGCATCCCCGGCGATATGGGCAATGCCGGGACCTGGCCGTTTCCGGTCCTATACAAGGTCGTGCCCGGCGCCTCACCGCGCCGCGTTGTCTGTGACAAGGCGGAGGGGCTGCTCGACGAGTTCCTCGACGCTGCCAGCGAGCTGGTGCGGCTGGGCGCCGACGGCATCACCACGACCTGCGGGTTTCTGTCGCTCTTTCAGCGCCAGCTGGCGGCACATGTCGGCGTGCCGGTCGCGACTTCGAGCCTGATGCAGATTCCGGTTATCGAGCGTGTATTGCCGCCCGGCAAACGCGTCGGGGTGCTCACGGTCAGCGCGGCAAACCTTACCGAAGATCACCTGCTCGCCGCCGGCGCCGATCCGGCGACCCCGGTCGTCGGCACCGACGACGGCGATGAGTTCACCCGTGTCATGATCAATGACGAGGAGCGGCTCGACGTCGCCGCCGCCGAGCGCGACATCCTCGCCGCCGGCGACGCGCTCGTCTCCTGCCACCCTGATGTCGGCGCGATGCTGCTCGAATGCACCAACATGGTGCCTTACGCCCGCGCACTCTCCGAGCGGCTGCGCCTGCCCGTGTTCAGCATCTACAGCTTTGTGAGCTGGTTTCAGTCCGCGCTGGTGCCGCGCGACTTTGGCCATCCGGCGAGTGCGGTCCGCGAATGGCGCGAGCGCTAAACACTTCGTCGATCGGATCGTTACCAGACTACCGGCACATCGTAATCGGCAAACACCTTGTCGACCGTGACCATGTGACACCGCTCAGCCAGCGCCTGAACAATCATGATCCGGTCCCAGGGGTCGCGGTGCGGCCCGCGAAGCGACGCAGCCGCAAGAGCGTGTTCGAGTGAGATCGGAAGAAGCCCGATCCCGTCTCGCTCGAGGCGGCGCCCCAGTCTCTCTGGCAAAGCGGGTAACCGCCCACCCGCTGCCTGTACGCAAATTCGTACCCGATACAGGCGCTGACCAAGACCTCGTTATCCAAGCTCATGATGCGCTTCGCGCCACCGCCGAGAGCTGTGGATCGTCGATGAGCCACCACAATAGCGCATGCGTATCGAGCAGCAGCCTCACGGCTCGGATGAACGCCGAAGCGTGATGCCGAACTCGTCGGTGTGTTTCCCTTCGGCCGCGTCGACATCCTCTGGATCCATGGGTGCGAACAGGGCTTCGTTTGAGATCTTGAAACCGCGCCAAGCACCAGGCTTCCGCCGCGTCATGGTCTCGATCGGGACGAGCCGCGCCATGGGCTTGCCGGCCCGCGCGATGACGATCTCTTCGCCGGCGAGCGCGCGGTCGAGCAGCGCGGAAAGCTTCGCCTTTGCTTCCGCTATATTGATTGGAACGGTCGTGGCTTCGAGTTCCGTTATGTGTTGAATATGGCCCAGTCCGGTCAATGGTCAAAGACTATGAGCCTGGTCACCCTTCGCTTTGCCACGGCCGACGATGTCGGCTTGCTGCTGGAGTTGATCCGCGAGCTCGCGGCCTATGAAAGAGCGCCTGGAGCGGTCGTCGCGACCGAGGATGACTTGCGCCGGCATGGGTTCGGACCGGAGCGGCGGTTCGAGGCATTGCTTGCGTTCGTCGATGATGAGCCGGCTGGGTTTGCCCTGTTCTACCCGGATTTTTCAACCTGGCGCGGCCGGGCCGGGCTCTTTCTCGAGGATCTTTATGTCAAGGAGTGGGCGCGCGGACGCGGTGTCGGCCGGCGGCTGATGACACGGCTCGCGGCACTCGCGGTCGAGCGCGGCTGGACGGCACTGAATTTCAATGTTTTGGACTGGAACCCGGCGCGCGGCTTCTACCGCCGGCTCGGCATCGAGCGGCGAAGCGAATGGCTGCCGCACAGCGCGACCGGCGAAGCGCTCCGCCGCCTCGCTGCGCAGGATCGCGGCGAGGTCGATTGACGAGCTTGCGGGTCAATACCTGCCGCCGAGCTTGCTGTGGTCCCAGCTGGTGACCTTCTCCGGGACGATCTTCAGTACCACCCGTTTGGGCGCGCTGTCGACTGATCCGCTCGGCCGTGAGGGACCGGCGCCCCGCGCCTCGGCCATGCCGGCAAATGCCGCTCGGACGGCGTCTGCGCCCTCGATGATCTCGCAGTGCCCACGTACCATGACCCCGCGCAATTCGGCATAGGCATTGCCCGACTCGATCATCAGCGCGACCTTCGGGTTGCGGCGGATGTTCAAGACCTTCTGCGCCTTGCCGTAGGAGGTCATGTAAAAGGCGCCGTCCTTGGCGAAATAGTTCATTGCCACGACGTGCGGAAAGCCGTGCTGGTCGAGGGTCGCCAGCGCAGCCTTGCGCTGCTCGCGAAAGAATGCGGCCTGCTCCTGGGGGCTCAGCTGGATTTGCGGGCGTCGGTTCATCGACATTCCTTTCGGCGCGTGCTAGGCAGCGAGGCTCATCTAGCTTTTGCGCGACGGCTCTGCAACGCTTTGGCGAGCGGCAGAAGCCAGCGGGAGAATTGGCAATGCTCGAAATCTATACTTGGCCTACCCCCAATGGCCACAAGGTACACATCGCGCTCGAAGAGCTCGGCCTGCAATACAAGGTGATTCCGGTTGATATCGGCGCCGGCGACCAGTTCAAACCGGAATTCCTGAAGATCACGCCGAACCATCGGATCCCGGCGATCGTCGATCCCGACGGCCCCGGCGGCAAACCCTTCACGTTGTTCGAATCGGCCGCGATCCTGATCTATCTGTCGGAAAAGAACGGCGGCAAGCTGATCCCCAAGGACCCGATCGGCCGTTACAAATGCCTCGAATGGATGATGTTTCAGATGGGCGGCATTGGGCCGATGTTCGGCCAGTGGAACCACTTCGCCAGCTACGCGGTCGAAAAGATACCCTACGCGATCGAGCGCTACACGAACGAAGTCAAGCGCCTGCACCGGGTGCTCGATCATCGCCTCGAGGAGTCGCACTGGCTCGCTGGCGACGAATACAGCATGGCCGACATCATCACGTTCCCGTGGATTCGCGGCGCCGAGCGGCGCAACATCGATCTCGCCGACTATCCCTCGGTCAAACGCTGGCACGACGAAATGGCGGCCCGGCCGGCGGTGCAGCGCGGGGTCGCGGTGCTGGCCGATCGTCAGTGGCAGGGCCCGATCAACGCCGCCGAGCGCGAGAACTATTTCGGCGCCACCCAGTTCGCGGTTCGCTGAGAAAGAGCGGCGAGATAACGCCTCCGCTATAATCAGTAGCGGATACTGCCGTCCCGCCGGGCGGCCGGCCGGGCTCGTGCCGCTCGGAGGCGGCGTCATGCGTATTCCGATCGGTTTAAAGATCTTTGGCATCGCCGTCGGGCTGCTGATCCTGATGGCGACCGCGGCGTTGTTGAGCATGCAGATGACGCGGACCGTCGACGGCCAGCTTGCGATCATCGACGAGAATTATTTCCCGGCCTATGTCGCGCTCGCCCAGGCCAATATTCGCTCCGTCGAGGAATCGGCCTATGTCCGGCGGCTGCTGCTGAGGATCGCCGAACCGGGTGACAATGCCGCTAGAATTGATCAGCTGCGCCAGCAGGTCGCCACAACCGGCAAGACAAGCGACGAACGGATTGCCGATGCGCGCCGATACATCAACCGGCAGATCGCCGATCCGCTCGATTTCGACGACAACATCGCGCTGGCACGGCTCGACGACAAAATTGAATTTTTGCAAGAGGAGCGGCAGCGTTACGAAGCCGTGCTCGGCAAGCTGCTCGCCGCCGCCGAGGCCGGCAATAAACCAGTGGCCGGCGAATTGCTCGGCGAGCTGGACGAGTTGCGCGATGATTTCGACCACAAGATCGACGCCGCGCGCGACGAAATGCGGCGGCTCGCGAGTGCCGCCATCGTCGGCACGCGCGCCTACCAGCGGCATGTCGTCACGATCGGCGTGGCATTGCTGGCGCTCGCCGCGTTGCTTGGTCTCACCGTCGCGGCCCTTGTCACCCTCGGTCTGGTGCGTCCGGTGCGACGCCTGCTCCTCGGCACCACTGCCGTCGAGCGCGGC
>Ga0306926_10004736_pt1 | contig 14329 bp, 9 predicted proteins | sample flu12Cox44000178_FD_203759 | JGI IMG/M metagenome (GOLD analysis project Ga0306926, IMG submission 203759) | Lab enrichment of tropical soil microbial communities from Luquillo Experimental Forest, Puerto Rico - flux8day.12C.oxic.44.000.178 (v2)... | ecosystem: Environmental > Terrestrial > Soil...
CAGTTCCTCGGCAACCTGCTTAAGAAAGCTTGGAAAGGCGTCCGCAAGGTCGGCTCAGCCATCGGGAAGATCGCCGGGCCTCTAGGTGGGGCTCTTAAAGGAATCGCAAAAAAGGCGCTGCCTTTCGTCGGCGGCGCACTGGGCAGCTTCGTGCCCATTCCGGGTGTTGGAACCGCAGTCGGTTCGGCCCTGGGCTCTGCCGCCAGCAAACTGCTGGAAGCCGAGTTGGAGGGACTCAGCCCCGAAGACCGGGAATTCGAAATGGCTCGCCGTTTTGTCCGCTTCGCAAGTACGGCGGCCAAACGCGCGGCATCCATGCAGCCGGGCACAGATATTCGTGCGACGATCATCGCGGCGATCAAAGCCGCCCTCCAACAACAGCGCGCACAGCCTGCCGGGGTAGGAGTGAGCGCGGGCCGCAACGGTGAACGCGGTTTCGAGGAAGTGGAGGGAGTCCAGGAACCGGCGGACACACCCAACGCCGCCCCGGCGACAAGCGGGCGCGCTCGCAGCGGCCGATGGATTCGTCGTGGCGGCAAAATCCTTTTGCTCGGAGTCTAGGATGGACTCGCCCTCTCCAGCATCATGGTTCATCGAACAGGAGGCGCGGGCCCTCTTGACGCGCCTGGATCGAGTGAAACCGTTCTCACTCCAAATGACCTCGGTTCTAGCCGCCGCGGTTTCGCCCGGAGCACAAACGGCGATCGAAACCTATCTTGGCGGAGGCCGTCGCGCTTTGCGACAGTTAGTGCTGAGGTTTGTCCGGTGGCTTCGCACAACTGATGGCCAGGCCGCCGCGCCAGCAGCCGCGCAAAGCCGCTTCACCATCCTCCGCCTGCGGTTCAACGCCGTCCTTGCGCAGTTCGACATTTTTGCGGATGCGCTGGTGCAGCGCAGCGAGCACGAATACGGCATCTGGCTCGGCGGTCTGGACATGGTTGCAGCAGACGCGCTTGCGCTGCCCGCCTACTACGAGACCCCGCCGGTGATTTGCTACCTTGACCGTGGCCACGGCGCCGCCATCCGCCGCGCAAGAACCCGGATGCCTGGCGGCGGACAGAATCCAGTGGCAATCATCCGAGTACCGCGGGAGCGGATGGTCGGCAGCGGCATTGCATCATCGCTGGTGCACGAAGTCGGCCATCAGGCGGCGGCGCTGCTCGACCTAGTCAACTCTTTGCGGCCAGTATTGATCGGGATGCAACACAAAGGCGGTGCGGAAAAGATCGCCTGGCGGATTTGGGAGCGCTGCATCTCAGAAATTGTCGCGGATTTTTGGGCCATGGCCAAACTAGGGGTGGCGGCAACGACCGGCCTCATGGGTGTGGTCAGTCTGCCCCGGGCGTTCGTCTTCCGCATTAACCTCGACGATCCCCACCCTTTCCCATGGATTCGCACAAAACTTAGTTGCGCGCTGGGCCGTGCGCTCTACCCCCATGCGCAGTGGGCCCGCCTCGAGGCGCTGTGGGAGTCTTTTTATCCCACCGCGGGATTGGATGAGCAACGGACGCGACTGATCGGGATCCTCGAGGAGACGCTGCCGGGCTTCGTTGCGTTGATGGTCAATCATCGCCCTCGCGCACTACGAGGAAGCTCGCTTGGGGAAGCGCTCTCGGTGAGCGAGCGGCAGCCGGACCGGCTCGCCGCGCTTTACAAGCAGTGGAAATGCTCGCCGCAGACGATGCAGGCCGCCCCGCCAACCCTCGCGTTTGCGGTGATCGGCCAAGCGAGAGCGGATGGCCAAATCAGCCCGGAGGAAGAAAGCCGGTTGCTGGCGGATTTGCTCACCTATTGGGCGCTAAGGGGAACCCTCGACATGTCGGAGCTGTGCGCTTCACAGGCGCGCGCCCAGATCGCAGCGCCAAGAATCTAAATTAACCAATTTTAACCAATCGCAGGAGGAATTATGCCTAACCAGAATATCACGTTAAAGATCATAGCCGAACCGCTCGCCGTTACTGCAGGGAGAGCGGTGAAATTGAGGGTGGCAACCTCGGTGGACGCCGCCGAACTCGCGGAGCAAGACTTCAACATCGACTTCGAAGTCCTTGGGCTTCCTTCAGGCGGCACCCAACCAGAGAAGATAACCTTCACAGAGGGTCTTTGGAGAACGCCGGCAGAAGCAGCCCAAAACGTCTATCGAATAGTGGCGAAACTCACGGAGCCGGGAGCGGGTCACGCGGAAATAGCCAGGGCGGAGAGTGATGTCACCGTCATCGCGCCTGCAACGATCGACATCCAAACCGACCCGGCGGCACCGGTGGTAGTGAAGGAGGGAGCACAGGTGAAGCTGGAGGCGATTCTGAAAATGAAGCCACAGTGTCCGCAGGCACAGGCGGGGGCGCAGGCTGTCCTGTCCGGGGCCGAGCTCAAGCGACTCAACCTCGACATCAAGTTCGACACCGAAAATGTGGGTCATCTCGCGTCGCAACCCGCCGATCGGACGAAGGTCCGCTGGGATACAAGCAATGTGCGACCGGGTGTCTATACGCTGAAAGCACGGCTGTTGGACCGTAACGGAACAGTCGTTGCCGACGACGGTGGAAGGCCGCTCAAGGCCAGCGAGGACGTCACTGTCGAGATACGCCCGCTTGCGCATCAAGACACGATCCCTGTGAGCTTGAAGCGCACAGCGGTTCCGCCGACAGCCGACCAGGCGTTGTGGGTGGCTATCCGCAACCGCACGAAGGCGATAGCCTTCAGCGGCAGCGGCTATAAGGACTTCATCGACCGCGTGCTCTGCAAGCGCGTTCCCATCCCGGCTGAAAGGGCGGACAAGATGCTGACCAGGCAATTGGACGAATTGCGCTCTGACATCTACGGCATGGCGGCCTACGATCTGCTCAAGACGGCCACCGAGGTCTTCCTGCTGATAAACTGCGGCGTGAAGATTGAGGGCAAAGACCCGGTTACGGGCGAGGCTTTGTACGATGCGAGCGAAGAGGCCAATGACCTTGGCGAAACCCTTTCTCTGGACGAGATAAGCGAGAGACTGAGGGTTTATCTCGGGGAGGGCAGGCTTCCTTATATTGACCGGGTCCTGAGAGATGCGTTTTCGGATGAGGCGATTATCGATCGATTCTATTGCGAAGGCGTTTTGCGTTCGCGGATTGAGTCTCCATGCTTGCTGGAGCTGATCTGGTCCTACTGGCATGAGGAAGGGATGCTGGTGCAGACCTTGAACGCGATCAGCCTGCGTTTTCAGAACAAGGCGAGCGCCGTAGCCGGGCGTGATCCGCTGGCACACATGGAAATCGATCCCTTGCGGCCCATGAACAACCTGCTATGGGGATATATCCAGGACGAGCAGAACCGCTTAACGGTGGCGCGGCGGGCTTACGAGTACGACCATCATTATGGGCTGGCGCTCTACGGGAAAGCCGTGCCCAGGCTGCAGGCGGCGGACAGCCGGTCGAAGTTTCTCGAGGCGTTCCACAACCTGCTGCATCTCTGCACGAACTTTTTCCAGCAGGACGACGACACTACCGTCATCTCTGATGGCTTCCCAGTGTTGAATGCCCTCAAGGAGGTTCACCTGCTGTTGGCCCAAGGCGCACACAACCAGTTCGGCGACCTGCCCTGGACTGCCCGTTCGGAGATGCTTATCCAGCAATGGCTTTTGGCGCGCCCGGAGATGCGCGACTTCCTGCAAAGCCGACACATGGTTCCCTACAAAGAGCCGTGGATGGGTGAGGTGGACACGATGAAGAAGCTGCAGGGCTGGACGGATGTCACTGTTACGCACTTCCACGATCTTGCGGTCTTCGGTGAACAACTCCTGCTTTCCACTCGGTACGGCGACTGGATCGACATTACCGACCAGGAGTTTGCGAAGAACTGGGCGCGCTACTGGCGTTCGGAAATCCAAGGCTACATCCATGCCTATCGGGCCGCGACCGGCGTGGACTTGACCCAGGAACCTGTGGATTCCACCATGCCGTCGGTGCTTCTGCTGAAGCGGCTGCAAACGCAGCGCGGCGGCTCGACACGGGCGATCGAACGCCCCAGGGCTGCTTCACCTGCCATGACTATCCGGGATGCGCAAGGCCCGATTGCCAAAAGAGACGGGTCGGTCAGCCTGCAACGGGAGCGATTCGCCGGCCAGGAAGAAAACGAATGAACGCTCACACCGGTGCTCGACTTTTCTTCCGCGCTCTATTTGGGGATGCGACACGCGAGCAGGTCGCTGCTGCCTTGGCAGCAGTTGACCACCGGCGCCCCCGCCGCCCTCGCCGTGCCACCCGGCGCGCGGACCGTGTCGGCAGCACTGGCGGAACTGATAGGATGTGAAACTGCTACCTTGACGCCTTCCACGCTGCATTTGGTTTGGGATCTGTTTGTAATCCTGGCCACTGAACAACCCATCATCATCTATATGGACGCCGAAGTCTATCCGATCACCCGCTGGGGGGTTGAGCGCGCAGCCTGCGGCGGCGTGCCAATCCGTGCGTTTCCTCACCACGAAGCGCGGACGTTGCGCAGGCAGTTGCGGGCCTCGGAGTTCAGCTCATGTCGCCCGGTGGTAGTGACGGATGGTTTTTGTCCAGGCTGCGGTCGGTTCCCGCCGCTGGCGGATTACCTGGCCGCCGTGCGCGCTTACGGTGGCTTGCTGATCCTTGATGACACCCAGGCGCTCGGAATCTTTGGTCACCATCCGGACAGCGACTCGCCTTATGGCCGGGGCGGCGGCGGCTCGTTGCGCTGGCATCAGGTCGCGGGCCCGGACTTGTTGGCCTTCAGTTCCCTGGCCAAAGGCTTCGGCGTGCCTATCGCCGTGCTGGCGGGCAGCGACAGACTGGTGCGGCGTTTTGAAAACCAGAGCGAAACGCGCGTGCATTGCAGCCCGCCTTCCGTGGGGGTCGTGCGAGCGACGGAGCAGGCATTGACAATTAACCGGGAGTCCGGCGACACGCTACGCCTGCGCCTGGCTGGATTGGTCCGCTACTTCCGTTATCGGGTGTCGGAAACGGGCCATTCGGTCAGCGGTGGACTCTTTCCCGTCCAGACCCTCGCGCCCGTTCCCGGCCTGAACGGATCTGTTTTGCATGAGCGGTTACGGCGCCGCGAAGTCCGGTCGGTGTTGCATCGCGTCCAAGGTGGCCAAGTGCGCGTGAGTTTCCTCATTACGGCACGCCACACACGAACTGAAATCGACTACGCGGTGGAAGCACTGTCGAGTGCCGCGCCAATAAGCCACATCAGCACGGCGAGTGCGAATGGAAGCGAGTCATGTAACCCACATCACGTTTTGAAGTGAGCCGTATCTGGCCTGGTATAACCAACTGACGACTTCACCAACCGCTGAGGCGGCTGGAAAGCTAAAAAACGGACGAAAATAATGAAAAGGAAGTCGCCGGAGAACACAGCATGAAAAGTCCATTTACGTTCGAAACGGAGCCGCTCCCAACCGCGCCACTCGGAAAAATCGGCGAGCTTGAAGGGGAGTTTGAAAGCGACCGGTTCCTGGGTTGGCTCGGGAATTTGTTTGGGGAACGGCAGATCATGGACCGCACTGCGTTTACCCCGAAAGATAACCGAAAAGGCATTCGCGACATCAAAAAGGTTTACGCGCTCGTGCTCCACCAAATGGCGTTCAGCCGCGGAAACGACCAGACACGATACGACACTGTCAACGCGCACTTCGCCATTCTGCCCGACGGCACGATTCTTCAACTCCACCCCTTGACAGCCTACCTCTGGGCTTCTGATGGACTCAATCCCGGCAGCGTAGCCGTCGAGTTTGCTGGAAATTTCCCGAATACCAAAGGTAAGTGTTGGGAAGCGAAAACGTATGGCTGCCACAAGGTGACTCCCGAGCAGATCGAGGCAGGGCGTTACTTGGTTAAGTATCTGATCGACACTATCGGGCTGACGCACATCCTTGCGCATCGCCAATCCCGCGACACGCGCGAGAACGATCCCGGGCCGGACATCTGGTATCACGTCGGCCAATGGGCCATCGAGCAATACGGGCTCAAAGATGGCGGGCCGACGTTCAAGGTCGGCAGCGGGAAACCCATCCCGGATGAGTGGCGCAACTGGGGCCGCGTCTCGAGGGAAGCCGGTTTCTCCCTCGAATCGCTGGATGAACTGGAGGGGGAAGATTGGTTTGGTGAAGTCGACCCGGAGTTCAGCTCCGGCAGTCGGACTTCCTACTTTAGCTCCGGCATCGAGCGCGCCCTCGTCCGATCCGCCATCCGTGGCGGCACGACGGACGAGAACCAGCTCACCGATCTGATTTTCTTTCGGAGGCACCCCGAGCGGAACGGTTGCCCCATCTCACGCTCCGAGCCGAATGCTCAACAACTCGGCCGGGAGTGGCTCGACATCCGCGACCGCCTCGTGAGGCCGGGGCTGGCTGGTACTGCGCCGGCTCCGACCCCTGCACCCGGTCCGGCTCCTTCGCCAACCGACCTGTTGCCTGTCGCCGGGATGGAGAAGACGACTACCGCGTTCCAGAAGAAGGTCATCCGCATTGCACAAGGCCTGGGCACGGACCCCAACTACCTCATGGCAATCATGAGCTTTGAATCGGGATTCGATCCTGCCGCCCGGAATCCATATTCAGGCGCGACCGGGTTGATCCAGTTCATGCCCAAAACTGCGAAGGTGCTCGGAACCACGACTGACGCTTTGGCACGCATGTCCGCGGAGCAGCAGTTGAACTACGTGGCGGCATATTTCGCTCCTTACACGGGCAGGTTGAAGACCCTGGAGGATGCTTACATGGCGGTGCTTTGGCCTGATGCAATAGGCAAGGGACCCGACTTTGTGTTGTTTGCGTCGCCCACCACCGCTTACACGCAGAACAAAGCATTGGACATAAACAAGGACGGGCGTGTCACCGTGGCCGAAGCCGCATCTTTCGTCCGAAAGCGATTTCGATCGACTGGGAGTGACTTGGAAGCGACCTTTAAGAGGTATCGGGAATTCGATGAAGAGCTGAGCGGGTCTGAGCCGGGTAACCTTGAAAGCGAGCTACTGGATGAGGAGGCGCGGCGAATCGGCCGGCCAGTGATTCGTCGCGCTGGGTCTTCTGGAAGGCCTTGCCCTCCACCGCGGGCGCCTGTTCGTGGGCCCCGGACGCCCCGGCCTCCGCGGAGGCCTCCCAGAGTTATCCATCCACCGTGGCCAGTTCCAGTTGCGACCTTCGGGGAACCACCGGAGCCCGGCACGGAGTATGTCCGCTGGGTGCAGCACTCGCTACGTTTAATCCTGGGCCTGCCGCTTCCCCTGAACGGCGTGATGAACCCGGAAACGCGCGAAGCCATCCGCGACTTCCAGACACGGATGGGATTGCTCGCAGATGGCATCGTCGGGCCGGAAACGCAACAGGCGCTGGTGGACGAGCGGCACAGACTGGCCGCGGGCGGCGCGCTGAGCGAACCGGAGGCGCTGTTCCCGCAAGCTGAGGAGTTCGCGTCGGACGAGCAGCCCGACCCCGAGTTTGGTGACCAGGAGCTGGAATTCAGCCTGAGTTCCTTTCCATCCGCCGTGCAGGAAGCCCTGCGCAACGGACGTGAAGTTGTGGCCTCCAAGCTGGCCATCGCTTACGGCCACCGAGACGAGAACCAATTGACGGACCTTGTTTTCTTCGCGCGCCATCCCGAGCGCTCAGGTCGTCTCATCGTCAAGGACGAGCCGGACTTCAAATCGTTGAGCCGCGAATGGCTGGACATCCGGGACCAGCTCGTCCGGCCCATGCTCAGTTCACCTACCCTGACCACACCTCTGGCAGCCCTATCCGCCAGCGAAGAGACGGAATATGCCAGTCTCCCCTTGGCGACGCGCGCGCAGTTCGACCAGTTACGCGTTACTATCCAGACCTACAGGGGTGTGGCCCGTGCGGAGGGGGACCGCGGGAGCCGCGTGCTGCTAGAGCGCGGCATTTTCCGGACCATCACTAACCTGCTGCCAGACCTCATCCGTCTCACGCAAATCAACCGACTCCCGAGTGGATGGGACCTGAATGCGGCGCAGCCGCTCCTGGTCGGGAATGTTCTCTACAACATGGCCTTCCCGGAAACCATCAATCAGGGAGGTACAGACCGTCTAGGCGGCACGCCGGATCCGACCTGCTTTTCGGCGTCGACCCAAATCCTGCTGGCCCGCCGCTTCCCAGCCACCTATGTGCGGTACGTCAAAGAGCTGGCCACCACCGACCGCTGCACGTTTGCCGCGGGGGACAGCATCGGTCCCCTCACCTTCGTCTCCACCAGCTTATACAAGAGCCTCGATAGCGTGCTGCTGCAAACCGCGTTCGACCGGTACTTCAAGACGAAAGCCCGTTCCGGCTCCTACCAGCCAGGCGACGAACTGAAGGTCCATCGACAGGTCTTCGGTCCGAGCCGTCCACCGCGTCAGCCCACATCGGACACGATGCTTGCCAGGATGGCCGCCTTCTTCAAGGCCTTCGTCGTCAAAGGCGGCAACACGCCTCCGTTTGAAATCGTCAACTTATGCACGGGCGACCCTGACGTGCAGTGCGGCAACCACACAGTTGTGCTAACACGCGTGACCACCGGTCGGGTGTTTTTTTACAACCCCTGGGCGAACGAGGAAGAAAGGAACACCATGTTCGGTAAGGCGCAGGTGTCGGTCAGCGGCAACGGCGAGCGTCCTGCCGAATCGAGCATGTCACTGACGGATTTCGTTTCCCAGATCACGACCGTATTTCATAATTGAGCTGCCGATTGACTCAGCCCGGCACGAAAAGGAGATCAAACCGAGAAGCAGCCAGCAAGCGGGGGTTCAACAGCCGTCTCCAGGTTCATACAACGCATCTGAACGATTCGCTGACTGCTTGACGACGCTCTGGAGAACTTAGTCATGATCATCGACTGCCACTGCCACGCGGGCAAAGGCGACGGGCTGACTGGGCCGTGGGACACGGCGGCGCCGCTGGAAAAATATCTGCGGCGGGCGGCTGCGGCCGGGATACAGCGTACGGTGCTGTTTCCAGCATTTCACTCAGATTACGCTGTGGCCAATCGGGAAGTCGCGCGAATCGTGGGTAGCCGGCCGGATCGTTTCTATGGCTTTACCTTTATTCATCCGGAGCGAGACCGTGGGCGCGTGGCGGCTCTGGTGAAAGAGGCGGTCGAAGAGTTTGGATTTGTCGGCATTAAGGTGCATCGGTACGACGCCCGGATCACGCGCGAGATCTGTGAAGTGGCCCGCGCGTTCTCCCTACCGGTGCTTTACGACGTGATGGGCGAGGTCTCGGTGGTGGAACTGTTAGCGACAGAGTATCCCGACGTGGCGTTTATCATTCCGCACTTGGGAAGCTTTTCCGATGACTGGAGGGCGCAGCTGGCCTTGATCGATCACTTGGTGCGTCATCCAAATATCTTTACGGATACCTCTGGTATTCGCCGCTTTGATCTACTCCAACAAGCAGCTCGGCGATCCTCCGCTCGAAAAATCCTCTTCGGCTCGGACGGCCCATGGCTGCACCCTGGTTTAGAACTGGCTAAGGTGCATTTGCTTGGGCTAACCCATGACGAAGAGCAACTTGTGCTCGGTGGCAACCTGATTCGCCTGATTCAACGAGTCCGCAAGCAGCCGAGCGCCTTCGTTCCGGCACCAGTCCGCGCGGCGAGGGTCCCTTCAGACCAGATCGATCCTTGGGAAGGAGAGCAATTTGCCCACTGAGAATGCTTTGACCCGCCTGTCAGAAAACCGCTTCCCCATCTCCTATTTGCTCGCGCTTGCGGCGGAGGGCGCGCCGCATCTGCAAGGCCCGATCCGTTATCCCCAGCTTATCGGCCGCTCGTCGTAACGTAGCTCCTTCTTCTTCCATTGCGATCTGGATGGCAGTGTCGACTGCGGTATTGCTGATTTCGCGAAGTTTTCTTCCCAAGGATAACGCACGGCGAATGGCTAGTGAGAATCCGGCGTCAGGCCAATCCTTTAGAGTCAGTGCCAGGGTTGCCGGGCGATCTTCCTCAGCGATGTCGCCCGCGGTGATGGGTCCGTTCCCGACGTGCCGCTGCGCCATGCGCGTGATCAGTTGGCGCAATTCTCGCACGTTACCGGGGTAATCCCGGATGATGAGATAATCGCGGACGGCTGGATCAAGATCAGGTGGATTCTGGCCGACGTAAAGCTCGCGCAGAAAGTGCCGCGCCAGCGGCAAAATATCCTCGCGCCGGTCTTGCAGCGGCGGCAGGCGACAAGTCCATGTAGCTATGCGATAGTAGAAATCGCGGCGGAATCTGCCGTGCGCTTGCTCCTCAGTGAGATCGCGGTTGGTGGCGCAGACGAGACGAAATCGAGTATTTTTCCAAGCATTGCTGCCAACGCGCTTATAAGTCCGCTCCTGTACCACGCGTAGCAGTTCCGCCTGGAGCCCGAGTGGCAACTCGCCCACTTCATCCAGGAACAGTGTGCCTCCATCGGCTAGAGCGAACGCACCGTCACGGGCAACAATGGCGCTGGTGAACGCCCCGCGTTCGTGGCCGAAGAACTCGCTCCCCGCAAGCTCGGGCACGATTGTGGTGCAGTCCACGACCACCAGTTCACTCTTGCCCGTGCGAGAGTCCAATTTATGAATCAGTCTTGCGACCAGCTCCTTTCCCGTTCCACTTTCACCCACAATAAGCGCGGATCCGTCGGTGAAGCGCGCGAGCTCAACCACGCGGCGCAACACGGAAATCCAGGTGGCGCTCTGTCCCACAAGGTTTTCCTGCACCACGGAGGAACGGACCAAATCGTCAACCGCCTCCCATCGCTCGAACCTGGAGACGATCACGGCGGCTGGATCCTCGAGCTGATCCCAGGCAAACGCATCGGAAGCTCCTGCCTGCAATAGGTTCCAGATCGTTTCTGCAGTCATCATCTTGCGAGTGACTCCAATTGCCAGCACCCGCTCGAGTCCGTTGTGGCTGTATGCGCGTAATGATTCGCGGAGTTCTGTTGTGTCTCGATCAAACAAAAGCAGCCCTGCGCCTGACGATGGATCTTGATCCAGCAAAAATGAACGAAGGCCGCGACATGACAGCGCTTCAATAACTTGTCTACCAGGCAAGACATGTTCGCCGCCAAAGTAGCGAAGCCAAATCGTTTTTTCGGCCAATTGCTAAGTCTCCTTATGATCGCCACTTTCTGTTTGTCCGGAATGCGGTCGACCCACGACCATCTCCTTTCATGATGATACAAAAGGCATTTATATTTGCGGTTCTGAGAGCACACTACGCAGGAGCTCTGTTACTCAATTTACACAACTCATCGCTTTTCTTATTGCCACGACCAATTGGCAAAATGCGGCATTAGTATGAGTCTTACGTAGTGCTCTCGTATTGAAACCAGGAGCAAACAATGACGCACGATAGGTGGTTCCCATTTCTAAATGCGCGCCGCGGCCAATTTGCGTTTTATTGCAGATGTTATCTGGATCAGAGCCATTTAAAGCGGGGTTGGTAGAAAATTCCGCAGGTATCCCGGCCAGATTGAGTTCCTCTAGGAGGATTTCCCCGAGTTCGGCGTCAAGCCCGCCGATTTGAACTTTCCCATTAGCATCATCATCGCTACAACCGTGTACCGAAATACAACGCCTCGCATTTCGAACTAATTCTAAAGCAATTGGTTCGTCGTAATTTGTAGATGTAACATGTAAACGAGTGTTACCGGAACCAAGTAGACCCTCAAACATCCAGAAGTCATGCAAACCGAGGGCGTCCGTGGCTGTCACAAATGTCGCAGAATGATAACCCGCAACTGCCAGGGCCACCTCACTAGTGCCTCCCTCAATGCCACCTCCATGAATAGCAGTAATAACTTTTTGAGTCTCGGGATTGTCAGTGGATTGAGCTTCTACAGTCTGGCTCCATTCGTGACGCTTCCAACGCTTCCCGTATGCGGTTCCCTCGACATTCGAGGAATCGGCATATAATGCTGTCATCGAAGGATAAAAGTCGGCCATAAATCCGTTCCAACTTGCTTAAAACGCCGTTCCTCCACTCGATCACCTTGGTGCATCTGCACAAACAACTACCGGCCCGATGATGCGCCAGCTCCAATTCGTGTCAGAATCGCCGGAAATTCATTGGGAAATTTAAGCCGCTATTGGTAGGTCTGCAATTACACGTTGGTACAAATCGACTAGTCCTTTGGCAAGGGAAGGCTCGACTTCTCCGCGACGCCGGCTTAGTTAACGGATTTCCTGATGTAGCTGACCTCGGCCCAGTAGATGCTCGTTGCGTCCCACCGGAGATGCCCAGGCAAAATAGGTATGTATTCTCTTTCCTGGAAGGAAGCCAACATCAACGGGAAAGTTAGAATAGATTTTTCTAGGACGTTAGCTTTTACCCATACCGCAACAAAGGATTTTATAGGGACTTACAGACGTTTGTTTCTGATTATCTGTTCCCGCCCGGTGGGAGGTGATTATGCGCGCGACTAATGATCTAGAGCGGCGGCGACCAGCGGAGATTCTGTGCGCGGGACAGGAATGACTAAGGACTCGTCCAGCATCACAAGCCCTCAAATGCGAGCCTTTTGGCGGTTACGAACAGAGGCTCCCGGGGCCCGCTGATTACCGGAACGGTCTCTGGGCTCCTCAAAAATGCGCGGTTATTCATGCAATATCGCTTCACGGTTTGGTTCTCATATCAATTTGCTGGTTAACTCGGAGATCCACGCTCCGGACCAGCTCAATGACGGCTAAAGCCTCTAAGCGATCGCTTCATATCATGCACGAGGTGAATGCGGATACCGACTCATTTGGATTTATCTTACCTCAGTCGATAGGCCTTTTTTCGATCGTGCAAGCGACGACGGTTCCGGTCGGCGCATTCGTCCGGATTTCCAAAGTTCCACCGATCATTCGCGCTCGATAACGCATGATGCTTAACCCCATCCCCGTTTTCTTCGAGCCGTTTGAGGCAAATCCGATCCCGTCGTCGCTGATCCGCAACGAGCAAGCTCCCTCGCCCAGGTCGAGGGCAATTACGACCGTCTTGGCTCGTCCATGTTTGATGGCATTGGCTAAAGCCTCCTGGGCGATACGAAACAGATGGATCGCTTGAGTATTATCGCGGATCTGTGCCGGACTAGGACGAACGAATGAGCAAGAGATTCCCGCTAGTCTCGAGGTGCTCGCCGCCAGTTCGTCCAACGCCGACTCGAGACCGCCTTCATCTTGGTCCACCGGTGAGAGGCCGCGAGCAAGGTCTCGCGTTTGTCTAGCTGCGTCTTGGAGGAAGTCGGCAATTTCTGCGGCAGTCTTGGCCAGGACATGCGACTCCCTCTCCAACTCGCGGCTGACCATTGAAGCAGTGAAACCGATCGCTACGAGAAATTGGCATACGCTATCATGAAGATCACGCCCGATACGCTGTTGTTCGCGCTCGCTGATGCTGATGATTTCCTTTTCCAGCTGTTGCGACCGTTCCAGAAGCTCAAGCCGAGCGCGAATGGCGTCACGCTGCTGCCTGAAAGTCCAGCCGGCGAATATGACCAGGCAAAAGAAAATCAGCCTGACGGTCGCGTCCCAGAGGCGAAGCCATTCGTTTGAATACACGTGGCCGGAGGCCTTGTCAGCCCACCACCAGGCAACTGTGCTCACGACAGAAATCACAACCGCCAGCCTGTGATTCCCATACCAAAGTATCAGAAGAATCGGTACGGAGTAGAAGGGCCAAAACGCCACTTCGTAACCGGTGAGGTAATCAATAAATCCGACAATGATCGCAAGCCCAAGCGCCTCAACGAAGAGCCAGCCACGCGGTTGTGATCGCAATAAACTATCGATACGCTCCAATTTGCTCTTTTCCAGGGGGTTAAGTGTCTTCCAGCCAGAACGACCGCGGAGAGACCGAACATAATTTTGCCGTCGGATTCCTCTTCCGCGACTCCATCGCTTAACATACTTTATTCCCGGTGTATCGGCATTTTTTCCTCAGTGAGAACCGCCGGCGCTGGCTGGCGCGCCCCCGACCGGGCCTTGGACAAAATCGAGAAATGCCTCCCACGCCGTGAATAAGCACACGATCAGTACTGCAAGGGCGATTAGTGCAGCCATCTGGGAGCCCGACCTCTTGCAGGGCTGTAATGTTAATAACTACATATATGTACTCTATTTCTATGTAACCAGTACCCGTACAGCCCATTCGAGGAGCGTTCAGAAATGGCGCTGCCTGATTCCCACGGACGCAGCGCGTTTTGACGGCAACGGCCGCGGGCGAAGCCCAAATTGAGACTTCGTTCCACGAAAACATGTCCGCGAGCGTCTGCAACTCGGCGCTCTCATTCCGTTTGTAACTAAATGGAGCCCGGCGAATCGACTCCCCGAGCTAAAAAGAAGGCTATGAAAATATTGCCAGCGCTC
>Ga0306926_10004737_pt1 | contig 14328 bp, 10 predicted proteins | sample flu12Cox44000178_FD_203759 | JGI IMG/M metagenome (GOLD analysis project Ga0306926, IMG submission 203759) | Lab enrichment of tropical soil microbial communities from Luquillo Experimental Forest, Puerto Rico - flux8day.12C.oxic.44.000.178 (v2)... | ecosystem: Environmental > Terrestrial >...
AACCCCTTGCTGTGCCAGAGATGAGGCCCGTTGTTGTATTGACCGAGAGCCCGCTGGGCAAACCCGTGGCATTGAAGCTAGTCGGATTGTTGGTCGCGGTAATTTGGTAACTGAACGCGACGCCGACCGTGCCGCTGGCCGTCAAGGAGCTGCTGATCACCGGGGGCTGCTGTGTCTGGGCTATCGTCAGCGCGAGTGTGGCCGAGCCGGTTCCGGCTGAATTGGTGGCGCTGATCGTGACATTGAAGCTGCCGGTTGCGGTCGGTGTTCCGGAGATCAGACCGCTTGTCGTGTTGACGGAAAGCCCGGCGGGCAAGCCGGTCGCATTGTAACTGGTTGGATTGTTGGTCGCGGTAATCTGGTAACTGAACGCGACGCCGACTGTGCCGCTGGCCGTCAAGGGGCTGGTTATCGCTGGGGGCTGCTGTGCCTGCGCGGCGGCGAACAAGACATCAACCGAGAAGTTCGCGCTTTCGAAGACACTTGTTGGGAAAACAGCATTGGTGCTGTAGGCGTAAACGCCGGCGTTAACAGGCGCGGTTAGAGCGCCTTTGGTCAGTGCGGTGGCGAAATAGCCGTCGGCCTCGGAATAGTCTTGATTGCAGTGGTAGGAAGCGACATAAGTCGTGCCCGCGGTGATTTGAATGGGTTGCGAGAACAGGACCTCCTGCCAGCCGCTCGCCGTCTCGTTGGCGAAAGTCGCGCTGGCGAGCAATTTACCCGACGAGCTCCACAGATGTGCGGTGTGGGTGCCGATATTTACCGAATCCTTCCAGAAGCGGATGCCGGTGACGGTCCCTGAAGTCGATGCCGAAAAGTTGACCCCGAGCTCGACCGAATTCATGTCGCTCTGGGTTAGGCTGTCGGGGACGGCGGTACTACCAAACAGATCCGAGCGCGCGGTCGCGCTGATCGTGATCCCGGGCTGCGGCGTTTCTGTGTTGAGACTGTCGTCGGTCGCGCGCGACAGGATCGTGTGCGTCCCGGCCGTGGCATTCCACTTGTAGCTCCAGTTCGTCGTGCCGGAGGCCCGGTACCAGGTCGTGCCGCCGTCGACCGACACCTCGACGCCGGCCACCCGCCCACCGGCGTCACTGGCCGTGCCGCTGATCGTGACCGGTTGACCTTCGGCGAAGGCAGCGCCGTTGGCGGGCGTCGAGATCGACGACGAAGGAGGTGCTGTGTCCGTGGACGTGGTCGCAGCGACGAGCCCCGATTGCAGCGATCCCGGCTGAGCGCCCATATCGGCGAGCAAGTTCACTATCGCTTGCTGGACGTTCGGATCGGTTGCGGTCGGCGTCCCGTCGTGCTCGGCGCTGAGCCCCCAAGACCAGAAAACGGTGCCCGCGCCAAACACGAGCGCACTGCTGCTCGGATCCCGATACAAGGTCAGATTGTGCGTCGCTGTACCGTTGCCGGTCGTTGAACCGTAATCGAGCAGGTATGTATTCACGGCCAGCGTTGTCGACGACAGGTCGATCAGACCTCCCGGGGCAAAGCCGTTGTCCGGAGAGGCATCCCATTCGTAGCCGAGGTAATTTTGGGTGAGGGTCCATGTCCCGCCGGACGCCAGTGTCGACACGTTCGGCGTATTGCGCCAAAAGCGCAATGTGCTCATCGGATAGGGGACCTGGATCGCGTCGGAGCGCCACGAATCCACCTCGAAGATCGTGCCCGTTAAGTTATTTTCCGGTTTTCCGCCATCCGCCGGCGGGCTGAAGCGCAGGTCGCGCCAAGTCCCGGTCCAGGTCCAGGTCGGACTGGCGTCGAGCGGGTCGAGCGGGGCGTTGTGGCGTGTCTCTTTGTAACAGACGAGCGTGCGGTACGGCGTATTGCTGCCATCGATGCTCGGCTCCCAGCGGGTCTTCCAATAGACTTCATTGCCGCTCATGAACACAAGATTAAGGCCACCGCTGCGCGCCGATGCAATATTTGCCCGCCCGGTGGTGTCCCAGTACTCGTCGTGCCCGGTGGATGTGAAGATCTTGTGCTGACGCAGCAGAGACGGGTTGCGCGCCGTGTCGACCCCGGCGATGTAAGAGACGTCATAGCCGTTCTGTTCGAACCAATTGATTGCGGCAAATTCGGCGCCAAACAGAAAGTCCTGCCAGCCGGCGTAGGTGCCAATGCCGTCGCGGGTCCCGAACGGCCGATTATAGCTCAGCTTATAGGCGCGGCCGGGCGCCGAATCCCCGCCGGGCCCATTGCCGCCGTAAAAATTAGCGCCGCCCCAGCCGTTGTAGGCGTGCCACGTCGTGTCCGAGGTCTGGAACAGAATGTCGCTGGTCGATTCGTCGGCCCGGACAATAAACGGAATCTGGTTTTCGTTGCTCGTATTGTTCAAATCGACGAGATGCGCGAGGTAGACGCCGGAGACCGCGTTCGCCGGGACCGCCCACGACGCTGTGACCGCCCAATTGCCGGCATCGACCTCGCCGGTCGTCGCATTGGTGATCGGCGCCGGCTGACTTTGCGCCTTCGTCATGTTAATCGTCGTAATCAGCCGCGCGCCATTTCCCTGGTAGTAACCAAGCCGGTAAATGTCGATTTTCCAGTTATTCGTGCCGGATTGGATCTTGAAATTCACCGTGGAACCATGATTGACGCTGATGTCGGTTGTGAAGCCCAGCAGCGTAGTCGACCCCGTCCCGCTGTCATCCCACTGGCTTTGGGGAGTGCCCGGCAGTTGGTTCTCGGCGACAATCGCGTTTTGCGCAAACGCACCGTTCAGCCCGGTCGCCAGGAAAAAGATCGCCGCCAACAAAATTCTCATCGTTGCCTCCCTGTGCGCCTAGTGCGGCAATTCCGGCGGCCCGATTTCAACCGTCGTCTCCGGCGGAAGCTCGGGCGGGAATTGATCGAAGTTGACGCGCTTCGCGAGCTTAATTGTCGGTTCGATCATGGCCGAGAGTTGGTCAGTAGAAAGACAGCCTTGGGCCTGCGCCGCTGTGACTAGACCCTTAAGACTCGCCAACTTGTTTGGCATGGCTGCCTTCAATGGATCCGCTTGAGCCTTCTCCTGATCCGCGGCTTGTGTGTTAGGAACAGCAGGAACAGCCGAATTCGGTGGGCCAAAAATATGGGTCACAAAGTTTGCCCGGTGCGCCCAATAAGAGTTTGCGTTTTGATCGATTTGTGTCGCAGCATCGTTGATGTTTTGCACAAGTTGCGAGCAGTTGCCCGTTGACTGGGCGTTGGCCACGGCAGCCGGTGCAACCGCGGAAAGAACCGTACAAAGCAGAGCGGCCATCGCCTTCATGGCCGAGCCTGCCAAGCATGTTTCGTCTAGCAAGACGCGCCGCGCATACTGTAAGGCTAGTCCGGTCAACTGCGCCGCCGTCAGGTTCTCGCGTACGCTCACCGGCGTAGTTCCATCGCCCAGGAGCACGGTTCCGTTGCATGGGAGTGGCGTGACAGTGGCGCTCAGTTGGGACGCGGAGAAATTGGCGTCATTTGGCGTCGGGATACTTATCGCCGTCGCTTCGCTATTTTCTGCAACGGTCAGCGGGGTCGAATCCTCAGTTAATACCGCCATTGCCGACGTAGCCGGCGGAGTATTGCTTGAAGCGGCGTCTGCGGCCGTCACCGATGGTGTATTGCTTGAAGCAATAGCCAGGGTCGCGGTCCCGGAGACTGTACTGCCGCTTCGTTCGGACATGATAAACGGAAACTCAGAGCTCTGGCCAGCGCCGTTGGGCGTCGGCGTAAACTCTAACCCGGTCAGCTGTGCGACGGTCAGTGTCTCATCGACGATGACCGGGCTGAGCCCGTCGCACAGCAGCACCGTCCCGTCCGATGGTAACGTGTCAACTGTTACGGATAATTGGGAAGAGGAGTAACTGGCACCGCTCGGCGCTGGAATATTGATTGCGGTCGCGATGCTGTTTTCAGCTACAGACAGCGACGTCGAATTTTCACTCAGGCTCATGATTGGCCTCCCCTCTTCACGCCGGATCCTCTAATGCGGCTTTTGTGCCAAGCAAAGCCGGTCCTCTTTCGGCAGGTACTATGGTGTTCGCGTACGATCGCGAAAATCGGACTCCGATAGCGAATCATTAAGGTTAACATAGCGCAGCATTGTCACGCGTTCCTAATTCGTGCTGGCACGCCGGTTACGACCGTATGCCGCGGTACGTCCCGGGTTACGACCGCGCCCGCCCCGATCATCGCGCCTTCCCCGATGGTAAGCCCACACAGAATGGTCGCGTGCGATCCGATCGACGCGCGCTGGCATACCCGCGTGGGTTCCAGTTTCCAGTCGTTCCGCCGCTGTAACTCACCGGAATCGGTTGTCGCGCGCGGAAACCGGTCATTGATGAACATGACGCCGTGTCCAACAAAGACTTCGTCTTCGATAATTACTCCCTCGCATACGAACGTGTGAGATGAAATCTTGCAGCGCGCCCCGATCAGGGCACCGGCCTGAATTTCGACAAACGTCCCAATCAATGTCTGGTCGCCGATGATACAGCCATAGAGGTTGACTAGCTCAGGCTGGGGAATCCGCACCCCCTGGCCAAGCTGAACATCTTTGTCAATCGGCATCACGATCGCCCCTTGCGGAAATTTTTTCGCCGCGTGAACGCGAGATAGCGGGTCGCAGCGCCGTGTAACGGAAGCGCCAAGGCACTGACGTCAACGCCGTAAAATATAACTCGACCGGGAGCGCCAAAGATCATAGCCTCCTGCCAAGCTTATGCTTGATATCGACTGGATTGCCTCGCGCAGCTATCGAGCGAGACGCCGCCTCTAGCGTCTCGACGACCTGCAGTCCGGTCAAGCCGCTAGAGATCGGGGACGCACCGCGGTAAACGCAATCAATGAAATGCTCCGCTTCCGTCTGCAGCGCTTCCTTTGCCGGCAGGTGCGGCGCCCACATATCCCCGGCACGATAGCCGATCCTCAGCTGATGCGCTTTTTCCGGCGAGCCGTTGACCGTAATCCCTTTATCATACACCTTGATCTTCTCAGTCGGTTCCACATCATCATACATGATCATCTTGCGGCTGCCGCCGATGAATGTCTGCCGCACCTTGACCGGCGACAGCCAATTGACGCTGATCTGGGCAATACAGGAGCTCCGGAAGAACAGCGTTATATGCGCCATGTTCTCCGGACTCGCCGGGACATGGCTCGCGGCCGTCGCCGATACCGCAACCGGTCGTTCGTCGAAAATGTACTGAATGATCGAAATGTCGTGAACCGCCAAATCCCAAACCACATTGACGTCGTTCTGGAACAAGCCCAGGCTCGCACGTACGCCATTGTAATAATAAATGTCGCCGAGGACTCCTTCGCCTATCAGCTGGCGAATCTTCTGAACTGCGGGAGTGTAGAGGAAGGTGTGGTCCACTAGAAGAACAAGGTTGCGGCGAATCGCCTCTTCAATCAAGTGCTGCGCCTCTTCGGAAGTCCCGGCAATCGGCTTCTCGATTAGTACATGTTTGCCGGCTTCGAGCGCCGCCAAGGCCAGTTCATAATGGGTGTGAACCGGGGTCGCGATCGCGATTGCATCGATCCTGCTATCGTTCAAGACATCGCGAAACTCGCTGGTCACGGCTACGTCGGGATGACGTCGCCGAACCAGCGCCAGTTTTTCGGGGTCAAGGTCGCTAACCGAGACGACCCGCGCTCCCTCGATATTGGCAAAATTACGTACCAGGTTTGGACCCCAATAGCCGTAGCCGATGACCCCGACGCCGACAGCCGCCGGCCCCCATACCTCGCGCGAGTTATTCACACCCGTACTCCGATATTCTCTTCCCACAGCTCGGCTTGATCGCGAAAGTGCTATCCTGCAGCGCTTTTGCCCAAGACCGCCCACGCTCAGTAAACTCTAAGAATTTCGAGCCCACGGTTACGCGGCGACATAGTACGCTGGAGGCTAAGATACTCATCTCAATAGGCGTTCTCGCGGGACGCCAAAATTCCGACAGTCTTCAGAACGATCTTGAAATCGAGCCAAGGGGACCAGTGCTCGATGTAGTGGAGATCGTGGGCAACGCGGGCGCGCGCCTTCTCCAGCGTGTCGACCTCGCCGCGGAGTCCATTGACCTGAGCCCAGCCTGTGATGCCGGGTTTGACGCGATGACGATGCAGATACTGCTCGACTGCCTCGCAATAGAGCCGATCGCCGGCCTTCATCGCCACCGCGTGCGGGCGCGGACCAACCAGCGACATGTCACCGCCAACCACATTGATCAACTGCGGCAACTCGTCCAAACTGAGCCAGCGCAAGATGTGGCCGAGACGAGTGACTCGCGGATCGTTTCGAACCGTGCGTTGCGCCCCAGAAGGGTCGCCGCGGTTGACATGCATCGTACGGAATTTGAGCACCCGGATCGGCTGGTTATTGAAGCCGAACCGCGTCTGCTTGAAGAACACCGGGCCGGGGCTGTCCAGCTTGATTAAAATCGCAATCACCGCCACCAAGGGACTGGCCAGGACCAACAGCAGTGACCCTAGCAGCCGGTCTTCCACCCATTTAACCACGGCACGCCAATTCTTGAGTGGCCGGTCGACCACCTCGAACACCGGGACAGTGCCGACATAACCGAGCCCGCGTACATCGAAGACTTCAGCTAGGGGCTCGAGGCTGAGACGTACGTCAATCGCCAGCGCTTTCATCTTGTCGCAGAGCGACTTTAGTCTTTGCTCGGCATCGAGCGGCAAAGCAATGATTACTTCGTCGATGGTTGTTTGGCGCGCGACATTAAGGAGGTCGTCCGTCGTACCGTGCACGCTGAAGCCGCAGACCGAACCCGGCAGCCGGGATTTTCGGTCGTCGAAGACGCCGCGAATGACGACGCCCTTGTCCTGCTCTTCCCGCAGCCGTGCGAGCAGTCGCTGTCCCTCGGTTCCCGCGCCGATGATCGCGACGTTGCGGGCGAGATAGCTGGCACCAGCCCGGGTCGCCGTGACGGCATGGACAAAACAGCGTCCGATCATTAGCAAGATCGGCGCGCCGATGATCCAGGCCACCGCCCAGCCACGGGAATAAATTTCGGATGTCTTGCTGAGAAAGGCAGCCAGCAGCAAAACAGCTACTGTGAAACCCCAGGTCATCACGACATGCGTCACCTGCCAGCCCAGTCTCGACAACTGTTTCGACTGGTAGCCGCCCAGCCGTTCGAACATCCCAGCGAACACCGTTGCGGCCAAAAACGCGGTCAAGATGTGACGCTCCGGCTGCGCTACTTTCTGGTCCATCAGGCCAAAATAGACTGCCAAAGCCGCTGCGGCCGCCGCCAGTATCAGACACCAGTCCAACGCCCCGACGACGAAGGCCACGAGCTCTGGCGACAGCCAAGCCGGCCGCCGAAAGTCGGCCGCCTGATGTACTTTCCGCGGGATCGCATGAGGCGTACCAGGCGCAAAGCTAGGATCGCGCGCCGCACCTAGATATGGACTGCGAGCAACGGCTGATTCGAGAGAAAGTTCGGGCGTAACCGCAGGCACGTCGTCTCCGCTGCTCGCAAAAGTTGAAGTTAACGACTGATCGTAGATATAAGTCCGTCACATAGGAATGTAACTGAACGTGTCTGATTGCTAGCGTACCGGCCGGTTTTTGTCAATCAACGATCGTGGTTAAACGCTATTTGGATTAAATCAGTTAACAAATGTTTCGATTAGGACATATATCGTAACCAAATTCCAGACCACCACTAAACTTCGTGATCATATGGTAAACAACCAACGGGTGCAATATCGACAGGCGTATGGCATTCGAGTGCGTCCCAAGCTTTATCCCTTTGAAAGGTTCCTGGGTCGAAGGTGGGCGGTCGCGAGGACGACAAATCGAAATCACCGGCATTCGGCCGCTTTGCCGGCCGATCAACGGACGTCTGCCGGGACGTCTGCCGGGGCGTCTGCCGATCGTTCCGCCCGATAACTTCCCATTTTGGTCCGTACTGCGCCAAATTCGTGAGCCGCTCAAGATCGAGGATCGTCACCCAGTGCTTTTCTAAGCTGACGATCCGATCGGCACGCAGTGAACGCAAAACGCGGTTGATATGCACCACAGTCAGCCCAAGGTACTGTCCGATTTGAACCTGCGTCATAGGCAGATGGTACCTCGGCCCTGTAATCAGCTTTTGGCGCTGCAGTCGCGTATAGAATTCAAGGAGCATCATTGCCAACCGGCCACGCGCATCGACGCTCGAGACCGCGGTGAGAAGGCGCTCCGAACGCTGCTGATGTTTGCTCAGCAACCAAGCGACATACAGCGCGGCGGCTCGATCTGCCACCACCTCCATCAACGGTTGTTCTGCCGGGATCTCCTCTACCATTATTGAGGTGAGGGCCACGACTTCTTCTATTGGCCGGACACGCAAACGCGCTCCAAGGCCAATCACGTCGCCCGGCAGGTAGACGTTAACGATAGCTCGACGACCATCGAACCAATCGCGAAACTGACACGCCCATCCACTGCGGAGATGGTATATGCTGTCACTCCCACCGTTGGCCGCGCCTAGTAGTTCGCCAGCCTTGAACAGGCGCGGCCGTGACTTGCCAAATTTTTCTCGCAATATCCGCCTGCCCAAAAGCAGTTGGCTGTGAAGGCCCGGCTTACGGCTCGCGTCCTGATCTGAAGGATTAACCTCGTCGGCTATTTGGAACGGCATCGCGCCCGAAAGCTTTGTCATTTTCTCCTCTCGCGGCCGAACTCGAGATGCAGGGGACCCCAGCCCAATAGCGAATGTTCGTGCCGTCATTCACAAGACGAGGGCAGAGGACAGCGGCTGTGCCGAAAAATTAACTGCTGTTAGAAGAGCTTAGAAGTAAGGGGCTTCTGCGCGTCGCAGAGAGTCCCGCGCGATCGCAATATCGCGAGAACGCCCGCCATTTGAGATCGTACACGTAAATCAGCGATCCGCGGAGCTTCTCGGCCATTTGTCTCAGCTGGCGATCGTTGGTGGCCGTCTGGGCGGCATGCTCAGCGACGATCGCTAGTTTCATTGCTGTCTCTGGCGCTAAGCGCGCGTACCCGTTGCCAAAACGGGAATTATATCGAGATAGACACAATAACCCCAGTTTGACGCGCACAAAATTCACCAGAGCATGAGGTCCGCCCTGGTATATAGATTCAGCGACGTTATCCCAGGCCTGCTCGATGACACTATCACGAAGCGGCTCCGCATACATTTTGAGAAAATGCTCTATGCGCGTTTTATCGAATGGCTGAAGGAGGGTGAATAACGGTCGGCTCAGTCGCGGCACGGCATAATACGCGATAACGTACACGGCGCCGAACAATGCCTCCGAATCGCTCAGGTATTTGGCTGCTCCCGTCATCCCAGCGAGGCAGTGGTGCCAGAAGCGGTTCCCTTCGACAGCCGCCGCTTCGTCGCCACTCAAAGCGTATATTCTGTCGAGCAGGCGGTCCGTGAGCGGGGAAGCACGTGTGTAGCTACCGAACCTTGAGTTGAGATCGCTGTGGGCGTCTGCCGCCACTTCCGGAGACAGGAGTGCCGCCGTTCTAAGCCAGGTGTAGGAATCTTTGAACGCTTCCGTTCCTTCTCGGTCCCGAACGAATGCCGACAGCCGACGTTCTGCTGCTTGTACAAGGGCTGCGGCAGATGCCCGGCTGGCACTGGGACTGACGTCACGAAATCGTGGAGCGACCGCCAAGATCTTTTCCCAAGCTCCGCCCCGAAGGCTTGGAGATAGACGCGAGACCAGCGTACACAGTGGCTGTGGTGTTGCATGGCCAAGGAGAGCGGCGGCGCCCAGGGTCAGCAAACACTTGTCACTGGCTCGTTGAATTCGTTTTTTTGTTGCGTCCGAGCGCTTACCACTAGTTTCAAGAGCGGCAGTGACATCGAAATCATCGAGATCCAGTGCTTTCGCAATGGACGTGGGCAGTAATTTTCTGTAGGTCTCGAATGTTTCCAACCTCCGCTCCGGAACGCTCCCATTACAGCTCTGGCCTTGATCAAGATGAAAAGGAGCCCAAGCCCCAGAATTGTCGCCTTGCAATAAAGAAACGTGTTGAAATCTACGACGTGCATGGTCTTTCCGCGCGTTCTTACACGATTGATAGAGATAGGCATGCAGGTCGTCAGGTAAGTTTGCAGCTTGTCCGAGCTGTGATTGGTTCAGCCGCTGCACGACCCGCAAACAAACGTCATGGCCCAGGTCGTCTCCGGCGTATCGTTCCGCAAATTGCCAAAGTGTAGTATACAACTCATTCTCAATCGGGCCTTTCCCACCGTCGTACCATTGCCGGTAAAGACGGTTGAGCCGGGCGCAATCCGCAGCCGCAACACGGTCGGTGACCATCTTTTCGCCCCCCGGCCGCAGGCCTAATTGACCGCCTTATTTAATTCACCCTCACTGCCGATCCCACACAACGTTGCTGCAGCTCTCTTCTGGGCCAGGATCGCGAGCCGCTCGAAGTCGAGAATCATCACGCTGTGTTTCTCCACATTGACGATTTGCTCGGCACGCAATGACCGCAAAACCCGATTGATATGCACCACGGTGAGGCCCAGGTAATTACCGATTTGGACCTGGGTTAGAGGAAGGTTATAGGTAGGTGCCGAAATGAGTTTGCGGCGGCGCAGTCGCTTGTAAAGGTCGAGCAGCATTATCGCCAGGCGGCCCCGCGCATCGAGGCATGAGATCGCGGCCAGAAGACGGTTTATACGCTGCTGGCGCTTGCCGAGCAGATAAGTAATATAGAGCGCGGTAGGTGGATCTGCCATCAGCTCGATCAGCGCGTCCTCTCCAGGGATTGCTTCGACGGTAGCTGCAGTGAGCGTCAGGATCTCTTCCAGCGGTCGACTGCGCACAGCCGCGTCGAGACCAATCACGTCCCCGGGCAAATAGACGTCGAGGATTGCTCGCCGGCTATTCCCCAAATCGTGAATTTGACACGCCCATCCGGATCGAAGATGGTAGATCGTATTGCTGAAATCGGCATCCCCAAGTAGTTCATTGGTTTTAAGCATGCGCCGCGGAGAGCTGTTAAGAATTGTGCTTAGCTTGCGCCGCCCGAGAGCCAACTCATCCTGAAGCGGAGCCGGATTGTTCAAGTCTTCAGCTCCGCATGAATGACATTGCCAATCGGGTCTCGTTGCATGTTCCCGAGAAACAAAGACCGGGGGTTACCGACGCCCGGGAGCCGCGGACGAACCGCGCCGAGATCCACTGCGGCACGCAAGATTAAACGACTGAACGCATGTCGCGGGTCGACACGACCATCCCGCTCCAAACCAGATTTGGTACTGATAGAGCCAATCACCTCTAAATCTCGACAACGTCTGTGTGAAGTTCGTGACATTCTATAAAAATTTAGTTGAATGCAAGGTTGATTTATAGTTAATAAAACGAAATATGATTAATCGGCGGAGAAATTATGGTTAATAACTGCCAATATGAATCACAAAAAATTCTAAACACCAAGGATATACGCGTGAGATAAAAGGTAAACGCGGCGCCCAGCTGATCACGCTTGCGCGTCCCGCTTTCGGACTCGGGAGAGCCGTAGCGGCGGCATGTCTCTCGGAAACGATCGGGAGTGACCATGAAAGAGGTTGCCGCCACCACGAAAGTGAACCGGGCAACGATCTCTGGTTCGCTCTCGAAGCGGCCCAGCTGCCACGTGTGCGGTGTGTTGCGAGGGTGCGCTTTCAGCGGCTCGAGTGGAACAGGGTCTGTTGAGATACGAAATTCGAGGTTGAAGAGTAGCTCATGGTCTGGTACTAATTCGATGCCCATCGCAACGCGAGATGCCGCAACGCCGACACTACTCCAACTCGCTGCGATGCGATGTAACGAAGGGGATCAGGTCGTGGCTGATCCCCTTCCCTTTTGGAATTGGCTTAAAATAGAACGAAAAACCGCGCGCCACCCCCCAACGAGACCATCGCAAGATATCGGAGCACTTCTGGTGATCTCTTCGCCAGAGTCGGCTTGTTGCACCTGGAATAGGTCGGAGCGGCTGCGGAGCGCTTGCACGGCCCGGGTAATCTCGACCGCCGCGTCGGCGGGCTTTATTCGCTCTTATTCGAGAATGGCCGGATCGGATCCTCGAAGCCCTCCCAGACACGCCTCAATCTCCTACCAGGTTCGTACTAAAGTTGCGTCGCGAACCTTTGCGGACCTTGGAACACGACTTCTTCAGGCTTCGTGTGTCACGTTTTGGCAATCTTGACGGTCGTGCTAAGTTTTATCGCTTTGGTTGATCACAGCGAAAACGATGAAGCCGCTTTTCCTCTTTGCCTGGTTGATGGCGCTGTCGCTTGGCGGTTGCTCTTGGGTTCCGAGTGCAGGGCCGTCAGCGAGCGAAGTCGTCGAGCAGGCGCAGCTGCAAGGAGAGATCCTGTTCGATGTCGTCGAGGTTGACGATCGTGTGGTCTCCACCCTGCGTGCCGTACCAAAGGAACGTTTCGCTGCTCGATTCGAGCACGATACGCAGCCCCCTGCGGTGAAGATCGCGATCGGCGATGTGATCTCGGTGATGATTTGGGAGAGTGCAGCGGGCGGCCTGTTCACCGAGCCGCCCCCGGCTTTGCCCCCGGGCGGCGGTATGCCGCGAGTTGAGCCGCTTGCGCCCGAAGCGCCGCGGGAGGAGCTCGGTGCTCCCGGCGCTCCGGAGCAGCCCCAGCGGCGGAGCGGAGCCGTTGAAGGTGCGGCACCCGGGAGAGCCGCGCCCCCGCCCGAGGTGGCCGGTGCGACGTCCGGGGGACAGGCGGTGCAAATTCCTCCGCAGCTGGTCCAGAGCGATGGCGCGATCAGCGTCCCCTATGCGGGGCGCATTCCTGCCGCGGGCCGATCGCCGGCGGAGGTCCAGCAGACGATCGAGGCTCGGCTCGCCAAAAGGGCGCTCCAGCCGCAGGCGATCGTGGTCGTCGTGAAGAGCTTCGTCAACACGGTGACGGTTACCGGGGAGGTAGTTGCCGGCGCCCAGGTGCCGCTGTCGCCGGGCGGCAACCGGCTGCTCGAGGTCATTGCCGCCGCCGGCGGCGCGAAGGCTCCGGTCTACGAGACCTTTGTCCGCCTGTCGCGCAATGGGGTCACAGCGACGATCCCGCTGCAGCAGCTAGTTTCCGACCCGGCCGAGAACATCTATGCATGGCCCGGGGATGTGCTCACTCTCGTCCAGGTGCCGCAGACCTTCAGCGTATTCGGAGCGACCGGTCGGAATGCCGAGCTCCCGTTCGATGCGGAAAAGATCTCGGTAAGCGAGGCACTCGGAAAATCGCAAGGATTGCGGGATGACCTCGCCAAGCCGGAGGGTGTGTTTCTGTTCCGCTACGAGCCGAATGCGGTCGTGCGCGCGCTCGGTCAGCCCACAGCCAGCGCGGCCTCGGGCGGAGTTTCGCCGATCGTATATCGCTTCGATCTCAGAGACGGCAAATCCTACCTCCTGGCGCAGCAATTCCCAGTCGAGGACAAGGACGTGATCTTTGTCGCGGACGCCCCAGCTGTACGGTCCTACAAGTTCGCCACATTGCTGAACAATATCACGGGACCGATTATAACCGGTCTTTTGGTCTGCCAAAACGGCAAGTGCTGATGCTCCACGCTGCCACGCGGCGGGAAAGCTCGAACAACGTTTGGCGTTCCGTGCGCAGTTCAGATCCAGGAGAGTACCCAACCCCGCGAATAGCTCTTGGAAGTCCTGCTAAGACAGCGGCAAGAGCACCACCGACACTGACCGCCGCATATCGTGGGAATGCGCGTCAGCTGCCAATGCAACCGCAACAATTGTTCCAAGCGGTAGCCACTGAACCGCTCGAACGCAGCGGAAAACAGTATGCGCCCGAAACGGTGTCAGTACGTGACACCCGGGCTTACTACCGACTGGTCCATGACGCTGGAGTGGGCGTGAAGTGGGCTCGAAAAGCAGCTGCGAGCGCCCTCAGTACCAACACCAGCCCAACGCCCGATAGAAAAGTCGCCATTTCCGGTGTCAACAGTAACGCCAACACCAGGATGATGGTATATAATCTGCGTTAACACTGTTAACACGCGCAAAGTCATCATCCGCAGCCTAAGCTGGTCCTAACTGTACTACTTTAGTAATCAAGGGGTCAGCGGGTATCGGACCGTCGACGATAATCTGATAATCCGGTGCGTTGATGCCACCTCGTGTGGCAAAGCAAGAAATACTACTGGTGCTCACCAAATTTCCTCGGACAAAATAAACCTGATCGTTTTTCTCTGCTTTCGACTATTAAAAATATTCTTCGTCCGCGCGACATGTTGCCGCAGTTGCGGCCACCCAGTGAGACGAATGCTTCCCCAGTCGATTTAAGAAGGCGTTACCTCATCAGAGAAGGGGGCGGTTCAATGCCGATACCACACGAAAGAGCTCTCGCG
>Ga0306926_10004738_pt1 | contig 14326 bp, 16 predicted proteins | sample flu12Cox44000178_FD_203759 | JGI IMG/M metagenome (GOLD analysis project Ga0306926, IMG submission 203759) | Lab enrichment of tropical soil microbial communities from Luquillo Experimental Forest, Puerto Rico - flux8day.12C.oxic.44.000.178 (v2)... | ecosystem: Environmental > Terrestrial >...
AAGTCTTCTTTGGAGGTCTGGGACAAATCACTGGCGGAATGACGTTCGTGCCGGATTTCTGCGGAATCCTCAATCGCCATCCGTTCCCCGATGTGGTCCATGGATGTCTGCTCGAAGGTATGGCTCTTGCTTTGGAAGCCCGCTTCGAACCCTTCTCTCAGGGACGTGGGTTCATCACTCCGGAGCGGGTCGAGGAGATTGAGGCCATTGCTGCACGGCATGGGATCTATCTCGCACCGTTTTACAATGCCGATGACCAGTGGAAGACGGACTTGAGTGCCAGACGGAATGGTCGAGAGGATGAGTGCATAGGCGAAGGACCAAGTCGAACCGGCTTTGTGGATGGTTGGGAGGATTCTGGCGTCGCATCAGCGGGCACCGTCGATCCAGGCGAGCGCGACCGTTAGGCGAACCAGAAGGTGATGTTCATCGGAGCGGCGTCTTTCGACCCTCTCACGTTTGGATAACGTCATCGTCGCATTGTGGGAAAGTCACGGGCCATTCGGAAGTTGATCAGTTATCACTCCAGCTTGTACTGCTTACTCAACCGGCACAACATTACCGCCACAATACTCGCCCTTATGGTTGAAATACTCGCCCTGGTCGCTGCCCTGAACCGGAAATCATTGCTCTGCGCACGTTGACGACAAATCAGGCCTGCGAGGTCTTCTGTTAGAGGGGATTTCTGGCATCCTTTTTATCTCGATGGAGTTGCCGACGAATGCGACGTAGGTCTCAGCAATCTGGCCAGCAGCAAACCGCCGCTTGATCCCAGCCCATCCCAGGCGCGATTCTTTCGGCTCGCCGAGTAGCGACTTGATTGCATCTTTTTTGTCATCCATTGTGCGCTGGTACGCTTTGCGACCCTCCTTCGTGGTCTCGAAAACAGGAAGGTCGGTGTTGCGCTTGTCAGCCGCGCGTCGCCGGGACTTTCGATTCGGCGTGAACGTCATCGAAAATTGACGAAACGGTGTGTCGCCGCCGATGTCGATCACGCTGATGGACTCGTCATCTTTCCTGGCATTGAGATCGATTGCGGCGAAGACCCGCTTGGTCGGCTCCGCAACTTCAAACCGGTCGTTGATCATAGGATTTAGCGTCCAGCGACCGTCGTGGTCGCACACGCGAATGCCCTTAATGTTGTGTGAAAGTAGGTCGCTCCTGTAATCCAGCACATCCAATTCATTCCAGGTCTGCTTTCCATTGAATCGAAATTGGATCTTGCGGATCACGCGTCGGCTGCGGTACTTCCCGCAGCTGGGACCACGATGATTCGGAGGGCTGTACGGCTCGCCGATCTTACAGTACGTGTTGCTGGCATTTTTGCTGCCCAAATTATTCCCGTTAAAGTAGATCGAGAACGACAAGGCGCGAAATTCCTTCATGCGTGGATATCCCTTTGCCAGTGTCTTCGCGAGGGCGTCACGAAAATTGCGCTCAATCTCGATGGGCATTGGGTTCTCGATCCGTTCATGGCGCGGTCTGTCCTCACCCTCGACATCCACGCGTCGAAACGTGTTCAATTTCAAATATTCGACGAACGCGTCGATGTTCTTGCGATTGCCAAGAGCCTTGAGCCGAGCGAAGTCGCGAGACCGTTCTGCGTTCTGGAACTGAATCGCAATTACGTTCCACCAGTAGCTCCACACCTCGGCCCAACGGTGCAACTGCGAATAGTCCCCAGTCGAGGTCTCGTAAGCTCGAAGCGAAGGACTGTAGGTCAGCGCATCACGATCATCGATCCGCTTTCCGCCAGCCGTGCGCCGACCAGCGAACTTGTTTGCCCAGGTCCAAAGTTTGAATTCGATGGACTTCGGGTCCTGGCGTTTGACGCCCGTGATCCCGAGTTCCTCGCAGTACAGCCCGTACTTCAGCGCCTCTGTTTCCTCCTTCGAACGCTTAACGCGCTTCCCCTCGGTGTCGGCGATCTCAGGCAGCTTGCTTTCCGTCGTCAATACGCCGCGAGCGATCAAATTTTGCTTAGCACGCTTCGCGAGCTAGTACGGGCTGGTCGTATTCACGTTTGCCTCTTATGTTTAGTCTCTACTCGCAGCATTGCCGCAAGGAATGTTGGATGGTCTACCGCAGGAAGGCCGAGAAGCGGAATCGGGACCTCTAGCCTGCCCAGTGGCAACACGCTTGGAGTTTTCCGTGCGTTCTCGGTGCGTTCTATAACGTATAGAACTCTGTGACAAGAATTTTACAATTTCGCGTATTGCCGCCAATGTTCGTTTCGGAGACTATCGGCGCACGTCGGGGCTGTGCTTGAAGTCAACGAAAGATATTCTTACATGAGGCCCCGTAGGGAAGAGGTATTATCATGCGAATAAGTTCACGATTGTGCTTAGCTATCGGGCTTTCGCTGTGCATTGCGACTACCGCCAGTATCGTCCTATTCGGCCATCTCGGAACGGTGCGAACCGCGTTCGCCGACGGCTTCTTTGGTCCGTTTCTGCCGCTCCAAGTCTCCACAGTCCCTTCTAACGGGGACACTACCCCTTACGGTCTCGCTTTTGTTCCCAATGGTTTTCCCGACATTTCGACAGGTACACTTCTCGTTTCGAATTTCAACAGTAGTGCGACGCCCGGGGCCGGACTGGGTACGACGATTATCACCGTTAACCCAAAGACTGGACAGACTGGCCAGTTCTTCCCACGCGCAGGCGCACCCACACCTCCTCCGATCGGATTTACAAATGCCCTGACGATTGCAAGAGTGGGACTCGTTTTCGCGGGGTCCCTGCCGACCTCAGATGGTACGTTTGCTACGGCCATGCCGGGTCCGCTCGATGTGTTTGACGGCAACGGTAATCTGCTGAAGCAACTGAGCAGCAACGAATTAGTAGACGGACCGTGGGGAATGGCGCTGAACGATCGCGGAAATACCGCTCAGCTGTTCGTCTCGAATATCTTCGATACTTCGGGTCACTTTAAGGGCTCTATTACGCGCCTGGACGTCTTGATGTCGTCATCAGGAATCACGGTGCTGGACAAGATCACGATCGCGGACAGCTACACTTCCGCGCCGGATACGGCGGGCACAGTCGTCGGGCCCGCGGGCCTCGCCTATGATAGCTTTAACGATATTCTCTATGTGGCAGCGGAGGGGGACAACGCGATTTATGCGGTGAAAGGAGCTGGACACTTCACCAGCGAGCATCACGGCAAAGGGCAGGTGATCTATGACGATCAAAATGTGCTGCATGGACCCCTGGGTTTGATCTTCGCACCCAACGGCAACCTGATTACGGCCAATGCCGATCCGGCGCACTTCCCACCCATGACGGATACAAGCGAAATTGTCGAAATCACGCGCAGCGGTACCTTCGTGCGGAAGTTCTCGATTGACCCGAATTCGGGCAGCGCCTTTGCTGTGCTCATCAACAACAAGGGTCCCGTCTCCCAATTCGTTTACGTCGACGATTTCGTTTCCAACTGCACGATTTGGAACTTGTTCCATGCGTTCGGTGAAGGGGATGATAACTCTCAGCATTGAATTTCCACCCAGCTACGTCTTCACGGGGCAACCCAAACACGATGGCGGTTTAACGGATAGCTTGAGACCGAACAGAACTACAGGACCGCTAACGACGTCTGCCGCGGATTCCAGACCATCGGCAACCAAAGTGAAAGAATGACCCAATAAGCCAGGGTACATTTCGTCAACGCTAAGACCAGATTGAGATCCTCGGCGAATCTGCGCCTCTATCAGACTAGAGACAAGCTGTTTCAGCAATATAAATCGGTCGCTTTCTAAGGGCATAACCAAGCCGCGACTCAACAAACATCAAGTCCTGGTAAACGAGGTGGATTCAATGGGTGTGGTCTACAAGGCCGAAGATACACGGAAGGGGCTACCGAGAAGGGATCGTTAATTCAAGACCCGCCTCCCATTTAGGACGTCGAGACGTGAAAAGTCGTAAGTGGAAACGGTGAAACAACTGAATCAACCATTTTGGCGCGGATGAAATATTGGCGAACAACAACCTGCTTTGCAAGCACGAGCCCTGGTTCCAACGATTCCTTCCTGTGCTCTTGCTTTCTAATGATTCCAACAATTTCGGGGAATCTGCTTCTCGCTCGGAGTAAACCTCGAACTTGCATCAGATAGGGTTTTGGAACAGTAAAAGAACAGATATAGAGTGATAATAGTAGCTAATTAAGTAACAAGGACTCGCTTTGTGTGTGCTTACGCAGTTTAATCTTGTTGCCATTCCTGCGGAACCAGGGTACAAAGCTTGGAACTGTGGTACGGATTAAGAGATGGCCACGTGCTGCTCCTCACTGGGTAGATTTCTTTTCTGCACCGTCGTTTGTCTGCTCATTTGTGGAGTTTTTGCTTCGGAGCTGCCGGAGCACCTTACTCTGACCAACGAAACGTCAAATGATTACATCGTCCGGTCGCCAAATGTCCGGAAGAGCATACAGGCACTAAGTTCGCCCAGACAGGAAGCGTCAGTGCTTGTGGCAAACATGCTGCCTCTTGTTGAGAGCCAGATGTGGTCGGGACTTATTCTAGACAGCGCGCCTCAGCCTCACAGTCTCTTCATCCTTCATTCCGTTCTTCGCAGATAGATTTTCCTCAGACGCCTTTGCGCCAGTGTGCGATTGAAAAGTCTTGCGGCCTATCGCGAAACACGCCGTACTTTGGCTCGGAAATTCACGGTATGTTCTGGAGCTGCCTAGACAATTGAAGAGGCTGCGATGTCACGCACGAGAAGAAGAGTAAAAACGCGGTGGGAGTTTCTGAAGCAATCGGCGATGACGGCAGGAATGCTCCCGTTGTTCGGTGGCGGCAATCTCAGCTTCGCCGGGGTCAAGTCCCCACTTGACCCGAGCGCGATAACCAAGCTCCGAAGGAGTTTTAGCGGGCACCTGGTCGTCCCCGGCGATCCAGATTATGACACTGCACGCGTCCCATCTATGAACCCAGAAGTGGATAGATTTCCTGCAATTGTCGCGCAGTGCGCGAACGAGGATGATGTTTTGAGATGCATCGATTTTTCCCACCAACAGAAGCTCGAGATCGCCGTGCGATCAGGCAACCAGAGTTTCCTGGGCTGGGGGACTTGCAACAACGGGATCGTTGTAGATCTGTCGAGAATGAAGAGTGTTAAGGTCGATGCCGTTCAGGGAACAGTGCACGCCGGTACCGGTAATACTGCGCAAGAAATCCTAGCGGCAACTGCTCCGTACAGTCTCGCACCAATATTAGGCCAATGTGGCGGCGTGGGCGCCGGCCTTGCATTGGGTGGCGGTTTAGGCTGGCTTTCAGGGCAATTTGGAGCTACCTGCGACAACCTCATGTCGGCACGCCTCATCACCGCAGATGGCCGTACACTTACGGCGGATTCAACTACCAATCCAGACCTATTTTGGGCAATTAGGGGTGCCGGCGGTAACTTCGGGATTGCCACTTCTTTTCAATATCAGCTCCATCCAGTGAAGGAGTTTCTTGCCGGCAGTTTTGTCTATCCTGCTACGAGGGCGCGTGCTCTGCTCCAGTTCTTTCGAGAATACATGTCATCTGCGCCTGACGATCTGCAACCCGATTGCTGGCTCACGAACCATCCAAATGGAAGATTTATGATCAGACTGGTTCACACGGGAAACCTCGATGACGGAGAGCGCCTGGTGGATATGTTTCGCAGCTTCACCGCACCTGAACAGGAGCGGATGAAGCGTATGCCGTTTTCGGAAGTCTATCGCTGGTCGGACGCAGACGTTGAGTTCGCACCTTATCCATTTCAATCGCTAAAAGGCACTTACATCGAGCAGTTGTCGGATGAGGCAATCAATCTGATACTCGAACGCTTTGTACAACCTCCACCGTCTTGCGCAGTGACATTTGATTTTGGACACTACATGCATGGACAGGTTTGCCGGGTTGCGTCAGATGCAAGAGCGTTCGGGCTTCGCAAGCCGGATGCTATTCACCTTGTAGCTATCGTCCAGTGGAAAAATCGCGCCGATATGTTGCCCTGCTTGGCTTGGCAAAACAAGACACTTGAACTCTTACAGAAGTATTCCAACGGACATATTTATGCGAATTACATGAGCGTCACCGGCGCGACCGCAGCAAGCCGGACGTATGGCAACAACCTTGATCGTCTTAGACAGTTGAAGAAAAAATATGATCCTGAGAATTTCTTCCATCTTAATCAGAACATCCTGCCCTAAATAGAAGATGGTTCATCAGCAAGACGGCGGTTTTAAGGCCACACTCTTATCCATATGCCTCGTCTTGGAAGGACTGCAAGTATGAGAGAAATAACCCCTTTTGAATTGCTCCAGCAAGCTTCGATGGCTTTCTTGTTATCGCGCTCGCTGCAACTCATCGCTGAAAGCGCCGTCGCGGATGCACTCGGCGAAGAGCCTGCCACGGCGGCGACTCTGGCGGAAGCAACTGGACTACATGCGCAGGCCCTAAGCAGGTTGCTGAACTTGTTAGCTGCCCACGGAATATTTGACCAGCGCGACGGTCGATTCGCTCACAATACGGCTTCACGTATGTTGCGGACCGATCATCCCGGTTCAGTGCGTTCCCCTATCCGCTTGTTGGGTCTTCCCATTATTTGGAAAGCCGTGCAAAACCTAGACCAAGCAATCAAAACAGGCATGGTGAACCCACACGAGTTTTGGAACGGTCTTGAAGCAAGCTCGCACGCCAGTCAAATCTTTAACGATGCCATGACTGCAAAGGCATCGGCCCAAATCGTAGCGACAGTGGCAGCCTACGATTTCACGCAATTTGGTTTGATCGGTGATATTGGCGGCGGCAAAGGACATCTGCTCCGTGCAATCCTGACGGCTTCGCGGACTTCAAAAGGAGTGCTCTTCGACCTGCCGCATGTCATCGGGTCAGCAGCTAGCATGGCTTCGGATCGCGTGACACTCTGCCCGGGCGATTTTTTTCGAGACGAGCTCCCGGCGTGCGATGCTTACGTGCTGATGGAAGTAATCCATGATTGGGCTGACGAAGAATCGCGTATGATCTTGAAAGCCGTGCGCCGCGCGGCTCCCGGCCATGCCAAGCTCTTGCTGATCGAAGCACTGATGCCAAATGAGCGGGCCCGAGTTCGACCAAGACGATGGACATTCTGATGCTGAGCCTATTTGGAGGCAGCCAACGGACGAGCGCGGAATATCAGACGTTGCTAGTTGATTCCAGTTTTCGGCTGGAACGGATTATTGATATCGGTGCTGGTGTTTCGATTGTCGAAGCAAGCGTGGCTTGAGTGCCGGTTAGACACTAGCTCAGCTGGCGGTTAAGTGCCAAAAAATGTGACCATAGCTCCCTTGCCAAGCGTCTCAGACCTCGTTCGGGCTACCTGGTTTTCGAACCCCTTCGGCGATTGATAACCAAGCGCTGAATGCAGGCGAAGCCGGTTGTAATAGCGATCTATGAATTCCGTCAGCTCCTCATGCAAGGATTCGAAGTCGAGGTAAGCAGTCGCATTTATCTGTTCACGCTTGAGCGTCCGCAGAAAGCTCTCACAAGTGGCGTTGGCTTGCGTTGACAACTGCACCGCCAACCGACCTTGCGGCGCGAACATTCCACGTAATTCATCCCTTCCATCCGTGGCATGGCCGGCGATTCGAACCGGTCGAGTATAAAAACGCCTGGGGTGAGGACCGTGTCTACTTCCATAACGAAGAACAGCAACTGATCGCATTGCCGGCCACTTGGACAGATGTTGTTGCTGTCGATCCTTTGGTTTCCATGGGAACGGGCGGGCCCTGTTTCGCGCCGACGATCCGTGCGAGTTAGCAGGGTACTCGCATCGCCCGCATCCTCAGCAATTAGTCTTGGTTCGCCTCCAAGAATAGACATAGCCCAAACACTGTTGGGCACAGATCGGCCACGGCAGTTCAACCACCTAGCGTGCAGCCGGGGCCTGAGTGATGCGAGCGTGGAGGTGATAACATTCGGGGCCTATTTTGGGCGAGCTCACAAGAGAATTCGGAAGAAAGGAGGGCAAGAATGCATCGCCGTATCATGACTTTGCCGGCCATTGTGCTGGCGCTAGGCATTTTCACTTCCGCGCCGGGTGCGCCCGCCTTTGCACAACAGCACGCCGAACACACCGGGCCTGCGAAAGCCAAATCTCTGCTCATGGCCGGCTACGGCAATTGGCATCATCCGGTCTCCACGACGAACGCACAAGCGCAATCCTTTTTCGATCAGGGCCTGCGCCAGGTATACGCGTTCAATCACGACGAAGCCAAGCGCTCGTTCGAGCGCGCCGGCGAGCTCGATCCCAAGCTGGCCATGGCGTTTTGGGGCGTCGCCGAAGCCGTCGGCCCGAATTACAACGATCCCGCCAGCGAAGACCGCTTCCTGTTGGCGCACGCAGCCATCGAGCAGGCGCAGTCGCTGGCCGCTGACGCTTCGGAGAGCGATAAGGCATATATCGACGCGCTGGCCAAGCGCTTTCCAGCCGATCCCAAATCGGATTTGCGCGCCGCCGCAGAACAGTATCGCGACGCCATGCGCGAGGTGATGAAGCGTTTCCCGGATGACCTCGATGCCGCCACGCTGTTTGCTGAGGCGGGAATGAACCTGCATCCCTGGGCACTCTGGCGACAGGACGGCACGCCAGAAGAGGGCACGGAGGAAATTGTCTCCACGCTGGAATCCGTAATTCGCCGCGACCCGAATCACATGGGTGCGATTCACTATTACATTCATTCGGTGGAGGCTTCCAACTCGCCCGAACGCGCGTTGGCCGGCGCGAACCGCCTCGCAGAACTGGCGCCTGCCGCAGGGCACATCGTCCATATGCCCGCGCACATCTACATCCGCACCGGCGCTCATGACGCTGCGGTGAAGACGAATGAGAAGGCCGTTGAGGTGGACGAATCGTATCTGAAGGCGGCTAGTGCCACCGGTATCGACACGGTTTTCTATTCCATGATGTATTACGCCCATAACCTGCACTTCATGGCCACTTGCGCCGCGATGGAAGGCAATTATCTGCAAGCCAAGAGAAGTGCCGCCCAGCTCGCCTCGTTTGTCGGGCAGCATGTCAAAGCGATGCCGGAGGTAGAAGGTTATATGACTGTTCCTTTTTTGGTGGAGGCCCGCTTCCATAAAGCAAACGAAATTTTGAAGATGCCGCGCCCTGATCCGTCCCTGCAAATGACCACTGTGTTTTGGCATTTCGCACAGGGACTGGCGCTGGCATCCACAGGGAAGCTGGATGAAGCGGAAACGGAATACAGTTTCCTGTTGGAAGCCCAAGGAAAAACGCCGTCGGACGCCTTTTTTCTGGCTCCGGTCAACAACAAGAGCCAGGACATGCTCAAGATTGCGGAGAACGTCCTTGGTGGAAGAATCGCTCTTGCGAAGAATGATATGGACAGCGCTGTAAGTCAGTTGCGTGCAGCCGTGGCCATTCAGGATTCGCTCAAGTACAATGAACCGCCAGACTGGCTTTATCCCGTGCGCGAATCGCTCGGCGCGGTGCTGCTGAAAAGTGGGGACTACGCAGGAGCTGAGGAAGTTTTTCGTGCGGACCTGGAGCGCAACCCGCGCAATCCGCGTTCGCTTTTTGGCCTCGAAGAATCGCTGAAGGCTCAGAACCGGGCCTACGATGCTGGTTTCGTCCACAAACAATTTGAGGCCAACTGGAAAAGTACGATGCGGCTCACTGTTGACGATCTGGTTTAACGCATCGGGAGCGCTGTCTTGGGCCCTACGTTCGATCGCGACTCGGCGTCTGCATTTCAGAGAAACTTGGCGCCCGATAAGTCTTCTTTTACTTCCGATTCTTGAAATCTGGGAAACAGTCTATGCCGAAGAACCTGTACATGGTAGTGGAGCACTTTAGGAACAAAGACGCCTTATCGGTGTATCGTCGATTTCGTGATCGCGGCCGTATGGCCCCCGCGGGCCTCGTGTACGTCTCAAGCTGGGTTGATGACAAACTGGAGCGTTGCTATCAACTGATGGAAACACACGATCGTAAGTTGCTCGAGGAGTGGATGGCGAATTGGAAGGACCTAGTCGAGTTCGAAGTTTATCCGGTAATTACATCAATCGAGGCTGCCGAGAAGATCGCGCCGCAATTGTAGGACTGAGACGGTTCTGGCCCGAGGGAACTCCGCTTTTCACCGATTCTACCGATTCGGGCAAAGTGACCCCCTTCTTGGGACAAAACTGTACAAAACACTCGCACTTCGCTGCTTGTAAAGGAGATAGCGAGCAACACCGAGTTCGCGCGAATGCCTCCCGATGCTGTCGCACGACTTTATTCGTTCAACTGCCAAATTCCGACGTTCCGTGCTGTATCCCTGTCCCTTTTTTCGATCGACTTTTCAACACGTTACGCGCAAGTTGTCTAATACAGAAGTGTCTCACTCCAGGGGGGCACTCCACCACGTAGAACTTGAACCGACAACTGCACGGGGTGAACCCCTGGTTGAGACACTTTTATGGGTACACTGTCTCATTAGCTGCCCAGACGATGCGCATTTGGCGATTGTCGCCGCTTCCTAACTCCTTCTCTGGGCGATCGATAGCCCAGCGCCGAATGCAGCCGACGCCGGTTGTAGTACTGCTCGATAAAATGCCCGATCCGCTGGGCCAGGTGCTCCATATCACGTTAGTCGTTAGCGTGGATCTCTTCGCGCTTTAGGGTCTTTAGAAAACTTTCGCAACTAGCGTTGTCACGTGGATGCGCCGGCCGACTCATGCTTGGAATTATCTGGTACTCGCGAAGCATCTGGATGTAAGCCTCGCAGGCATGGCTGCCTACTCGAAATCGTTTGTCTTAGAGCGCCGAGGGGTAGCCTGACCTGCAAAGTTCGATCGAGCGACCAGCCTACTACCTTCCGAGAGAAGGCATCCAGGACCACCGCCAGATAAACAAACTCGGTCGTGAGCCGGATGTAGGTGATATCCGCAATCCACAGCTGATTGGGACCGCCAACCTTCAAGCGGCTTGCAAAGTTGAGGTAGACCTCCAGCTCGCTCGCCTGATCTGTTGCACACAGCAATTCAGGGTGTCGGATCGTCAAGAGGTTGTCGTCCCGCATCATTCGTACGACTCGTTTGTGATTCACGTTCATCCCACGCTGCCGAAGTTCCGCTGCGACGCGGCGATAGCCGATTATCTCCGAGTTTCGCATGGACCTTCGGCGCACCCATCGCTATGAAAATTAGTCAGAGTCGGTGGGGTACGATTAAGTGGGCGTGGGACGGTGAACGTCCAGGCAACTCCGGGATGAAATGAGGCCCTTTCCGAGTTTGACCTGGAGCGCACGTTTTGGACCAAGACCTGGATCTGGTGCGCCACCGCTCCTTTCGTGCAGTTCTTGTCGAATGCCGTAGGCCTGCCTTGAGATGCTATGGGAGCCATCCAACCGTTAAATCTCCATTTTTGGCGCATACAATTACGACACCTTTCGGCGACCATCCACACAATACCAACTCTTGCTGTGAGGAGGCATAAAAACTACGGCAGCGTGCAACTGGCCTGTTGGCGCGCGGACGGCGCTGGTTCGTTTTCCAAATGAAGCGTCGCTCCGCGGATTCTGGAACTCTCCGGAGAACGCGCCGATGAAGGAATTGCGCCACGGAACAGCGACCAGCCACGTAGCGATGTGCATTTCAGTTCCAGGCGATAATCCGCCAAAGTAAACCCCGCTACCGGAGCTACAGGGTGCCATGGAGGCGCGGTTCTTCGGAATTGATAGCGTCGAGGATTTCTGGACGATCGGTGCCAAGGTTTCTGAAGATTCTTCGTGGCAAGCACAGTCGACGATTGTTTGGAACCTACGCTACGGCTCGAAACGATTTTGTGAAATAAGAAGAACGTTGAGTTTGGGAGGAGGATTGATGAGCATCATGAAGTTTGAGATCAAAACGGATAGCGGCTAGAGAAGAGAGAAGCGGTTGCCGGTTATTCAGCGCTGTTCCTTCGGCGGGACGAAGGTAGGGCCGGCATGGGCTGTCTCGAATCATTTTCAGGACGGGACTTTGATTGAGTACCCCTTGAGATGTGCGAGCGCCTCCGCGATGCTAGTTTCGACGGTTTTGCTGCTCCTCTTTATTTTGCCCATGAGCATCGCGCCTTGGATCGACGAGATGCAGAAGTCAGCCATGCGCTCCGGGTCGGCCTGCTTGGCCAGCTTTCCCGTGGCCTTTTCTTTGACGAAGAACGCCGCCAACTTGTTTTTAATGACTTCGAAAATGAGGCTGACGTCTTGGCGGATCAGCTCATCATTCACAGTCGCTTCGTTCCCTAGGGTCCCGAACGGACAACCGCGTGTCATTTCGTAATGCTTTTGCAGTTGCACATGAGCGCGGAACCATTTTTCCAAGTCGCGCCACGAGCTGATTTCGTAGTCGACCGGCGCAGCGCCACTTTTAATCTCGTCAAGATACGTTTGGAGCACTTCGTGAACGAGACCTTCCTTGCTTTTGAAGTAGTGATAGAACTGGCCTTTTCCGGTTTGCGAAGCCTCGATGATCTCATCGGGGCTGGTCGCACGCGCTCCCTGCTTGTGAAACAAGTCCGCTGCTGTGCGAATAATTCGCAAGCGGGTTTCCGAGCCCCTGACGAAACGTGCCTTCATACCTGCTCCTCCAATCTGTACCAGCAAGTACAATCTAAGTTGCACGCGATAGCGGGCAGCATTTCCCCATTTGTTGCATCTTTGTACTTGTTTTCTGTATCAGAATACAGTAACAAATTGCGTTTTTGGTCCGCCGCCGGACAAGCGGTTTCGAGTGTTTCCTGGTGACAATTTCTTGACAAAAACTTGAGATTGTACCGGTCAGTACCGTGAGATAGTACCCCCGAGCGGAGCTTATGAGCAACGCGCGGTCTTTCAATGCTTGCACGAAGCTGACTCACTCGACAAGGGAGAGCAAACAATGGCAAAGCCGGTAATCGCGGTGATCGGTGGTAGCGGGAGACAGGGCGGCGGCGTGGTCGACGCCTTGCTGACCTCGGGCAAATTCACGGTTCGCGCCGTCAGTCGCGACCCTGTCGGCGCTGCAGCTAAGGCACTCAATAAGCGGGGAGTCGAGGTCATCAAGGGCGACCTGCTCGACGCGTCCAGCCTGCGTTTGCCGTTTGAGGGCACGTACGGTGCCTTCGTCGTGACGAACTTTTGGGATCCCACGCAGATGCACCGCGAGACGGAGATCGGCGCCGCTGCAGTGCGGGCGGCGCATTCGGCGGGGGTAAAGCATCTCGTCTGGTCGACGCTTCCCGACTGCGAGAGGATAAGCGGCGGGCGTTTCAAGGTTGCGCACTACACGGACAAGGCGCGCGTCGATGCGGTAGTCGAAGCGGCCGGGTTTCTGCGCTGCACGTTTGTACATGCGCCAATGTTCTTCCAGAATTTCCTCACGATGAACGCCCCGCAGCCGTTGCCGAACGGCGGTCGTGGCTGGGCGGTCCCCATGGACCTGGCGGCGCGTGTCATGCACACCGGCGATCCCACCGAGGTCGGCCGCGCGGTGGCTGCCGCGTTCACCGCCGGCGATAAGCTGCCGAACGGCAGTCACCTCGCCGTTTGCGGTGGCGTTTACTCGTGGAACGACTTTGTTGCCACGCTAAACGCGCAGGGGCACCAGCTGCAGGCGGTTCGAGTCGAGCCACCTGGAGCCTACGACACCTTCTTTCCGGGCGCGCAAGAAATGCGCGAGATGTACCAATACTACGAGGAATATACGTACTTCGGTCCCGAGCACGAGAAGCGCACTGCCGCGGCCAATGCTTTGGTCCCGGGCGGGTTCACCAGTTTTGCCGACTGGGCGAAGGTCCACATGAAGCCGACCTGACCTTTTGCTCGCTCGTCAAAGCAATGCGGCAGCCCAGGGCGCCGTGGAGTGACCGAGTATGAGGATCACGCCACAGATTCCTGCGTCGCATCTTGTTCCTCGCCAAAATCTCATCCGTTCCAAGAATAGTTAGGTTTCGCTAATTCCCATCGCGAGCATCTGAATGCCACACGCGAATTGGACCGGCAAGCCTCCGCAGGGCGGCCCTGTCCCTCTGTTGGCAACAGCCCATATATAAGGATGGAATGATGGCAACCTGGCTTTCGCAGCGCGATGTTGAAATCAGGTCAGGCGACCCGATCATAACGATAGTGCAACCCGCCCAGTCGCGGCTGTGACCATATTTGACCGAAAGGCAGGGAGCGAGTTCTGCCGCCGGGTCGTGTGACGTTGCAGTGCAAGATACGCCGGCGATCATGGCTAATGACGAAGAAGCAGTAGAGCACGGAGAAGGTGACCGTGGGAACCGTGAAGAAATCCATCGCGGCAATGGCTTCCCGATGGTTACGGAGAAAAGTGAGCCAACGC
>Ga0306926_10004743_pt1 | contig 14316 bp, 14 predicted proteins | sample flu12Cox44000178_FD_203759 | JGI IMG/M metagenome (GOLD analysis project Ga0306926, IMG submission 203759) | Lab enrichment of tropical soil microbial communities from Luquillo Experimental Forest, Puerto Rico - flux8day.12C.oxic.44.000.178 (v2)... | ecosystem: Environmental > Terrestrial >...
CGGCGAACGCGGCCGTGCTGGATCAATTCGCTAAGCACGAACTGCGCGGTGTTGCTAGCGACCGCAAAACAGATGCCCTGTGCGCCTAGGATCACGGCCGTGTTGATCCCGATCACCTCCCCGCGCGACGACACCAGGGGTCCGCCAGAATTGCCCGGATTGAGCGCGGCGTCGGTCTGGATGACGTCCTCGATCAGGCGGCCCGTCTTCGCGCGCAGCGAGCGGCCGAGCGCCGAGATGACGCCGGCGGTGACGGTCGACTCGAAACCGAGCGGGTTGCCGATGGCGACCACGAGCTGGCCGCGTTTGAGCGTCTTGGAATTGCCGAGCGTGGCCGACGGCAAGTTACGTGCGGAGCCTGCGCGTACGAGTGCGAGGTCAGTGTCCGGATCCTCGCCTAGCTTGCGTGCCTCCATGACGCGACCTTCCGCGTCCTGCAGCCGCAAGTCCTTGGCGCCCGCGACCACGTGGCTGTTGGTCAGCACCAACCCATCCGGCGCGATGATGACGCCTGAGCCGACGCCGCTGGGGTGGCCGTTCTTTATGACTTCCACGCGCACGACGGCCGGGCCGACGCTATCGGCGACGGAGGTCACCGCACGCGAATAGGCGTCGAGGATTTCAGTATCGGAGGCGGGTAGTGGCGTGGCCTCGTCCTCCATATCGCGCGAGGATGCGAAATCGAGCATGGCGTTCCGGGGTTTCGATTGAGGCGGAGCTAGATGTAGTGAGGCGCTACCGAAATTAAAGAGGCAAGCCAGCCGCTTACCAGCGCACAACCGCCCTGCGAACTTGGCGGTTGTGCTGCCCTGCGGCCGCTTGCGATAACGCGCGCGGCGCAATCGCGCGGATCATACTGGATCGGAGAAAGACGGAATGAACATGATCAGAGTGCTTTTGGCGTCGACGTGCTTGGTGTTGTTGGCCGCGCATGCGCAAGCCGGCGGTCTCGATGATTTCAAAGCGGCGAATGCCGCGGTGGAACAAGGTCAGTCCGAGGTCGCGATCCGTCTATTCACCGAGGCGCTATCCTCCGGCGAACTCTCACCCACCGATCAGCTGACCGCCCACTGGCTGCGCGGCCGCGAATATACCGCGCGCAGTTTGATCGCCGATGCCTTCCAAAAGCAGGAGTCGGCGCGCGCGCTGCGCGATAGCGCCATATCTGACTTCACGGCGGCGCTCGCACTCAAGCCCAACGACGATCGTCTCTATGTGGCACGCGCCGAAGCCAGCCATATGAACGGCGATTACGACGCTGCGGTCGCCGATTTTGACGCCGCGATCAAGATCAAGAGCAGCCCCGAGACGTTAGTGCAACGCGCTGCCAGCCTGCGCGCGAAGGGTGACTTCGATCACGCAATTGACGACTACAGCGCTGCGCTCGCCGCCAGCCCGAACGCTAATGACGACAGCGCCTCGGAAATCCAGAACGAACGGGGTTTCGCGCAATTCCTTGCCGGCCGTTTCGACAGCGCTGCCACCGATTTCGAGAGGGCGCTGGCGCTCGGCACGACCGCCCACACCGGCGACGTGCTCTGGTTGCCCTACCAGGCCGCCTGGCTGCACATCGCCCGCGCACGGGCAGGACAAAACGACGACGAAGAGCTTGCGCGCAGCGCCGCCAAGATCGATTTGAAGCAATGGCCCGGCACGCTGATAGCTTACTTCATGGGCCACATCACGCTCGATCAGGTTGCCTCGACGTCCACGCACGGCGCGATGGCGCGCAGCCGCGCCTGTAACATATCGCTATTTTCTGGCGAGCTGGCACTGGTCAAGAAAGACAACGCGGAGGCGGCGCGACAATTTGAAAGCGCACGCGACGCCTGCAACATCCATACGATGCAGTATCTGGCTGCCGGCGTGGAACTAAAGCGGCTGGGGAAATAGGCGCGGAAGCTCAATCGCCGGGCTTCTCAATGCACGCAGCGTCTACGAAGAATGCCAAGCCGCGCTCGCAAATTGATTTGAACACATCCCTGGAGCCCATTTCTTGTGGCAAGAAGCAAAATTGCCGCAAGTAGTCAGTCGCTCTGCAAAATGACGTTCTTCACCATCGGATAGATCTGCTGCTGCCAAGTGCGGCCCGAGAAGACGCCGTAGTGGCCAACGCCGGCCTGCATATGGTGGCGCTTGCGGTAGGGCCGCAGCGAGGAACATAAATCGTGCGCGGCGAGCGTTTGCCCGACAGCGCAGATGTCGTCCTTCTCGCCCTCTACGGTGAACAGCATCGTGCGCTGGATCGCGTTGGGCTCAACCTTGATGTCCTCGTAGGTGAGCGCACCGAGCGGCAGCGCGTGTTCCTGGAATATCAGCCGAACGGTTTCCAGATAGAATTCCGCGGTGAGATCGAGCACGGCGAAATACTCGTCGTAGAAGGCCTTGGTCTGCGCCGCCTTGGCCTCATCGCCCTTCGCCAAGTTCTCATAGAGCTCCTGGTGCGCTTTCAGGTGACGCTCGATGTTCATGCTCATGAACGCGGCAAGCTGCACGAAGCCAGGATAGACACGCCGCCCGCCGCCGCCATAACGGTAAGGTACTGAGGCAATCAGGTTGTTCTCGAACCATCCGATCGGCTTCGACTTGGCAAGATCATTGACCTTGGTCGGGTTGATGCGGGTGTCGATCGGGCCGGCCATCAGCGTCATCGAACGGGGCTGCGCCGGATTGTCGCCTTGTGCCATCACGCTCGCCGCTACCAACGTGGCGACGCAAGGCTGGCACACGGCGATCACATGTGCACCGGGCCCCATCACCTCCAGAAAACGGATTACGTGACTGATGTAATCGTCAAAGCCGAAGCGGCCATGCCCCGTCGCAACATCGCGCGCATTGTGCCAGTCGGTTATGTAGACGTCGTGCTCGGGCAGCATGGTGCGTACGGTCGCGCGCAACAGCGTGGCGAAATGGCCGGATAGCGGCGCGATCAGCAGAGCGCGCGGCTGTGCCTGATCGAGGTTTTTCTTGAAGTTCAACAGCGTGCCGAACGGCGTGACGTCGGCGGCAGCCTCGGTGACCGCCACCTCGCGGTCGCCGACCATTACGCTGTCGATGCCGTAAGCCGGGCGGTCATGCGTCAAGCCGGCGCGCGCAATGAGCTCATAGGCTGCGCTCAGGTTAGAAAGCGGCGACGGGCGCGGCGAGCCGTTGAGGCGTTCGCCCACGGCTTTCGCGGCCATGCTGGCTAATCGCCGCACCGGAACCATGATATCCGCATGCGCCTGATAGGCCTGATAAAGCATGCAGTCCCTGGCGGTCCCGGCGAACCGCTGGGAAAAGCTAGTCCATTTCATATTGCAGTGCGAGGTAAAACGCGATGCAGCCGGTGTTGTGGAAAAACCGACTAAGCGGAATTTTTTGCGCCACGGGAAACTATTGAACCTTAATAACTTTCGGCTAAGCTCCTTCATGCCGGACCATTATAAGCGGGATCACTCCATCCCATGGCCGAGGCTACCCTGACTATCGCCAGCAAGAATTACGGTTCTTGGTCGCTGCGCGGCTGGCTGCTCTGCAAGATGGCCGGGCTCGATTTCATTGAAGAGATGGTGGCCAGCAACGATCCCGCCACGCGGGCGGAACTGCTGCTACTGTCGCCGTCGTTCTTGGTTCCCTGCCTGACGCATGACGGCATCAAGGTGTGGGACACGCTGGCGATCGCCGAATATCTCAATGAGACGCTGCCCGAGGCCGGTCTGTTGCCAAAGGATCGTGCCGCACGCGCGCATTGCCGCTCGATCTCGGGCGAAATGCATTCCGGTTTTTCTAATCTACGTTCGGCGCTGCCGATGAACCTGAAAGCGCACCATCCTAACTTCAAAGTCTGGGCCGGCGCTCAGGCCGACATCGACCGCATCGCCTTCATCTGGCGCGAATGCCTCGACACGCACGGCGGCGTTTTCCTGTTCGGCGACAAGCCGTGCATGGCCGATGCCATGTTCGCGCCAGTGGTGACGCGCTTTCTCACCTACGACGTCAAGCTAGAGTCCGATTGCGCTGGCTATTGCAAGGCGGTGATGGCCATGCCGCACATGCAGGAATGGGTCGACGCGGCGAGGGCCGAGCCAGACGAGGTGGTGGAGCTCGACGTCGAGTTCTAGGGCACAGATCTCGGCATGACATAGCTCAAAGCGGGCGCCGCTTCTCTATCCTATTCTGCTTTTTACGGAGGTGCCCCATGGCCAAGCCGATCGCAGACAAGGTGGAAGTCGCGCTCGAATATCCTGATAAGCTCTATGTCGGCAGTTTCGAGCGGTCTTCGCGTTTCGAGGCGCATCTCAATGCGAACGGAATTGCGCTCACGTTCGAGCGACCCGGTGCCGACGACGTGCACAAGAGCGTGCACATGCACATTCATTTCGGATTGTTCGCTGATATCCTCCGCGAGCTCGCTGCCAGCGCCGGCAAGATCCCGAAGGACGATGTTACGCACCGCGAGCATCTCGCGCAGGCCGCCGGCGCGCTACATGCCGCCCTGACAAGATCCTAACGTGTCTTCGCCAACCAGTTGCCAATCCGCTCCACCGCCATGTGCATTTCGGTTGCCGAACCTGCGTAGCAGAAACGCAAGAAGTGCTTGCCGTTCGCCGGATCGAAATCGATGCCGGGCGTCGCCGCCACGTGCGCCTCGTTGAGCATGCGCTTGGCGAAATCCAGGCTGTCGTCGGAGAAGTGCGAGATGTCGGCATATATATAAAATGCGCCGTCGACCGGCAGGAATTTGTCGAGGCCGATCGTAGGCAGACCTTGCATCAGAATGAGGCGGTTCTTCTCATAACAGCGCTTGACCGCCTCCATCTCGTCTCGGCCGTCGAAGGCCGCTTCCCCTGCGATCTGCGCCAGCGTCGGTACCGAGATCGCCAGATTGCTCTGCAGCCGCTCGATCGCGCGCACGAGGCTTTCCGGCACCACCATCCAACCAATACGCCAGCCGGTCATGCAGAAATATTTCGAGAAGGAATGGATCACCACGACGCGCTCCGAGAGGTTCGCTGCGGTCTCGGCGGCGAACGCGTAATCCAGACCGTGATAGATCTCATCGGAGATCACGCGGATGCCTTCCGCCTCGGCGACCGCAATCAGCCGCGACAGGGTGTTGGCATCCATCATGGTGCCGGTCGGATTGGCCGGGCTTGCCACCACGACGCCGGCGAGCGGCCGCTCACGGTGCGCGGCAATCAGCGATTTTGCGGAGAGCGCCCAGCGCGTCTCAGCCGAGGCTTCGATCAGCACCGGCTCGCAACCGAGCACACTCAGGATGTGCCGGTACGGCGGATAGCCTGGATTGGCCAGCGCCACCCGGTCGCCCGGCTCGAACAACGACAGAAACGCCAAGATGAAACCGGCAGAAGATCCTGTGGTGACCACGACGCGTGCCGGGTCGAGCGCAAGTTCGTAAGTGTCGGCATAGTGGCGGGCGATTCGCGCGCGCAGGCTGGGAATGCCGAGCGTCTCGGTGTAAGCGATCCGCCCGCTCAGCGCCGCCTGCGCCGCGCGCAAGGCCGTGGCCGGCGCGGCCGCTGCCGGCTGGCCTACCTCCATGTGCACCACATGGGTGCCCTTGGCCTCGACCTGCGCCGCCGCCGCCATCACGTCCATCGCTATGAACGAAGGCACATTGCTGCGTTTGGAGGGCATCAGCAGGTGTTTTGCTGCTTCAAGCATCATCAATCGGCCTACCGTCGGCGGTTACCGCCCTGCTGTTGCCCCATTTGTCGGGTTGCTAGGGCTGCGTTTTTCATGACTCAGACGTGATCGCAAGTTGCGTTGACCGCCCTAAGGCGCGTCACTAGGTTCACGCGATCCAATGGCCTAGGGCATGGTCGAGAACGGGACACCTATCAGGGCGCAGCGCATGGCGCCAGCGGGCCGTGCGCTCGCGTTGGCTGTCGCGCTCTCGGTTGTGGTCCCCGGCAGCGGCCCCACCCTTCAGCCGGCGCGGGCGCAAGATACCTCCGCGCGCGGTATGCCGATCATCCGCGATACCGAAATCGAGCAGTTGCTGCGCGAATACGCGGCGCCGGTCCTGCGCGCCGCCAACCTCTCGCAGCAAGGCGTGCGGGTGGTGATGCTCAACGATCGCACCTTCAACGCTTTTGTAATGGACGGCCGCCATATCTTCATCAATACCGGCGCCCTGTTTGACGCCAAAACACCGAACGAGATCATCGGCGTGTTTGCCCACGAGACCGGCCACCTTGCCGGTGGGCATCTGTCGCGCTTGCGCGAGCAACTGTCACGCGCGCAGACGGCGTCGATAATCGCTTTGCTGGCCGGCGTCGGCGCTATCGTCGCCGGTGCCCGTTCCGGCTCAGGCGACGTCGGCGCTGCCGCGATCTTGGCACCGCAGACGGCCATCACGCGCTCGCTGCTCGCCTATGTGCGAACGCAGGAAGACCAAGCTGACCATGCCGGCGTGAAATTCCTCAACGCCACCGGCCAATCGCCGCGTGGCATGCTTGAACTGTTCAAGCGGCTCGCCGACGAGTCGCTGTTCAATTCGCGCTACGTCGACCCTTACATGCAGAGTCACCCGATGCCGGCCGACCGCATCGCCGCACTCGAGCAGATCGCGAAAGCAAGCCCCTATTGGGATCACAAGGATCCGCCGGAGCTGCAGCTGCGTCACGACATGATGCGCGCCAAGCTGTCCGGCTTCCTCGACCGACCAGACACGGTCGTGCGGCGCTATCCGCTCAGCGATCACAGCCTCCCGGCGCGCTACGCGCGCGCGATCTCGAGCTATCGCCACGGCGATGGTCGCGCAGCGGTTGCGCAGATCGACGACCTGATTCGCACACAGCCGAACAATCCATACTTCTATGAGCTTAAGGGCCAAGCGCTGCTGGAAGGCGGCCATCCGGCCGAAGCTATCGCGCCGCTGCGCCAGGCAGTGGTGATGACGCACGGTGCTCCGCTCATCGAGATCATGCTCGCCCAGGCTCTGATCGCGACTGACAACGCCAAATACGCTGATGAAGCTATCCCGATGCTGCGCGGGGCTCTGGCGCGCGAGCCGGAATCCTCGGACGCCTATGCGCAGCTTGCCATGGCCTACGGCCGCAAGGGTGACCTAGCTAATGCCGACCTGGCTTCCGCGCAAGCGGCGTTCATGCGCGGCGACGTGAAGACCGCGCAGCAACTCGCCTCGCGCGCCAAGACCCGTCTGCCCGTCGGCTCACCCGGCTGGGTGCGCGCTGACGATATCGTCAGCGTGAAGCCGGCGAACGCAACCAGATGACCCACCAAGGAAGACACCAATGAAATCAAGCCCGCGTCTCATCGCCGCCGTTTGTGCTGCGTTATTGATACCAGCCGCGCCGCAGATTGTTCGGGCGGACGATTTCTCAGCAAGTCAGCGCACGGCCATCGAGAGCATCGTACACGAATATCTGATCGCGCATCCGGAAGTGCTGCAGGAGGCGATGAACGAACTGGAGAAGCGGCAGAGCGCCGCGGAAGCCGAAAAGCACAAGGTTGCGGTCAAGGACAACGCCTCGAAGCTGTTCTCTTCGCCGCATCAGGTCGTGCTCGGCAATCCGGACGGCAACGTCACTTTCGTCGAGTTCTTCGATTACAATTGCGGCTACTGCCGCGGCGCCATGAACGACATGCTGACGCTCATGCGGGATGATGCCAAGCTCAAGGTCGTGCTCAAGGAATTCCCAGTGCTCGGTCCGGGCTCGCTGGAAGCAGCACAGGTCGCCGTCGCCGTCCGCATGCAGGACACGACCGGCAAGAAATATCTCGACTTCCACACCAAGCTGCTCGGCGGCCGCGGCCAAGCGGACAAGGCGCGGGCGCTGGGGGTGGCTAAAGAGGTCGGTCTGGACATGAACCGGTTAGAGAAAGATATGACCAGCCCCGAGGTGAACGAGACGCTGCAGGAAACTTTCAAGCTCGCCGAGGCGCTCGGCCTCAATGGCACGCCGAGCTACGTGATCGGCTCCGACGTTGTTGTCGGCGCAATCGGGCTTGCCGGGCTGCAGGGCAAGGTCAGCACCGCGCGCTGCGGCAAGGTTAACTGCTGACCGCACCAGTCGCGCATTGAAAATGTGGCAACGGCCGCCGGCTCCCGACGGCCGTTTGCGTTGCGAAAAGATGGATCCGGGTTGCAGTCAACCGGGATATGCCGCGCATGTACGCCGTCGACATGGAATCAATGTTTGTCTCCAAGAGGTACCGGGCGGTCCGACATACTGACGAGAAATTCCTGACGATCGCCGAGGACATCCATTTCGGCGGAGTAGTGCTTGTCGATTGCTTAGGTCTCATTCGCCGTCTAGGCGATCATCTTTTTCACCACCGTTAACCTTTGCCGGGTGGCAGCGCGAGCTTTGCTGAAGATCTAGATCTCGCCGTGGGAGTGAAGACCTAGATCTGGCGGTAGCAGCCGGAGCGCTCGGCAACAATGCGGTGCGGGTGCGCCAGCTACATCTGGTGGGCAATGCGTCGAGCGCGTGCTCGACCGCAACCGCCCGCTCAACGCCGGCTTGACCTCATCTGCCGCGCCAACAGCAAGGAGAACAAGTAGGCGGCCAGCGGTACGGCATCGCCGCTGCGTTCGTTGAGCCGTTCTCCCGCTCGCCGCTCATGCGCGCCATCCTCAAGCCTTTAGGGCGGTTCGGGCTTCCCCTAACTGCCCCGGCCACCTATAAGAGCACGAATTTCTTAGCGCATTGAGCGCGCGCCGTGAAGTTATGCCGAAGACAATCTACATCCTCAACGGTCCCAATATGAACCTGCTCGGCACGCGTGAGCCGGAGAAATACGGCCGCGCCACGCTTGCCGACGTCGAGAGGCTGTGTCGCGCAACCGCCAAGCGCTTCGGTCTTGAGATTGTCTTCCGGCAATCGAACGTGGAAGGCGAGCTGGTTGACTGGATCCAGGAGGCAAATGCCAAGAAGGCCGCCGGCCTCATCATCAATCCGGCTGGCTACACCACCACGTCGATCGCCATCCTCGACGCGCTGTTGGTATTGAAGATGCCTGTTATCGAAGTGCACGTTACCAACATCCACGCGCGCGAGGCATTCCGTCAGCACTCTTACGTCTCGAAGGCGGCCAAGGCGGTGATTTGCGGGTTCGGCACCGACGGCTACTCTCTGGCGATCACCGGCCTCGCCGGCCGCATCGGCGCCAAGGCAAAGAAATAAGAGCGGTTCATGGCAAAAACGCCGAAGCTCCCGGTGATCGACCACGACCTGATCCGCGAACTGACCAAGCTCCTGGACGAAACCGGCCTCACCGAAATCGAAATCGAACAGGATGGCCAGCGCGTGCGCGTCGCGCGTAGCGCGATAGCAGCGGCCCCAACGTCCCATGCGGCGTCCGCGTCTGCACCGGCAGCCGCGTCCCAGGCGGTGACCGAAAGCATCGCCGCACCGCTCGATCTCAGCAAGCATCCCGGTGTGGTCACCTCGCCAATGGTCGGCACCGCCTACGTCGCGCCCGAGCCCGGCGCCCGGCCGTTCGTCGAGGTCGGCAGCAAGGTGAAAGCCGGCGATACGCTCCTGATCATCGAAGCGATGAAAACAATGAACCAGATACCGGCCCCGCGTGCCGGTACCGTGATGCAGATTCTGTTCGAGGACGGCCAGCCGGTGGAATTCGGCGAATCGTTGATGATCATTGAATAATGTTCGATAAAATCCTCATCGCAAATCGAGGCGAGATTGCGTTGCGGGTGCTGCGCGCCTGCAAGGAACTCGGCATTCCGACAGTCGCGATCCATTCGACCGCCGATGCCGATGCGATGCACGTGCGCTTTGCCGATGAGAGCGTGTGCGTCGGCCCGCCGCCGTCGAAAGACAGTTATCTGAATATTCCGGCCATCCTCTCCGCTTGCGAGATCACCGGCGCCGATGCGGTGCATCCGGGTTACGGCTTCCTGTCGGAGAATGCGCGCTTTGCCGAAATACTCGACGACCACGGCGTCGAGTTCATCGGACCGAAGGCCGCGCATATCCGCCTGATGGGCGACAAGATCGAGGCCAAGCGCACCGCGCGCATGCTCGGCATCCCGGTGGTGCCAGGCTCGGAAGGCAGCGTTTCCTCCGATGGCGAGGCAGACAAGATCGCAAGCGAGATCGGATATCCGGTGCTGATCAAGGCCGCCGCCGGCGGCGGCGGGCGCGGCATGAAGATCGCACGCTCGGCGATGGAGCTCTCGACCGCGCTCGCAACCGCCCGCGCGGAAGCCAATACCAACTTCGGCGATGATGCCGTTTATATCGAAAAATATCTGGAGAAGCCGCGCCACATCGAAATCCAAGTGCTCGGTGACGGCAACGGCAAAGCCATCCATCTCGGCGAGCGCGATTGCTCGTTGCAGCGGCGCCATCAAAAGGTGTGGGAAGAAGGCCCCTCGCCGGCCCTCAACCAGCAGATGCGCGATCGGATTGGTGAGACTGTGGCCGAGGCGATGCGCAAACTCGGCTATCTCGGCGTCGGCACGGTCGAATTCCTCTACGAGGACGGCCAGTTCTATTTCATCGAGATGAACACCCGTATCCAGGTCGAGCATCCGGTCACCGAGATGATAACCGATATAGACCTGATTTTCGAGCAGATCCGCGCGGCTGCCGGCAATGACTTCATGCTCAAGCAGAGCGACATCAAGTTCGACGGTCACGCCATCGAATGCCGCATCAATGCCGAGAACCCCGTGTCATTCCGCCCATCGCCGGGCAAGATCTTACATTACCATCCGCCCGGCGGCCTCGGCGTTCGCATTGACAGCGCGGTGTATCAGGGCTACTCGATCCCGCCTTATTACGACTCCCTCGTCGGCAAGCTAATCGTGCACGGCAAGACGCGCACTGAATGTCTAATGCGGCTCAAGCGCGCCCTCGACGAAGTTGTGGTCGATGGCATCGAGACCACGCTGCCCTTGTTCCGCGCGCTGGTACGCGAAAAGGACATCATCGACGGCAATTACCACATCCATTGGCTTGAGCAGTTCCTTGGCCAAGGCGGCGGAGTCGAAGGCTAGTTTGTCGACGCAGTCAGTGCGCCGCCCTGTGAGCCGGCCGAAAGGCGCACAGGTCCGTCTTCAATCTTCCTTTCCGGTTCCGCTGCCAGCGCGAGTTGTTGTTCAATCATTCGGCAATTTCGCCACAACACCGTCACCATCGTCACCGCCCGGTCAAAATCTGCGCTCCCCCAGCGGTAAGGCATGGCATAAACTGCCCTTCCTTCGTTGAATCACATCCGCATGGCCAACCGCGAAACCACGACGATCGAAATCACGGCAGAAGTGCTGCTCAAGGCCTACGCCTGCGGCATCTTCCCGATGGCGGAAAGCGCAGATGATCCGGCGCTCTACTGGATCGAACCGGACATCCGCGGCATCATTCCGCTCGAAGGCTTCCATATTCCGGTGCGGCTTAAGCGCACGGTGCGCAGCACATCCTTCGCTGTCGTCATCAACCGTGACTTCGATGCCGTGATCGAGGCCTGCGCCGAGGCAACATCGGACCGTGCCCGCACCTGGATCAATGGGCGCATCCGCAAGATCTACCGCAACCTGTTCGAGCGGGGTCATTGCCACACTGTCGAGGTCTATGACGGCGCGCGGCTCGTCGGCGGACTCTACGGCGTATCGCTTGGCCGCGCCTTCTTCGGAGAGAGCATGTTCCACCGCGCCCGCGACGCCTCTAAAATTGCGCTGGTGCATCTGGTTGCGCGTCTGCGCGCCGGCAGTTACCGGTTGCTCGATACACAATACGTTACAGAGCATTTGCGCACCTTCGGCACAATTGAGGTACCGAAACGACGCTATCACCGATTGCTCGAAGACGCGCTCACGGGCGAAGCCGATTTTCGCGCGCTCGCACCGAGCATCAGCGGCGAGCAGGCGCTGGCGTTGCTGCGCTAGCGCGGCGGCGGCAGGAAAGGCGGTTGCGTCGGTCGCGTTGGTTGGCGCCGTGCCGGGGAACGCGACGGCTGCTGCGGTTGTTGCGGCGCCGCCGACGGGGCTTCCGCTACGTTGGGATTCTGTCCGCCTTTGCAGTCGGTCAGCCACACGTCGTAGATCGGGTGCTCGACCGCATGCAAGCCGGGGCTTGCCGCGAACATCCAGCCGGTGAAAATGCGCTTGATCTCGTTTTGCAACGTTACCTCGTCGACCTCGACGAAGGCGTCGGTGTTTGGAGTCTCCGTGGGCGGCCGTGAGTAGCATACACGGGGCGTCACTTGCAGCGCGCCGAACTGCACTGTCTCATTGATGGCGACGTCGAAGGAGATGGTGCGGCCGGTGATCTTATCAAGCCCGGCGAACACCGCGGTCGGGTTGCTAATACGCTGCGGCGGAGGCTCGACGACAATTTCATCGCCTGGTTGCGGCGTGGTGTCGGTCTGTTGTTGCGGCGTGCCGTGCGGCTGACGCTGACCGGGCGGCAGGCCCGGCAAGGTTTGCGGCAGCGGTGCCGCCTGCGGCGCCTGCCCCGGTGGGGGCGCCGGCGAAATGCCGGGCGGCGGGGGCAAGGGCTGCGACTGGATGGTGCCGCCGCCGGGCCGGCTCGAGGGTGGCAGGCTCATCGGCGCGGGCAGCGGCTGCGGCGGCGGCTCGTCCGCGTGTGGATTTGAGCCGCCTGACGGCGGCGCGCTCGGTACGTCTGCTGGCGGTCGCGGCGGTTCGTCGCGGAAGATCGAGCCGAATTGCGCGGAGGCCGGCGTCGCCATCAGCAGCGCGACTATTGCAGTGAGGCAGATTGACAGACGGGATCGCGCCATACGGTCGGATTTCGCCGCTTGGATCACGAAGGGCTGGATTTTGTGCCCCCCTACGGAAAGCCCGGTTAACACCGGGAATACGGCGGCGAAAGGGCGGTTCTCGTGCGTGCGCCTCAGCGCTCGGGCGTCCAAGCCCTGTAGTCGCCCGTGGCCTTCGGACGCCGCCCGCTGGCCAGCGTCGAGCCGGAGGGCCGGTAGGCGTCCGCGGTGCCGGTCAGGTTTTGCTGATGCGGCTTTTGCCAAGGCTGCGGCTTATAGTTCTCCTGCGTGGGCGGGGTGTCGACGGTGTGGTGCAGCCAGCCGTGCCATGATGGCGGGACCGTAGAGCCTTCCGTATAGCCATTGAAGATCACCCAGCGCCGCTCGAATGGCAGCGTGGGATCAATCTTGCCGCCTTTGGTACGGTAATAGCGATTGCCGAATTCATCCTCGCCAACAAACTCGCCGTATAGCCAGGTCCAGAACTGGGTGCCGAAAGTCTGTGAATTCCACCAGGTGAACAGTTTCAACAGGAAATTTTTCATCGCCACCACGCGTTTACGACGAGTGCTCGATCAGGCGGCCTTCTGCCACCTCAGCGTGCCCATGTCCAGCATGCGTCATCTCGGCCCGCCGTTGCCGCAACCGTATGAAGGGTTCTTTGCAGATCAAAACGCCCGGCCGCGGAGCCCAGTCTGGTAAATCGCGTCATCGCAGTATTCGAATGCGCATGAAGATTCACGGGCCGGTCGGTGAAAAATCGGCGCTGATCTACGCGGCTCTCTTTTGTCTCGACTATCGCGCCGATCGGCGCGCGTTGCGTGCAAAGCTCGATGAGATATGCGCTGCTCCGGCCGCCCAAACGCGGTTAGCGCGGCTAGTATTCGGCCGGATATTGCATTTTGCCGCCAGAGGCGACTATGCAGCATAGGAATTCATCACTAGCGTCGAATCGCTTAAATTCACCTCAGCCGCGCTGAAATTCAATGACAGGGCTGGTGAAAGGCAGATCCATGCGACTCTGCCTTTTCGCTTTCAGCGATTACTGGTTCACCGTGGCTCGGACCCGCTCAATCTATTCACAGGCGTGGGCTTCCTGAGCCCGACTCCGTAAGCCGCGCGCGTTGTCACCTAAGATACTGAACCGGTTTTGAGAATCATGGACTCCCGGCCGCCGACCAAACGGTTTTTCCAAGCTGTATCCCATCTTCGTCAAAGATCAGTTTTTGGCCGCGAAATTCGCGAAGCGAGATTTTTCCGTCATTTTTCCGTCATGCGGGGAGGCATAAAAACCCACCCCCTTGCCTCGAGAAAAGTGCTTCTCGCGGCTGGTGGATCGCTCAATACTGACTGTGGTCTTCGGGTGGTTTGTCCCCAGTTTACCACAAGATTTAGTGTTTGATTCAGTTTTACCCCCTAACTGTTGTTGACGTGAGTAAGGAGTCCCCCTAGCTTTATGTTGTTCGGTGCGCGTGAGTATCGGGTCCTTCCGAACCCTCAGAACGGCTTTGGTCGCTATCTCACCCGCGCCAGAATTGGCGTTACGGGACAGGGGTTTGCGTGCCTTTCGGGTCAAAAACCCGCGAGGCGTCGACGCGG
>Ga0306926_10004747_pt1 | contig 14312 bp, 10 predicted proteins | sample flu12Cox44000178_FD_203759 | JGI IMG/M metagenome (GOLD analysis project Ga0306926, IMG submission 203759) | Lab enrichment of tropical soil microbial communities from Luquillo Experimental Forest, Puerto Rico - flux8day.12C.oxic.44.000.178 (v2)... | ecosystem: Environmental > Terrestrial >...
AGGACCAGGTGCGCCAGCTGATTTTTTTACTTGGCGGCCAATTGGATCGTTGTTAGCACGCATTTTCCGGAGTCCCGGTGTAGGGCGCCTGGGGTCAGGCGCCGAGCTTCGGTTTAGAGTCGAACCTACCCAAAGCAGCTTGGGAAGCCTGAGCGTGACCGGCTACGTGGGCAGGATAAAAACCGCGAATGGACACGAATGTACGCGAATAGCTGAATTTTGGATTCGCGTCCATTGGGGTCCATTCGCGGTTAGTAGCTGAGCGCGGTTTCCGGGTTGAACCACCTTGTCCCTGCTTCTCCTTCGCTGGCCTTGACCTTGTTCGAAATTTTCTCTAATCACCGAGGGTAACGTACCTCCCGGGGGCTAACCCCGAAGAGCCGCTTTGGCAAAGGCCGGGGTGGCGGTTTCGACCCCTGGGGCGCATTTTTCATGAAAAATGCGGGTTAGGGATATTTCGTTGTCGCCTGTCCGCGCGTGACTTGCACAGATTTGTCGGCCATGATTTGATTACCCCACACCATGAAATTCAGCGTCAGCAAGGACAAACTGCTTGAAGGCCTGGCAATCGTTCAAAACGTCGTCAGCACTCGTACAACCCTGCCCATATTATCGAACGTGCTGCTTCAGGCCGGCGATGGCGAGGTCCGGCTGACGACGACTGATCTCGATGTAGGTGTGCGGGGCCGGGTCGAGGCGCAAGTGGAACGAACCGGCGGCACGACCCTGCCGGCGCGACGATTGTTTGCCATCGTACGCGAGCTCCCCGCTTCGGAGATCTACTTCGATGTCGACTCGAAAAATCTGGCCTCCATTCGCAGCGGTTCCAGTTACTTCAAGATTCTCGGGTTACCGGAGGAAGAGTTCCCGGCACTGGCCCGCTTCGAGAATCCGAAAGTTTTTACAACTGGGCAGAAGGAATTGAGAGATGGCTTGAAAAAAACCTCTTACGCGATCTCCACCGACGAGACCCGTTATGTGCTGAACGGGATCCTGTGTTCATTTAAGGAGAACAAACTCACGCTGGTGGCCACCGACGGCCGGCGTCTCGCGCTCGTGGATCTCGAGTTGGAATTTCCTCGCAGCCAGGAGGTTGATATCATCGTTCCAACCAAGGCCGTCGCTGAATTGCAACGCCTTCTCCATGACGAAGGCGATGTCAAGCTGAGCATTGGCGAGAATCAAATATCGTTTGAGCTCAACAGCACGCTGTTGGTCTCCAAACTGATCGAAGGCAACTATCCGAATTATCGACAGGTGATTCCAGCTGAGACCAAGGAACGGATTACCCTGGAGCGCGAAACGTTTCTGAATGCGGTCCGACGCGTGGCGCTCCTGGCGAGCGAGAAATCCAACTCGGTGAAGCTGATATTCTCGAAGAGCAATATTGACATCGTTGCGACGACGCCTGAGGTGGGCGAAGCCAAAGAGTCGCTTGCGGTCATGTATAAAGGTCGGGAATTTTCCATTGCTTTTAATCCCGAGTTTTTGATGGCTCCGCTGCGGAACCTGCCTAACGACGAGATCTACTTCGATCTGATCGATGAGATGAGCCCGGGCATAATCAAGATCCCCGGCCCCTTTCTCTACGTGCTGATGCCGATGCGGCTAAGCTGATGCGGCAGATTCCCAGGTTGCTCTTGGCAACTTCGAAATGTGGGATCTTTACAACCTCCCAAACTTCAGTACCTTCCCCCCTTCCTCGCTCACGTGGCGGAACTGGCAGACGCGTACGGCTCAGGACCGTATGGGGCAACCCGTGGAGGTTCGAGTCCTCTCGTGAGCACTTCTTGGGATGGCATCCGACTTTTCCTCTGCAGAACCTGGTTCCATTCGGCGCATGTTCGCCAGGATCGCGCCCCGGTATGACCTGGCAAATACCCTGTTAAGCCTGGGTCGGGATCGCTCCTGGCGAAGATACGTCACCTCTGAGGTCGTAAAATGGTCCCCACTGCGTGTTCTGGATGTGGCAACCGGAAGCGGCGCCTTAGCCGCTGAGATTCGGCGAGCTGTCCCGAATGCGAGGCTGCTCGGGGTCGATTTTTGCTGGCCGATGCTGCGTTTGGCCAGGCGCCGGGGCCTGGAGCACCTGTTTGTCGCAGATGGCCTTGCTTTACCTTTCCGGGATCAGCTTTTCGATGTGGTCACGATTGCGTTTGGCTTGAGAAACATGGCTTCGTTCGGCGGAGCACTGAGCGAAATAGCGAGAGTTCTGCGCCCTGGAGGTCATATTCTGATCCTGGATTTCTCTTTGCCTGATTCGCCGTTGCGACTTCTCTATCGGCTCTACCTCCACCAGGTTCTTCCTCGGCTGGCCGGCGCGCTCACAGGCGAGCCTGACGCCTACAGGTATCTGGGCGGAAGCATTGAAGAGTTCCCACGGGGCTCGGCGATGGTCGAACTGGTCGAAAATGCAGGATTCCGCCAAGGTCGAGCGAGACCCCTTAGCGGAGGGGTCGTGACTGTTTACACGGCGGAACGTTTCTAACCGACCGAGGGCAAGGCGTGCCACTTGCGCATTCTCTCAGAAGACGCTGGGGAAAATCACGTCGTCAACGTTGCCGAAAATCGGCCTCCGTCGTCGGCAACCTGGCCAGAGTCTCTTGCGGGATTGAAACGATATATGGCTCGTCTGCGATCCGGGCATAGGTGATGCCGTTCTCCGTCCGGCCTAGCAGAAGGGTAGCGATCGGCTGTTCCCCTGCGTTCGATTCAGCCGTATTTTCGGAGGCATAGGAACTGAACGTAATTCTCATTGCTGTTTCGTCCAGGCCATAGCGGGCGAGATCTGTGGCGGTATCGGAAACGAATCCGGCGACGTCGTGGTTGTTCAGGGTATGAATAAACTGGTTCACCGCCGAGACGTCCGCAGGCCCGTTCTCCGGGCTGGCGACCACCCAGTGATCCTGCGTTCGCGTGAGTACGAGTCTGGGCTGTCCGGGCTTCTCGATCGTGATTCGATCAATCAGATCCGGATTTATCCGCATGATCCTGCGGTCTCGAAGGTCGTTCGGCTTCGCGTCGACCATTGCGCTGAGCGAGGCGTCTACCAGAAAGATCGATGGCCGGCCGGGAACGCGAACGTAAATCTTTGACGGGTCATTTTGCGTGCCTCCGCCAATATCGATTTCGACCTTATCATCGCCGGCTGCGAGCGTGACGGCGCGGCCCGGCGCGTCGAGGCCGCCGGCGATTGCTTTATCGTTGCCGACGAAGTCGCTGATTGTTGCGGTGTTGATCTTTTTCAACAGGTCCTCCACGGCCTGGTTGCTGGCCCGAGCTTTTGTTGGGCGAATGATTTGCCAATCGTCGTGCTCCTTGGCCAGTTCGACCTCGCCGCTGGGGGACCTGAAAACGGCATGGTCAATCTCGGTGGTCAGGAACGGAGTCAATCGATGATCACGGAAGGAGTCAGGGCTTCCGGAAAGGATGTCCTTGAGCTGATTGCTGACGATAAAGATTAGTTCTTCACCATCGATGCGAAGGTATCCTTTGCCTTCAACGGCGGCATCTTCGCCGAAGAGCAAATCTCCTGGGACCTTCTTTCCCTCCAGTTTCAGCCGGAGCCTTGGTTTGGCCAAGCCGAACTCCCGCAATTTGTTCTTCCGTTTATCCCCGTTGCCCAGATCTCCCAGTGTGTCTTCAGGCCGAAGAACCTCAAGCGAGGTGAAAATCTGGTCGATGACAGCCGAGTCGCCGCGGTCCTGGATGGGTTTAATTATCGTCCAGGATTCGCCGGTGCGGCGGAGTTCGATCTCGGTGTCGCCGTTCTGAATCTTCAAGCCATCAATTTTGCTGCGATCGACCTGGACGACATGGGTTCTTCCCTGTGTTTCTCTCGTGCTGATTCCCTGACGATTAAGAACGAGGATCAGCCCGCCCAACCCTGCCGCGATTGCCAGCAGGATGAGGGTCGTGCGGAATTTCATCTCTATGGCGAGTCGAGACGCTCGATCAGCGGCGTCGAATAACCCAGATACCGCTACCGATCATAGCAAACAACAAGGGAATTCCAATTACGGTCAAAAGCACGATTCGCTCCATTTGAGTCGGGCGCAGATTCAGCATAAACGTCCGCTGCTCTCTTGGAGCAATGGCCAGGAGTTGCTCCCGATCGTTCAACCAATTGAGGCAAAGCAAGACGAAGTCCGTGTCAGGCGCAGCCCGGTTCAGGGACTCGTCGCGAAGGAAGTCAGTGTTCCCGAGAACGACCATCCGGGACGAAGACCGGAGCTGGACACGTTGATCCTGCGAAGCACCTTTTTCGAGTGCCCATCCGAAAAACAGCGGTGGGCTCAGATCAATGCCTTTGCGAAACTCCGGTGTTTTATTGGCGTCGAGGATATCATCTTTCGCTCCCCAGTAATTATCGAGTGAGGGAGTCAGCATCCTGGTGGCCCGGATCGAGAGTTGAGACAGTCTGGCTTCATCAATACTCAACGATCGAGTGCCGCCCGGGAAATATCCGATTGTCTGTGCCAGAGGCTTAAGGAACGGCGTTTCGGGGAGAAATCGCCCGTAGACATCCGGCGTGACAGACTGCTCCTCGAGCCCGGTTTTGACTTTCGATACGATGATATCCTGATTATTACGAACTCCCAGGCCGGCGAGGAACGCATCCAGCTTGGGGGTCCTGACCCGCGGATTGAGCAGGAGCAGGAGGCGTCCTTTCTCGTCCCAGTAAGTCTGCAGGATTGCAATATCGTGGTCGGTCAGGTCGTAGGCCGGGCCTGCCAGGATCACTGCGCCAAAAGTCCCGGGAATCTTTTCCAGGCCCGCCAGGCTCAGGTCTTCAAGCTTCAGATTCTGGCGCTCAACAGCAGATTCGAACCGGCTCAGCGACGAGCCGTCACCAAGCCCGGCTTCGCCCTGACCGGTTACAAGTCCGATCTTTGTCTGCCGGTCCTCCACAAGCTCGATTAAGGCGCCGGTAATGACTTGCTCGCCTTTAAATGCGCTGATCTCCTGGGCGTTGTTGAACATCCCGCTCGCGTCGTACTCGGCCAGATCCGTTACTGGAATGAATTTTTTTCGACCTTGGTATTCGAGAATAATGAGATTCTCGTTTGTGCCGAATTTGTATCGCTCTTGAAGTTCTCGAGCGCGAGTAAGGTCCCGGTAAGGATCGATATTTTCAACGCGAAGTTTTCGTTTAGCGGCGAATTCATATTCTTTCAGCAGATTCTGAACATCGTCGTACAAGTCCGGTCCTGGTGTGTTTCTTGTCGTCGGGGAAAAGAAGACGAAGATCCTCACTTCCTTCTTCAGCGATTCCAGAAACTTTTTGGTCAGTGGCGAAAGGGCGTACCTGCTGTTCCGGGACAAGTCCCAGCGAGCGTAGCGGTTAAACCCGAGGTAATTGATCATCAGTACGATGGCGGCCAGAATCGTGATCTGGGCGGCCACATTCGCGGCAATCCGGAAGCGTTTTATCCGGGGAGTCTGGGGACGTTGTTCTGTGACCTCAGGCTGCGCTTGGGGGGCGCGATGCTCCATCATTTCTTTATCTGGTGGTTGCCATGGCTTGCCGCGGTCAGGCTTTCCATCGGCGGTACTGAAATATGTAGTAGGTCAGCGCCAGAACAAAAAATGTAGCGCTCGGATAAAAGACCAGGGCACGGGAGTCGATGATACCTTTCGAAAAGGAGTCCATGTGATCCAGTTGCGCGACGTAGGCGCTGATCTCTTTGACCAGGGGAGAGGGGTTATTGATGACGTAATTGATCAATGTCAGAAAGAAGAGACTGATCGTGAGCATCAAGGTGATCATCGCGGCAATGATCTGGTTGGACGTTAGCGCCGAACCGAAGCACCCGAGAGAGATATTGAACATTCCCATCAATAGCAGAAGAAGATAAGGAGCCCAAAGCTGCGCGCCAAAGCCAACTGCCTCTCGATTACCCAGCCAGCCAAAAATCAGGAAATAGAGCAAACTCGGCAGCCAGAGACTAATGTAGAAGATCACTGCCGCAACAAACTTCGATCCCACCACTTCCCAGTCGCGAACCGGCGCAGTCATCAGGGTCTCGATTGTTCCGAGCTTAAACTCCTCGGCAAAAAGACGCATCGTGATCACTGGAAAAACCAGGAGGTACGCGATCCAGAAAAAGAAGCTGTTGAAGAACCCCTGGACAACGGTCAGTTGAGAAGGACCCCGGGAAAGCAAAGCAACCGCGAACCAGAATGACAAACCGTTCAGGATCAGGAAGAAGAAGAGGACAGCATAGGCGATTGGCGAATAGTAGAAGGACGCGAGTTCGCGTCGAAGCAGAATTAAGAATCTCCTCATGAATCCCGAAGGCTCTCAGGCGTCAGTCTGTGTCAGTTCGACGAATACATCCTCCAGGGTTGCGCGATCCCGGCTCAGCTCGCGGACTGTCCAATTCCGCTCGACGGCGAGCCGGTAAATTTCCTCGCGCAAGTCGATATTCGCCTCAATCCGGATCGCGCAGTGTCGCCAGCCGCCCTCCTCGATCACGTTGACTTCTTTCACGCCGGCCAGGTTGTTCAGCCAGGGCACAGGGTTGTCCTCTCCCATCTTCACCTCGAGCCGGACAATCCCTGAAGTGCGAAGTTGGCGGACCAGGTTCTCTGGCGTATCGGAGGCCTCGATCCGGCCGCGATTAATAATGATGACCCGAGAACATGTCATCTCCACCTCCGACAGCAGGTGAGTCGACAACAGGATCGTATGCTGTTGCCCAAGTGACTTGATCAGTTCTCGCACTTGGCGGATCTGGTTTGGATCCAGGCCTGTCGTAGGTTCGTCGAGGATGAGCAGGTCCGGTTCATGGACCATGGCTTCAGCGAGACCGACCCGTTGCTTGAAGCCTTTGGAAAGATTCCCGATAAGTTTGCTCTCGACAAGCTTGAGATCACACAGCTCGTTAACAGCTCCGACGCGAGTCTTTAACCTTGCTCCGCTTAGACCTTTCAACGAGCCTCGAAAACGAAGATATTCGCCGACGCGCATATCGGTATAAAGCGGAACGTTCTCCGGTAGATACCCGAGGTGAGCGCGAGCTTTAAGCGAGTCCTGGAAGATGTCGTACCCGGCAATCGATGCGCGTCCTGAGGTGGCAGGCAGGTAGCTTGACAGAATACGCATTGTCGTAGTTTTGCCCGCGCCGTTTGGTCCAAGGAACCCAACAATTTCCCCCTTGCCCACGTGGAAGCTCAGATTGTCGATCGCGATGAGACCAGCATACTTTTTCGTCAGTTTTTCGACTTCAATCATGCCGTGCCAAGGGTGCGAGATATTCAGGCTAGCCTGCTGCGGAATCGTGTCAAACCAAGGGAATTGCCAAAAAATGTGATATAATCCGTTTGGTTAGAGGAGATGTTCGTTTAAATTTCCGGCCCACAAGCTCTTTCTGAGCTAAATCATGAGAACTTCGTATTTGAACGATTGGAATGCCGATCTTCTAGACGAGTACTATCAGCGCTGGAAGCAAGACCCGAAATCAGTTGATTCGAGCTGGTCGGCATTTTTTGAAGGCTTTGAACTTGGACGTTCGCCCGGGAAAAACGGGCAGTTAGCTGCGCCGGAGACAGGCGCCTCCGAGCAACTCCTGGAGCGCGTTGACGGCCTGATCTACAACTTCCGGATCCTGGGACACACCCAGGCCAGGATTGATCCGCTCTCAGATTCGCGACCGGAACAACCGGCATTGAGCCTGCGGGAACTGGGACTGGAAGACGTTCCTCTGGATACGGTGGTTTCGTCCCGTTATTTCCAGAAGTCCCGGCGGTTGTTGCTCGGGGAGTTGATCGAGAACCTCCAGCGCATATACAGCGACACGATCGGGGTAGAGTTCATGCACATCCAGAACGAGAGGGTGCGCGACTGGGTCCGCGACCGGGTTGAGCAGCGGGTGTCGAAGCCTGCGCCGGAGGCGAATGTTCAAAAAAAATACCTTCGGTGGTTAATGGAGGCTGAGACCTTCGAGCAGTTTGTTCACACCAAGTTCCTGGGTCAGAAGCGATTTTCACTACAGGGCGGCGAAAGCCTGATAATCATTCTGGAGACGCTTCTCGAGGGCTGTCCGGCCATGGGCCTTCAGGAAATTGTTTTTGGCATGTCTCATCGAGGGCGCCTTACGGTGCTGGCCAACTTTCTCAAGAAATCGTACAACGCCATTTTCAAGGAGTTTTCAGAGAATTACATTCCGGATCTGGTGGCTGGAGATGGTGACGTAAAGTACCACCTCGGCTATGAGAGTGTGCGCCGGACGGAGAGCGGCGCGGAAGTAGGGATCAGGTTAGCGGCCAATCCCAGCCACCTGGAGATTGTTGACCCGGTTGTTGAAGGAAAGGCGCGGGCGCGCCAGCGCATTCTTGGGGACACCGAAGAGCGAAAGAAGGTTCTGCCTCTGCTGATCCATGGAGACGCGGCATTTGCCGGACAAGGAGTTGTCGCGGAGGTTCTGAACCTTTCCCAGCTTCCCGGGTACGAGACCGGCGGGACTATACATGTCATTGTTAACAACCAGATCGGGTTCACAACGTCCCCCGCTGACGCGCGCTCCACGACTTATTGTACCGACGTCGCCAAAATGATCGAAGCTCCGATCTTCCATGTTAACGGCGATGACCCTCTGGCGGTGGCGTATGTCGCTCAGACCGCGCTCGAGTTTCGACAGTCCTTTGGCGGGGATGTCGTCATCGACATGTATTGTTATCGAAGATACGGACACAACGAGACCGACGAGCCAAGTTTCACCCAGCCCAAACTGTACAAGAAGATCCAATCTCATCCGGCGGTCACGAAGATTTTCAAGGATCGCCTGTTGCAGTCCGGAGTTCTGAGCGCGGAAGAAGCGGAAAATCTGGAACATGAGTTCAGAGGCAGGCTGGAAACGGCGCTTAGCGAGGTTGAAACCTCCGAGGTGGCTTCCAAGAAGGATTTTCACCGCAGCTTCGATGAGTCCTCCGCGGTCTTTCAACCGCCCTACAGTCACCAGGAACCCGAAACCAAGGTCACCAAAGAGACAGTCGATCTGATTGTGGAGCGCATCACCCAGGTTCCGGAAGGTTTTCGGGCCCAGCCGCAGATCAAACGAATGCTCCTGGATCGGCGCCGAAAAATCCACAGCGAGGGAGGGCCTTACGACTGGTCTTTTGGTGAAGCGCTCGCGCTGGGTTCTCTCATGGTGGAAGGAATTCCGGTTCGGCTTTCGGGTCAGGACAGCCGGCGCGGGACTTTCAGCCAGCGCCATGCCGTGCTCGTCGATGTTGAAAAATCGCAAAAATATTTCCCGCTGGCGAACATAACGCCAACGCAAGCCCGGTTCTGCGTTTACAACAGTATGCTGTCTGAGGCGGCTGTTCTCGGCTTCGACTACGGTTATTCGCTCGATTACCCGGAGATGCTTTGCATGTGGGAAGCGCAATTTGGCGACTTTGCCAATGGCGCCCAGGTTGTAATCGACCAGTTCATTGCCGGGTCAGAATCCAAATGGCAACGACCGAGTGGAATCGTGCTGCTGCTGCCACACGGTTACGAGGGACAAGGTCCTGAGCACTCCAGTGCCCGCTTGGAACGCTACCTGCAACTTTGCGCGGAAGATAATATGCAGGTGTGTAATCTCACGACGCCGGCGCAGTATTTTCATGTGCTGCGGCGCCAGGTGAAGCGCGACTTCCGCAAACCACTGATTCTAATGACTCCGAAGTCACTCCTCAGAAATGAGCGGGCCACTTCCCGAATTGAGGATTTTACTGAAGCCGCCTTTCAGCAGGTGATCGGCCCCACCGGGGTTTCAGATCCGGCAAAGATCGACCGGGTGATCTTTTGCACCGGAAAGGTTTACTATGATCTGTTGGCGCACGTGGAAGCGAACCAGGCCAAGGAGATTGCCTTGGTGCGGGTCGAGCAGCTCTATCCACTGAACCTGGAGGCGATTGAAGCCGCTATCGCTCCATTCCGGAATGCTACGAAATGGATCTGGTGTCAGGAAGAGCCACGCAATACGGGCGCCTGGACCTACATTGCGCCACTCTTGCTTCCCGTGACCGGAAAAGCGATCTCCTATGCTGGAAGACCGGCTGCAGCCAGTCCAGCCGTGGGCTCGAAGGCGTGGCACGATCGTCAGCAGAAGGAACTTGTCCAACAAGCCTGCTCTCTGTAAAGCAAGACGCCGCGGTACTTATCGAATGAGCATCGAAGTAAAAATCCCTGCGGTCGGTGAGTCAATCACATCGGGTGTATTGTCGGCGTGGCATAAGCAGAACGGTGAATTTGTAAAGGATGGGGAACCGCTCTTTGCCTTGGAGACCGACAAAATTTCGACAGATGTCCCTGCCCCGGGGTCCGGTACCGTTTCAATCCAGGTAGAGGCGGGGCAGGAGGTCAAGATCGGGCAGGTGGTGGGCACGATCGATGAAAAGGCGGTAGCTGCGGAGGTCAGGACGGCACCGCCGTCCGGCGCTGTTCAGCCCCAGCCAGTGTCGCTCGAGACTTCGCCGGCGAAGAACGAAACCCTGTCGCCGGCCGTCCGACGACTGGCCGAGGAAGAGAAGGTCCCTGTGCGCGAGATTTCCGGAACGGGCAAGCACGGCCAGGTTACGAAAGCCGACATTGTTGAGTATCTGGAAGCACGTGCGAGTCAACCGGGTCCTGCCGCGACACCCGAGGCTCCGGCCCGCCCGCCCACCAGCCAAAAACCGGCTGTCGAGCCGGGGTCGCGCTCTACGCGGCGGAAGCTGACGCCCCTGCGCAAGAAAATTGCGGCGCAGTTGGTTATGGCGCAGCAGAACGCCGCCATGTTGACGACCTTCAACGAGTGCGACATGTCCGCGGTAATGGCGCTTCGGGCGAAATATCAGGAAAATTTCCAAAAGCGGCATGGAGCGAAGATCGGTTTTATGTCGTTCTTCATTAAGGCCGTTGTCGATGCCTTACAGGCTGTCCCGGCGATAAACGCACGAATCGATGGCGACGATCTGGTCCAGAATCACTACTACGACGTCGGAGTTGCAGTCGGGACCGAGCGCGGGCTGGTGGTTCCCGTAATTCGTGATGCTGATAAAAAGGGATTCGCCGAGCTCGAGAAAGATGTTGCTTTGTATGCGGCCAAGGCGCGCGACGGCAAACTTCAACTGGACGATTTGACCGGCGGGGTTTTTACGATCACCAACGGCGGTATCTATGGATCGCTTTTGAGTACGCCGATTCTGAACCCGCCCCAGAGTGGAATCCTTGGGATGCACAAGATCCAGAACCGGCCTGTTGCAGTCGGCGAGAAAATCGAGATTCGCCCGATGATGTATTTGGCGCTCAGCTACGATCACCGGGTTGTAGATGGAAGAGAAGCAGTCACCTTCCTGGTGCGGGTCAAGGAATGCATCGAAGACCCCGCGAGACTCTTGCTTCAAGGATAGCAAATTCAGTTTCGAGTTTCGGGTTTCGAGTTATAGGGCGCCTGGGTCAAGCGCTTTCTGTAGCGGTGGACCTCGGCGCCTGCCGCCTTCGCCGAGGCTGACAAGTTGGTGCCTAGATCTGCAGCGCCAAGGGCGCGTCATATGATAGCCTGGGGCGTAAGCCCCAGGTTAACCAAGGTTAAGAGGCGTGCGGTCTGAAGGACCGCCACAATTCTACGCGATGTAACAAACACGCGGATTAACTCGGGCGCGCGGTAGCTTGCCAAGACGGCCCGTAGGTGTGTCCACACCGTCAGCGGGGCATGATTTTGGAGCAACGGACTCATGCTTATCTGGCGGCGGTAGCGGTACGTCTGGGATTGTGACGCGCCTTCAGCGCGTATCCGCGTTCGGGGACGATTTCCTAGGGCTCCGCCCTAGGCTTTCCTGACATGTCGCCTTTGGCGCCAGTCCTTCAGACCGCAAGCCCGACATCGTTTCGACGTAGCCTTGTGCGAAGTCGGAAGCTTTTAGTGACGTCGCGACCCAGGCACCCTACAAAAACCCGGAACCCAAAACTCGAAACTGGATTTTCACGTCCGAAAATGGCGAGACAATTGATCCTGGTTGAAGCACGGTTCACTCGTGATTTTGAACCGGGAGCAATGTTACCAGGCGGTTGTGACGCGGGATAAGCGCTTCGATGGAGTCTTCTTTGTCGCGGTGAAAACCACGCGAATCTACTGCCGGCCGATCTGCCCGTCGAAACGACCACAGCTCGGCCACTGCGAGTTCTATATCCATCCGGCCGGGGCAGAGGCTGCCGGTTTTCGGCCTTGCTTGCGCTGCCGGCCGGAATTAGCTCCCGGATTCGCTCCGGTCGACGCCAACCATCGGCTGGTCCTTGCAGCGCTGCGAAAACTCGAGGAGGACTCTCTGGGAGAAACCGGGGTGAAGGAGCTCGCAGGATCGCTTGGAGTGACGGATCGTCATCTCCGGCGAGTCCTGCGGAACGCCCTCGGCGTTACCCCAATTCAGTTCGCCCAGACACAGCGGCTTCTTCTGGCTAAGCGCCTCTTGACGGATACGAGGCTCCCTGTAATCGACGTCGCCTACGCCAGTGGATTTTCGAGTTTGCGCGGGTTCAACGCTCTCTTTCGCGAGCGGTACAAACTGGCCCCGACGAAGTTGCGCCGGGCCAATCATGTTCCCGCGGATCAAAGCCGATGTCTTTGTACCATCAGTTACCGAATGCCGTTTGATTGGATGTCGCTGATGGAGTTCTTCGCTCCGCGAATCTTCGATGGGGTTGAGCGTATCGTTGATGGCCGGTATTACCGCACCGTCGAAATCGGTCAACGTTCCGGTTGGATAATGGTCGAGAACAAGCCTTCCCAAAGTGCCCTGCAAGTCGAAGTCTCTCCGGACTTGCTGCCGGTGCTCGTGCAGGTGTTGAACCGCGTACGGCGTCTTTTTGATCTGGAGGCCGTTCCTGAGCGCATCGCTGATCACCTTGGACCGATGGCATCCGCAAATCCCGGACTCCGGGTGCCTGGAGCCTTCGATGGATTCGAGATGGCCGTGCGAGCGATTCTCGGGCAGCAGGTCAGCGTTCGCGCTGCGACAACACTGGCCCTGCGCCTGACGCGCCGGTTCGGCAAAGAATTGATTACCTCGATCACCGGATTGACTCATCTATCTCCAACACCGGGCGCATTGGCAAAGGCGGAGATTTCTGAGTTGACTTCGTTGGGAATTACGAAGTCACGTGCAGCGTCCGTTATCGCTCTGGCACGCGCTGTCGCCAGGCAGGAAATTGTGCTGAATGTTGCCGTTTCGATCGAGGATGCCATCCAAAAGCTAACGCAGCTCCCGGGGGTAGGGGATTGGACTGCCCAATACTTCGCCATGCGGGCCTACGGCTGGCCGGACGCTTTTCCAGCCAGCGATCTTGGAATTCTGAAGGCACTGAAGGTTAAGAAGTCCAAAGAGGCGCTCGAGGCAGCCGAAAAATGGAGGCCGTGGCGTGCCTATGCTGCGATCCATCTCTGGAAATCGTTGGAGAATCGGAGGGGAGAAGTGAGAGATGAGAGGGCCTTGGCGCAGTCGGAACCGTGAATTTAAGGCGCTTGGGCCACGCGCCGGATGAGAAGGGAGAAGTTAAAAAATGAAATCAACAGCCGTCGAAACGTTCTACCGCTATTATGATAGCCCGGTTGGTCCTTTGTTGCTGACTTCGGAGGACTCAAGTTTAACCGGCCTCCACTTCGTAAAAGGTAAACCGCTGCCTGTGCTGACAGGCTCCGTCCTGGATGAGGCCGCAGCGCCCTTTCCGGAGGCGATCGGGCAACTTGAAGAATACTTTCGAGGAGAACGATCGAAGTTCGGTATCTCTCTTCGTTTGAAGGGGACGGAATTCGAAGTCCGGGCTTGGCAGGCGTTGAGCTCGATTCCCTTCGGTGAGACGATCTCGTACAAAGAACAGGCCCAACGTATCGGAAGTGTCCCGCGAGCGGTCGGGTTGGCCAACGGTCGCAACCCGGTGGCCATCATTGTTCCTTGCCATCGGGTTATCGGAGCCGATGGCAAGTTGGTGGGGTACGGAGGCGGGATAGAACGCAAACGAGCATTGCTTGAATTTGAAGCAACCGTCCGCGACTTCGGTCCGCAACCGATGGGTAGGAGGTAGACGGTAGACAGCCGGCATTCCGTGATCCGTGTGGCGCCCACCAGCCGAGACCAGTCCACGGATTACAGATCACAGAATACAGGCCGCAGACCAGTGTCCACTTTCTACTTCCTGCTTTCTTCCGGTTCGGGTGCCTGCGGTTTGGTCAGGTCCTCGTATGAGGTGACAAGAGACTCAAAAGCAGGAAGACAAAATTTAAACGTGTCCGCATCGCGAGCCGATAGCGTGATGAAATGGATCGAGGTTTTTGCCTGAATGTATG
>Ga0306926_10004748_pt1 | contig 14311 bp, 13 predicted proteins | sample flu12Cox44000178_FD_203759 | JGI IMG/M metagenome (GOLD analysis project Ga0306926, IMG submission 203759) | Lab enrichment of tropical soil microbial communities from Luquillo Experimental Forest, Puerto Rico - flux8day.12C.oxic.44.000.178 (v2)... | ecosystem: Environmental > Terrestrial >...
AGCAGGGCTCGTCCATGAGTATCACCTCGGGCTGCACGGCGATGGTGCGCGCGATGCAGAGGCGCTGCTGCTGGCCCCCCGAGAGTCCGGTGCCGGGGCTGCCGAGACGGTCCTTGACCTCCTCCCATAGCCCGGCGCGCGTGAGGCTCGTGCAGACGATTTCGTCGAGATGCGCGCGGCTGCGGGCCATGCCATGGATGCGCGGGCCGTAAGCGACGTTGTCGTAGATCGACTTGGGGAAGGGATTGGGCTTCTGGAACACCATGCCGATGCGCGCGCGCAGCTGTGCCACATCGAGCCCGTGATCGTGTATGTCGTTGCCATCGAGTTGGATGCAGCCGGTGACCCGTGCCCCGGGAATGGTGTCGTTCATGCGATTGAGGCAGCGCAGGAAGGTCGACTTGCCGCACCCGGAAGGACCGATCAGGGCGAGCACCTGGCGCCGTCCCACATCGAGTGTGATGTCCTTCAGTGCCTGCTTCGCCCCGTAGAACACGCTCACATCACGGCACGAGAACACCGGGTTCTCAACCGTCGCTTCGGGGTGCGCGGCGGCACCGGGCGCCGCCGACACTCGTCCGCTCGGCTTGAGATTCAGGCCGCCTTCGCCCAGGTGTCGCGTCGCGGGGCCGGCGGGCGCCGCGGTGGCCCCAGCGCCCGTGGGGTTTCCGGCCGCGCCGTCACCGCCGGCGGAACCCCCGCCCCCGAGACCGTTGCCGCCCGCGGGAGTGCCCGCGCCCGCGTCGCCGTTGCGGCCCTCCGGGCGTCCAGGAGGCGACTGCGATGTCTCTTCGCTCATGCGGTTCATCAGCCAAAGCGCCCCGTGACGTAGTCATCGGTGCGGCGGTTCTTCGGGGCGGTGAAGATCTGCTCCGTAGGGCCCATCTCCACCAGCTCACCCAGGTACATGAAGGCGGTCACGTTCGAGACGCGCGCCGCCTGCTGCAGATTGTGCGTGACGATCGCGATGCAGTAGCTCTCCCGCAGACTCTGCAGCGTTTCCTCGACGCGCAGCGTCGAGATCGGATCGAGCGCCGCGGTCGGCTCATCGAAGAGGATAACCTCGGGACGCAGCGCCAGGGTACGGGCGATGCACAAACGCTGCTGCTGCCCGCCGGACAATCCACGGCCGTCCTCGTGCAGCTTGTCCTTGACCTCCTCCCACATCGCCGCGTCGCGCAGCGCTTCCTCCACCCGATCGCCGAGCTCGCTGCGCGAGATGCGCCTCGATAAACGCAGCCCGAAAGCCACGTTGTCGAAGATCGACATGGGAAAGGGTGTCGCCCTCTGGAACACCATGCCCACCCGGAACCGGAGCGCGGCGACATCGACGCTCGGTGCGAGGATGTCCTCGCCGTCGAGCCGTACGTCGCCGGTCGCCCGAAACCCGGGATAGAGCGCGTACATGCGGTTGAATACGCGCAGCAGCGTCGACTTGCCGCAGCCGGAAGGACCGATGAAAGCGGTGATCTGCCGGTCGGCGAGCGTCAGGTTCACGTCCTTGAGCGCGTGCACCTTGCCGTAATAGAAATCGAGGTGCCGCACGTCGAATTTGACGGGGTGGGCCGGCGTGGCGGCCGGCGGCGGTCCGATCCTGGCCTGCGGGGTACCCATCAGGCGCGCCCGCCCGGACCGAGCGAGGACACGAGGAAGCGCGCCACGATGCTGAGGATGAGGATGCTCAGGGTGATGAGCAGCGCCCCGGACCAGGCGAGCTGCTGCCAGTTCGGATAGGGGCTGAGTGCGAACTGGAAGATAACCACCGGCAGATTGGCGATCGGCGCGAGGAGATTGCTGCTCCAGAACTGGTTGTTGAGCGCGGTGAACAGCAGCGGCGCCGTCTCGCCGCTGATGCGGGCGACCGCCAGCAGCAGCCCCGTGACGATGCCACTGCCTGCCGCCGGGTAGATGACACTCGTGATGGTGCGCCAGTCGTAGGCACCCATGGCGGTCGAGGCGTCCTTCATGCCCTGCGGCACGAGATTCAACATGTCCTCGGTGGTGCGTACCGTCACGGGGATGGCGATGATCGCTAGCGCCACGGCGCCCGCGATCGCCGAGAAATGTCCCATGCGGACCACGAGCAGCTCGTAGACGAACAGTCCCACGATGATCGAGGGGGCGGAGAGCAGCACGTCGTTGACGAAACGGATGACGGTGCTGATGCGCGCGGTGCGCCCGTACTCCGCCAGGTAGGTGCCGGCAAGCACGCCGATGGGCCCGCCGATGAGGATGGCGATTACGGTCATCACGACGCTGCCGTAGATGGCATTCAGCAGTCCGCCGCTGCTGCCGGGCGGAGGCGTCATGGCCGTGAACAGCTGCACCGACATACCGGCGAGGCCATTGCGGATCAGCGTCCAGAGGATGGCGCCGAGAAAGAAGAGCCCGATCGCGGTCGCAACGCCCGAGAGACCGAGCGCCATCGCGTTGACGAGCTTGCGGATCGCGCGCCGGCTCATACGTTCGAGAGCGCCTTGCGCTCGAGCCGCAGCAGCATCAGCCGTGCGGCGGCGATCACCGTGAAGGTGATGAGGAACAGCAGTGCGCCGAGCGCAACCAGCGAGGCGGTGTACAGGTCGCCGACCGCCTCCGCGAACTCGTTGGCGATCGATGCCGAGATGGTCGTCCCGGGCGCGAGGAGTGACGAGCCGATGCGGTGAGCGTTACCGATGACGAAGGTGACCGCCATGGTCTCACCCAGCGCACGACCCAGACCGAGCATGATGCCGCCGATGATGCCGCCGCGGGCGTAGGGCACCACCACCTGCCAGATCACTTCCCAGGTGGTGGCGCCGAGCCCGTAGCCGGACTCCTTGAGCACATCCGGCACGGTCTCGAAGACATCGCGCATGACGGCGGAAATGAACGGTATGACCATGATGGCGAGCACGAAGCCCGCGGTCAGTACACCGATGCCATAGGGCGGTCCGTGAAACAGCCGGCCGATCACCGGCAGGGGTCCGAGCCATTCGATGAGCCAGGGCTGCACGTGCCGCTGCAGGATCGGCGCCAGGACGAACAGGCCCCAGATGCCGTAGATGATGCTCGGCACGGCTGCGAGCAGCTCGACCGCAACCCCGACGGGTCGCTTGAGCCATACCGGCGCGAGCTCGGTGAGAAAGATCGCGATACCGAAGCTCACCGGGATCGCGAACACCAGCGCGAGAAACGAGGTGACGAGCGTGCCGTAGATCGGCGCGAGTGCGCCGAACTGGTCGGTGACCGGATTCCACACCTCGCGCGTCAGGAAGCCGAGCTTGAAGTGGGCGAATGCCGGCCAGGCGCCGACCAGGAGCGAGATGGCGACGCCACCGAGCAGCCCCAGCACCAGCAGCGCAGCGGCGAACGTGGCCCCGCGAAACGCCCGCTCACGCAAGCGCTGCGCCGCCGCGTGCGCCGGCTCGATCGCAGGCACCGTGTTCGCAGCCACCGTGTTCATCACCGGCAAACTGTCACGTGGCTCGTCCCCGAATCAAGTCCGCCGCCCCGCGGCGCGACGGTTCGGCGCCGCGGCGCCGTCCGGCTCAAGTCGCCGGGACACCCTTGATCTGGGTCTTCCACGTGTTCCGGACCTGGGCGATCAGGCTTTCCGGCAGCGGCACGTAATCGAGGTCGGCGGCCATCTTGGCGCCGTGCGTGTACGCCCAGTCGAAGAATTTCAGCGCCGCGCCGGTCGCGGCCGGATCAGGCGGGCTGCCATACACCAGGATGAAGCTCGCGCCCGTGATGGGCCAGCTCTTGTCCCCGGGCTGATTGGTGAGAATCAGGTGATAGCCGGCCGCATGTCCCCAGTCGGCATTGGCGGCCGCCGCCTGGAAGGATTCCGCGTTGGGACTCACCGTCTTGCCCGCCGAGTTGATGAGGTTGACGTACGCCATCTTGTTCTGCTTGGCGTAGGCAAATTCGACGTAGCCGATGGCGCCGTCGGTCTGCGTCGTCATGTTGGCGACGCCCTCGTTGCCTTTGGCACCGATCCCCACAGGCCACTGCACCGAGGTATTGGCACCGACCGTTTCCTTGAACTTCGGGTAGGAATTGGAGAGGAAGTTCGAGAACAGGAAGTTGGTGCCCGAGCCGTCCGAGCGATAGATGGGCGCGATGGCGGTGGCGGGAAGCGCCAGGGTCGGGTTGAGCTTCTTGATGCGCGCATCGTTCCACTGGGTGATGTCACCGAGGTAGATCTGCGCCACGGTCGGGCCATCGAGCACCATCTGCCCGCCCTGCACGCCCTTGACGTTCACCACCGGCACGACACCGCCGATGATCATCGGGAACTGCACCAGGCCCGCCTCCTGCAGATCTTTCGCCTCGAGCGGCATGTCCGATGCGCCGAAGGTGACCGTCTTGGCCTTGATCTGCTTGATGCCGCCGCCGGACCCGATCGACTGATAGTTGAGGCCGATGCCCGTCTGCTGTTTGTAGGCATCCGCCCACTTCGAATAAATGGGATAGGGGAAGGTGGCGCCGGCGCCCGAGATGTCAGTGGCCAGCGTCGTACCCCAGAACACGATGGCCGCCGCCGCCGCCGTGGCGACCCGCTTCACCTTGAATACGCTCATGATTCGACTCCTGCGCGCGTGTAGTTCTTTGCACCCCGAACCGCTGGCGCGCATTAAATGACAATAATGTGACGCTCTCATGACACGTGGGCGCTGGCACGAGCTGGGCAGTTTGGGCAGTCCTTGCGGCCCGACACAGTGTTGCCGCCTCACTTTACAGTGGCGTGACGAGTACGGCCCTTGCCGCGCTGCAGCTGCGCCGGTATAACCGCGCACCGACTGCGGACGCGGTAACTCATGTCTCAAGCCCTTGACCTGACTCGGAATCTTCTCGCCCGTCGCTCCATCACCCCCGCCGACGAGGGGTGCCAGGAGCTCATCGCCCAGCGCCTGGCCCCGATCGGCTTCCTGATCGAGCCCCTGCCGTTCGGCAATGTGATGAACCTCTGGGCACGGCGCGGCCGCACCGGACCGGTGTTGTGTTTTGCGGGACACACCGATGTCGTGCCGACCGGCCCGCTCGAGGAGTGGCACAGCGATCCGTTCGTCCCGGCAGAGCGCGAGGGCGTGCTCTATGGCCGGGGCGCGGCTGACATGAAGAGCGGGCTCGCGGCAATGGTCACCGCCGTCGAGGAATTCGTCGCGACTCAACCCTCACATTCCGGCTCGATCGCTTTTCTGATCACGAGCGATGAGGAGGGACCCTCGGTCGATGGCACGCGGCGCGTCGTGGAGATGCTGCGCTCGCGCGGCGAGCGCATCGACTGGTGCGTCGTGGGCGAGCCCTCGAGTGAAGCGTCGGTCGGCGACACCATCAAGGTGGGCCGGCGCGGTTCCCTGAGTGGCCGGCTGACGGTGCACGGCGTGCAGGGCCACATCGCCTACCCGCAGCTCGCGGAGAATCCCGTACATACGCTGGCACCGGCGCTGGCGGAGCTCGTCGGCCGCACGTGGGATGAGGGCACCGAGCATTTCGAGCCCACCAGCTTCCAGGTATCGAATCTCAACGCCGGTACCGGTGCCCCCAACGTCATCCCCGGAGAGCTCAGGGCGCGTTTCAACCTGCGCTACTCTCCGATGCAGACACTCCCGAAGCTCAAGACAACCGTCGAGGAGATCCTGCGGCGCCATGGGGTGCGCTACACGCTCGAGTGGTACGTCTCGGGCGAGCCGTTCTTCACCGCGCCGGGAGGGCTGTCGGAGGCCGTCGGCGCGGCGGTGGCCGAAGTCACCGGCGTACAGCCGAAGCTCTCCACCGGCGGCGGCACCTCCGATGGCCGCTTCATCGCGCCGCTCGGTGCGCAGGTGGTGGAGCTCGGGGTCGTGAACGCTTCCATCCACAAGGTGAACGAGTGCGTGCGGGTCGCCGACATCGGCGCGCTGCAGCGCATGTACCTCAACGTGCTGCGGCGACTGCTCGGTCACCCCACGAAATTGCGCTCGTCCTGACCCGCTGGCGCGCAACGCCCGGTCATCGCCGGGCTATCCGCGCAGGGCTCGTTGATCGCGGTCGGGTCTCAGGTTGGCGATGACCCCCGCCGTGCCGAGCGCGAACGCCCATATGAGCACCCAGGCGGGCATCGAAAGCCCGAGGAAGCGCCAGTTCACGACGGCACACTCACCGCTGCCGGTGAGTACCTTGCGCACGACCTCCCAGAGCGGGGTGAACTGCAGCAGCACCGAGAGCGGCGCCCCGCAGGACGGCAGCGTGCCGGGCGGCAGGCTCTGCACGTACAGGTGTCGTGCCGCCACGAGCACCGTCGCGAGCGCCACGACCGCGATGGCGAGCGCGTAGAGATAGCGGCCGCGGCCGCGCGGGTCATGCAAGCCGGCAACGAGGAACACCACCCCGAGAAGCGCGACGCCGATGCGCTGGAAGATGCACAGCGGGCACGGCTCGAGACCGAGCCGGAACTGCGAGTAGAGCGCGTAGGCGATGAGCGCTGCGCACAGCGCGAAGCCTGCGAGATTGACCCGGCGGCGTGAGGGCACGCGCTGCGGCGAGGGCACGGCGACCAAGGAACGACGGCTCAGGCGGATGCGGGCGGAGCGGTGGCGGTATCGGTGCCGCCGCGCAGGTCGCGCTCGACGTCATCGAGCGAGGTGTGGCGGATGTCCTTGCCATGGACCATGTAAATGACGTACTCGCTGATGTTCTTGGCGTGATCGCCGATACGCTCGAGCGCGCGTACGACCCACATGACATCGAGCGCGCGCCGGATGGTGCGCGGGTCCTCCATCATGAAGGTGATGCTCTGGCGCTGGATCGCCTCGTACTCCTCGTCCACCAGGCGATCCTGCCGGGCGACGCGCAGGGCCGAGTCCACGTCCATCCGCGCGAACGCATCGAGTGCGGCGTGCACCATGTCCGAGACCACGCGGCCGAGATGCTTGATCTCGCGGTACTTGTCGGCGGGGCGCTCCATGGTCGCGAGCCGCGAGGCGATGTAGCCGATCTTCTCGGCCTCATCGCCGATGCGCTCCAGATCGGTGATGGTCTTGATGATCGCGACGATGACGCGCAGATCCCCGGCCGCCGGTGCCCGCGTGGCGAGGATGCGGCAGCATTCGTCGTCGATCGCCACTTCCATGTTGTTCACCTGGTAGTCATCGAGCGCGACCTGCTCGCCGAGGGAGCTGTCGCCCTCGACCAGTGCGCTGATGGCCTTCTGCAGCTGTTGCTCGACGAAGCCGCCCATGCCGAGAACCTTGCTGCGAACGCGCTCGAGATCCTCGTTGAAGCGGCGCGAAATGTGGTGGCTGAGATCGGCGGTTTCCATCAGTGGGCGTCTCCGGCACCGCTCGCCTGCCCGCGCGCGGCTATACGCGCGATGATAGCGGAACTGCGGCTCACGGCCAGCCTGGCGCGCAGCGGCAGCGGTATCGGTGCGAGGCCGGCGAGGAACTGCGTGGTCGCGGACTGCCAGCTGAAAGCGCTCGCCGCCGCCACGCAGGCGTGCCGCTCGAGCCGCAGCGCGCCGGCGACGGCGCGTGCGAGGTCCTCGTGCAGCACTCCGGTCACACCGGCTTCGAGGACATCGAGGGGCCCCGGCACCGGGAATGCCGCGACCGGCACCCCGCAGGCGAGCGCTTCCACCATGACCAGCCCGAAGGTATCGGTGCGGCTCGGAAACACCAGCACGTCCGCCCCGGACAGCAGCGCCGCGAGCTCGCTTCCGAAGCGGTAGCCCGCGAAGCGCACCTGCGGATAGCGGGACTCGAGTGCCGCGCGCGCCGGTCCGTCGCCGATCACGAGCTTGGTCCCCGGCAGCGGCAGCGCGAGGAAGGCGTCGAGATTCTTCTCCACCGCAACCCGGCCCACGCACGCCATGACCGGCCGCCGCAGCGGGGCCAGCTCGGGATGCGCAGGCCGCGGATGAAAGGTGCGCAGATCGACGCCGCGTCGCCAGTGATGCAGGTGGCGGAAGCCGCGGGCGGCGAGCTGCGTCTCGAGGCTCGCACTGCTCACGAAGGTGCGCACCGCGGCGCCATGAAAGCGGCGCAGCCACGCATAGCTCACCGGCAGCGGGATCGGCCAGCGCGCGCGCAGGTACTCCGGATAACGGGTGTGGTAGGAGGTCGTGAAGGGCACGCGGCGGGCACGGCAGTAGCGGCGCACCGCAAGACCGAGCGGTCCTTCGGTGGCGATGTGGATGGCGTGCGGGCGGAAGGCCTTGAGCTCCCGCGCCACGTACGCGCCCGGCGCGAGCGCCAGCCGGATCTCCGGATAACTCGGGCAGGCGATGGTGGTGAGGCCCTGCGGTGAGATGACGCGCACGTCGTGCCCGAGCCCGGCGAGCGTCGCGGCGGTGGCTTTGAGCGTCGTGACTACACCGTTGGTCTGCGGCGTCCAGGCGTCGGTTGCGAGCGCAATCCTCACGCCGCGTCGGCCACCGGTTCAGCGGCAGCGCGCGACGGTGCGGCCCGCGCACCCGGCCAGCGCAGCAGCTGGAGCTGGCCGCGCGGGTCCTCGATCAGCGCGCTGCAGGATTCGACCCAGTCGCCGGTGTTGCAGTAGCGCGTGCCGCCAATGTGCCGCAGGTTGGCGCGATGGATGTGCCCGCACACCACTCCATCGTAGCCGAGGCGCGCGGCGTGGCGGGCGGCGAGCTGTTCGAATTGTTCGATGTAGCGCAGGCTCGTGCCGATGCGCAGCTTCAGCCGCTCTGTGAGCGGCCAGTAGGGACGGCCGAGCGCGCGGCGCAGGTCGTTCACCTGGTGATTCACACTCACGGACACCCCGTGCAGCAGGTCGCCGATCCGGCTCAACCAGCGCGGGCATACCATCGCATCATCGAACTGGTCGCCGTGCAGCACCAGCAACCGCTCACCGCGCACCGTGCGATGCACCCATTCGCGATGCACCTCGAACTGTCCGGACAGCATCTGCGCGAGCATGCCGAGGCTCGCGTCGTGATTGCCCGGTATGTAGATGAGGCGCGTGCCCGCGCGCTGCCGCGCGAGCAACGTGCGCAGCACCTCGGTATGCGAGGCCGACCAGAAAGCCCGCCGCGCGAGGCTCAGCGCGTCGATGATGTCGCCGACCAGCACGATGCGCTCGGCCTCGACGCCCTGCAGGAACTCGTTCAGTTCCCGCGCCCGCGCGTGCGGGAATCCGAGATGAATGTCCGACAGGAACAGCGTGCGCACGCTCGTTCTGCCGCTGCGTACAGGCTTAACGCTCGCCATACCGAGCTCGTCCTCACAGCCCTGCGGTTCGCGCAGCTAGCGTCGTCCGGCGGTGTGTCCGTTGCGTGACACTACGGCTAAGTGTTTCTTACGAATTAGCAGCTTGCGAGGTAATCTTAAGCCGTTGCAGCGTTCGGCTCACGGGCCATGACGATGCGCTCGGCCGGGAAGTGGCAGGTAAAGGTGCTGCCGGCTCCGAGTGTGCTCTGCACGTCGAGCGTCGCACCGTGTCGCTGCAGCACATGCTTGACGATCGCGAGGCCGAGACCTGAGCCGCCCGTCGAGCGCGAGCGCCCGGGATCGACGCGATAGAAGCGCTCGGTGAGGCGCGGAATGTGTTCCGGGGGGATACCCATGCCGGTATCGCTGACCGAGAAGTGCCCGCCCTCCTCGTCCACCGCCCAGCGCATCTCGACCAGGCCTTCGGCGGAGGTGTACTTCGCGGCATTGTCGACCAGGTTGGAGAACGCCGAGTGGATCTCCGGCTCATCCCCCATGAGCTGCGCAGTCGAGTCGATGTACACGCGCACCTCGCGCGGGTGCACGGGGCGCGCGAACACGTCCTTGCGCAGCAGGGCAGTGAGCGCACCGATATCGATGGGCTCGCCGCCGACCACCTCATCGCTCTCCTCCAGGCGCGAGAGCGCGAGCAGGTCGCGGATGATCGTCGTCATGCGCTCGGCCTGGCGACGCATCTCGGCGATCGGCCCCTCGAGATCCGCATCGATGGCCGGATCCTGCGCGAGCGTCTCGAGGTAGCCGGAGATCACCGTGAGAGGCGAGCGCAGCTCGTGTGAGGCGTTCGCCACGAAGTCGCGGCGCACCGCCTCGAGGCGCATCTGCCGCGAGACATCGCTCACCAGCAGCAGCAGCTGACCATCGCCGTAGGGCGCGACCTGCATCGACAGGTAACACTCCTCGCCCGTGGTGGTGCGAATGACGACCGGGTTCGAGTAGTCGTCGCCGCCGAGGTAGCGCACGAACTCCGGTTCCCGCATCAGATGCTCGATGCGCATGCCGAGATCGGCCGTGCGCCGCAGGTTGAGCAGCCGCGCCGCCATGCGGTTGAACCACACGATCTCGCGCTGCGCGTTCAGGATCACCACGCCATTCGGCAGGGCCGCGGTAGAGCGCTGCAGCTGTCGCATGAGCTGCACGAAGCGCTGCTTGTGGAAGCGCTTGCGCCGGTGCAGCCGCACGATCTGCGCGATGATCTCGCCCCACACGCCGCCGACATCGGGCGGATCGGCGAAGCTGCGATGGCGCAGCCACCACTCGAGTCGAAACAGATTGGTGAGCACCCAGGTGAGGTGCAACGCCAGCGCGCAGGCGAGGCCCCCCCACAGGTTGCCGAGCAGCCAGCCCGCGCCGCAGCCGATCGCCACGGTGCCGAGCAAGCGACCCGCCGCGAACCACCATGCCTGTGTCGCGGGTTCCATAGATCCCGGGGGCCCCTTCTATAGCGTCCGGATCGGCGGCGTTCTATATCGTCCGCGCAGAGAACCGATAACCCGAGCCGCGGACCGTCTGGACGAAGCGATCGTAACCGAAATCCTCGAGCGCCTTGCGCAGCCTGCGGATGTGCACGTCGATCGTACGTTCCTCCACGTAGACGTTGCCGCCCCAGATGCGGTCGAGCAGCTGATCGCGTGTGTAGACGCGCTCCGGATGCGTCATGAAGAACTCGAGCATGCGGTACTCGGTCGGGCCCAGGGCCACGGTACGCTCGCCCACCATTACCCGGTGACTCCCCTGGTCGAGAACCAGCCCTTCGAACTCGATGCGCTCATCGACACCGTTGCCGCCACCCCGCCGGAGCACGGCGTTGATGCGCGCGAGGAGTTCCCGTGGCGAGAAGGGCTTGGTGACGTAGTCGTCCGCACCGCCCTCGAGGCCCGCAACCTTGTCGCCTTCCTCGGCGCGCGCAGTGAGCATGATCACCGGCAGCTCGCGGGTCTCACGGTCGCGCTTGAGCGAGCGCGTGAGCTCGAGGCCACTCATGTCGGGCAGCATCCAGTCGACCAGGACGAGGTCGGGGCGGGTATCGGCCAGCGCCGCTCGTGCGCTGCGGCAATCCTCGGCTTCGCGCACTTCGAAGCCGGCGCGCTTGAGGCCGAATGCGATCATCTCGCGGATCGGCCGTTCGTCTTCGACGATCAAAACCTGTTTGGTGGGCATCGTGTCCAAGCCTGCAGCCGCAGAGGCGCGGCTATTACAGAGGCACTCTGTTGCAGTTAAATGACAAGAGCCGAAAAGAGTGTCAGTTTCATGACGTGCCCGGCGGTGTGCGCGTGACATCATCTCTCAAATAAACCGGAAGTGCTTGTTCGGCCGGTAAAATTCGCCCCGCCGCCACCTCCTTGGCCGCGAGAAGCGCGACCTCGGCCGCGCGCGGGAGCAGCCCCCCGAGGACAACCTCGAGGCCGAGCTCCTCGCGCAGCCGCGGGTACACCGTGAACCCCGACCCCGCGCCCGCCAGGCCCCCCGGCACGGCGCACGAGGCTGAGCCCCACGCCGCGAGCAATCTGACTTCGGAGGGCCGGCTCACGTGCTCCTCGCCCGAGGCGCGGGCGAAGCCCTCGGCGGTACGCTCGAAGCATCCCCAATAGAGCTCCTGCATACGCGCGTCGTTGCAGACCAGCACCCGTCCGATCCCCGGCGCGTCATCGAGCACGCGTTGTGCGAGCGCCTGAAGATCTGAGACCGGCACGACCTTCAGCCCGGCGCCGAAGGCCAGACCCTGGGTGACACTCGCCGCCAGCCGCACACCGGTGAAGGCGCCGGGACCGCGGCCGAAGGCGATGGCGCTCAACATCGACAGTGTTACGTCGGCCTCGGTGAGCAGCTCTGCGACCATCGGCAGGATGATTTCAGCGGCGCCGCGCTCGAGCAGCCGCTCGCGGTGCAGGAGTCGCTCACCGAGCAGCAGCGCCGCCGAGCAATTCTCCGTCGCGGTGTCGATGGCGAGAATTCTCACGGCGCCGCTTGAGCGCGCAGGACCGCCGCACGCGGCGCGTGGCGCGCGAGGAAGCGACGCGCCTCATCCCCGTCCTGCGTCACGCTCATCGGCGGCAGCGCGGCAAGAAAAACGCGCCCGTACGCGCGCCCCTGCATGCGCGGATCGCAGATCGCGACCACGCCGTAGTCTTCCTCGCTGCGGATCAGCCGCCCGGCGCCCTGTTTGAGCGCCAGCGCCGCTTCCGGCAGCTGATAATCGCGGAAAGCGTTGCCGCCGCTCGCGGTCAAGTGCTCGATGCGCGCGCGCACCAGCGGATCATCCGGCGGCGCAAACGGCAGCTTGTCGATCACGACCAGCCGCAACGCTTCGCCCTTGACATCGACGCCCTCCCAGAAGCTCGAGGTGCCGAGCAGCACACCGTTGCCGTCGGCACGAAATTCCTGCAGTAACCGCTCGCGCGGCGCCTCACCCTGCACGAACAGCCGATACGGCGCGCCCCCGGCCCAGCGCGCGCGCAGCAGCGCCGCACCCTGCGCGAGTGCGCGGTGGCTGGTGAAGAGCACGAACGCCCCGCCGCGCGCCGCCTCGATCAGTGGTATCGCGGTGTCGATCACGGCCGCCACGTACGCGGGGGATGAGGGCTCGGGCAAACCTGCCGGCAGATAAAGGAGCGACTGACGCTCATGGTCGAAGGGGCTCTCGATCCGGAGCGTCGCGGCCGCGTCGAGGCCGAGCCGCCCGGTGAAGTGCCCGAACTCCGCACCAACCGAAAGCGTCGCGGAGGTGAAGATCCACGCCCCGCGGCGCGCATACACCAGCGAGCGAAAGCGCGCGGAAATATCGAAGGGCATGAGACTCAGGGTGAAGCCGCGCGGGCTCTGCTCGAGCGTCCGTGCGCCCTCGAGCTCATCGACATCGGCGATGCGCCCGAGCGTCATCGCGAGCTCGGCAGCGCGTTCCGCGAGCTGCGCGAGCGTTGCGCGGTCATCTCCCGGCGGCAGCACCGCCGACAGGCCCTCGAGTGAGGCGATCAGGGCGTGCACCGCTTCGGCGCACGAGGGCGTCACCCACCAGGCGCTGCGCCCTGCCCCGGCGGGAAGTGCGGCGCGCAGCTCCGACAGGTCAGCTTCGCACGCGGCGAGCGCGGCCGCGGCGGTCGGCGGCAGGGTGCGGGGCAACTGCGCCGCTGATGCCGCGGACGACAGCTCCAGCCGCAGGTCCTTGAGGAGCGTTTCGATCTGGCGGCTGCCGATGTTGGCGCCGAAGAACTGCGTGGCGAGATCGGGAATCTGGTGGGCCTCATCGAGGATCACCGCGTCGGCGCAGCCGAGCAGGTCGCCGAAGCCGTCCTCCTTCAGCGCCAGGTCGGCGAGCAGCAGGTGGTGATTGATGATGACGATGTCAGCCTCGAGTGCCTCCCGCCGCGCGGCCGCCACATGACAGCGTGCGATCTCCGGACAGCGCACGCCAAGACAGCTCTCGCGCGTGGAGGTGACCTGCGACCACACCGGGTGACTGTCCGAGAGCCCGCGCACCTCTGCGAGATCGCCCCGCTGTGTGGTAAGGGCCCAGCGCTGGATGCGCGCCAGCAGCGCCGGTGAGCGTGCGCGTTGCGTACCGACGAGCGGCAGCTGTTCGCCGCTGTCCTCGGCGCGCGCCAGCCGATAGCGGCACAGGTAGTTGCCGCGGCCTTTGAGCAGCGCCACACGCGCCGGCCGCCCGAGCGCCGCGCTCACCAGTGGCAGGTCCTTGGCGAACAGCTGGTCCTGGAGCGTGCGTGTACCGGTGGAGATGAGAACGCGCTTGCCCGAGAGCAGCGCCGGAACCAGGTAGGCAAAGGTCTTGCCCGTGCCCGTGCCCGCTTCGACCACCAGCGATTCGCGCTCGGCAAGCGCCGCGCTCACGCCTTGCGCCATCGACAGCTGCTCGCGGCGCACCTTGAAGTCCGGCAGCGCCCGCGCCAGCGGGCCGTCGCTCGCGAAAATGTCCTCAAGATCCAACATGTCGCGCACAGGTTGCCGTTGAGGTCGTGGCGGATCCTCGCGCGCCGGCCGCGCTCATGTCGAGGGACATATCTCCATGAATTTCCTGCAAACTGGTGCGCGAGCCGCTGTTGGCAGACAATGACGGCGGCCGCGGTACTCTAGCAGGGCGCCGCGGC
>Ga0306926_10004752_pt1 | contig 14310 bp, 12 predicted proteins | sample flu12Cox44000178_FD_203759 | JGI IMG/M metagenome (GOLD analysis project Ga0306926, IMG submission 203759) | Lab enrichment of tropical soil microbial communities from Luquillo Experimental Forest, Puerto Rico - flux8day.12C.oxic.44.000.178 (v2)... | ecosystem: Environmental > Terrestrial >...
AGCGGCGCCTACTTCTTTTCGATAACCCCGATCTTGACCGAGGCCCTGAAGGTGAGCTAGCCGAGCGCAACACACCCTCGGCGGCAACTGTCATCCGCCCATCACCCATCAGAGACAGCCTGAGCCGGCCGGAATGAGGTGCCCGGGACGGCGAGCGGCGAGGCTCCACTGATTTATTGGGCCAAGAACGCCGGGCCGCATCGGCTTTTGCGGGAGGCGGTTCGCACGAACTAGATGGCGTTCAGCGGGCCCCGGTGCCGAGCGCAGCGCTCGACCGTGTCCCCGATATCCGATCCGCTTGGTCGTCTCCTACCGCTAGACCGCTGGCTGGAATTTGGGCAGACTGATCGGGGCGGCGACCGCGGCGATGCCGGACTGGTTCTCAACCGGCTTATCCCCTGCTGTTGGGGATAGCGCCGATCAACACCTTGTGTCCGAAGCCGTAATGTCGGTAACGTATGCGCATGGTCATGGGCATTGCTCCGACGACTGCAACCGCCAAGCGGCCGTTGGGATCAGCCGCGCCTCAACGCGTCGTCCCACCGAAGCGGCAGCTCGGAGCCCTTCACGTTCCACCGTACGAAGCGCGTCGCGCCCATATGTGAGGCCAGCGCCTTCATGACAGCCAGATGCGGTGGCGCGGCGACGAAGGCCTGGAGGGCCGCCTCGTCCTCCCACGCAGACAGTGTCCAGAACTGCTTGGCGGCGGGCCGCGCCCGCAGGGAATAGCCGATCAAGCCGGAGCTTATGCGCAGTTGCCGTCGGATGCGGGTGGAATACAGGACGAGCCAGGGAAGGTGCCAAGCGCTGTTGAGCGGCAAATAGGTGAGCAGCGCGACATAATCCCGCTCGGGCGCAGCGCGGGAATAAGACTGCCGAGCCGACTCGGTCACCCCGCGGACTTCCCGGCTAGTGGTCGCACCTTCGTCATCACCGAGCGCTTTCAGCCGCGCGATTATCTCGCTCTGGCGCGACACATGCCGCGCACCCGGCGCTCCAGTTCGGCGACTTCGTCTTCAACCATCCAAAGCGAAAACACGGGGTCGCAATTCCGGTTCCGCGCTTAGGCGTGCCGGCGAGCGAGCCGCGTAATCGGCGGCTCGTCGTGCCATTCCTCTATGTGATGATTCGACTTATCGAGTTCACCGGATCACGACGCCGGCGCGACAGCAAGGGGCTGTGAAATCAGCTCCTCTAGCGCACCCGCTCCGAAGTTAATCAAACGTATTCCGCAAACCGATCCGGTAACTGGCCCTGATAGTCTATCCCAGACTATATTGAGCGCCGCCGAGATGTCCCCCTTTACCAATGTGCAATGTGGCACCCACCTTTCGGGTCGATAATGGCTCCACGTTCCCTCATTCCATCCGTGAAGCTCCTCGCTGGCAACACGATGTGCCTCTAATAAAGCCTCGCTGGGTTTCGGCGACAGAAAGAGGACTACCGTATCATCTGGGTAATTAAGACCACGAGCGCTCAAAAACATGCCGGTAGCGTCAAAGCGCACGGGAAACTGCGTTAGTTTCTTAGCCAGGGCAAGGAACGGTAGCTTGGGATCATCGCCAGGCAGATCTCGAATTGCCAGCGATAGATGTGGTAATGCCTGCACAAGATGATGCTGATACTGAATATTAGCTAACGTAAATCCGTTCCAGACGCTTTGAAATCGCCTGTGTTAACCGTAGGTCGAATATCAATTCTACGGAGGTTGCAGTTAGCGGCACGGCGGCCCTCTAAATCACGATTCGCTCGACTTCATCGAGGCTAACCTCGCCGCGGCGGCGATCGTAGGGCTGCGTCGTACGCGTCGATGCCATATTAGCCGCCGATCCACTGACCGCGCGACCACTGGAGGCCGCCAAACGAAGCAATGGCGTCGTTGTTGATGAGGACATGCCGTTCTGACGTACGGCGCAACCGGAAGGCGTGATTTTTTCAGAACACAGGTTTGGCGACTGGCCTAGACACCGATTCCGGTCACTAGCCGCGAGGGGTTCGGTACAACCTAGACGGCGCTCAGCGCGCCTCGGTGCCGAGCGCCATGGCGCTCGGCTGTACCGCCGGCTCCTCGTCGCCGGCCCCCATCGCCTTGCCGTGCGTCTCGACCGCGAGAAAGGTAAAGGACAGCCCGACCAACAGCATGGAGAAAGCGAGGAACAGATAGGCCGGCAGTACCGCATCCGCCGTCGTCTCGGGCTTGACGATGTTGCCGGTGCCGGCGATCAGCGCGAGGCTCAGCGGGCCGAGAATCTTGCCGACGCCGTTGGCCGCCTGGCCCAGCCCGGACGCGCGGGCGCCGAGCCGCACGCCGTAGCGCTCCACCGTATAAGGCGCGAAATTGGCAAAGCCGCCCTCAATAAAGAAGGTGGAGGCGCACAGCAGCACGACCATCGCTGGCAGGCCGGCGATGAAGGCGTTGCTGTAGTAGCCGGCGCCGGCCAGGGCGAAGACGCCGCCGAAACCCCAAACCGCACCCAGCCATCGCCGTCCGGACAGCGGCGCCAGCAAGGTGACGATGATCTTGCCGGTGACCCCGCCCAGGGTGACGAAGACAAAATAACCCGCCGCGATCTTGACCGGGACGCCGAGCACCAGCGCGACGATCGTCGGCCCCCACAGATAGACGCCGTACCCGGCCACCGACGAGCCGCCCCAGATGATGCAAGTCTCCCAGAACAGGGCCGGCCGCCGGTACAGTTCCGACAGTTTGCCGCGCGGCTGTGTCGTCGGCGGGATGGTCGGCAGCGGCACCGAGTCGAGCGGCATGTCCAGCTGCCTGGCAACCTCGGCGCGCGCTTCGACGAAGCGGCCCTTGGCGGCGAGCCAGCGGATCGATTCCGGGCACCAGCGCCAGATCAACAAGCCGACCACCGCCGGCGCCATGCCGAGCATCGCCACCCCGCGCCAGCCGATCGGCTCGATCAGCGCCGCCGACGCCGCCGAGGCGAGAAAGCCGCCGGCCGACGCGAAGACCAGGTAGAAGCTCGTCAGCAGGGTGCGGTGCCGGGTTGGCGTCAGCTCGACCTGGATCGCCAGCGACGGGGTCACGCCGGCGGTCAGCCCGACCCCGATAAAGAAGCGCAGGACCGCGAACACCTCCCACGAACCGCTCGGCACCACGCCCATCAGCCCGGAGCTCACGGCGCAAATAAAGGTGCCGATGATCATCGTCACCTTGCGGCCCACGAGGTCCGACAGCCCGCCGAAGACGAGCGCGCCGAGAATCGCGCCGACGCCGCCGCTGTAGAGGATGATCGCCGACTGGCCGTAGGTTAGGTGCCATTGTGGCGCCAGCTGCGCCAGCAGGTAGCCGACCACGAGAAAATCGAAGAATTCGAGGACGAACAGCGCCGACAGCAGGGTGAACGCCACCCAGTAGCGCCGGTTGAGCGGGGCCGCATCGAACAGCGCCAAGAGGTCGTCGGAGGTCTGTCCAGGCATTTCTTCCTCCTGCCGGCACCGTGCCCGGTCTCCGGCATCCCGTTTGTTCTACAACAATAACGATTATGTCCCCAGCCGAGGCTCGTCAATAATCGGGCTTGCGCGTGGTGGAATAAGGAGCGGGTGAGCCACTTGCCAGCCGCTCGCGGAGTGAGGCACCTTCCTCAATGCTGATACCTCGCGCACGGCGCATCCCGCACGCGATACGCCGATTTGGACCTATGATGCCGTTGCGCGACTAGCTCCGGCTGAAGCCCTCGAGTTCGGAGGCGGCCCAGGCAATCGCCTGATCGATCGATTGGCCCTCAACTGTGCATTTGGCAATCATCTTGGGCCCCGTCGCCTGCGCGTAGATCTGGTTGGCGATGCCAGCGGGTGCCGGGCTGTAGGGGATGACCATCTCGACGTCGCCGCGCGGCGGATAGTGATAAATGGTGCCCTTTGGCGGCGCTTCCTCGGCCCAGGTCTTGAAGTCATGCAGCCCTTCGAAGGGCGGAATGTCGTAGCCGTGGCTGGCTGCGACCGTCTGCTCGACCGAGGAGCGCTGGCAGAGGAAGGTCAACAGGCTCTTCGCCGCCGATTTGTTGGGCGAGAATTTCCAGGTGCCCCAGAAAAACGGCACCGCCGCGAGAAAGCGTCCCTTCGGGCCCTTCGGCGGCGCGAAGGTCCACAATTGCTCGGCCACCTTCGGCGCATCGCGCACCGCGACCGCCCAGGCCGAGGGCGGATTGAAGATCAGAGAGCCCTGGCCCGAGATCAGATACTTGTTGTTCGACGCGTCGTCCCAGGCAAAGCCGTCCTTCGGCATCAGCGGCACCAGCTTTTTGAACCACTCGAGCACCTGCTTGGTGGCGTCGGAATTGATCGTGATGTTGCCTTCCTGGTCGACCATCGCAGCGCCATGGCTGCGCAATACCGGATCGATCCAGCTGACCGAATCGTTGGTGACGCCGAGCCCGACGCCAATCAGATGGCCCTGACCCGCTTTGAAGCATTTTTCGGCCGCGGTCAGAAAGAAATCCCAAGTCCATTTATCGGCGAGCTGGCCGCTGGCCGGCTTGCCGGCCGGATACATTTCGGTCAAATCCAGCCCGAGATATTCCTTGAACAGGTCGATCCGGGCGCAGGAGGGCAAGGTCGGGCTACCGACACAGGCGGGTACCGCGATCCAGTGGCCCTTCTGCTTGGCGACGTATTCGATGCCGGCGCTGATGTTGCTATTTTGCGCGATCAGCGGCGCCATGATGTCGTCGACCGGCTCCAGATTGTCGGTCTGAGCCGCGGCGGCCCACGCGAGAAACGTCAGGATGTCGTGCCCCGACCGCGCCTGCGCCTCGGCCGCCTGGGTCAGGTTGAGCTTGTCGCCCTGCGAGGTGATGTAGTCAATCGTGATTTCGACCTTTTCCTTGGCCGCCCATTCGTTGCACAGCCTGGTCAGGGTGTCGTTGGCACCCGGGACCCAGTGGTCCCAGAAGCCGACCGAAAGCTTGCCGGCGGCATAGGCACCGTGGACAAAGGGTGCCGCCAGCGCGGTCGTCGCCGCACTCTGCAACAGCGTGCGCCGTGTCAGAACAGTCGTTTTCATCCTGCCCCCCTTCAGCTCCGATCCGAAATTCTGCCGACGATGATAGCGCACCCCGATCCCGCTCGTCTGCACCCGCTATTCGGGCAGCGCCGGCTCCATTGCCTCTCGTGCGGCCGGATGCACCGCGGTCTTGAGAAAGTCACGGCTGTCCTGGGACAGCTCGTTGACCGCGTTCGCCAGCAAGCGGTACTTGACCTGGGTGATGCTGATATCGCGAAAGTAGTTGACGAGATCACCCCACGGGTCGTTCAGCCGGCTGATCCCGGAGATGAACGCGACGACGCCGCCGATCTCGAGCCGGTCGGTGTAGACCCACCAGCCGCCGATCAGTAAAGCCGAAATGATCTGCAGATGGCTGCATAGGTTCATCAAGAAGTTCATCGTAAATTTGAACCTAAAGATTCCCATGTCGAGGGCAAACACCCGGTCGATCCGCTGATCGTCGGCGCGAAAGTGCCCATTGGTCTGGTCGATCACGTTGATCCCGAGCTGGCGCAATATCCGGATGCGCGCGCCGGCACGCCGGTTGACCGCTGCCTGCATCAACGGGACGAAGAAGAACTGGGGGACGAAGAGAGCGAATGCGCCGAGCGCCATCCACGGGTCGATGTGGATCAGGTAGGCGAGCACGGAAGCCAGGATGCCGCCCTGCAGCAGCGGCTCGGAGACACTCTCGCCGACGAACCCGCCAATCGGATCGACTTCGGCGACGATCATCGAGACCGCGATCCCCTGCGCCTCGGCCGCCGGCGAGGAAGTGGTCGGCACCTCGATGACCGAATGGATCCGGTGACGCAGGTCGCGAATGGCGCGCTCGCCGACCCAGCCGCGATAGACGTTGAGGATGAGCTTGGTTCCGCCTTGGACGAGCACGACCCCGGCATAGACCGCGCACAGGATGATCGCCCAGCGATAGGGGCGATCCTTTACAAGGTCATTGACGATACGGCGTTGCAGTTCGAGCGGGACGACTTCGAGGAGAAAGACCGTGACCGTCAGCCCTAAAAGCAGCAGCTGATGCACCCCGCTCGTCGCCAGCGCATAGCGAAAGACGTTGGCCGGCAATTTCTCGGCTGTGTCCCCCCCGAGCTGCCGGACCCAGGTTGCGATGCTCATCGCCGATAATTTTAACCCTCCGGCCGGGCAGGCGAAAGGTCGACATCCCAGGTCGAGATGGTGGCCGTTGGAAACAGTTTGCAAACAACTAGAATTTTTCGCAAATCCGACGAATATGGTTTATTGACACCCGCTATGATTGGATCTATCCCGGCAGGCACGCCCGAGCGATATGAAAGGGTAGGCCATGCAGCAAGCACATCCAAGAAGAGTTCTCGCTCGAATTGTTGCCGCTTCGCGGTATGTGACAAACATAGAACGTTGGAGCGGTGGTTTATTCTCAAAATATGAAATAAATTATAAGAAAAATTTATTAACAGCTATCACTTGTAGTCTGTCCTGTTTTCTCTCTTTCGGCTCGGGGTACGCATCACCTTTGGTGAACGTCACCTTTTCCGGTGATAACGGACAGTTGGCCAGCTACTATGGCGAAATTGCAAACGATCTAAATTATGCTGCCGGCGACTGGGAAAAGCTTTTCATTAGCGGCAATGCATCTACTCTAAACCTTAATGTAGCGTTTGATAATTCTCCTACCGCCAATTCGTCAAGTTTGTTTGTAACACCACTTTACAATATCGGACCAACCTGGGTGTATCAGCAAGGTGCAGTAGACGCCGTGTTAGATGGGGTACACAATTCTTGGGGTCCATACGATGCACAGCTTCATATCGGCACCTCCTATCTGACGAATGAGCTGTGGTTTGACCCAAATCCAGCAAATATCGACCCGGTACCTATAGCCAAGACTGACGCAGAAAGCGTTTTTTTGCACGAGTTCGGCCATATCTTCGGATTTGAAGGGTATCGTGATCCATCGACAGGAGCATTTTGGTACACTGCAGAAAGCACATTTGATACTTGGGTAACTGTTTTGAATAATGTGCCATATTTTACCGGTTTAAATGCCGAGGATGTATTCGGCGGTCCAGTCCCCCTTACAATTGGCAACTTATATCATGTCGGTAATCCATCGGGACCCGGTGCAGGTTTGGAGGTTTATCCGGGAGATTTGATGAACGGGAATGTATTCTATCGCGGGACGCGATACGATATTTCAGCTCTCGACACCGCGATTTTTGCGGATTTGGGGCTGACGACGAATTTTGCAGATGTGACGCTTGCGACGAATTTCGCAGATGTGCCGCCTGCAAGCCAAATTCCCGAGCCGCGCACGATCGCAATTTTCAGCACAGCGCTGATTGCCTTCTGGCTCACCCGCCGATGGTGGCGAGTCAGCGCCTGAGCCGCGCGCCCTAGATCGCACCACGATAATCTGACGTCTCAGACGACTTCGGGGGATCGGCGCGGTAGTCCCCCGAACCCCATTCCGTGGCCCGCGACGCGGCACGGAACGGGTGGGGATGTCAAGAGGTTAGCTTTTGACCAGCAACGCCAGGATCGCCTCCAGGTGGTCGTCGGCGAGCCTCCGGAGCTCGTCGTCGGTGCGGTCCTGGACGGGATGAGGAATGAACACCAGCGCCGGGTCGATACCGAGAGACTTGGCCTGGGCGGCAGCCCCTTCGATGAACTCGGTGGTGGCGACGCCCATTGTTGGAATGCCGCGTGCTTCCAGATCCGCCATGTCATGCGTACAGCACGAAATGCAGGACCCTCAGTCGGACAATCCTTCGATGACGACATCGACTTCGGCGGCGATCTGCTGGCGCAACGGCAGCGGTGCCACGCGGGTGTTGGTCGGCTTGGCGTAGTGCTTGACGGTGATGCCGCGCTCGCTGATCCGCTCGCCAAGCCGGTGCAGAAACACATCGCCGCGCGACTTTGCGATGTCGAGAATGCCGATCGTCCGCCCGTCGAGCCGCTCCGGCCGGGGCAGGCGCGGGCGGATGGTCGGACTTCGTTCCGAGGTCGGATCGAGAAGGACGGTCAATTTCTCACCTCCTTGGTTACGGGAAGACTGCCGCGGGGACCGCCCGCGGACCAGCCGCCGATGATGCCCGAAAACATCCCGGCATCGCCGCCGGCGCGCACGATCATAATCCCTCCGGGTCGGAATTTGTTGACGGTTCTACCGGTGAGCGCTGGAGGCCCGCCTTCGGCGATGTCTTCGGCACGGGCGGCGAGGTCGGCGCCCGGGATCTCACACAGCCGGTAGAGCTCCTCGTAGAGCCGGGCCTTGGGCCAGCCGGCGTTCTTGAAGGTGCGGTGATGCTCGGGGGAGACCACTAAAATCGCATCGCAGGAGGGGGCATGCTTGACGTTGCTCAATGCCTTCAGCGAACCGGCGAAGCTGCGCGCCAGGCTCTCGGGGTCGCGCGATTTCTGATCGACGATACCCTGCAAGCCATAGCCGGCGAACACCGTCACTGCCGATTGGCCGGGCTTCAGACCGCGCTCGACCGACAGCGGCTCCCAGCTCGACCCCTCCTCGTCTTCGGCGAAGCAGTAGGTGAGCTTGCCGGGATTGCCGAGCGTGGCCCGGTCGACCTCCTGCGGCCGGCCCTCGCCAACGTTGCGGATCACGAGCTGCAGGGCGCGGCCGATGGCGGAATTTGCGCGGTTGCCCTGGCCTAGCGCGTTGCCTTTGGCGTTCATGCCGATCCGGCGGCGGACTGGGCCGTTGACGATGACCACCGGTCCGACGAACATCGTCGTCGCCAGCACGCCGTGCATCGCAAAGCTTTCGTCGAGCACCGCTTCGACCGCGGCGAGCACGACCGGCAGATATTCCGGCTTGCAGCCGGCCATTACGGCATTGACCGCGATCTTCTCGACGGTCGCTGCGGCAAGGGCCGGCGGCACCAGCCCTACGACCTCCTGCGGGTCGCGCGTCGTCCCGTCGAGCATGCGCAGCACCCGCTCCTCGGTCGGCGGCACGAGGGGAAGCCCGTCGGACCAGCCGCGCGCGTACATTGCCTCCTGCTCGTCCTCGTCCACGCCGATCTCGATACGGCGCGATCGAAGCCCGGTTTCGTTGAAGCGGACCTTGAGGCGCTCGATGACACCGGGCTCGACATTCTTGGCGCCGCAGCCGGGGCGCGTCTCGGGCAGATCGCGGCCGAGCCCCGCGATGCCGGTCAGCCGCTGCCACTCGCCACGGTCCCAGCCATAGGTGCGGTCAACCTCGCGGCCGGCCGCAAACCGGATCAGAGTCGGCACGATTTCGATCTTGAGCCGATGCGAGATGTCGAGCGCGGTGTCGTCGATCCGCCCCGGTACGGTCTCGGGAAACGTAGGGTCGTCTTGCGTGTAAACGGTCAGCCCGCTATTGCGCGCCAGATCGCCCAACACCGGCGCCGTCAGCACGCAAGTCGGGCAATCGCGCTTGACGACCGCCACCAACCCATCGCGCGGAAGGTCCTCCGGCATCGCTTCACCCAGTGTTATCCCGCCTGCGAGAATGAACCGCCGATAGGCTCACGGCAAGCGCCGCTTGGGAGAGCATGGGGCTTGCCGGCAAAGCTGGCGGGTGTAAGGCTCCTGTAATTTTTCTTCGCCGAGTGTGAACTACTTCACACATCCGGGCTGTTCGGGCCCTTACGGTCGAGCGGCCTAAGGAGCTGCTTCGGGGAGGGTATTGCCATGGCGCACCGTCGAATTTCCATGGGTTTCGCCGCTGCTGCACTGCTTGCGTTGCCGATGCAGCCCAGTGCGCGGGCGGATACCGGGGCAAAAATCGTGGAAGAAGTCGATTTCGCGACTTCCTGCAGTCCCGCCGTGCAGCAAAGGTTCAAGCACGCGGTGTGGACCTTGCACTCGTTCTGGTATCCCGAGGCGCTGAAGGATTTCACGGCGGTCACCGAAGCCGAGCCCGGCTGCGCGATCGGCTATTGGGGCATCGCAATGAGCCATTGGTATCCGCTGTGGTATCCGCCGAGCCCGGCAGCGCTGAAGGCGGGCTCGGAGGCCGTCGAGAAGGCAATGGCGGCGCCGACTAAGACCGAACGCGAAAAGGACTACATCGTGGCGATTGCTGCCTTCTACCGCGACAATGACAAGCTCGACCATCGCACCCGGGCCGTCGCCTACGAGAAGGCGATGGAGCAGGTCTATGTGAAATATCCCGACGATCGCGAGGCCGGCGTGTTCTATGCGCTGGCGCTAAATGCAACCGCGCTGCCCACCGACAAGACCTTTGCCAACAAACGCAAGGCGGCGGAGATCCTTGACAAGGTCTGGAAGGAACAGCCGAACCATCCCGGCGTCGTCCATTACCTGATCCATAGCGACGATTCGGCAAAGTTCGCCCGGGCGGGGCTGGATGCGGCGATCTGCTACCCCAAGATCGCGCCCGAGGTGCCGCATGCGCTGCACATGCCCTCGCACATCTTTACCCGGCTAGGACTTTGGCAGCAATCGATTGACTCGAACGTCGCCGCCCATGCCGCAGCGATCGCTTATGTCCGCAAGACCTCGGCGCCAGGAGCCTACGACGGCGAAACCGTTCACACCATGGATTATCTCGAATACGCCTATCTGCAGACCGCCCAGGACCATCAGGCCAAACAGGTCGTTGACGAGCTGCTAAGCTTCCGCCATGGCGACAACCCGAACCTTGGGATGTCCTATGCCGTCGCGGCGATCCCGGTGCGCTTTGCCCTCGAACGCCGCGATTGGCAAACCGCCGCCTCGCTGTCCCCGCCACAGATCGGGTACCCGCTCGAACGCTTTCCTTGGGCCGAGGCGATGATCTCGTTCGCCCGATCGCTTGGCTTGGCGCGGACCGGGGACACTGCCGGCGCCGAGGCGGAAATCGCCAACATCAAGTCGTCCGGAGACAGCTTGCGGGAGGCCAAGGATGCCTACTGGGCCAATCAGGTCGAAGTCCTGCGCCTGGGGGCGGCCGGCATCCTCGCCCATGTCCAGGGCGACGATACGAAAGCAGTCGAGCTGGTACGCTCCGCGGCCGATCTCGACGCGACGATGGACAAGCACCCGGCCACCCCGGCCTCGGTGCTCCCGGCTCGCGAATTGCTCGCCGATTTGCTGCTCGAACTCAACCAGCCGGATAAGGCGCTGGTGGAGTACAGAGAGGTGCTGCGCACCGACCCCAACCGCTTCCGCAGCATCCTTGGCGAGGCCCGTGCCGCCAAGCAATCGGGTGATGCGGCCGCCGCGCACGACGCCTATCAGAAACTGGTGGCGCTGAGCAAACCCGCCGGACCCGAGCGCCCCGAGCTCGCCGAGGCCAAAGCCTATCTAACGAACTGACCTCCGCTGCGGCGTCGGCTTCGCGAGAGGCCGCACGCCCAGCTTGCGCGCGCCATCGCCTCGCGTCACCTTGCCGGCGGGTCAATGCCCGGGAGGGACGATGATGCGGGTCGGGATTCACTTGCCGCATATCGGGCGCAAGGCCGGGCCGGAGGCAATCCGGCGCGCCGCGATCCAGGCCGAGGAGCTGGGCTTTGCCGATGCCTGGTCGAGCGAGCACATCATCATTCCGAAGGGCGCACCCTACCCGCCCTCCGCGCTTTTCTATGACCCCGTCCTGACCCTGACCTGGGCGGCAGCCTTCACGAAGCGGATCGGGCTCGGCACCAGCGTGCTGGTGTTGCCAATGCGCCATCCATTGCCGCTCGCCAAGGAATTGGCGACATTGCAGAACCTCGCCGAGGGGCGGCTGATCCTCGGCGCTGGAGTCGGCTGGCTCGAAGACGAGTTCGCGGCACTCGGCGTGCCGTTCCGCGAGCGCGGCCGACGCATGGACGAGGGGATCGCGATGATGCGGGCGGTGTGGAGCGAGGACCCGGTCAGCTTTCCGGCGCGCCATATTCCGGCGGTCATCGACGACATGCGTATGCTGCCGCAGCCGGTCAAACCGATCCCGATCTGGATCGGCGGCAGCTCGGAGGCGGCACTTAACCGCGCTCTGCGCCTCGACGGCTGGCACGGCTCGCGGCTGTCGCCAGAAGCGCTGCGCCGATCGTGCGACGTCTGCGTGAAAAGCGTCCGGAACCAGAATTCACGATTTCGTTGCGCGGCAGCTGGAACGGCAAGGACGACGGCGCGCTCGCCGCTCGGCTCGCTGCCTATGCCGAAGCCGGTGTCGGTCACATTCTGGTCGAGCCCGCCGAGCGGGCGCTCGACGACTGGCTGCGCGCCGTCGAGCGGACAGCTCGGGCGGCAGAGGGAGTCCGAACATGAAATTGACCATGACCCTTAAGTTCTCGCCCACCTCCGGGGTCGACATGGATCTCGTATGGGAGGCCGAGCGGCTCGGCTACGACGCCGTGTGGTGCGGCGAAGCCTACGGCAACGACGCGGTCACACCGGTCGCCTGGGTGTTGGCGCAGACCAAGAACATCAAGGCCGGCACCAGCATCATGCAAATCCCGGCGCGCACCCCGGCCTGCGCGGCGATGACCGCGATGACCCTGCAGGCGATGTCGGGCAACCGCTTTCTATGCGGCGTCGGCCCCTCCGGTCCGCAAGTCGTCGAGGGCTGGCACGGCGTGCCCTTCGGCAAGCCGCTGCTGCGCACTCGGGAGTACATTGCGATCATCCGCCAGATCCTCGAGCGCAAGGCGCCGCTCGAATTTGACGGCGAGCATTATCAGATCCCCTATACCGGGCCGCGCAGCACCGGGCTCGGCAAGCCGCTGAGGAGCATCATCCACGGCGATCCTGGCTTGAAGATCTACACCGCGGCGATCGCGCCGGCCGGGCTGCGCACCGCCGGCGAGGTGGCCGACGGAACATTGCCGATCTTTATGTCGCCCGAGAAGGCGGAGACGATCACTACGCCTGTGCAGGAAGGGATCGCAAAAGCGGGCGGCGGGAAGACCCTCGCCGATTTCGATTTGGCACCCTACGTCCGTGTCAGCATGGGCGAGGATCTCGCGGCCTGCCGCGATGCGGTCCGGCCCCAGCTCGCCCTTTACATCGGCGGAATGGGCGCGCGGTTGAAGAATTATTACAACGACTTGACCAAGCGTCTGGGCTACGAGGCTGCGGCGGTCGAAATCCAGGACCACTTCCTCGCGGGCCGGCGCAAGGAGGCTGAAGCGGCGGTGCCCGACGCGCTGATCGACGAGATCTCGCTGGTCGGACCGAAGGACCGGATCCGCGATCGTCTGCAGGCCTGGAAAGAGATCGCAAAGGGCCATCGGATCGGCAGCCTGGTGTTGACCGGCGCCACTTCGGAGACATTGCGCGTCGTCGCCGAAACGGTGTTGTGAAACCCGCGCGGGCGCGGTCAGGGGAGGGTCAGGATGCCGGTTTGCGATCCGGGGACAGGTGGCTGCGCTGCACCATAGCTCGCGTTCAGCAACATGTTGCTGTCGCCAGCCCATCCCTGGATTGGGATTTGACAGTTAAAATATGGCGAGACAAACGTGTTGCGTTTGGCGTAAGGGGACCAGACCGCCAGCCCAACAACGCTTGCCTCCACGTCGATGCCGGAAAACGTATTGGCGAACGAGTACCCATCACTCATCCATATGCCGGCCCAGGCCTCGCCCGTCATGGCGCCGCGGATCGTGCTGAATTGGGTTTGGCGCAGCCAGAGTCCGACCCATCCGGCCGACACGGCATAGACGGAGATATCGGCATTCAGCACATAGTTCAGCCGCACCGCTTCCCCATTAGGGCTCGCGTTGTTCACGATTAGGTGGTCGATCTTTATGCTGTTCTGCGGGTCTCGGTAGTCAAGCTGGCCGACTTGGAAGGCGACGTCGGCAACGTCAGCCCATACGGTGAGCGTGCCTGACAGGTGGAAGTAGAAGCAATCGCGCTGACATTGGACCTCGACAGCGGGCTGGTGGCTGGCGCGCGCGTCAAGGATCGCGCCGTCACTGATGACGGTAAACCCGGTATTGGCGAGCGGTGTGTAATCGATGAAAAGGGTGCTTGGCAGCGTGTAGGTGCCGGCCGGCAACCATAAGGGTACATCGGCAGCGAGCGCTGCCGCGGTGGCGCTCTGCAAATCGGGATAGCAGCGCGCATCGATCCGGTCGGCCGGATTGCAATCGGCGCGGGCCGGGGAGGCCACAACCCCCAGTAGGATGATCGCAAGGATCACCGTTGGGGCCCTGCCTGCGACTGCCGCCATCGTGGACGTGAGGCGAGAGCGCTTCGCCAATGTCGTCTTCATGACCGCCCCCTTTTTGCAAAAAATTAACCATCGACACAACCAAACATAGTTAATAGCGTATGAACACGAATTTTGCAAGCAAAACGTGCTCGTTTTTAACCAACAGTGTGCATTG
>Ga0306926_10004753_pt1 | contig 14310 bp, 11 predicted proteins | sample flu12Cox44000178_FD_203759 | JGI IMG/M metagenome (GOLD analysis project Ga0306926, IMG submission 203759) | Lab enrichment of tropical soil microbial communities from Luquillo Experimental Forest, Puerto Rico - flux8day.12C.oxic.44.000.178 (v2)... | ecosystem: Environmental > Terrestrial >...
ATTCCCGGTCTATCGCCGCGTTTCGACCAGCATATTTCTTCCGCCCCACGGTTCTTCGTCGATCGAAATGGTAAATGTAGATCCCGCCGACCTTGCGGCGGCTCAGGAGCGAGATCGGGTTCTATCATCGGCCAAGATGAACTAGTGCTCGTATATGGCTCAGCCGGCCGATGTCTGCTTTGGGTCAAAAGCGAACACTAGGCTCGCTCGATCACTTCGTCGGCACGCAGTAGGAATGATTTAGGGACCGTCAAGCCGAGCGCGTTCGCCGTTGTGAGGTTAATGACCAGCTCGAATTTGGTCGGTTGCTCGACCGGTATATCTCCGGGCTTCGTCCCATGCAAAATTCTGTCCACGTAATCAGCCGAGCGTCGGAACAGGTCTATGTAACTTGGTCCGTAGGACAGGAGCGCTCCAGCTTGAACAAAAGCGCGTTCACTAAAGATCGTAGGCAGCCGCTCGCTAAGTGCAGACGTCACGATTTGCGCGCGGTTGGCAACGATAAGTTGATCGACAGCCACATAAAGCGCGTCAGCTCTGGTCTTGAGGTCCTGGAATACTGGTGCGATATCTTCAGCCCGTCGGATAGCGAGTGGAGCAATGTCAAGGCCGAGCCTGCGAGCCTCGGCCTGTGTCTCGCCCATCTCGAGAACGGGCTGGGTGTTGTCAGCATTAAACATGATGCCCAGTCGGCGGAGCTGCGGCACAACCTCACGCAAGAGTTCTAGTCTTTTACCAGCAAGCTCGTTCGCCTGGATCGACAACCCAGTAGCGTTGCCGCCCGGTTTCGCCAGACTTGCGACCAGACCGCTGCCGACCGGATCGATTGCCACCGCAAAGACGATGGGAATAGCCGTGGCGGTCTGTCTTACTATGGGAACAGCGCTTCCGACGGTGAGAATAACATCGACTTTTAAGCGGACAAACTCTGCTGCAATCTCCGCGTAGCGTTCAGGGCGGCCTTCCGACCACCGATACTCAATTGCGATAGTCCGACCCTCGACCCAACCGAGCTCGCGCAGGCGAGCCACAAAAGCAGCGGCCCACGGAGCAAACCCGGACGCACTCGCACCCAGAAAGCCAACAGTTGGAAGCTTGCCCATCTGTTGCGCGCGGGCACTAAGCGGCCACGTAGCCGCCGCACTGCCAAGAAGTTTGATAAACTGACGCCGTCTCAATTGCCTGCCCCCGAGTACAGGGATGGTAACAGCCTGAACCAGCACTCAGGAAGGGTGTTCGCTAAACACAGCCGATGTCCGCTTTGGGTCAAAAGCAGACATATGCGCCGCAAAACGGCATGTCCGCTTTACCCCCAATAGCGACAACGATTGCGTTTTTCGGCATGTCCGCTATGGGCCAATACCGGACATTGCCCCGGAGCGTTCGAACGCTATCTCCAGCAACGGACAGTCGGATTCTTCAATCCTTGTCGAGTTCGCCGATATGATGCTGAGCATAAAGCTCAAGACCCAGCTTAGCCACGAGGTCAAGCTGGGTTTCCAGAAAGTCGATATGACTTTCCTCATCGTGCATTAACTGTTCGAAAAGGTCACGTGTCACATAGTCGCCGACAGAGTGACAATGATTGGCAGACTCTTGGTAAAGCGTACGCGCTTCCAGCTCGGCCTTTAAATCCCGGTCGAGCACTTGCTTTACGTTTTGACCGATATGAAGCGATTCCAGCGTTTGCATATTAGGATTGCCGTCGAGGAAGATGATGCGCTCGATGAGCTTGTCAGCATGTTGCATTTCTTCGATCGATTCTGTGCGCCATTGCTTGGCGAGTACCTTATAACCCCAATTGTCTAACAGCCGATAATGCAACCAGTACTGATTCACCGCGGTGAGTTCATGCCGCAAGGCCTTGTTTAGATAATCGATAACTTGAGGATCGCCTTTCATCTGTCGCGCTCCTATCGCGGAGAACGTAGTTTGCTCAATTTATTCCATTTTTAAAATGCGAGCACTCAGCGTGCCAGCCGTATGTCCACTGGCTCAAACCGGAGTAGGACACGCCTCCTGTCCGCTTTGGGTCAAAAACAGACATTTGCAGTGCACCAGCTTAGGTCCGCTTTACCCCCGAAAGCGGACATGTGCGGTGCAACAGCCGATGTCCGCTATGGGCCAATAGCAGACTCATGCAGCGCAACAAAATTGGTCGTTATTCGATTAACTCGTCGGCACGAACGAGAATTTGCAGCGGCACTTCAATCCCAAGCGTCTTGGCGGTCTTAATATTTACAAGCAAACTGATCTTGGTGGGCAATTCGACGGGGAGATCGGCCGGTTTGGTGCCTTTGATAATTTGGTTGACGTAGAGCGGAGCCCTCTGGTTCATCTGGAGGTAGTCCGGGCCGTATGCAATCAATGCGCCATCTCTCGCTGCTGCTGGAAAACCAAATATCGTCGCCAAACCGTTATGGGACGCACTTTCTACAATACGGGCGCGTTGCCGATACGTGAAAGGGCTTGGTTGAACGATGATCATCGTCGCGCCGCCCAGCTTCATTGCCGTAATAGCTTGGTCGATCTCGGAGCTTTCGGCTATTCCTCGTTCCCGCAACTTTAGGCCGATTGATTTGGTGGCCTGCTCGGTGGCTTGAAACCGATTTTTCCCGTCTGGCCACGCAGTGTGCCAAAGATAATCAATTGTATCGTGCTTGGTTAGACTTTTGCCCAGCTCCACCAACTTGGCACTCAGATCAGAAAAGATGTCGCTGAAGCCAGTGGCATTGCTGCCTGGATGCGCCAGATTTTTGACCAGCCCCATCGCAACGGGATTGCCTACACTGATGAACACTATTGGGATTGTAGAGGTATGACGCTTTGAAGCCACCGATGCAGTTGAGCCCGTGGGTACCAACAATTCAGCGCCGCGATCGATGAGTTCTGCCACGGCTTTATCGGTGTCGGCATCGCTACCGGAAGTCCAAACAATGTCGAGGACTATGTCGCGGCCTTCAACAAGGTCCGCTTGGCGCAAACCTGATCGAAACGCGTCAACGAGCGACTTGTCATATGGGTTGGATGGTGAACCGAACGGCAGCATACCAACTCTGGTCGGCCCTTTCCCCTGCTGTGCGCGCGCTAACACCGGGTAAGCAGCTGCGCTGCCCAGCAGCGTGATAAATTCTCGGCGCTTCATGGTTTCCTAATTCCTCGGACGTTCTTTTTAGGTTTTGCAGAGGTATGAGAGTTAGTCTGCCACAGAAGAAAGCAAAGTGGCTATGTCAGCTTTGGGTCATAAGCGGACCTATGCAGTACACCAACCCATGTCCGCTTTACCCCCGAGAGCAGACATGTGCAGTGCAACTAGGGATGTCCGCTTTGGGCCAAAAGCGGACATCCCTCATTCGATAATTACATCCACGCGCTGAAGAAATCTGTCGGGGATGCTTAGGCCCAACGCCTTGGCAGTCTTGAGGTTGATGGCCAGCTCGTACTTCGTGGGTTGTTCAACGGGTATGTCCTTCGGACCCTTGCCTTGAAGAATCCTTTGCACAAATTTCGCGCCGTGCCGAACCGCAGCAGGACCATCGGCCCCGAATGACATTAGACCCCCGATGTCCGCAAACGCTCGCGTCGAAGACGCAGCTGGTAACCCATACTTTATCGCCAGGTCGGTGAGCGGTTTGATTACCAGGCTGCCCTGAACGATAACCGCACCCGCTTTCTCTCTCGCTATGGCCGCGAAAGCACTTTCCAGCTCGTCAGAACCGTTAATTGTCACGACAGGCTGTATTTCAGTGCCCGTCGAGCTACCGGCGCGTAAAGCTTCGTCGATCATCGCTTTCGCGAATATTGGGTCTTTGCCGTTGACCAACAGCGCTACGCGCTGGAGCGACGGAAGCAAATCGTGAAACAGTTCGATGTTTTTTGCGTTCGATGCCGCTGACATCAGGGACACGCCGGTGATGTTTCCGCCCGGACGAGCCAGGCTGGTAACGATACCGGTTTCTACTGGGTCGGCAGCGATGGCTACGATTGGGATATCTATTGTTGCCTGCTTTGCAGCCAGCGCACAGGGAACGTATAGAGCCACGATCACATCGACCTTGAGCCGGACGAGTTCGGACGCGAGTAAAGGAAGTTGTTCTGCTTTTCCTTCAGCTGAACGAAACTCGAAGGCGATGTTTTGCCCTTCGATATAACCAAGTTCACGCAATCCTTCCCGAAGATTTGTCTTGAAGGAATCTGCATCCGCGTTTCCCAGGTAAAGGGCGCCTATTCGAACAATTTTCGTTTGCTGCCCGAACACGGCCAGAGGCCATGACGAGGCCGCACCGCCCAGAAGTCCGATGAACTCGCGTCGCCTCATATTTCCCCCCCAAGGCTCAGACACGTAATGGTAGCAATTCGTGTCCGTGCTCGGGAAGTGATCAGTCTCGCTTTGCACCCATGTCCTTTGGGTCAAAAGCGGACATGACAGCTCAACTAGTTCGATTACATCGGCAAAGGGCGCAGCTTAAGCAACGAAAGCCGGCCACCACGTTCAGTGTGATCGAACCCTGAAGCGAACTCGGCTGAAGCGCAACGGTGCGGTTGGAACCGCCAAGAAGGACGTTCGGCCCAGCACCCACGCCAATGCCAGCATCTCCCGAAACGCCAACATATTCCCCAGCAAGCGCTCCGGGCGACAATCCAGTTGTCGGTGCGAGCACGGCGAAGCCCAAAACGCCATCAGAACTGATGCCGACGTTCTGATCCGAGGTGTTGAGGGCACCTGCGTAGGCTTCGGACGGGATCGGCGCGGTCGGAGTGAAGAGGCAACGCATCGACCGGTGACCGGGCATGGTAAAGCCGACATTCGGATCGACCTTGCAATCGAGCGTACCCGCGAGCGTCCACGATTGCGGAGCCTGAGCCGTGGCCGGTTCAGCGAGCGTCGCCGTTAGGGCGAGCGTCGCGAGCAATAAACGACGACGGCAATACATGATCATCCGATCCTTCTGCATCAATCGACTTAGGTTGGGCCTCAGAAGGGGGCGACGTGCAGTCTACGTTCGGTCTACGTTCGCAATGTCCGCTTTGCCCCCAAAAGCAGACATGTGCAGTGCAACTAGGCATGTCCGCTTTGGGCCAATAGCGGACATGTGCAGTGCAACTAGAAATGTCCCCTTGCCAATAGCGGACACGATGCGCTTGTTTTCGGTACAATGCGCTAGTAGGTGTCCGGCCATTCGCTTGCCGTGACTTAAAAGATTTCTCTGACGAACCGGCCTTTCAAGCTTGCCTGATCGTCGTATACGCCCTTGTTGGACCGCTTGGGCAGTTTGACCTTCGGCCGGTGAATTTTCTTGTACGGGATGACGCTCAGGATGTGTGAGATGCAGTTGAGGCGCCCGCGGCGCTTTTCATCGGAGCGGACAATGTACCACGGGGCGTGTTTGCTGTCGGTTGCTTTCAGCATTTTGTCGCGCGCGCGAGAGTAGTCGTACCAGCGCGAGTACGACTCAATATCCACTGGACTCAGCTTCCATTGCCGGAGCGGATCATCAATGCGAGCGGCAAACCGCTTGTCCTGCTCGCTCATGCTTTCTTCAAGCCATATCTTGATCAGCGTAATGCCTGTACTGGCGATGTTTTTCTCCTCCTGGGGGCACAATTTGAGAAAGCGTTCGTACTGCTCGTCATCGACGAATCCCATTACGTGCTCTACACCTGCGCGATTGTACCAACTGCGGTCGAAGATGACGATCTCGCCGGCAGCAGGAAAACGCTCGATGTAACGCTGCATGTACATCTGTGTCTTTTCGCGCTCCGTAGGCGCCGGCAGCGCGACGACACGAAAGACGCGAGGGCTGACCCGCTCGGTCAGCGCCTTGATTGTGCCGCCCTTGCCCGCAGCATCGCGCCCTTCGAATATAATGATAACTTTAAGGTCTTTGGCCTTGACCCATTCCTGAAGATGACAAAGCTCGACCTGAAGCTTGTGAAGCTCTTTTTCATAGACTTTTCGCTTCATCTTGCCGCTGTTGTTCCCGTTCCCTTTCTTTTGCTTGGCCATGGTCGTGTCGCTCCACCCGTAATCCGCTTCGTGACGGGGATTTGACATCGTATCGATACAAGCGTGCCTTGTGGAAGGGGGGGACGAAGACCCCCGACATCGGAGGTGGAAGGGATGCCCGATGTCCGCTTTGGGTCAAAAGCAGACATATGCGGTGCACAACGTCATGTCCGCTTTACCCCCAATAGCGGCAGCGAAAGCGGACTCCCGCAAACGGTCATGTCCGCTTTGCCCCCGAAAGCGGACATGTGCGGTGCAACTAGGGATGTCCGCTATGGGCCAACAGCGGACATAAGCTGGGCCAAGTTCGTTCGAGCCATTACCCTGCGAACAAGAAGTCGTAGAGCGCCTTAGTTTTTGGTGTCATACCCTCATATTGCGGTCGAAGAACATCGGCGTCGGCAGCCAATACTTTGACATAAACAGCTTCGTAGACGCGCTTTATGACCCCAGGGGCCACCATTAGCCGGTCGGACGCAGGAATGATGCCGACAATCTGAAATCCCGCCCGTTCCAAAACCATCTGCATGTTCGGAATCGTAAATTCTGCAAGGCCGTACACGAGCTCAATCCCCATCGCCCGTCCCATCGCTTCCATCAGTGCAGGCGCTGCGTGGGCCAGCTTTTCGCCGCGGTATTGAGGGGCAATGGCTCCGATCCGCCCATAGAGGGTCCGGGTATGCTCTGATCGTTGAAGCGAAAACATGCCGGCAAATTCTTGACCTTTTTTGATCAAGTACACGATGACATCCTTCTCGGGCTCTCCCTCTACGAACACCTCGCGGTTATAGAAGTCCTCTTGCTGATAACAGCTCTCGGCACCAACGGTGACGTCAGGAAACCAAACCCTGAAACAGCGGATGAGTTCGCGGATCTCTGAACGCTTCAGTTGTTCAATTCGATAGCCGTGGGGAAAGGGTAACTTGTTCGACAGCTCATTTATTGCAATCCAATTCATGATGGCGCTCCTACTTACAGAGCGAAGCGACTACTCTGATCACTTCTCGAATACGGGGCAGGTCCATACCTCAAATATAGCCGAGAGCTGGCCTCGGTCGGCATGTCCGCTTTGGGTCAAAAGCAGACATTTGCGGTGCAATAAGGCATGTCCGCTTTGCCCCCGAAAGCAGACATGTGCGGTGCAACGGCGGATGTCTGCTTAAGGCCGATAGCGGACATCGTTCACCAACATCAGCCGGCCTTTTTGACCGCTTGTGGTAGCAGACGCGCTAGCCGGGCAGCCCACGCGGTCTGACCGACCTTGTTAGCGATCAGATCCTGACGAATTTCCAACGTTAAGTGGGGAAGACCCCGCTGCTCTCCATGCACCGGAATGGAGTAATCGGTCTCGTCAGTGATGCTGTAGGGCTCATTGTTACCCACGACGATATCTCCTTCCGCATCCAGCAACTTGAACATCGCTAACGATAAGCCAGGATTGCGGTTGTAGAGCACGCCCGCGTGCCACGGCCGCGGAATATCGGCATAGACCGGCGTGAAGCTATGCAAAGAGACGAGAACCGTGTGCCGACCTGCATCGAGCCGGCCGTCGAGTTGCGACGAGATCTTTCGGTGATAAGGATCGAAGACTTCACGCACACGCATAGCGATGTCGTCGGCAGACGGCTGCTGGTTTCCGGGAATCGTCGTTCCGTCGCTCTCGGCAAGGATCGAGGTCTCGCTCCCGGGCCTGCGATTGCAGTCAATCACTAGCCGCGAATAGGGCTGCATAATCAAGCAGGCATCGAAATGCGAAGAAAGCTCCCGTCCCACATCTTCAATCCCAATATCCCAGGCAATATGTCGCTTGAGGTCATCTTGCGATATGCCGAGATCGGTTAGGTGCGCGGGGATCCGTCGGCCTGAATGGTCACACAGGAATACGAATGGCGATACACCGCTCTCCCGTTCACAAACAACTGCCGAAGGTTCCCATGGATAGAGTAGAGAATGGGTCATAAAATTCTATGCACGTCGTTCGGGCAATGTTGCTTAAAGTTTAGGCCAGCCTGGCGGATCGCTGCGTCGTAGCTTCGATGATCGGCAGAGTGGACAAAATCGCATGAAGATCAAGATCGGTTTCGAGATAGCCTTCGAAGCACCGCAGCCAACACCGATGGTTATTCTGCTAAATGTCCATCCGTCCCGACAATCTGACTTACTCACCTCGGATCAAATCACGACGAACCCTTTAGTGTCGATTCGGCCATACCACGATAGTTTTGGCAACGAATGTGGCCGTCTTTTTCTTCCGCCCGGTCGCACCACGCTGAGTTACAGCGGAATCGTGCGAGACACTGGTCAACCCGATCCGGTGGCACCGTCGGCACAGCAAATCGCAGTGCAGGACCTGCCGGATCATTGCATTCTATATCTCTTGCCAAGTCGCTATTGCGAGACTGATCGGCTGATGCAGCTGGCCTGGTCGCTCTTCAAGGACACTCCGCTAGGCTGGCCGCGTGTACAGGCGATCTGCGACTACGTGCACAATCATCTCACCTTCGGCTATCAGTTCGCAGCGCCTACTAAAAGTGCCCACGATGTGCATGACGAACGCCGCGGCGTCTGTCGGGACTTCGCTCATCTGGCGGTGACGTTGTGCCGTTGCATGAACATCCCTGCCCGTTATTGCACGGGCTATCTTGGCGACATCGGTGTGCCACCGGAAGAAACGCCCATGGACTACAGCGCGTGGTTCGAGGTCTATCTCTCAGGCACTTGGTACACATTCGACGCGCGCCACAATGTGCCACGAATTGGACGGATTCTGGTTGGGCGCGGACGCGACGCCGCTGACGTGCCTCTGTCCACCAGCTTCGGCCAAACCGCGCTAACGCAGTTCAAAGTTTTCACAGACGAATTGACAGAATCCTAGGGACGTCTTGGCTTTTCACTCTCGACCGCTTTTGAGGGCCTAAAGCGGACATCTCGCCGTCGGCAAAATCGGCAAATTCTTGGCCTGAAATAATAACACCAAGAAGGCGCCTTTGCTCTTTATTTCGCGCGCGAAAGAGGTTCAGGAAAACGGGCGAATTACAACGCGACTATCGTGAATCGGCCGGGGTCACGTCAACTTCCACGTTGAGTTTGTTAGCACCGGACCCCACAAAGACGCCGTAGATCGGCGAGACATCCGAAAAATCCCGTCCAACCGCAAGCGCAATGTGAGCGTCCGCAGTTTGCATGCCATTTGTGGGGTCAAATCCGACCCAACCGTTATCAACGCCGCACCAGACGGATACCCATGCGTGAGTTGCATCAGCGCCCGCAAGACGCTTTTGCCCAGGTGGGGGGAATGTGCGGATGTACCCACTGACGTATGCTGCCGAGAGGCCGAGCCCACGTAGCCCAGCGATCATGATATGAGCAAAGTCCTGACAAACACCTCGACGTTGCGCAAAGGTTTGCACCAGCGGCGTCCAGATCTCCGTCGTTTCAGGCTGATAGATGAAGTCGCTTTTGATACGCCGTATCAGTTCACAACAAGCCCCGACAATTGCGCGGCCTTGATGAAAGCTTTCGCGCGCATATCCCGTCACGTCATCTGACAATTCAACCCGGGGGCTGGCAAAGAGAAAATGTGCCGGAGCTTTTGCGGACAGATCGCGCTGGACGAGAGCTGCAGTCGCAACCGCTTCCCACTCCAGGTCTGGCACGGGTAACGCTGGTCGTTGACCGATCTCAACCTGCGCCACGGCTTCAATGCTAAGTTCGGAGTGGGAAGCGTCAATGGACACGACGTTAACAGAATTGCCGTAAAAATCGAGCTCTGAGGTAACGGATGCAGGTGTCGGTACGACGTACACCTTGTGCTCTAGGCAGCACTGCGCGACCTCATCGCGAGGTGTAACGCGCAATGCCAGCGTAGCAGATGCAACAGTAGACTCGTAGGAGTAGTTAGTCAGGTGCCGGATGTTATAAATCACGCAAGCCCGCTTGCGCTAACTGCGACGGAAATCTCTGGACGGCGCAAGAAATAACGTGCTGCAACAGCGTCGGCGAAATTCGACATCTTCTGCTCGAGCGCCAGGATAATTGTAGAGTCGAGGTCCTTGGCTGCCGAGGTAGACACATCGGTTACCAATCTGGCAATCAATTGCTGTGGTTCTTCCAACATACCGTCGTTCTGCAGCGAAGGAAGAGTCAATATGTGTTGATTGATAAGCTCGATTTGAAATCCGACCGAGCGTGGATTAAACGGATCCAACAGAACCATGTCGCGCACCGGCGCCAAGGCGACACCTGTCAAATAGCGGGATCGATAGGTGATCTGAGAATCAATGAGATCGAGCATGGCGTCGAGGTCATCGGCAGTCGCTTCGTCCGGCGCAAATGTCCGTGCCAATCGGCAGGTATTAATCGCACGCTCGATTCGCCGGCCAATGTCAAGGAAGCGCCAGCCAGCACTCCTGTTCATGTTCTCCTGTTCAAGGCCGGCTAATGCTGCAAGCATTTGCAAGCTGCGGTCCGCGGCCTCAAATATGTCGGCCTCACTCACCAACTCGCCCGGATTTGAAAGTCGTGTATCAAGCATCCGTAACAGTTTTGACGCATCGACCGATATGCGCTCGCGAATAATAGAACCTGCATTACGCGCGAGACGAACGCCAGAAAGACCTGAGCCATAGGCGCCCTCGTCGCAAAGCGCCTGATGGACAATTGCAAAGGTCTGAGCGTCTTCGTTCTCGGGCGAAACTGCACCCCAGGCAACCAGTTGATGACCAAGCCTTTTGATAGTCTTTGAAACGTCCCCCGACGCTAAATCTATTTCGAGGCTGCGCGCACAAAGACAGCGAACCACCCGCAGCGTTGCTTCTGCGCGCTCAAGGTATCGGCCGTACCAAAATAGATTGTCGGCAGCGCGACTTGGGAGATTTCCGAGGATCCTTCGAATGGTGACGTTATCTGTTGCCGGCAGTAACGTCTCCATCGCCACTGGCTTAGATGATAGCACCCATACGTCAGCAGACTGCGCGCCTTCCCCCATGCTGACGGCGCGTGCGTCGGGGCGCGCTGAGATTCGGCAGAACCCGCCGGGCATCACATTCCAACCGTTTTGCGTCGCAGCTGCGTAAACACGCAGGACGAACGGACGTGGTACGAGCTCTCCGTCGTTCCAGACTGGCGCCGTCGACAAATGCACGACCTCTTGTCCGACATAGTCGCGGCCGCGGGCCTTCACCGTATCGTATAAACGCGCGCGGTCGGCGGAAGAGAGGCTGGCGGGCAGAATTTCCTGGTCGGCCTCGAAGCCCAGAATATTGCCTGTAAACGCCCCCGAGATGGCCAGCGAGTCAAAGTCGGCAAGTACGCTGCGCTGAGCATCAGGATCCCCGCACCACCAGGTGGCGACATTGGGCATAATCGGATCGTCGCCGAGAAGATGCCTCGTGATCGAAGGCATGAAACTCATCAGCGCCCGGGTCTCGGCAAAACCCGAGCCCGGCGCATTTGATACAACGGTGTGGCCCTCACGCATCGCCGAAATAATGCCGGGGACACCTAAACGAGATTGTCCATTAAGCTCAAGCGGGTCGATGAAATCAGAATCGACGCGCCGCCAGATCACGTCTGCTCGCTTAAGTCCGGCGATGGTACGCACGTGGGTCTTGCCCTCATGCACGACCAGATCGTCGCCTTCGACAAGCAAGAATCCAAGATAACGTGCCAAGTAAGTCTGTTCGAAGTAGGTCTCGCTATAAGGGCCCGGTGTAAGCAAACAGATACGCGGGTGTGATCGGATCGCCGCCTCAGCAAGCGACGAACGCAACGCCCTAAAAAAGGGTGCGACACGCTGGATGTTCATGCGGCGATAGGATGTTGGCAAAGCGCGCGACATGACGAGGCGGTTTTCCAGCGCATAGCCCTCGCCCGAGGGCGCCTGAGTTCGGTCGCCGAGAACCCACCATCTGCCGTCCGGTCCGCGGCCAAGATCGGCCGCGTAGAGATGCATCCAGCGTCCTCCTGGCGGCTTCATTCCGACAAGCGGACGGAGGAAATCCCGGCTGCCGGCGACAACAGCGGCCGGCAGAATCCCGTCAGTAACCAGACGGCCAGCGCCATAAACATCCGAGAGGAGCGCCTCGATCGCCGACGCACGCTGCGTGATACCGGCAACGATTTCTTTCCAATCGTCTTCTTCGATCAGCAAAGGCAATCGGTTCATCGGCCATGAGCGTTCTCTCGCCTCGCCATGAACCCGATACGTTACCCCGATATCACGCACGCGCCGCTCTGCCGCGGCTAGCGATCGTTCGCCGTCATCCGCGCCGAGAAGCGAAAGAAAATTGCGCCAAGGTCCGCGTGGCTGACCATCGGGCCCCATGAACTCATCTGGGACGCCCGGCAATGGTGCATAGTTTGCGTACCATGCATCATGCGCATTGGGGGCCATGCCGGTGACGTTCATTGGATCCACAGAACGGTCAATTCGATCCCCGTTTTGATTTCCGCCGTAGGTCGAGCGTCAGTGGAAATTCTTCCGCCGTCTCCTCGGGAGGCACCTCAACAATTCCGGCAGTATGGCCATGATCCTGGAATCGCGCCAGCCGACGCGCTTCAGCTTCGTAAGAATTTACTGGAAATGTCTCATAGTTGCGCCCGGCCGGATGCGCGACGTGATAAATGCAGCCTCCGAGTGATCGGCGATTCCACGAATCGATCACGTCGAATGTCAGTGGCGCGTGCGCCGGAATCGTCGGATGCAGGCCTGATACCGGCTGCCACGCCTTGAAACGGACACCCGCGACGGCCTGTCCTGATTCGCCTGTAGACGTCATTGGCAGTCTGCGTCCGTTGCAGGTGATGACGTGGCGTCCGGGGACAAAACCTTCGGCCTTAACCTGTAGACGTTCGACGGAGGAATCGACGAAACGAACCGTTCCGCCGCCGGCGCTCTCTTCGGCCAGCACGTGCCAAGGCTCGATCGCTTGGCGCAACTCGAGCTTCACGCCGAAATATTCGACCGATCCGCAGAATGGAAAGCGAAATTCGCGATGTGCTGCGAACCATTCAGGATCGAAGTGGTAGCCCGCACGTCGAAGATCCGCGAGCACGCCTAAAAAATCTTCCCATACATAATGGGGAAGCATGAATCGATCATGCAGCGTCGTGCCCCATCGGATCATTTTTCCATATTGCGGTTCGCGCCAAAAATATGCGGTGAGCGCGCGGATGAGAAGTTGCTGCGCAAGACTCATGCGCGGATCGGGTGGCATCTCAAAAGACCGGAATTCGACCAACCCGAGGCGCCCGTTCGGGCCATCGGGCGAATATAGCTTATCGATACAGATTTCAGCCCGGTGTGTATTCCCGCTGACATCGGCAAGAATGTTACGGAACAGGCGATCGACAAACCACGGAGGAACTGCAGTTTGCCCCTCCGGCATCAAGTCGAGGGCGATCTCAAGTTCGTACAGCCCATCATGGCGCGCCTCATCCATTCGCGGCGCCTGACTCGTTGGTCCCACGAACAGCCCGGAAAAGAGGTAAGACAGCGACGGATGACGCTGCCAATAAAGCACCAGACTTCGAAGCAGATCCGGCCTGCGCAGATATGGTGAATCCGTCGGAGTGGCTCCTCCAAGGACGACGTGGTTGCCGCCTCCGGTGCCGATCTGTCGGCCGTCAAGCATGTATTTGGCGGTGCCGAGCCGACTCTGACGGGCCTCTTCATAAAGCGTTGTCGTTATCTCGACCGCCTGCCGCCAATTCTTCGCGGGATGCACATTCACTTCGATGACACCGGGATCGGGCGTCACTTTGATCACGTTGAGACGCGGATCCTCTGGTGGAGGATACCCCTCGACGCGAACCGGTTTGCCTATCGCCCGCGCGCTCTGCTCTATGGCAGCGAGGAGATCGAGATAGTCTTCCAGCTTCTCGACTGGTGGCATGAAGACGCAGATCACGCCATCGCGCGGTTCGATAGACAACGCGGTCCGGACCGCGCCCAGAACCGCAACTTGTTCGATACGCGTTTGGCGGTCGACATTTGCTTCCGTCGAGCTTCCACCCCGGTTGTAAACTTGTGCCAGCTGATCGTGCGTCATCAACGGAGAGCGTGGTTCGGTCGGATCCTGCGGAACTACGTACGGGTAGTTAGAATCCTCCACCCACGGTAGCGCGCTGAGCGGGAGTCTGAATCCCAGCGGGGAATCGCCGGGAACGAGAAACAGCTTGCCGCGGCGCAGCTGCCATCGTTCGCTTTGCCAGCGATGGTCGCTCGCCTCCGCGTTCCACCGTTGGATTGGCAACACGAAACCGGAGGGAGCCGACAGTCCGCGCTCAAATGTCCGCACCAT
>Ga0306926_10004755_pt1 | contig 14306 bp, 11 predicted proteins | sample flu12Cox44000178_FD_203759 | JGI IMG/M metagenome (GOLD analysis project Ga0306926, IMG submission 203759) | Lab enrichment of tropical soil microbial communities from Luquillo Experimental Forest, Puerto Rico - flux8day.12C.oxic.44.000.178 (v2)... | ecosystem: Environmental > Terrestrial >...
TGCAGCATGCCTTTTCTAATGACCTGTCGCTTCAGGTCGCCTATGTCGGCAGCCACGGCACCGGGCTGATCGGCCTGAATAACATCAACGCGCCGGCGCCCGGCTCCGGGTGGTTGACCGGCCCCGGATGCAAGAGCGCGCAGATCGGGTCCGCATCGAGCGCTACCTGCGAGAACCTCAACCGGCCCTACTTCAGCAAGTTCCCGTATTTGTCTGACATCAACAGGATCTCCAACCAGGATTTCAGCAACTACAACGGATTGCAGGTCACCTTGACCGAGCGGCCGTGGCATGGTCTGTCCTACCTGCTCGGTTATACCTGGGCACACGCTTTGGACGAGGCCGGCGGCGACTGGAATGGTGCCGCGCTTCCGTCCAACCTGTTCAACGTAAGATCCGACTATGGCAATAGCATCGACGACGTCCGCCATCGCATGACCCTGTCGGTGAGCTATGCGCTGCCCCAAAAGAGGAGCTTTGCCCAGTTGCTCCAGGGCTGGAAGCTGAACTCGGTCGCGAATATCCAAAGCGCGTTGCCCTGGAGTGTCACCGACACCATCGACGACATCAGCGGTGTTGGCGGAAAGACCGATAAGTGGAACTTTTACGGCAATTCGACGGCACTTAGTGGCCTCGGCTACGTGACCGTGCCTTTTTCTCCCGGTATGAGCAATGCCAGTTGTGTGGCCCAGGCGGCCGCCTTGGACTCAAGCCTCACTCCGCTCTATCCCGGCTACACGTACTCCGCCGCCCTGACAAAATACGGGTGCTGGATGGCGAACGGCGCGATGCTGCTCCCGCCGGCGATCGGCACGTATGGGAACATGGCACGCAACCTTTTCCGTGGCCGGGGACTCAAACTGCTGGATATGTCTCTCACCAAGGATATGAAGTTCTCCGAACGGCTCGACGGCCAGTTCCGCCTCGAGGTCTTTAACATCCTCAACAAGACGCAATACACACCGGCCGTCAACGGCAATCCCGCCAGCCGGGCGAACCCTCTGCTAGGCAGCTCGCGAGCCACGCCGGACGTGCAAATCTCGAATCCCGAAGTTGGCAGCGGCGCGGCCAGGTCGATCCAACTCGGTTTTAAGCTGGCATTCTGATCGTTGCCGCGGAACCATCCTGTAGGTTGACAAGATTCATGACAAAATGTGCCAGGATTCGTGGCAAAATCCAACCGACCGTTTTTTGAACCAAGCGGCAAAGGGCCGTCAGCGAGATCGCTTTGCCCTGATCTCGGCTAGCACAGCCTGTGAAACTCGGAATGTGGTCTTTTGAAGCTCAGCGACAGCGTCGTCGAAGGTGACGAGCCCGGCTTGCTCAGCTTCATCGAGAACGGAAAGCGTGCCGGCGACCTTCAGTCCTCTGCGAACGGCTTCCTGCCGCCCGGTCTGTTCGTCAATAAGCAAGATATCGGCATCGACCTCGACAGCGAGCGCGATCGCCTCGCTCTCTCCTGGATCGAGCTGCCCAGGAATGAGGCTGCTTTTCGGATTCACGACTTCCACCCACGCTGGCGTGTTTAGCCGCCCAGTCCTGGACGGGTTTCGGCGCAAATGGATGCTCGAGTTCACCAGCACAGCGGGTGGAACAAGAATCCGCTTGTATAGCTCCTGAGCAGGTCAATCATCCCGATCAGGATGAGGTAGTTGATCGGCGACGTGTCTGCGACAACGATTATCCAGGAGGGCGGGCTCAGTGCTGCCCTCTCTTGCCCGAATCTGACGAAGCGTCTCACGATCCTGATCAAAGTCTGCCGCCGTGAAATCGTACACTTCGCGTTCCTTTAAGAAGGCATCCACCTACATACGCGTCTCGAACCCGAGGAGTCTGCGAAGCTGCGCCGCTGTGAGCGCGTGTGATCGATATGCTTCGAGCGCCAGGCTCTCGAGCGCTAGCCGTGGCATGTCCTTCCACTTGGATCGAAGTTCCTGCACGATGTCTTCGGGCAGTTCCAATGTAATCTGCATGGCAGCGCCTCCTTCATTATCTCAACGGCGAGGCCTCCCAGCTTTTTGGTGTGCCTCGCCATACTCCGCGATTTCCGGAACAACGCGGATAGCCGCACCTTATCGAGTAGGGCTTAAACAGGATGCCTATTGAATGTGGACTGCCGAAGTGAGACCATACCAGGGATCTCGATATCCTCGTCGTCAATCACCGCGAGCAGCCTTCCACCAGGCGGAGCCAACTTGACGGGATCCAATCCATGGCTCAAAATGCGTCTCAAGGTGCGGCTCGAGGGTGTCCGATCGAACCGCACCCTAATCGGGACTTGCGGTGGCCGCCGCCCAGGGAGATCAAAAGCCGACGCAAACCGTCGCGGCCGATTCGTCGAACCTTGGGTGCGCAGCCCGGCCTCCGCGCCGGTCTGGGAGCTGACGGAGCCCGAGTATCGGCCCCCGATCACCTCGTGGTTCGTTCGCGAAAGTGCGGCGTGACCCGGAAGCGACCGGTTGAAACGGGCCTAGGCGGCATGCGCGTCCATAAACGACTTCTCATCCGCCGACGGCCCGTACATCCCCGGGATCTTCACCTCGTTCAGACGGAGAAAAACACCCAGCTGCGCACGGTGGTGGATCAGATGGTTCATGATCACACTGCGCATGACGGCGGAGCGCGGCATAGAGATCACCGTCGTCCCGCCAACCTTGAAAGTCCAGATCTTCTGCCAGTCGTCGTCAGAGGCCGCGCTGATCCTCTGGCGCGCCTCGGCTACGCCTTGGTCGAAGGCTTGGAGCAGTTCGGCCCGCGACCCTAGGATCACGGGTTTCGACCCAGGTTCCATGTCCAGAACTTCCTGGTCCAGTGTGAACTTCGTCCACGACGGTACCTGTGCCACGTGACTGGCGAGCCGAGCGAGACTCATCGACCTCGGGTGAGGTTGATAGTCGAGCGTGCCATCCGGGATGCACTCCAAGAGGCGGCGAGTATTCTTCATCTCTTCGTCAAATTCCGGCAATAGTGATTGACTGAACGGCATTGGTTCTCCTCTCTCCAGGAGAAACGATAACAGCTATTGCGGACAGCTTCGGTCCTCAATTCATGGGACGATAGAGAAAAATGCTGGACACCTCCGCACGCTTGCTTCGATTGCTTTCTCTTTTTCAAGCCCAGCGGTATTGGTCCGGCTCCGATCTCTCCGAGCGGCTGGAGGTGACTGCGCGCACACTACGCCGTGATGTCGATAAACTGCGCAGCCTGGGCTATCCAGTAAATTCCACATCAGGCATTGCCGGCGGCTACCAGCTCGGCGCAGGTGCCACACTTCCGCCCCTGCTCCTCGATGACGACGAAGCGGTAGCGGTCGCCGTCGGGTTGCGAACGGCGGCGAGCGGCACGGTGACCGGAATTGAAGAGGCCTCCGTGCGCGCTCTCTCCAAACTGCAGCAGGTGCTTCCGGCGCGGCTCTGTCGACGAGTCTCGGCGCTACAATCCTTCATCCAACCGCTGGCCCACGGCGGACCGACCGTGGACGCGGAGATCCTGGCGGTGATCGCAGGTGCCTGCCGCGATTGCGAAAAACTGCGATTCGGCTATCACAGCCGGGATGGAACCGCGAGCGACCGGGAGGTGGAGCCTCACCGTCTCGTCCATACCGGGCGGCGGTGGTACCTGGCGGCATGGGACGTGGATCGCAACGCCTGGCGGACCTTCCGAGTCGATCGGATCGATGAGCGGCCTACGACCGGCCTGCGGTTCGCGCCGCGCAAGCCTCCCGATGGTGACTTCGCTCTGTACGTCTCACGAAGCGTCTCCTCGGCGCCCTACGCGCACCATGCCGAGGTGATTTTGCACGCGTCGGTCGAGAGAGCGAGCGAACGGATTCCCCCCGCCGCGGGGAAGTTAGTGGCCATCGACGAGGGTCGCTGCCTGCTCGAGACGGGAGCCTCCTCGCTCGATACCCTCTCAGTTTACTTGGCGCTGATCGGTTTCGAGTTCGAAGTTCGAAAGCCCCCGGAGCTGATCGAGCACATCCGTTCCCTGGCGGAAAGGTTCGACCGCGCTGCTCGATAGAAGACTGGCGGGTGGAGTCGCGCTTCTTGGGTGGATGCGCTGGCCGGCCCAGTGGCAGCGATCAGGCGCTTGAGCGTTTTCATCGTTTCCCGATTCGCGCTCCGGGACACCAGGTCCCCTAACAATCTGCGCGTTACAGTAGTTGGCGCTGGCCTAGTCCATCGGCGTTGTGCCACTGTTATCGTTCGGTTCAGGGTCGACCTCATTTTCCGCCATCCGGAAGCGAAGGGTTGCGTTCCGGCCCCTGAGCGCGTCGGCGAGTGCTCTGGCCCTTGGCAGCTCGGCGATGGATGTCGGCACCCGCTTGGAGCAGGATTTTGAGCGCTTCGCCGACCTTTTCGTCAGCCTGGTAGCAGCCGCGGGTCGGGTTGTTGGCGTGCCCCATTCCACCAGGATCATCAGCGGGGTGACTTGGCAGGCGTTGGGAAGTTGCACCACGCGTGATGTTCTCAACCGGATCACAAAAGGATCATCCCGGCCCGCGATTAGGCCGCGGCCACATCAGGGCCGAGAGGCTTTGAAGCGCTCCGTAGCGCTCACGTTGGCCCTCGCGTCCAGGAGCAGCTTGGCCGCGTCCACCTTCCCAGTGCGCGCGACGAGCGTCAACGCTCTACTTCGGCATGGGCCGAATCCAGGTCGGCTGCGGGCTTTCCAGACTCAATCGCCCCCCGATGGTGGCGCGGGTGCGATATTATGAACGAATTGCCGCACATTGCCGGGTGAGGAGGACTAGTATTTAGTCCGCCTCGATGCGGCATCTGCCAATGACATCATCGGCCGCTGACATAGCAGATTCTGATTCGACAGCGCGATGCCTATCGCGGACCGAAGCTCTTCCGATTCTAAGCGACGCTCTCACCCGTACGATGCCCCCTTCGAATGGCACCGAGAATATTCGTTTTAAGGCGGATGAATGAAACGAGTTCGAAAGGTCACGAGCGGGGCTGGCGCGGACGATCTTTGCTTGTATCGGCTGGAAAGGAAGCTATGTGCGGACGATACCGCGGAATGTAGTTTCGGCGGCTAACGCTTTGAAGCCTGCCCCCCATCGTTCTCGCCGGCCATGGAGTGAATCGGAAGCCGGTACATTTGATTCCCCATATGGAGAGCGAGGAGGTTGTCTTGCGCGCCAATCAGCTTCCGGACAACGCTCTCAGGAGCTTTGTGGATGACTGGCGCAGATAGGGTTACCAGACAACAGTTCATGCAGATTGCGTCGCCGATAGTCGGTGAACTCCTCGCTACTGATTTGCTCGATTTATTCAATCAGATCGCCCTACTCCACTATGAGGAGGCGGAGAGTTCCGGGTTTCTTGTGCTCGGCCGACCAGAGTCGCACCCTCTGCAAACACCGATTATCCAATTCACCACTCCCATCGACATAGGCGATATACGGGCGGTACGCAAAATGCTGCAGATCTCGGAGCAGCGGTTGCGCCTCTTGTGTGCCGGCCGAATGGTATACGGTTTTGCAACCGGCGTCGACCAGCAAGGCACGCTCACGATACAGTTCCAGAAGCACGGTATGTGGGAGGTGCGGCAGGGCGGTTCCGTCGTTCTGCAAGTCAATGAATTGGCGTTTTCCACGATCACTCAGGATTGCCTGATGGAAGTGTTTGAGAGGGTGTTTGGCCCTATGCCTTCCATACAGTCCGAGCATTTATGGGACCTGGTTGAGGCTGCCAAACGTCAGGTGCGCGGGACCAATGTTCTGATTACGACAGAAGCTGCTGCCGAGGCAGATCGCCTCGGCAGCCAATGTATCCGATTGATACCAGTTCCACTGACGCCCGCGTTAATGGAACGCCTTACCTCGATTGATGGTACGGTGATCATGGACACGCGCGGTATCTGCCATGGTATTGGGGCAATTCTTGACGGTGCGGTTTCGCCCCGTGGTGATCGTACGCGTGGCGGAAGATATAACTCCGCGCTCATGTACATCGACAGCAGCGTGTCCCCCAGCGTGATCATCGTCGTGTCCCAGAACGGCACTGTCGATCTGGTTTCGAAACCTATCGCATCGCCAGTTATGAAGTGATGCGGCCCATTTTGCCCAAGGTCGAATTACACTGTCATTTGCTGGGCGTGGTTAACCCGCCGCTGCTAAGAGAGATTCGCCAGTGCGGTGGCAGCATTCTCCTCGAGCCATCCACACTCGATTCGGCTTACCCGATCCGTGATCTTGGATCGTTCAAGCGGTGGGTGGAAGTACTGAGCCCGTATCAGTCCGCGACGCCAGATGCTATGCGGCCGATATTGGCAGCACATATCTCAAATCTCATTGCGCAGCACGTGGTGTATTCGGAGATTATGATATCGCCGACCATGTTTCCGCGTGACTTGCGACCATTACTCCAAGCCTTCCAGTGCTGGCGGGAATGGGCTTATGAATTGGAGCGCGGACAAGTTCAGATCGAATTCATCATGGTGGTCCCGCGCACGCTCGATCCTGACGTGTTAAGAAGGGACACTGAGACCTTTGTCGAGTTGTATCGCGAGGGACTGATTGTCGGTGTCGCGTTGGTCGGACCAGAGAATGGCGAGAGCATTCAACGGTTCGCTTCATCGTTTTCGCGATGGCGTGAGGCCGGTCTGGGCATTGAGATCCATGCCGGCGAGCATAGCGGCCCAGAGTCTATTCGGGATGCACTCAGATATGGCATGCCCGACCGGCTTGGCCACAGCCTTTCAGCTTTTCAGGATCCCGTACTCCTTGATGAGCTTCGTCACAACAATGTTCATATTGAATTCTGCCTCACAAGCAACCTACGAACCGGTGCTGTGAAACAGATCGGCGAGCACCCTGCTCGCCGCGCACGGGAGTTGGGAATGAATTTTAGCCTCAGTACGGACAACCCTGGCGCCTTCGAATGTTCAATGACGAGTGAGTTTCACCTGGCCATGGAAGCGCTCGGTTTCGGGCCGGATGACTTCAAAACTATTTTCCAGAACGCACTAGCCGCTCGCTTCGAGCGCAAGTTAAGGCACGATCCATCATCGCGGGCCTTGGGGAACGAAGAACCGTAGAGAGCTCCCGTCGCGCGGGAGCGCCGACGTTCATTCTCCAGAAGTCCAGCGTCTTGCCGTTACGCCGCCGGTTGGCGGCAAACTTCACCGGAGGGTGGTAATCGGTGCTAATACGCCAAGTCCCCGGCCAGGAACAAGGGACCGCGCGATTTTCCCTCCGCGGCCGACTTCAGTCGGTACATCAACTCGCCCCAGGTGGTATTGCAGGAGGTGAAGTAGTCGGTCTCGGACCGCCAGCCGCCATGGGTGAAACGTACGAGTGTCCGGGAAGCGCGGCCTTCCAACCGGAAGCCGATGTGTGTGCCGTTCCACTCGTCGCCAGTCTCGCACACCCAATTCGCATCGATAGGCGGCCGGTCCACTTTGAGCCTGAGCCGGTAGACGGTGGCACGGTTGAAGAAGCCCAGTTCAACGGCTCCTTGAGACTCCGTTATGTCCGTTGCCCACCACTGGCCGAATCCCTTGCCAGTCGCGACCAGCGGGTAGACGGTTTCAGGTGTCCCTTCGATCTGGACTGCGTGCTGAATGTCTGGCACAGAAAATCTCCTCCCAACAACACTACCAGCTATATGGTGGTGGACCGGACGGGCGCCCAAGATCCTTCAATCGGCAGCGAGCGGCCAGCGTGTCCAGCATCGCCAACTCATTCGTGAGGACGTGGTCGCGCGACGCCGTCTGCATTCGTCAGAACAAATTTTTGCACCCGTTTACCCGTATCCACCTCTCCGGTGTAAATGTTGCCCCGGGAATCCATGGCGATCGCATCGATCCAATGAAATTCGCCGGCCATACGGCCGTTGTCTCCAATGAAGCCCGCGACGAGCCCAGTCTTTCGCTCGTGAATCCAGATCTTGTCATTGGTGCCATCGGCGACGAGGACATATTTCTGCTCCGGATCGTGCGAAAACGTCAGGTTGTAGATCGTCCCGCACATGCCAAACATCGTGCTTCCCGGGCCTCCGCATTCTTTGCCGCGGGAAGGCGTCGAAGGATGCACAAAAAAGCTCGTCACAAATTTGCCCTGTTTGGTGAACACTTGCACCCGATCACTGCCACGCTCGCACACGTACACGAGGCCGTCCACGGAAATGTGGACGCAGTGCAGCGCTGGTGCGAACTGCTGTTGATCGGGAGGCGGCCCGGAGGTGTCGTAGGGAGGCGTCGGATTGTTATCGATCTCGCTCAGCGGCATGCCGTGCCCGCCCCAACCGCGCTTGAACTTGCCTTCATAGTCATAGACCAGCACTCGCTTGGCGTCAACAATATAGATCTCCCGTGCTCCCTCATCCAGATCAAAAAAGAAAATGCCACCCGGAAAGATATCGGTCTGCTGGTTGTTTTCCGGCGGCCTCGGCGCCGGCGGCCGCGGTGCCCGGTGCGCGAAGTCCCACAGGAATTTTCCGTCGGCCGTATATTTCTGAATGCTATCCCCCTGGCTACTGCCCGAGATCCACACATTGCCTTCTCGATCGACAACAATGTTGTGCTCGGCGCCGGGACCTGGATGCGGGTTCCCGGGAGCCGGCCAGTCCGGGTGGTGGCCTGGGCCTCCCCATGCCTTCAGAACGTTGCCCTCCGAGTCAAACTCCAGTACCGCCGGCGCGGCCAAGCAGCAGTCGGTGCGCGGCGGTTTGGTTGACGCTCCCGACTCGTCCGGCATAATGTCTCGCGGGCGATTCAGAACCCAGATGTGGTCGTCCTTGTCGGTGACCATAGTCGGAACGCCCTGGATGAGCCATTTGTTCGGCAGTGGTTGCTTCGGCCAGAACGGGTCGACTTTGTAGACCGGCGGATCCTGGCCATAGACGAGGGGAACGAGTGTCAGCATTAGAGCAAAAATGCCGATCGCGTGTCGCAAACCGTGGACTGGGAGTCTGTCGTTGTTCATAAGCTGAGTCGCCTCCTACGGGTTACACGAGAGTATATACCCACTCAATCGCCCTCGCTCGACCGCCCCCGGCCCAGGCATGACCGAGACGGCTCGGCCGACTCTGCGGTCGTCCACGGCGTGCACGCCGCTTAATTAGAGTGCCACTGTTGTTTCGAGCGAGTTCCCGACACCCGCTTGGCGGCGTCGCTCGATCGAGCCGTTTCGCTCGAACGGGCAGTCTTCCAAGCGGCGGAAACCCGAGAGGGCATGACCGGCAACGACGGATCCCGCGGGCCGGCTCCTGGCCACCAAAGGCTGATTAACCCCGCGTTAAGATAGGTTGACCACAGTCGGGCAGGAGGTAGCCATGGGCCGAAATATCGGGATCTTACTTACGCTCACAGCAGCGTCCGTCTGCGCGAATTCCCAGGGGCTGAACAGCCCCACGCGCGGAACTGGGAAGACCCCAGACGTCAAACCGGCCCCGACGGCTCGCGCGCCTCGAAGGCAGGGTGGCCACCCGGACCTCTCGGGAGTCTGGCAGTCCCAAAGCGCGACTTCAGAGGAACTGTCACGCCTGCTTCCGGGCGGCGCCAATGGATTGGGAGAAGATCCCCCCTCGAAGTACTTCCTCAACATCCTCTCCGATTTCCGCCCTGAGGACGCGCCGCTACTGCCCGCTGCGGCCGCATCATTCCGTCAGCGCTCGGGGAACTTCTCACAGCAGGCTCCGCTCTCGCATTGTCAGCCGGCAGGTGTGCCGATGGCAGAAACCGCTCCCGCTCCATACAAGATCGTCCAAACGCCCGGATTGATCGTGATGTTGTACGAAAGGGACACTAACTTTCGTCAAATCTACACCGACGGCCGAAAGCTTCCCGAGGACCCATCGCCGGCGTGGTTTGGGCATTCCGTCGCCCGGTGGGCCGCTGACACACTGGTGGTCGATACGGCGGGATTTAATGACCGGGGCTGGCTCGATGCCCGCGGCCACACGCACAGCGATGCCTTGCGAGTCACCGAGCGCTTTCACCGCCGTGACTTCGGACACATGGATGTCGAAATCACCTTGGACGATCCCAAGACCTACGCGCGGCCGTTCACCATCCGGCTCAACCAGATCCTGCTGCCCGAAACGGACTTAATCGAGTATTTCTGTTCCGAAAATGAAAGAGACTTGAGACACTTTACGGGCAAATGAGAGGCCCAGGAGGTGATAGACTGACCTCACTCTGACTTCCACAGGAGGCTGTCATGACGGGTCTAGACGCGCTTTGGCTTCCAATCCTTGTTTCCTCGGTGTTCGTCTTCCTCGCGAGCTCGATCATCCATATGGCATCTCCCTGGCACAAGAACGACTACCCCCTGCTTCCCAACCAGGACAAAGTGATGGATGCCCTTCGGCCGCTCAATATTCCACCTGGCGACTATTTCATTCCACGCCCATCGAGCCGCCAGGAAATGAACACGCCGGCATTTGCCGAAAAAATGAAAGCCGGACCGGTCATGGTGTTCACGGTCATGCCGAAAGGGCCGATGTCGATGTCTCGAAATTTGGTGCACTGGTTCATCTACTCTGCGGTGGTCGGCTTTTTCGCGGCATACGTGGCGGGGCGCGCATTGCCGGCGGAAGCCGAGTACCTGCGGGTTTTCCGGTTCGCCGGGGTCACTGCATTCGTCGGATATTCGTTGGCGCTCTGGCAGATGTCAATCTGGTATCGCCGCGCATGGTCCACCACCGTGAAGGCCACTGTGGATGGCTTGGTCTACGCATTGCTGACGGCCGGCACATTCGGCTGGCTGTGGCCGCGATAGCCACAGCCCGTCTTTCAAGACCGTCGTGGCCATTCCGGAGGGGCTCTTTCTCGCGCCTCGCGATTCTGGTTGCCCTCGGTGACTGTAAGGCATTTGACGGGCTAGAATCGTCTAATGATGCTTTCGCGAATGCGCGGTCGAGCCGTATGTTGTGCTACCGGTTTGTTGCTGCTCCTGCGGCCTCAGCCGACTGCCGCCGACGGTGACATTCCTAAGACCTTCACGGCACCCGCAACCGACTACGATTACATCAAGCGCGAGGTCATGATTCCGATGCGCGACGGGGTGAAACTGCACACCGTTATCGTGGTGCCGAAGGGGGCCACCGACGCGCCAATTCTGCTGACCCGCACGCCGTACAACGCTTCCAAGCGCGCCAGCCGCAATAACAGTTCTCACATGCTGGCGATCGTGCCGCTGGCCGACGAGGTGTTCGTCCAGGCCGGTTACATCCGAGTGTTCCAGGACGTGCGCGGGAAGTACAAATCGGAGGGCGACTACGTCATGACCCGCCCGGTGCGCGGTCCACTGAACCCGACCGAAACCGATCACGTGACCGATGCTTACGACACCATTGACTGGCTGGTGAAGAACACTCCGGAATCGAATGGGCGCGTGGGGATGATCGGGTCGTCGTACGAGGGCTTCACGGTGGTGATGGCGCTGCTCGCACCCCATCCGGCCTTGAAGGTGGCCGCGCCGGAGAGCCCCATGGTCGACGGCTGGATGGGCGATGATTGGTTCCATTATGGAGCGTTCCGCCAGACGAACCTCGACTACACTTCCAGCCAGACGATGAAAAAGGACGAAGGCGACCCTGTGGTACGCGACGCTTACGATGACTACGAGGCATTCCGGCGGGCCGGTTCGGCCGGCGACTACGTTCGGGCGCGCGGCCTCGATCAACTGCCGTGGATCCGGCGGATGATGGAGCACCCCGCGTATGATCAATTCTGGCAAGGTCAGGCACTGGACAAGCTCGTGGCGGAGCATCCCTCGCCAGTGCCCACAATGTGGCTCGAGGGCTTGTGGGATCAGGAAGACATGTGGGGTGCGATCCACTGCTACCTGGCACTCAAAGCCAAGGGGCAAGCGGATCACAATTACCTGGTAATGGGTCCGTGGCGGCACAGCCAGGTTGCGAGCGACGCCTACAACCTGGGACCGCTCAAGTGGAATGGCGACACGGCCCTGCAATTCCGTCGCGACGTGCTCCGGCCGTTCTTCGATCATTATCTGAAGACCGCCGCGCCGAAAGCGGACACGCCGGCGGTCTTCATCTATAACACCGGCGAGAATCACTGGGATCGTCTGAAGAGCTGGCCGCCGGCCTGCGAGGAAGGCTGCGCTATCCCAATGAAACCACTCTATCTCGAGGCCGGCTTTGGCCTGGGATTCGAGCGCCCCACCGAACCGGGCGGGAGCGACACGTACGTTTCCGATCCCGCAAAACCGGTGCCGTACTTGGCGCGGCCGGTGCACTTCACCGACTCCGAGCGCTGGAGAACCTGGCTGGTCACCGATCAGCGCACGGTTGCCGATCGGACGGACGTTTTGACCTACCAGACACCCATCCTCACGTCGCCCGTGCGCATCAGCGGCGCCCCCATTGCCAACCTATTCGCCGCCACCAGTGGATCGGATTCCGATTGGGTCGTTAAGCTAATCGATGTTTTCCCCGATGAGGTGCCCGGCCAGCCCGAGATGGGCGGCTATGAGCTGGCTGTCGCGATGGACATTTTCCGAGGGCGTTATCGCGAAAGCTTTGAACACCCATCGCCGGTTCCCTCCGGCAAGCCGCAGCGCTACCGCTTCGTGCTCCCAACCACCAATCACGTATTCGAGCCTGGCCACCGGATCATGGTACAGATTCAATCCAGCTGGTTCCCGCTCTATGACCGCAACCCGCAAACCTATGTAGCGAACATTTTCTTCGCAACGCCCGCCGATTATGTGAAGGCGACCGAAACTGTGTTCCGCTCGGTCGACCAGGCCAGCGCGGTCCTGCTCCCCGTGGTGCCCTTGGCTGTGAACTGAGAATTCGAACCTCTCCCAGGGAGGGCGATCGGCGGCTACTTCCCGATTCTGATCTGAACACGCTGGAGACCGGGGATCTGTTCCAACTCAAGGCCAAACTTATTGATCACCCGCATTCCTGGCCCATCCGCCCCTAGACGCAGCCGACCATCTGGCCTCCATACCAGACTTCGACCGTTCCAGCTCCCGCGATTTCCGAATGCTCGGCGAGCCGTAGCTCGGATTTCATTTGAGCGAATATACAAGTGCAGATAAAGGCTGTCAATCGGAACCTTTCCGACGACGCCAACCGCGTGCGTGAGAGTCTGTCCCGGTTTCGGTGACCGTATAACCGCTCGGTAACCTATCCGCAGCGAGCCACCGATCCACTCCTCTATTTCTCCGTGCGACCTAGACGCTCTCTTTCCGCGACAAGATAGCTGAGGGGGATGTGCGAGTTTCTCGCCGCCGATTCCACCGCACCGATCGGCGAGCGGCTACCTTCGCGCCAACGAAGAAAACGGAGAGCTTGGCCGGCTCCTTTCACCGAACAGAGAGAGAATCAGCGCTCATCGCCCTCACCCCGACCAGCATTTTGAAGGTAAGCCCGGCCACTATGAGGTTTCGCGTTTTTGCTTGAGCGTGACCGGCGTTTACTGAGCGCCTAACGGCAGGGGCCAGTCTCAATGGGTACCGATCAGGCCCAGTACGCGCCCTTCAGTACTAATCACCGTAACCACTGGGCCGGATTCTATTGACAGGGCTGCGCTTAGGTGGGTATAGTAGCTTCCGTTCCGATCTATATAGTGCTGTTACTCGAGTAATGGTAGCTATCCTAAATTGTGCAGGGGAACGAAGCAGTGAGCGAACTTGTCGGAGCCTTCGGGTTTGAGCTCGGCTCCCCTCGTTGAGGCGCTCTGTCGTAAGTGTGGGCGTGTCTGCCTGAGGGATGAGACTGTAATGTGCCATTCACAGGGGGTCCGGGACCGAGGGTTTACCCGATCTTGCTCGCACCAGAGTTGGGCGGGTGGCGTAAAACTCATCAGTTCCCGCTGGCATCAAAGGACGGTGTTTCGGCTAGCGGAGCCAAGTTGTCGCCGAGCCACGTTGTCGCCGGGGTGCGAAGGAGCCGCCCGCAACCCAGTGTACTTCTACTAAGTGGTGGTGTAATCGATACTGCAGATGAGGATTCAAGGATCATGGTGATGTCGGAAAAAGGGAGCAATCCGAATCCGTCGAGCAGCCGGTCGGATGGCGGCGCTCGACCCAGGGTTGTTTCTTCCAAACCGCCGGACCTCCATCGGGAGGCAGTGGCGGGGCGTCCTCCGTTGTTTTCCGGCATTTCCGCAGACGACTATGCGGCGATTTCCGCCGCCGCCCGGGCGAAGGAGTTCACCCGCGGTGAGGTGCTCTACCTCGAAGGTGACCCCGTCGAGCAGATCTTACTGCTCACTTCCGGTTCGGTGAAAACCACCCGGCTGGGACTGAGCGGTGTGGAGGTCATTCTCCGGCTCTGGGTACCGGGCGACGTGTTGGGTCCGGCGGACCTGTTGGC
>Ga0306926_10004757_pt1 | contig 14304 bp, 15 predicted proteins | sample flu12Cox44000178_FD_203759 | JGI IMG/M metagenome (GOLD analysis project Ga0306926, IMG submission 203759) | Lab enrichment of tropical soil microbial communities from Luquillo Experimental Forest, Puerto Rico - flux8day.12C.oxic.44.000.178 (v2)... | ecosystem: Environmental > Terrestrial >...
ACGGCGCAGAGAACTTCACATGGCCGGACGGCGGCAACACCCCATTCGCCGGAGGAAAGGGAACTGCGCTTGAGGGTGGTTTCCGCGTTCCGATGATCATCCGCTGGCCCGGCAGGGTACCTGCGGGCAAGGTCGAGAACGCTATCGTGTCAGGTCTGGACTGGTTCCCGACTTTCGTTGCCGCAGCTGGTAACCCGAACATCGTTGAAGAACTTAAGAAAGGTAAGCAGCTCGGGGATCGGACCTACAAGGTGCATTTGGACGGCTACGATCAGACTGACCTCATCACCGGTAAGGGACCCTCGAAGCGCCACGAAATCTGGTACTTCACGGAGGGCACGCTCTCCGCGGCACGCATCAACGATTTCAAGTACCGGTTCACCGATCAGCCAAATGGCTGGCTTGGTGCAACTCTCAAGGTTGACTGGCCGATCCTGACTAATCTGCGCCTCGATCCTTATGAGCGCCTTGGCATGTTCAACGGCAAGGACGGTGGCTCAATCGCCTATTACAACTGGTTCGCCTACGAGTTCTGGCGTTTCGTGTTCGTCCAGCAGCAGGTTGCGCAGGCGGCGCAATCGTTCATCGATTTCCCACCGATGCAGGCTGGCGCTAGCTTCAACATGGCCGCTGTTAAGGAGCAGATTGAAAAAGCGATTGCTGCACGCTCGGTCGGTAAGTAGCGACTGCCGCTCCGCTCGATGAACTCGGGCGGAGCGACGTCTAGGCGTAATAAGCCTTCGCCACGGCACGTCCGCTGCTGGCCGAAGCTGATATTTTGAATTAACCGCCGGGTGCACAGCATGATTTGACGCTCTTACAAATGCCGGCGCGCGGCGGGCACCGCACCGCCGAGATGATCGCGCGGCTCGATCGCCTGGAGGAGGAAGCAAATCACGCCACAGTGCCGGTCCGCTATGCGAGTATGCTGTACAGTTTGCGTGATCACATCGACTTGGTCAGAGAAGGCATCAAGAAAGATGCTGACAAAGGAGGTGGAACGGGTGTCAGCTTGACACAAATGCCAGAGCCCGGGAGCAGCACATGAGTCAGCCTGTTATTGCCGCCTCCGCGTCGATACCGTCTTTGCGCCGAGCCTTCGACTGGGCCCTCACTCAGGTAAAGCATGCACTCCCGCCGACGATTTTCTTCTTCATTGGGTTCAATCTGATCCTATGGACCAAGCGCATGATCCTCGAGGAGCACGGCATCGATTTCAGCGGCTTTTTCACTGCGACGGTAGCGGCCTTGCTGGTTGGAAAGGCGGTTCTGGTAACCGACAACCTGCCCTTTATGAACCGCTTCGACGGTTCACCAATGATTCGGCCCATCCTGTTCAAGAGCGCGATTTACTGGTTGTGCGTACTGATAGTGCGGCTCGCCGAGGCGCTCTTCCGCTTTCTCGCCGCTGGCGGAGCGATAACCGATTTCCCGGACTTCCTCGTCGAGCGCTTTTCCTGGTCGCGCTTTTTGTCCATTCAGATATGGTTGATGGTGCTGTTCCTCATCTACGTCACAATACACGAGCTCAACATGCTGTTCGGAGACGGCGAGCTCTACCGCTTATTCTTCCGTTGGCGCTCATCTGAGGCCAAGCTCACCCGCCGCCGACGAATTCGATTGCTCACCAGGCTTAATCGACTGACCCAAGTGAACGCGATCGAGGCATTCAGCGAACGAGGCTCGCCCGTCCATGCTGAACTTGTCACTATCCTGCGTGAACTTGCATCCCCGCCAGCGGCGGCTTCGGCGGCACGTGCTTGATTGTTGGCAGAGCCTGGCTTCTACCGGCGGCGGGCATGGCTGACTTGACGATATCTGCCGACGCAGATGCGTCCAACTCACTCGCCAGGTACGATGCCGAGCGACTTTGCCGCGGTGGCGAGCCGCGCGCGCTGCTGTGCGATGTCGGCGGCGAACTCGGCGGGGCCGCCAAAATTGGGAAGCTGTCCGGTCAGGTTCAAGCGCTCCTCGACGTCGCGATCCATGGCCGCGCGCACATCCGCGGGAATGCCTTCGCGCACCCGCCCGGACATGCTTCGCGGGCCGAACATGCCGACCAGACCGTCGAGCGTCAGCTCGGGGAAGCTGGCCTCCGCCACCGTGGGCAGGTCGGGAATGACCGCCGCACGCGCGGTGTTGGTCAGCGCCAGCAGCTTGACCTTGCCGGCCTCGATCTGCGGCCGTGCAATCGCGTACGCCGTCACGTTGATCTGGATGCGTCCGGTGGAGAGATCGTTTGCCGCCTCGACCAGGTTGCGATAGGGGACCTTCGATATGGCGAGCCCGGCATTCTTGAGGAATGCGCCGAACATGAACTCGTTGCTCGCGGTCGTGCCCGCCCAGTTGAGCGAGCCCGGCTGCGCGCGCGCCATTGCGACCAGATCAGCGAGCGATGCGGCCGCAAGCGAAGCGGGCACCGCCACCACGACGATGGTATTGGAGATGCGGGCGATGGGGACAATATCGGCATCCTTGTAGGGCAGACTCTTGTACGTGAATGGATGCGCGGTGAAGGAGCCGCTTGGTGCCGTCAGCAGCACATGGTCGTCATTGGCGGCGACGAACGCGCCAATGGCAACGAGGCCGTCTCCGCCGGGACGGTTCTCCACGACGACCGGTTGCCCCCAGTGTTTGCTCAAGCGCTCCGCCAACAGCCGGGCGCCAATATCGACGCCGCTGCCGGCTCCGAGCGTGACGAGGACCTTGACGGTATGTTGCGGCCAGCTCTGCGCGCAGGCCGGCACCGTCACAGGGACAAGCAGGGCGAGCAAGCGGAAAGTGAGACCGAATGCGAGACGTTGCATGGCGATGAAGGATGTCTCCCATGAACGAATCCAAACAGGCGCTGCCGGCGCGTGCGGAGAGCTCATTCGCATGCGATAGCATATTTCGAAGGCTACCTCGCACCTCGGGCGCGTGGATGATAGGTTTCGAGCTGCAAAGCAAAACCGGGCAGGGGGAAGAGTCATGACGCGCATACCCATCATCGAGCGGGCCGAGATGAATGCCGAGCAGGTGCGCGTCTACGATGCCGCCAAGCAATCGACCGGCATCGTGGGCGGGCCGTACCATGCCTATATTCGCCTGCCGAAGCTGTTCGAGGCGGCGCAGAACCTCCGCGCCTCGCTCGCCTCCGGGCCCCTGTCGCGGAGGGAGCAGCAGATCGTGAACCTCACTGTCGCGCGCTACTGGAATGCGCGCTATCCGTGGTTCGCGCAGGTGCGCAACTCGCTCGCAATCGGCATCGAGCAGGCGCTCATCGATGCGATCAACGCACGCAAGACGCCGCAGCTGCCCGATGCGCGCGAGCGAACATGCTTTGTCGTGGCGAACGAGATGCTCTCGAATAAGGGTCTCAGCGATGCGACATACCAGAGCGCGGAGCAGACAATGGGGCTGGAGGGCCTCGTCGCACTGGTCGCGGCTGTTGGCAGCTTCTCCATGACCTGCCTGACCGCCGGCACGTTCCAGATCGATCCGCCGGCCGCCAACCCGACCCCGCTGGCGCCGTAGTATGGGATGGTCGGCAGCGTCCCGGCCCATCAACCGTCCTTACCTTCAACACTTCGACACAATTGACTGCACACAAGTGCGGGGCGGGTGGAACGGGAGAGAGTCGCAATGCTTTCCCAGCGGATGGTCACGACCCTGCAGCTCGTCGGCGCGGCGCTCGGTATCCCGGCCGCTGCCGCCGGGAGCTACTCCGCCTACCAGAATTACTTCTCAAACGACGCAACCTGTCAGAGGCTGAGAACGAACATTCTCGCAGTCATGGAGCGCAGGATCGCCGCCGATGCCAAACGCGCGCTGCTGCGCAAGGATATCGCCGAGTTCGACAAGGGCTGCGGCGATACCGACCCGGATGCGCGCACCGTCTTCCAGGCGGCATTGCAGGAGATGGAGCCCGCAACGAGGCTCGCCGCCCGTGCCGAGATTACCGGATCGACGGCACCGCCTGCCCCGCCGGTTCATCGCGCGGCGCCGGTCGGCATATTCGGCACGCCTGGTCATGGCGATCGCGGCTGGGTGGCGCTCAGCCGCCGCCAGGAAAAGTCCTGGGTGACCAATTTCAGCGGCTATGAGATCTCCGAGACATCGCTGCCGCCTGCCGGCACGGTCCTGACTGCGCAACACAGGATGCCGGTCTGGGCGGACGTGCAGGCGGGAGCAAACGATCCTGCGAAGCTGCAGAGCACGTTGCCGCCCGGCGCATGCGTGCGCGTGCTGGCAACCCGCCCGGGACCCACCAGGTTGTGGGCGCAGGTGGCGCCCGCTGCCTGCTCCTGAAGGCGCCGCCATTTGGTGTAGGGGCCGAGGCATGCCTCGCCCCTACGGGCGAAACCGCGAGGGCGTCGCTATGCCTGCACGCCGGCCACTTGCGCGCTGCGCTCCCATAGAGCCAAACCCGCACGGTCATCCTGCGCCGCGGGCGTAGGGCTGGTTTCCCGGCACCGATAGAAATATTTGCCGCTGACGCCTTCGAGGTCCGGCGAGGCGGCGAGGTGCACGATGGTTTTCGCACCCTCGGCGGGCGATATCGCAAAGAATTTCGCGAGCCAGAACACGCCCGAGATCAACCCTCCGCTCTGGTCCCCGAAGCGCGTGGCGACGAAGCCTGGATGCAGGCTGTTTGCAGTGACGCCGGTGCCCTGCAGGCGACGCGCAAGCTCACGCGTGAACAAGATGTTACAGAGTTTCGAGCGGCCGTAGGCCTGCATGGGCCCATAGCCTCGGACCGACTGCAAGTCATCGAGCTCGAGCGTTGCGCCGCGATGGGCATCGGACGCCGTATTGACGATGCGTGCGCCGCGCGTGGCCGCAAGCCGCTCGGCAAGCCCTTGCGTGACGACGAAATAGGCCAGGTGGTTGAGCGCGAACGTGCGCTCGAGCCCGTCCGGCGTAAGCTCGCGCGCGGCGAACATGGCGCCGGCGTTGTTGATCAGCACGTCGATGCGCGCCTCCGCCTCGGCAATGGCAGCGGCGACGCGCTTCATTTCGGCAACCCGCATGAGGTCGGCGTAATGCACGGTGTGCGCACGCCCGGGCGCGCGCACGCGCAGCCGCGCCAGCGTCGCCTCCGCGCGCAACGTGTCGCGCGCCACCAGGACGATGCGGGCGCCCATGCGGGCAAGCTCCAGCGCGGCCACCTCGCCGATGCCGGAGGTCCCTCCGGTAATGACCACGGTCTTGCCTTGCATGCAGCCTGCTGCTTTGAGCCGTCTCACGTCCCTTCATTGGGATCGTGATAGAGCTCTCCGAGGATGCCCGTGCGTCCCGGGCTCGACTGGCCGAGATGATAGCGGCCGTCGCGATCGCGGACGAGGCGGCCGCTCCGGCGCAGTTCATCCAACGCGCAGGCGACCTCGCGCCCATCCTCGCTGCCGAGCGCCTCCACGATCTCGGCATAGAACAGCGGGCCCGACGCGAGCGCCTCCTCGACCGTCTGGAAGCGGGCGGGACCTCCGAACACCTTGGCCGCGCTTGCCGTGAGCGGGATCTCGCCCGCGCGGCCGAACGGTCTGGTGCAGTCGAAGCCTGCCTTGGCGCCGGTGCGTCGGCCATCGAGCGAAGGGTCCATGGTCATCCCCATCATGCCCTGAAAGACCATGAGGTCGCGGTCCGCCTGGAAGCGGGTGCCCATTGCCCATTCGACCTGGCCGTTGTCGCGGATGTCGATGTCGTCGTCGAACACGTAGACGTGCTTGAGCGGCCGGATGCCGCCGAACAGCGCTGCGATTGCCGCGCGCGCTTCTCCGAGGACGCGCGGCTTGATCGATACGCGAAGCGTGTTCGCCCCCCCGGAGCGTGAGATGAGATGAACTGCGATTGGCTCGCGGACCGCACCTCTGAGAATTTTCATCGCCTCGGCCTCGGTACGCAACGCGCTGATATTCGCGCTGTCGGTCTGGTCGAGCACGCGTGCCGAGCCGTGCAGCAATGTGAGGTGCAGAACGTCGCGGCGCATGGTGATGGCGGTGCAATGAAACACCGGGTCCATGTGGATAGCCCCGTAATAACCCATATACTCCCCATAGGGCCCTTCCGGCTCCGCATAGCCGCGCTCGTCGAGATAGCCTTCAAGCGTGAGCTCCGCGTCCGCCGGCACCAGGATGTCGTTGGTGATGCTTTTGACCACCGGCGCGGCCTCGCCCCGGAACGCAGCAATCAAAGAGAGCTCGTCGCCTCCCTGGCGCGTAGTGGCGGCGAAGAAATCGAGCGGATGCGCGCCGACGGTAAAGGTGACCGGAAGGCGCTCGCCGCGCGCGACGCACGCTTGATAGACGCGCTTGAGGTCGGACGGCGCCGTCACATTGGTGCCGGCCTCATAGCGATTGCGCAGGCTCAGCCGGCGGCAGCCCACGTTGCGCCGTCCCGTTGCGGGATCGACCGTATAATCGATGGCCGAGCTGATATAGCAGCTGCCGTCGTAGGCGTGCTGCGGGTGGAACGGGAGCCTGGTGAGATCGACGTCGCCGCCGGTTATCACGAACTCGTGCACCGGCGCATCCCCGCTCGGCACTTCCAGAACCGGCTGCGGATTGGCGAGGCGCCTGAAATATTCGTCGTAGAGCTTGTCCTCCGTGGTCTGGAATGCCGCCGCCAGCCGTTTCCTGCTGCCGGCGGTCTTGGCCACGATCTCCGTTTGCTCGCGGCCTGCCTTCTTGAACAGCACCGCCTTGTGCGTTCCCTCGATCACGACGGCAAGGCGCGCGAGCGGCACCGGCTCATCGTGGATCTCCACTTCACCCATGTCGATCAGCTGCTCGACAAAGGAGCGCAGCCGATACTTTTCCATGTCGATGCCGCAGACGGCAGAGCTCTTCGTCCTCACCCCGCGTCCTTCCTGCTTCGCATTTCGATCTGATTTGTCGCTGCCGATGCCGCAAAGATTAATCGATTGCCGTGGACCGGTCGATGCCGCCGCGCACCGGCGAATGTGAGCCGCATCACACTCCGCCCCTGCACCAGGTCAGGACTGTGAGTGACATCACAACTGCGCTCCTCGAAGCACCATAGGCTTGCTGCATCGGCTTCCGACAGAGGAACAGGATGCCATTGCATCGGTTGCAACGTCGCGAATTGATAGCTCTGCTCGGCGGTGCCGCGCTCGCATGGCCGCTTGCGGCGCGCGCACAGGAGAGCGTGCGGCCGCGCCGGGTGGGCGTGCTGATGCATGCCGCGGCGAATGAGACCGATGCCCAGGCCCGCCTCGCAGCGTTTGTCGGCGGCCTGCAAGCGGCAGGCTGGGAGATTGGACGTGATCTGCATGTCAATACGCGCTGGAGCAGGGGGGACGCGGCTCGCCTCTCGGCCGATGCCGCGGAGCTGATCAGGCTGCGGCCCGATGCGGTCGTCGCCGGCGCCGGCGCCACAACCAAGGCGCTGCAGCTGGCAAGCCGCAAGGTGCCGATCGTCTTCGCCGAGGGTATCGACCCCATTGGCGGCGGTTGCGTGGAGAGCCTGGCGCGTCCGGGCGGCAACACCACGGGCTTCATCGCGCTCGATTACAGCCTCGCCGGAAAATGGCTCGAGCTGCTCAAGGAGATCGCGCCGCAGATCGCACGCGCGGCGGTATTGCGCGGCCCCGGCACGCCCGGGATCGGCCAGTGGGCCGTTCTTCAGGCGACAGCGCAGGCGCTCGGTGTCGAGCTCAAGCCGGTTACGCTCGCTGACGCCGGCGAGATCGAGCGCGCGCTTGCGGCGTATGCGCGCGATCCCGATTGCGGGCTCGTGGTGACGGCGAGCGCGGCTTCGCTTGCCCATCATGAGCTCATTGTTGCGCTGGCGGCGGAGCATCGCTTGCCGGCGGCCTATGCCTACCGTTCCTTTGCCGCCGCCGGCGGGCTGATCAGCTATGGGCCGGAGATTCCGCGCCTTTACCGACGCGCGGCGCTCTACGTGAATCGCATCCTGCGCGGTGAGCAACCGGGCGATCTGCCGGTCGAGCCGCCGCCCGGATATGAGCTGGTGATCAATCTCAGGACTGCGCGTTCCCTGGGCCTCGAAGTGCCGCGCGCGCTTCTGATGCGCGCCGACGAGGCGATCGATTGACCCGAATTCACTCTCCCCGCACCGGCGGCATGACCAGCTGGTCGCTGCGGCAGGTGCGCTGGGCGCTTGGAGAGCAATCGCGGAACTGGAGGTCGCGGGTCATGCAGATGCGCACCTCCCGCAATCGTCTGCGGCTGCAATCGATGCTGATGCCGGTTGCCGATAATCCCTCGTTTATCCCGATGAAGGCATCGGCGACTTGTTGTGGGCTGACGTTCAGCGCGATGGTCGGATTGGAATATTGCTCGGGAATTCGCACCTTCTCGCGTGCCCTGCGAACCAGATCGAAATAGCCTCTCGGCGGCAGGCCCGAGCATGTGCCGTGCTGATCCCACTCATGATAGATGAGACCGGGCGCGGGCATCAGATCGAGCATGCTGCGCATGATGTTGCGGTCGAGGCGCGGCGCGGGTATCTCGCAGGATTCCGGAAAGCCGCGCTCGTATTGTGGCCACAAGCCGTGCACCACGAACGAGAATCGGCGCGGTCCGCATTGCACGCGGCGGGCCTGGCCGGTGGCCGTCTCGCAGAATGAGGGCGACCACGACAGCGCCAGGATGTAATAGTCGAAACGGCCTGGCGTGTCCTCGCGGCGGTCCTGGGCGGCGGCAGAACCAGCGAGTGTCGCGAGCGCCGCAAGAGAGAGCAGGATCCTCCTCGCCATGGTCATGCACTCCAGTTGCTAGACGATACGATCCGAGTGATCACTCCGGCTTGATCTTTGCAGCGCGAATCACCTCCGCCCATTCCTCGGTCTCTTCCGCAATGAGCTTGCCGAGATCGGCAGGGGAGCCACAATCGCGCTGCTGCCGAGTTCTTCAAATTGGGCTTTGATGTTGGAATCGGCGGAGTCGGGGTGTCGGTGCCCCTTTCTGGGATCGGTCGGGATGCACATTATCACGTGGTGGGCGTCAGAAATACTATTGAGGCTGTTGCCGCATAACTGATTGAACTGCACTTGCAAAATGCTGTTCGCCAACTACATCTTCACACCCCTGACCGTTTCGTATTTGCTGCGGAGAGGGCGGGCGGAGTGTTACTGGAACGAACCCACGGTGCCTGCTGCAACTCGCCAGCTGTTTTGGCCAGACGAACCCAGGAAGTTGGTCGGCAGATTGCAGGAGGCGCATGCCTGATCCTTGGAGCGACGAAGGTCGCACGACATCAGATTGGCCAAACGAACCCCGAGTATTGCCGTACCCGAGTTTTGGCCAAACGAACCCAAGAGGTCGGTCGGATTGCGGGGGGTGAGGCATCCCTCGCCCAGTTACCCAGGCTGCGCAAGCTTGCAGCAGTTCGGCCAATCGAACCTGAGGTGTCGCACTATTTGGCCTGATGCAGCGTTGGCAGCTCACGCATTGCGATTGGTTTATCGCACTACAACTCTTGGTCAGTAGTTTTATGAATTAAAGCATTCAGCTAAAAACGTTCCCTAACACTTTGATGGATCAATCTTGTCAATCGACAACGATCGTGGCCGTCATGCCGGCCCAGTCGTGGTCGGCGCAGCGCGGGGCGAACAAGCCCTGGCTTGAGGCAACAAAGTAGATGTCGGCTATCTCTTGCGATTGCAGGAAGAGGGAGCTGCGGCGCTCATCGAGCACGCCGGCGTCGCGCAGCTCAACCGACGCGAAGAAATCCGGCGCAGTAAAGTCGTGCCCCTCTTTTCCGGCATTGACGATGTGCAGCTGGTACGGCAACCCGCGGGTAAACCGGAGCTGATCGGGGACGATCTCATACTCGATCATCCTGATCTCGACCCGCTGTGCGCCGGCGCGGCAGCCGTGCCTGTGCGTGCGAGCGCAAGACTCCCGGCCGCAAGCGATATGGCCACCAGCTTGGCGAGCAGCGATGCCTTCATTGAACCCGGGTCAGGCTTATTTCGTCACTTGGCCGCGGATCTCGCCGCCTTTGTTCGCCTCGGTGTGGACGTTGACGTACCATTTGCCGGCCAGGAGATCGGCAGCCTGCGCGTCGGTGAGGGTGGCCGAGCCTTCGAAGGGGCTCGCATTCGGGGTGATAGGCACGGCGACGCCGCCGTTCTTGCCCGGCTCGCCGGTGTGGAAATGCGCGGCCGTCGCCGGCCCGGTGAGGCCCGAATAGCGGCCGTTCCACGTGAGTTTTTTGCTCGCCGTGTCGTAGGTGGCGGTTAGCGTGCCGGTTCCCGGGCTCGAGTTCGGCGGCACTTCGCTCGCCGCATTCATGCTGGCTTTCAGGTTCACGACCTCTGCCGCGGCCGGGGGTCCCAATACGCCTGCCATGAAGGCGAGGGCAGCCAACACAGTTCGCAGCGCCATTGCATGCATGACGTTTCTCCTCCTGATTGGATCTTTGTTGCCCCGTTCCATGGTTGCTGCCGGGACCGTTAGCCCCAAGATATTCCGGCTTTTCTGGTCCGGCTGCAAGACGCTGCACTGCGAGCCGATGCGATTGTCGATGCGAAGGACAGCGCGAGCGATCTTATCGCGATGTCGCTTCCGCTCCCCGCAGCAGCTCAGGCGCTTTCCGTTTTCGTGATCAATTGCGGCGCCTGCGACAGGGGGCAGTGGGGCGAGCGGGCGGCGTGCTCGGTCACCGCTGTGCCATGTAAGGTGGAGGCGCGCCGGTGAGGAAGTCCTCACGCACCGGCGCGAAGAAATCGATCACTTCTGAATCTTCCGGAAAATAGCCTTCATGCTCGACCCCACCGGAGATTACCGCAACGTCACCGGGCTTCATGGTTCGCTTCTCGTTCCCAATACGAAAATCCATTGTACCTTTGACCATCCAAACAAACTGCTCATGCGGATGCTTATGAGCGGCGGCATGCGCGCCCGCCTTCATTCTCCAGTAAACCATCGTGCCTTGTTTTCCGGATACGACGCGTCGCCTGATTTTGTCAGTAATGTGCTCCTCGGGCACTGATGCAATTTTGTCGAAGCCTGCAATGACCGGCATGTCGTTTTCCTTCGCGCAAATGTCTGACGTTGCGTCAATAAACTGCATCAGTCGAGGCGTACGCAAGGGACCAGGGTGTCGGTGTGTCTAGGGTCTGCGCAGCACACGCCCTAGTCGAGTGCAATATTGGACTCTGCGATTACGGGCCTCCATTTCTCGGTATCGGCCCTGAGCAGGGCGGCGAGCTCTTCTGGTGTGGAGCCGCCGGCGACCATGCCCACGTTCTCGAGCTTTGCTTTGACACTCTCATCGGTCAGCGCCGCGACCGTGTCGATATGAATCCTATCGATGACCGCGCGTGCGGTGCGGGCGGGAACGAAGAATGCGAACCATGCCGTCACGTCGAAGCCGGGCAGGCCTGCTTCCGCAACGCTCGGCAGCTCGGGCGCCAACCGGCTGCGCTTGCCGGTCGTTACCGCCAGTCCGCGCACCTGCCCGCTTCTAATCTGCTCGAGCATTGCACTGCCGCCGATCTGCAGGTCGACCCGCCCGGCTATCGTATCCGCCAGCGCCGGAGCATCGCCCCGATAGGGGACGTGCGTCATCTCGATGCCGGCCATCTGCTTGAGTAGCTCGCCGGCAAGATGCGGCGTAGTTCCCACACCGGGAGACGCAAACGTGGTCTTGCCCCGATTGTTTTTGGCCAACGTGATGAATTGTGCGATTGAATTTGCCGGCGACGAGTTGGGTGCAAGCACAAGGAGGGGAAACGTGCACACCAGCGTGACCGGCGCAAGATCGCTGACGGCATAAGGGAGCGCGCGATAGAGCAGCCGACTGGTCGCCAGCGACGAGCTGCCCATGAAGATCGTGTAGCCGTCAGGGTCGGAGCTCGCGACAGTCGCGGCGCCGATGTTGGTGCCGGCACCCGGCTTGTTCTCGATCAGCACCTGCTGGCCCCAAGTGCGCGTCAGTCGGTCGGCCGTGATGCGGGCGACGGTGTCGGTGGATCCGCCCGGCGCGTACGGCACGACAATGCGCACGGGACGGGTAGGCCAGGCCTGGGCGCGAGCCGGGCGGCTGAGGGCGGCAGGCGCAAGCACGGCGCTTGCGGCAATGGCCACCAGGCGGCGACGGTCGATAATGCTTGCTGTCCTCAATCGACATCCCCCAGGTGAACGCTCTCTGAGGCGGTCGGTCGATGCGATGATTTCGGATATCAGCTTTCAGAGGCGCTGCAAATGGCCATCAGCAGGGCAGCCATCGGTTCAATGCGCCGCCGGCCTCGCCTGCGCGCGCGAGCCCCGCACCTCCGGTCTTTGCTTGCGCTTACCGCACCGCAAACGGGGCCTGATAGGGCCGGCCGAACGGCACCCCGGCGACAACCGTCCCGACCGCCTTGAGGTAGGCCTTGCCCTCGCGCTTGTTGTTGCGGGTATCGACGAACGAGACCGGCCCTTCGACCAGCTCCATGATGGCAACATCACCCGGTGCGCCGACCTGCAGCGTGCCGAGCTTGGGCAAGCGATTGATCACTGCCGCCGGCTTGCTGGTCGCCATGGCGACTACCTGCTCGAGCGAGAAGCCAAGCCCCATGAACTTGCTCATCACCCAGAGCAGATATGGCATTCCTGGCGTGTTGCCGGAGAAGACATGGATGTCGGAAGAGATAGTGTCGGGCATACAGCCCTGCTGCATGGCCGCTTCTGCGACCGTATAGTCGAAGCTGCCGCCGCCGTGTCCGATGTCGAAGACCACGCCGCGCTGCTTGGCGGCGAGCGCTGCCGGCAGCAGGCGCCCGTCCTGCACGATGTTGGTGAAGTCGCCGGCGAGATTGGGAAAGCCGGAATAGCAGTGGGTGAGGATGTCGCCCGGGCGCAGCAGATCGAGGATCTGCGACATCAGCGCCCGCGTCTCCACGCCGCCGATATGGCACATCACCTTGCCGCCGGTTGCCGCCTGCTCGCAGGCGCTGATCGCGCGCTTGAGTGGCTCCAGCCCGTGCTTGGCAATCACGTTTTCCGACATGCGCACCTTTGCGCCCAGCACCATGTCGCTGTTCTCCGCGATGGCGCGCGCCGCGAGGTCGGGCTGCGCAAAATCGATGTTATAGAGCTCGGCGACCGGGAAGCCGGCGAGCCCGATGCTGGCGATATGCACGAAGGCATAGAGCCGCGTGCGCGTCTGCGCCGCGACATAGCGGCGGAACGCCGCGAAATTGTTGGCCCCCGCATCACCCGCCGATACGCAGGTGGTGGTGCACTGATGCGCGACCAGCTCGTCGGCGGGGATGCCAATGGCCGAGCCGTAGGGATAGACATGAGTGTGGAGGTCCACCAGTCCCGGTGTCACCAGCTTGCCGGCGGCATCGAGCACGCGCTGGGCGCGCTCGGCCGGAATATCCGCTTCCAGCGCCTCGATCACGCCGAAGCGGATGCCGATGTCGCGCCTTGCGCGCAGCCCCTGGCTGGGATCGAGCACGTCGCCCCCCTTGATCACCAGGTCGAACTTGTCGTTCGGACCCATGGCGGCGCGCGCGAGACCGCCGCCCGCGGCAGCAAGGGCAAACGAGCTGGCGGCAGCCAAAAATCGACGGCGCGTTCCGGACATGGATGCTCCTCCCTTTCATGTTCTGGTTTTTCTGATCGTGCGCCGGCTGATTGCGCGCGTCAATTCCAGAAGATTGTCGTGCATGATCTGCTGGTGGCGGTAGATGATCGCACGACTGCGCGCGCTCGGGCGTAATGGCGGCGCCCGAGAAGATGATGTCGAGCTTGCGTGCGTTGAGAGTTGCGAACAGCCCGCCTTTGCCGGTAACCCGCGAGCGTCACACAGGCTGCGCCGCGCGCGCCTCCTTTATCGCCTGCCAGACGCGGTAGGGCGTGGCCGGCATATCGAGGTGAGCGATGCCGAGCCCGGAGAGCGCATCCGCGATGGCGTTCATGACCGACGTGAGCGCGCCCGCGCAGCCGGCTTCCCCGCAGCCCTTCACGCCGAGCACGTTGGTGGTGGCGGGCACCGGGTGATTAATCACGTCGACCTGCGGGGAATCGGCCGCGCGCGGCAGCGCATAATCCATGAACGAGCCCGTGAGCAATTGGCCGTCGCCGTCATAGGCCGTCATCTCCATCAGCGCCTGCCCGATCCCCTGCACGACTCCGCCGTGCAGCTGGCCTTCGACAATGAGCGGGTTGATCACTGTGCCGAAGTCGTTGACGGATGCGTATCTCACCACTTCGATCACGCCGGTCTCGGGGTCGAGCTCGACCTCGCAGACGTGGCAGCCGTTGGGGTAGGTGGCGGACTTGGGTCCTTGGCTCACGTGGCGGACATCGAGGGTCGAGGGCGTTCCCTCCGGCAACTTGATCCCGG
>Ga0306926_10004758_pt1 | contig 14304 bp, 13 predicted proteins | sample flu12Cox44000178_FD_203759 | JGI IMG/M metagenome (GOLD analysis project Ga0306926, IMG submission 203759) | Lab enrichment of tropical soil microbial communities from Luquillo Experimental Forest, Puerto Rico - flux8day.12C.oxic.44.000.178 (v2)... | ecosystem: Environmental > Terrestrial >...
CGTTGTGGTTCCTGATGGGCGCGGCCACGCAGCACACGCCCTTCTCGCGCTCCTCTTCGTCCAGCCCGTAGCCCCGCTCGCGGATAGTGCGCAGTTCCTTGAGCAATCGCTTCGACGTCGTGATCGTCCGGGGGGTGATCGCCGGGAATCGCTGCGTCGACGCCCAGGCCGCCACGTCGTCTTCCGGCATGAACGCGAGCAGCGTCTTTCCCAGTCCAGTGCAGTACGCCGGCAGAATCGCACCGGCCCGCGTGCGCATGAAGCCGACAGGCAGCGGTGAAAGCATGCGCTCCAGGTAGACGACCTGCCAGTGGTCGAGGATGGCAATCTGCGTCGTCTCGCGCGTCGCATCGCGCAACGCGACGAGGTGCGGGTGCGCCGTCTCGCGAAGATCGAGACCGCCGGCGACGATGTTGCCAAGGACGAAACACTTGATCCCGAGCTGGTAGGCGCCGTGCTCCTTGGCGAGGAATCCCGATTGCTCCAGCGTGGACAACAGACGGAACGCGGTGGCACGCGGGATGCCGGTCCGCTTCGCCAGATCGGCGAGCGACAGGCGCGGCTCACGGAACGAGAAGGTGCTGAGAAGCTCCAGCGCCTTCGCGGCGGCGTCGACAATGTAGCGATCGGTCGACACGACAGTCCGGCGACGCTTCAATTTTGTCGACGGATTTGTCGGGCGTTTCATTAGGTGAGACGATATATCGCAGGGTGAACTACGTTGTCAACGGGAAAGCACGACTCGGCCCGGCAGGTTGGCGGTAGAGTAACCAAAAACATGGAGTTCGACCTCATCGCGCTTGGAGAAACCATGCTCGCGCTCGCGCCGCCAGCCGGCTCGGCGCTTCGCAGCTCGCCCACGCTGCTGGTCGATCACGCCGGAGCCGAGAGCAACACATGTGTCGGCCTCGCCCGGCTCGGACTTCGAACGGCGTGGGTCAGCCGCCTCGGGACGGATGCCGCGGGCGATCGAATTCTCTCGGCGATCCGCGATGAGGGCGTCGACGTGCAGTGGGTCGAGCGCGACCCGGTGCGATTGACGGGCCTGATGGTGAAGGATCCGGACGACGGTGTGCGCTATTACCGGCGCGAGTCGGCGGCCAGCGTGATGGGATCCGCGCTGCTCGATGCCGTCCCGGTCGAAGACGCTCGCGGGGTGCTGGTGACTGGCGTCACCGCGCTTATCGGCGCCGATCCGCACGCGGCGGGTCTTTCGCTGCTCACTCGCGCTCGCGGCATTCGCGTCGTCGATCCGAATCTCCGTCCCGGAGTGTGGGGATCGGACCGCCGCGGCGAGTTAGTCCGGCCCTTCATCGAGCGATGCGATCTGCTGCTGTGCGGCATCAGCGAGATCGCGGAGATTCTGGGGGCAGGATCGGCGGGACGGGCGGGAAGGACGGGACGGGCAGGACAGGCGGGATGGGCCGGAGCGAACGGAGCAAACGGGGACGAAGAGGCTCACGCGCTGGCGCGGGCGGCCTCTGCGCTCGGGCCGCGCGAGATCGTGATTCGCGGCGCATCGACGATCGGTGCGCTCGCCGACGGTGTGTGGTGCGAAATTGAAATCCACCGCGACAAAGCGGCCGATCCGATCGGCGCAGGCGACGCGTTCAATGCCGGCTATGTGGCGGCTAGACTCCGCGGCGGCAGTGTCGAAGAAGCGATGCGCGCCGGCGCCGCGTGCGGTGCGGCCGTGACGACGGCGATCAGCGACACCGCGGCGTTTCCGCGGAGCATCTAGAAACGAGATCGCCCGGTCTACCGGGAACCACGCTGCTCCCAGCCCGCTTCGAACAGCTTCAGTCGACCGCCGGTCGGCGGATGCGCTGCGCAGACCTCGTGGTTCAGGGTCACACCGAGGCCCGGTTGATCCGGTAGCGCGAAGCAGCCGTCTTCGGCGACACGCGGCGCACCAGTGACCAGGTCGTGCACCCAGGGATCGGCGAAATCGTTGAAGTGCTCGAGCACCTTGTAGTTCGGCGTCGCAACGCCGAAGTGCACGTTGGCCATGGTGCCCACCGGCCCGCAGACGTTGTGCGGCGCGAGCAGCAGGTAATGGGCATCGGCCCAGCCGGCGAGATGCTTCATCGGCAGGAAGCCGCCGAAATGCGTCAGGTCCACCTGCACGATATCTGCGACGCCGGTCTCGATGAACTCGCGCACGTCCGCGATGGTGTGCGCCCGCTCCCCGGTGGCGATCGGAATCCGCGTCGACGCGCGCACTCGCGCCAGCGCTGAAGCGTTCTCGGGCGGCACTGGCTCCTCGATCCACTCCGGATCGTACGGCTCCAGCATGGCAGCGACACGAATGGCGGTCGCCGACGTGAATCGTCCGTGCATCTCGATGAAGATGGCCACATCCGGCCCCACGGCTTCGCGCACGGCCGCGACGATCGCGACGGCCTTCTGGCGATCAGCGGGAGCGAGCTCCGCGCTCGCGGCGCCGAACGGATCGATCTTGAGACCGCGATAGCCGCGCGCGACGACCTGGGTGGCCAGCCGCGCGACCGCGCCTGCCTCGCGTTCCGCCTGATACCAGCCGTTGGCGTACGCCGGCACACGATCGCGGAACTTTCCGCCGAGCAGCTTCCAGACCGGGACGCCGAGAGCCTGGCCCATCAGGTCCCAGCACGCGACCTCGAAGGAGGCCAGCGCTGATTGGGTCACTTCTCCCGGCCGCCCGTACTCCGCTCGCTGTACATTCCACGCGAGCCGTTCGACATCGAACGGATCCGACCCGATCACGTAGCGCGGCGCCAGCTCGCGGATGCAAGCGACGAGCGTCGCGGTCTTGTTGACCATCCGGCATTCGGAAACGCCGGTCAGGCCCGCGTCCGTGGTGAGCTCGACGAACACGAGCTCGCGCCACGGCGCACCCACAACGGTCAGCCGCATGTCCACGATCTTGATTCCCGATACGCGCGCGTCGCTCATTGCTGCAAGACGAACGCGTAGAGGGAATCGCCTGCACCGACAACGATGTACTGGCGCCCATCGAGGAGATAGGTCTGCGGGCCGTTAGTCGTATTCGTCCCGAGCCCCGCATGCCACAGCGGCTTTCCGCTCGACGCGTCGTACGCGACAAAATTGCCGCCGCCGTCGCCGCCAAACAACAGGCCGCCGGCGGTGCTGAGCAGGCCAACCGGACCACCCTGGCTGCCGCCCGGCCCCATCGCGAACGGCCGCGACCACTTCACCTTGCCGGTCTTGTAGTCGATCGCCTTCAGCGCGTTTCCGACGCTGCCGACGTTCCGCTCCGCGGCCGCCCATCCCTGCGGACGCCCGTCCGTGTCGGTGAGGTACATGACGCTGAATGTCTGGCGGGTGCCGAAGTACATCAGTCCGGTGTCGGGACTGAAACTGGGCGGCGGCCAGTTCGTCGCGCCGCTCGTGTCTGGAGAAACCAGAGTGCCGGGCACGCTGGCGTCCTTTCCAGGATCGTGCGTCGGCTGCCCGGTCGAGTTGATGCCCTTGGTCCAGTTCAATGAGTCGATATGTTTCGACGTGAGCAGGTGCTCGCCGGTGATGCGATCGAGGAGGAAGAAATGCCCGTTTCGGCTCGCCTGCGCGATCATCTTGCGCGGCTTGCCATCGAAATCGCCATCGATGAGCACCGGCGTCTGCGCCGCGTCCCAGTCGTGGGTGTCGTGGGGCGTCACCTGGTAGTACCACACCATCTTCCCGGTGTTCGGGTTGAGCGCGACGATGGAGCAGGTGTACAGGTTGTCGCCGGGACGGCTCTTTCCCGAGAGCACGGGCTGTGGATTGCCGGTCCCCAGATAGTACAGGTTGAGGTCCGGATCGTAGGTGCCCGGAATCCACGGCATGCCGCCGCCGTGCGACATCGATTCCTCGTCAGGCCACGACGTCGCGCCTGGTTCACCCGGTCGCGGCGTCGTGTTCCAGCGCCACACGAGATTCCCGGCCTCCGGATCGCGGGATTCCAGGTAGCCCGGAATGTCCAGCGCATCACCGCCGACGCCGATAATGACCTGACGGCCGATAATCATGGGCGCGTTGGTGGAGAAATACTCGCGCTTCATGTTGGCGATCTCGTGATGCCAGCGCTCCTTCCCGGTCCCCACATCGAGCGAGATGAAGTAATTGTCCGGCGTCAGGAAATACAGCCAGTTGTCCAGGATGCCGACGCCCCGGTTGCCGATGTGATCGCCGCCGCGCGTTTTCCACGCGTAGTGCCAGTTCTCGCGCCCCGTGCGGGCGTCGAGCGCCCAGACGTGATCCGGCACCGAGAAATACAGGACGCCGTTGATCATCAGCGGCGTGGATTTGATCGATGGCGGGCTGCCAGGCGGAGGAGTGTCGGTCCCCTCGCCTCCGACAATCGCTCCGGTACGCGATGTGTTCAGACGATACACCCACGCCAGGGTGAGCGCTTTCACGTTGCCGGTATTGATTTGCTTGATCGTGCTGAACCGACGGCCCGAGTAGTCGCCGTGATAGGTCGGCCACGAGTCGGTTGGAATCTGACCGAGCAGGCTGACGGGCACGGCCGCAAGCGCGGCGGCGAAAAGACAACGTGCAACGGTTCTGGCCCGACGTCCGTTGATGATCATTTCAGGCTCGCGAGATAGGCCGTCATATTGTGCATGTCGGCGTCAGTCCACCGGGGAAGCTGGTCCATGTGCGCCTGCAGCGGATCGACGATCGCCAGTTTCGGCGAGTCGCCGTTGCGCAGCCACGATCGCATTTGACCAGTACTGGCGTCATAGAGCGTCACCTCGAAGTCGGTGAGCCGAACCAACCCGCCCGAAACCGTCGGGCCGGAAGACGGCGTCACGCTCACGGTCACACTGGTCGGGTCCGCGTACAGCGGCACCGCCGGACTCCCGGGCGCGCGTTCCCTGCCGCGCGGCAGCAGAAGCCGGCCCTGCAACGTCGCCGGTTCGTATTTCGCGCCGACGCCCTTGAGATCCTTCAATGGCGAGTGGCAGGTCGCGCAGCGTCCGGCGCCGTTGAAGTAAGCCTCCCCTGCCTTCGCGTCACCGACGACGATGTCGAGGATCTTGTACAAGCGCCGGTTTGAATTCTGGTAGATCGACGAGTGAAGGAACGCTGCCAGGTCGGCCACCTGTGCCCGCGGCAAATCGAATTTCGGCATCCCTTTATCGGGACGGCCGACGGCCAGAAACTCACCGAGCTGACGGCCATTCTCGTCGGACTGCACCAGCGTCGATCGTGTGAGATCGGGTCCGCCCGATCCTCCGCGCGCGTTGGCGCCGTGGCAGAAGCCGCACTGGTTGACGAGCAGCTGCTGTCCGCGCTCGACCGCGGCCGTATCGGTCACCGGCGTCAGCGCCTGCTGTTGAGCGCCAGCGGGCACGGCTGAAAAAACAAGAACCCCCAGAACCGCGGGCACGCTGCGAACCGTGAGCACCGCGAGCACTCTGCGAACCTTGTTCATGCGGCACACCTTACCGCAAAACCGCCAGTTGGCGTACCCTGTCGGCCATGAAGACGCTTCCGCTCGCCTTGCTCGTCGTTTCGGTCGCGGCGGTCAGCTCGATCGCCACGCTGGTTGCGCAAAAGCCGTTGCAGAAGTCGACCGTGTATCCCTGGTCCACGGCGGACACACAGGCGAACGACTGGGGCCGCGTCCGCCAGGTGATGCGCGCACCGACACCGACGCTCGAGGAGCTCGAGATCCACATCTCGACCCTCAACCCGGGAAAATCACCGCACGCGCCGCATCAGCATCAACACGAGGAGCTGTTGATTCTGAAGGAGGGAACGCTCGAGACGTTTCAGAGCGGCACGACGCGGCGAGTCGGCCCCGGCGGCATCATCTTTCAGTCGTCGAACGAGCTCCATAACGTCACCAACGTCGGCACCACCCCGGCGACTTACTACGTCATCGGATGGACGGTGCCCGGGGCGCCGAAATGAGCGCGACGGGGCCGGGTAGGCGCGCATTCCTTGCGGCGGCGCTCGCCGTCGGCGCCTCGCCCCTGCTGCGGTCGGCTGAAGCCTTCGCGCCACGGGCAGACGAGGGGCAGGGGCGCATCGTCAAGAACGGCCGCCTGAAGCAGTCGGTCTCGCGCTGGCCCTACAACGCGATCCCTCTGCCCGACTTTTGCAAAGCGATCGCCGACATGGGACTAGAAGCGATCGATCTGCTGGAGGAGCCGGAGTGGGTAGTCGCCCGCGATCATGGCCTGGTCACGTCGATGGGTTATGCCGGCGGAGGATCCATCCGTGACGGCCTCAACGTCACCGCTAATCACGACGACATCGTCCGCAACTTCGAGCGGACGATTCCTCGGGCAGCCGCGCTGAAGGTGCCGAACGTCATCACGTTCTTCGGCAATAAGCGCGGGATGGCGGACGAGGTGGCCATTGCCAACTGCGTGACCGGCCTGAACCGCGTGAAGAAGATCGCCGAGGACAACGGCGTGACCATCTGCGTCGAGCTGTTGAACAGCAAGGTCAATCACCCCGACTACCAGGGTGATCGGACCGCGTTTGGCGTGGCGGTCGTCAAGGCCGTAGGGTCGCCGCGCGTGAAGCTGCTGTACGACATCTATCACATGCAGATCATGGAAGGGGATCTGATCAAGACGATTCGCGATCAGGCTGCATTCATCGGCCACTATCACACCGGCGGCGTCCCGGGTCGGCACGAGCTCGATGGCACGCAGGAGGTCAACTGGCCGGCCGTGTGTCGCGCCATCGTCGACACCGGGTTCAAGGGATACCTGGCCCACGAGTTCGTGCCGACGCGCGACCCGCTCACGTCACTGCGCGAGGCTGTTGCACTCTGCGATGTGTAGCAGGTTTCACGCACGGCTAAAGCCGCTTTAGCCGTGCGCCACAACTGAGGAGTGCGTCAGCCATCGCTGATTTCGCTCACGGACACCAGTGGCGCAGGCTTTAGCGCTGCGATTCATCTACAGCCGTGGCAGGGAGAGTCCGCCGTCGACGTTCACGACCGTTCCGGTCGCATACGGCACATCGCCCCGCACCAACGCCGCGACCGCGCGTCCGACGTCCTCGGCCTGCCCCCATCGCTGCTCGGGCACGAGACCTTCGGCGATGCGGCGGTCATAGGCATCGCGAACCCCGGCGGTCATGTCGGTGGCGATGATGCCTGGCCGCACTTCGTAGACCGGAATCCCGTCCGCGGCGAGCCGCGCCGCGAACAGGCGCGCCGCCATCGAGAGGCCGGCTTTGCTCACGCAGTACTCGCCGCGGTTTGGTGATGCCATCGCGGCAGAGACCGACGTGACGAAAACAATGGACGCCGCGAATGACGGATCGGCGCGGCGACGCTCCACCTGTCCGCACGCAATCGTCTGCGTCAAAAAGTATGGTCCTTGCAAATTGGTTCGCAGGACTTCCTCGAAGCTGCTCTCATCAGCCTCGAGCACGTCCGCGCGCACACGGGGAGCGCGGCCCGCGTTGTTGACGAGCGCGTGAATCGGACCGGCTGCCGCGACTGCTTCGGCCGCGAATCGGATTCGCTCGTCCCGTTGCGCCAGATCGCCGCGGAGGTAGTGCACGGCGACTCCATGCGCGCGCAACGCATCGAGCGCCGGCCGCACGTCGGCGTCGGACCGCATGCCGCCGAGCACCAGCGTCCAGCCCTCCTGCGCCAGCGTGCTTGCAATGCCAAAGCCGATGCCACGCGTGCCGCCGGTAATGAGCGCGGTTCTACTCATGCGCAGGTCCGAAGAACGTCAGGTACCGCTGATCCTCGGCGAGGCGCTTCACATAGAGCGCGGCTTCCCGCAAGTGGTAGTCGCCCCATTGGCTCGACTCCCCTCGCGGCGTGCGGGCGCGTTGCGGGACGTGATCCCAGCCATTCGGCCAGTGATAGACCGAGTGCAGCAGCAGGCCCTGGTGGGCTGAATCAACCGACAGGTACGGTTCATCGCAAAGGCTGTCCATGACGCGAAGACCTGCCTGAAAGTATCGTGCGCCATCAGCGGCAGCGCCGCGGCGCGTCAACACATGGCCCAGACGCAGCAGCCCCTGAGCGGCAATGGCCGCCGCGGAGCTGTCGACCGGCTCGATGTCGTTGAACGGATCGGCCGGCTTGTCTCGCCAGCCGTCCATCCTGGCCAGACCGGGCGCGCCGGCGTCCCAATAGGGCACGCCATCGGCAGCCGCAACATCGAAGTAGTGATCGCATGTCGCACGCGCGGCCTCGAGCAGAAACGTGTCCACTTCGGCACGTCCGCCGCACCGATCCAGCGAGGCGGCCGGAACCGTTTCGAGAAACTCGATCTGCTCCGCAAACCCCAACATCGCCCACGCCAGCCCGCGTGTCCACGTACTGAACGGTGAGTAGCCTTGCTGGGTGCTCGGACCTCGGTACGTCCCATTGGCAACGTTGAACAGGCTCTCGTGCGCCACGCGCCCGCGGACATCGAATCGATCGCGGCCTCGGCCGAAGTACACGTTGTAAGCTGCGGTGGCTTTCGCGTGGTGGACGAGGCGCTCGAGCAGGTTGACTTTCTCGTCCTGCTCGTCCATCAACGGCTGGCCGAGACGATCGCCCAGGGCGAGCGCGCGAAGCGATCGAATCGTGTCCACGAAGAGCGAGTGCGCGCCGTTGAAGGAGTGGATGAAGCCGCCGGCCGGCAGCTTCGTCCACCGCCGCGCCTGCACGGCGCCGCTGGCCTTCAGCGCGAGCTCGTAGAACCGCCGCTCCCAATCGCCGGCATCGACGCGCCCCTCACGAGCGAGCCGCCACAGGTTGCCGTACGTGCTGACGTTGTTGAAGCCGTGATCGTGAACGCCAACATGCGTCAGATGCGGCGCCATTCGCTCGACTGTCCGCGAGCGTCCAAGTTCCAGGAACGCCGTTTCGCCGGTCGCGTCGAACTGCAGCAGCGCGGAGCCGAACTGGAATCCCTGGGTCCACTCGGTCCACCCGCGTGCTCGATAACGGCCTTCCACCGTGAACACCGGCGCACCGTCGCCAGCGCGCCAGGTGTCTTCGATAGACTGAATCTTGGCGGCCGACAACGCAAACGTGCGGTCGATCTTCGGCAGCAGGTCGCGAGGCGACAGCTGACGATCCAGGCGAAGCGTCATTTCAAGAAGCCGCTGACGCGCAGCCAGTTCGCCAGCAGTCGCGGCCACTCGGCCAGCGCCTGATCCTGCTGGGCGAGACCCGTGCCGTGCGGACCGTTCTTGAAGATGTGCATCTCCGCCGGCACGCCCGCCTTCCGGAGCGCCAGGAAGTACGCAACGGCGTTCTCGACCGGTACCACGGTGTCCGCATTCGTGTGATAGATGAACGCCGGCGGCGTCGTCGCCGTGACCTGTGTCTCACTCGACAGACTGCGCGCCAATGCGGGATCCGGATGCTCGCCGAGCAGGTTGGTTTTCGAACCCTGGTGAGTGAACGGTTCGACGAGCGAGATCACCGGGTAGCCGAGCACCGCAAAGTCCGGACGGCTCCCCACACGATCGACCGGATCGGACGCATCGGCGCGGCCGTCGTCGAAGTGCGTCGACGCGCTCGACGCGAGATGGCCGCCCGCCGAGAACCCCATCACCCCGATCCGATCCGGCGCGATGTGCCATTCGGCGGCTCGTGACCGTACCGTTCTTATCGCTCGCTGCATGTCGCCGAGCTCGATCGGATGGTGGTAGGCAGGACCCAACCGGTACCGAAGCACGAACGCCGCGATGCCGAGCGTATTGAGGTAGTTGGCCGGCGCTCGCCCCTCGTTGTTCATCGACAGGCGCGTATAACTGCCGCCCGGCGCGATGATGACGGCCGTCATCGGGCCAGTCGTGTTGGGCGGCATGTAGACGGTGATCGCCGGCTTGTCGCGATCCTCCTGCCCCAGCGCCGCCGGCGCACCGGACGGCCACAACAGGATCGTCTGCGGCTCCTGAAGTAGCGGCGGTGCAGGTGGCTGCTGTGCGGCGGCGCCGCCGGCCCAGGCGATCAGGAATACGAGCATCAGCGACCACGACGGACGCCGGACAAACCTATCGTGAAACACGGGCGGTGCCGCCTTTCATCGCACGCTCGACCTCCGCCAGCGTCGCCATACTCGTGTCGCCCGGCGTCGTCATCGCGAGTGCGCCGTGCGCCGCACCGCACTCGACTGCCCATTGCGGGCCACGGTTCGTCATGAGACCGTAGATCAGGCCGGAGGCGAAGGAGTCGCCTCCACCGATTCGATCGAGAATCTCGAGATTCGGCCGCGGCGTCGCTTCGAAAAATTCACCGCCCGCCCAGGCAATGGCGGACCAGTCGTTCACGGTTGCTGTCTTTGCGTGGCGGAGCGTCGTCGCGACGACCTTCAGGTTGGGGAACTCGCGAACGACCCGCAGAATCATCGCCTTGAACTGATCGAGGTCGAGCTCGGCGAACTGGTTCGAGACGCCGTCGACGGAGAATCCCAACGCGGCCGAAAAGTCTTCTTCGTTGCCGATGAGGACGTCGACGAACGGCACCAGGCTGCGGTTGACTGCGATCGCGCGCTCGTGGCCTCCGTATGCCCGCCACAGCGATTCGCGGTAGTTGAGGTCGAACGACACGAACGCCCTCTGCCGCTTCGCGGCTTCAACGGCCTCCCGTGCGACGTCGGGTGTCGTGTCGGACAGGGCACAGAAAATGCCGCCAGTATGGAGCCAGCGCGCGCCTTCGCGCTCGAAGATCGCGGACCAGTCGACGTCGCCCGGTTTCATCTGCGAAACCGCGGTGTGCCCTCGATCGGAGCAGCCGACGCCGGCGCGAACGCCGAAGCCGCGCTCTACGAAGTTGAGCCCGTTGCGGGCGGCACGGCCGACGCCGTCGAATTTCACCCAGCGCACGTGCGATTGATCGACTCCACCCTGATAGATCAGGTCCTGCACAAGCCGTCCCACGGGATTGTCCGCGAACGCGGAGACGACCGCGGTCTCGAGCCCGAAGCAGCGCTTCAGCCCGCGGGCAACGTTGTATTCGCCGCCGCCTTCCCACACGCGGAACGATCGCGCCGTGTGCACGCGCGATTCGCCGGGATCGAAACGCAGCATGACCTCGCCGAGCGCGACCAGGTCCCAGCGGCGTCCGGCTTTTTCAGGAATCGTCAACGACATAGGTATCACCGGCCCATCCAGCCGCCATCGACGGCCAGCACGCGCCCATGAACATACATCGACGCGGGCGATGCGAGAAACACCACCGCGCCGGTGAGGTCGTCCGGACGGCCGAAACGGGAAGATATCTGACCACTTTGGCGAGTGTCTGCTTTGCGCGCCTGCTGGTTTAAGCTGTGGCCATGGTTCGAGGCCTGCGGTTCGCGACTCTTGCGCTCGTGCTGCCCGCGTTGGCCGCCGCGCGGTCGTCACCGCATGTGACGGTCGAGGTCAAGGACTACGCGACGCTGCCGATCACAGGCACGGTGGACGGCACGGGCCAGGTCGACGGCCTGCTGGCCCGCGTCAACTCGCTGCGCGAAGAGCCTGGTGGCGCGGACCGCCTGTTCGTGAACGATTTGAACGGGCCGCTCTACATCCTCGACAAGAAGACCAAGGCCTTCACGACCTACCTCGATTTCAACGGACGCGCGAATCACACCGGGCTCTTCCACAAGTTCAGCTACGAAGTCGGGTACGCCAACGGCCTGGTCAGCCTCCAGTTCGATCCCGACTACCGCCGCAACGGCCGGTTCTACACGATTCACATCGAGGATCCGTCGCTGACCGGAACGCTCGCGCCCGACAACGCGCACCTGGCGACACTGGACGTGCGCGGCTATGAAACGACCACTGCCGTCAGCGCGCCAGGCGATATTCAGCGTGAATGCGTGCTGATCGAGTGGACCGACACCAATACGGCGAACGCGACGTTCGAAGGCACCGCGCGGGAACTGTTACGTCTGCGGGTCAACACGAGGATCCACCCGCTGGGCGAGATGATGTTCAATCCCGCCGCGAAACCGGGGGACGCGGAGTGGGGCGTCCTTTATATCGGCAGCGGCGACGGCGGATCGGGTGAATCGCGGCTGGCCATCCGCACCAACCCGCAGCGGCTCGACACGCTGGTCGGCAAGATTCTGCGGATCATTCCCGATCTCGGCGCGCACACGACGTCGAGCGCCATGAGCGAGAACGGCCGGTATCGCATCCCGAACGACAACCCGTTTGTCTCAACCCCAGGCGCTCGTGGCGAAATCTGGGCCTACGGGTTCCGCAATCCGCATCGGTTGCACTGGGCCATCGACCGCGCGAATCCTTCGAACAATCGCCTCGTGGCCGACTCGATCGGATTGCACACGTGGGAAACGGTCAACATCGTCCACAAGGGCGGCAACTACGGGTACTCGCGCCGAGAAGGCAACCAGGTACTGCTGCCGAGCAATCAGACCGGTCCGCTGCCGGAAGAGGACAGCATCCCGATGCTGGTCGGCGACACGACCATCGGCACGGTGACGCCGACCTATCCGGTGATTCAATACGGACACGTTCCCGGCGGCGGTGACGCGATTGGCAGTGGTTTTCTGTATGAAGGAAAGGCGATCCCGGCACTGCGCGGGAAGTACGTCTTCACGGATATCTCGACAGGGCATCTCTGGTACGCCGATTACCAGGAGATGCTGGCGGCCGACCATGGCAAGCCACAGACGATGGCGGAGCGCCACGAGATTACACTCGCCTGGCAGAAACAGGTATTCGATACGATGTTTCCGATCGCGCAATCGGCGTATCACGCTCGCGGCGGAAAAAACAAGATTCTCCCCGGGCGCGCGCTCGTCTCGGGCGAAGGCCGCGCCGACGCGAACCTGGGCGTCGACTCCGCGGGTGAGTTGTACGTCTTCACGAAGACCGACGGGATGATTCGCGCGCTGATCGGAACGCGCTGAGAGCCGGCGCCGGGTTCCTGACCGCTTCCGCAACAAGTTGACGGAGATACGCGGCTCCCGGATCGGCATCCGTTCGCTCGTGCCAGACCATGACGGTGGTCAAGCGAGGCAGCGGAAACGTGGCCGCGACTTTCTTCAGCGGCAGGAGACGCAGGCAGAGCGCGGCGAGACGATCGGGAAGCGCCGCCACGGAATCGGTTTCTGCCGCGGCCATGGCCGCGGACAGGAAATGGGGAACCGTCAGCACCACTCGCCTTCGCACGCGCGCCCGTTCGGTACCGATCGAACATGCCTTTGCCGACGTCGAGTCGTTGCTGAGAAGCCGCGCGGAACAGGCCGTTGCGCGGGCACGTGAAAACGACGAGCGCCAGCTCAAGGAATTCGGGGCTGTCGGGCGATGGCTGCGCGATCGCGCGTTCCCGCTGTTCGCGCCGTTGATCGCCCGTCAACTGGAACAACAGTACGCCTTCACGCCCGGCGTCTAGCTCGATCGCTTCGGCGCGCACGTCTCGTCGTGCGTGCGCTGCGCGATGATCGCCGTCGCGCAGCGCAACCGTCAGCCTATTTCGGATACATCGTTTTCATGAAGCTCTTGTCGAGGGTGGAGAGCTTCGTGTTCAGCGGCGTTCCCTTGTGATCCAGGAAGAGGCTCGCGTCGAACTGATACAGCATGATCGACTTCATGTCGAACGACGAAGCCGTGATTCCCTTGGGGCTGTATTTCTGGAGGATGTTCGAATCGATGTCGGCCTTGCTCCAGTTGTTCGGTGGTCCGGAGAACGCCTTGTACACCGCCGCCGTGTCCCACTTCAGGTTTTCCGTCGGGCTCTGATGTTCGTGAATGCAACCGAGCGCGTGACCGAACTCGTGAACGACCACTCGACGATACTCGGTCGTCGACGTGGTGTCCTCCAGCCAGCCGAAGTTCATCGTGGGCTGATCGGCCGGGAAATACTTCGTGACGAGGCAGTCGATCCCGACGGCCGACCACGAACCGGGATCCGCCTTGAACGAAATCCGGACCTCGGATTTCGGATCGTTCCCGAACACGATCTGCACGTTTGCGTAGCTCTCCCAGGTCTTGGCCTGCGCCTGCACCTTGGCCTTCTGCGTCGCTGATCCGTCCAGGAAGCGACAGCGCAGCTTCTTCTTGTTCGGCCATTTCTTCGCGGAAATCAGCGCCATCCGCGCGAGGCGCACGGTCGAGGGATCGAGTTCGTGCATCGGCGCGCCCCTGGTCAAACCGCGGGCTACGATGATGCCCGCCTCATGGGCCTTGTCCACTTCCCCATCCATTCCCGGCGGAACCACGCGATCGATACAGGTATTGATGTGCCAGGTGGGTGAGAGGCCGCGCTTCTTGCTCATGTTTGTCCCCCTTCGCAGTCTGCGTTCGCGGGTGCTGGTGAGCCCCTTGTTGGGCGCGACACGACTCGCGATCGGTGTGTGCTACGCAGGCTTGTGTTCGTAACCG
>Ga0306926_10004761_pt1 | contig 14298 bp, 8 predicted proteins | sample flu12Cox44000178_FD_203759 | JGI IMG/M metagenome (GOLD analysis project Ga0306926, IMG submission 203759) | Lab enrichment of tropical soil microbial communities from Luquillo Experimental Forest, Puerto Rico - flux8day.12C.oxic.44.000.178 (v2)... | ecosystem: Environmental > Terrestrial > Soil...
GGCGAACGGGATCGTGATGGGCTTGGCGTCGAAGAAGCTCGCCTTGTTCTCCCAGTACAGCCGGGCCGCCGAGACCCCGGTGTTGGTCAGCCAGTACAGCGTGACGTTGTCCAGGATGTCATCCCGGGTCAGGGGGCTGTCCAGGGTGCCGGCCAGGGCCTTCTCCACCAGCCCGGGCTGGCCGGTGCCGTCGCCGTGGTCCAGCATGAACGCGGCCAGGTCGACCGGGGAGTCCGCCAGCCCATACAGCGTCTGCGGGCGAGTCGACATGATGTTGGCGTAGGCCACGTGCTTGGCGTAGAAGGTGCTCAGCTGCTCGTAGGCGGCCTTCTCCTCCGGTGACAGGTCCGGGGGCGGCGGGTCGCCGCGCTGGACCGCGGTGTTGATGGCGGCCGGGGCGGTGCCCGGCATGTTGGAGTGGATGCCGGCCAGTTCCGGCGCGGCCTGGATGCCCATCGACTGGGTGACGGCCGCGCCCCAGTCGCCGCCCTGCGCGACGAACCGGGCGTAGCCCAGGCGCTTCATCAGCTCCACCCAGGCCGCCGCGATGCGGACCGGGTCCCATCCGGTGGCGGCCGGCTTGGCGGAGAACCCGTGCCCGGGCAGCGAGGGAATCACCAGGTCGAACGCGTCGGCCGCGCTGGCGCCGTGCGCGGTGGGGTTGGTGAGCGGCTCGATGATCTTCAGCTGCTCGAGGACCGAGCCGGGCCAGCCGTGCGTGACGATCAGCGGCAGCGCGCCGGGGTGCGGGGAACGCACGTGGAGGAAATGAATGTCCAGTCCGTCGATCTCGGTGATGAAGTTCGGCAGGGCGTTCAGTTTCCCCTCGCACCTGCTCCAGTCGTAGTCGGTCCCCCAGTAACGCGCGAGCTCCTGCATCATCGCGAGCCGCGCGCCTTGTGAGTCGTCGGTCACCGTCTCGCGCTCGGGCCACCTGGTCGCGTTTACGCGTCTGCGCAGCTCGGTGAGGTCCGCCTCCGGGAAACCGACCCGAAACGGGCGGATAGCGGTCTTTTCACTGCTTGCCTGCTGTGCGACGTCCGTCATGGCTATGCTCCTCCATCCCGCGGACCGCACATCAGCCGTGCCGGGCACGACGCTGATGTGCCGACTTGCCTTCAGGGTCGCACTGGTGGCGTGTGGTTCGAACCCAGGGGAACCACTGGTCGATACCCTGGCGTGCTGGCTCCCGCCCAGCACCCGCGTCCAGTCCGCCGATGCTCGTGCCCGCTGAGGGCTAGGCTGACCACCGTGACCACTGCAGCATCATCCGGAGAGTTCCTGCACATCGTCGTCGGATATGACGGGTCTCCTCCCGCGAGCCGGGCGCTCGACGGCGCGGTCGCCTTGCTCCGGGGCCGGACCGGCCGCGTCGACGTCGTGTGGGTGGCTCACCTGTCAACCACCGTCATGATGTCGCCTGGCGCCATCGCCGAGATGGAAGCCGGGTTCGACGAACTCGAGCCGGAACTCCGCACTCAGGCGGCCGGGCAACTGGACAGCCACGGGGTGGCCTGGGGGTTCGAGCGGCGCCAGGGCCTGGTCGCGGACGAGCTGGTAGACGTCGCTACCGGCCTCCATGAAGCGAACCCCGGCCAGACCGTGGTGATCGTGGTCGGGAGTTCGTCCCACGCCACCCACCGCATGGTCGGTTCGGTCGCCGTCAACCTGGCCCGCCACTCACCTGTCCCGCTCGTGATCGTGCCGTAGAGCGATCGCGCGCCTCGTCGGGCAGACGTCATGTCTGGCGTGCGGCCAGCCGTCCTTCGGACAGGGCACCGGTGTCGACGTTGTCGAGCGTGGTGACCACGATATCGGCGTCGGCCGCAGCCAGCAGGTCGGCGTCGTCCGCCCGGGCGACCCCGATGGCGGCCATGTCGCCGGCTTTCGCGGCGTGAACGCCGGCGGACGCGTCCTCGACCACGATGGCGTGGGGTGGCTCGACGCCGAGCTCGTGTGCGGCGGTCAGGAAGATCTCGGGGTCGGGCTTGCCGTGCGCGAAATCGCGTCCGGAAACGTCTACGTCGAAGTAGTCCAGCAACGTCTGGCCGGGCCGCAGCGTCGGCGACGAGATTCCGTGCTCCTGAGCGAAGCTGTCGAGCCGGATCTGGCGCAGGAACAACGCCGCATTCTTCGACGAGGATGCGTCCGCGATGAGCATCCCGGCGTCCTTGGTTGCGATGACGAAACGCAGGGCGTCGGGATAGGCGGTGAAGTCACCGGCCTGGATGAGGCGCACGACCATTTCCTGCTTTCGCTGCGCGTACTCGGCGACGCGCTTGTCGGCGTCGGGCACATGGAAGTAATCAAGGGCGGCGCGGGCACCGCTCGCGCGCGGCTTGCCGGCGACATACTGCTGGTACATGTGGGCGGTGAACCCGTCCGGCGACCATGTCGTCTGGTCGCGGATGTCACTCCAGCCGGACTCCATCAGCTCGCGCAGTGACTCGCGCCACGCCTTCTCGTGCGGCGAGTTGACCAGGACACCGTCGACATCGAAAATCACGCCTTGAAACTTCGGCATACTGCCTCCTCCTTCAATCGTTAAGCCGGTCACGTCAATCGCCGGCGGAGGGCACGGTGCCCGCCCGGTCCGCGGTGAGTTTGAACACGGTCTGGTCGCCCACGGTCAGCTCGCGGACGTCGTTGTCCACCGCGACCAGGACGGAACGGCTTCCGCCTTCGGCGCGGAGGGCCAGTGTCAGGCGATCGCGGGTCAGCGTCACCTGGATCGGGGTTTCCCTGAACTGCATCGAGAATGACAGGCCATCGAGCCGGCTCGGGAGCCGGGGGTCAAAGCAGAGCACATCGCCGCGGATATAGGTGCCAGCGTAGCTGCGCTGCACGAGGTCGAGCGTCCCGGCCATGACGCCCATGTGAATTCCTTCCTTGGTCGTGCCGCCCTGAATGTCCTCGGCGTCGCTATCCAGCGCTACCAGGAAACGCTCCCACGAGCTCTCGGGGTCGATGGCGGCGAGTGCTCCGGCATGGGTGACGAAGCTCAGCGTCGAGCCGTGCGACGTACGCCGGTCGTAGTACGCGATGTTCCGCCTGGCCGTGTCCGTACTGTAGCCATACCCCAGCCGCCGGAAGATCTCGCGTAGCTCCTCGTCCCTGAACAGGAAGAACAGCATCACGGTGTCGGCCTGCTTGGTGACCTTGTAGCGGTTGGGATCCTTGCCCTCCGCACGCAGGATGCGGTCGAGCCGCTGGATGTTGCCGTACTTCGCCCGGTACGCGTCCCAGTCGAGCTCCTCGAGATGTTCATAACCCTCGAACTGGCTGATGATGCCGTCGTCGTGGAACGGGACGAACATACGGCGGCTCATGCCCTGCCACACCGCCAGCTCGTCGTCGCCGATGCCCAGCCGCTCACGCAGCTCCTCCGCGCGGCTCGTGGGAAGCAACGCCAGCAGCTGGCCGGCGATGTCGCACAGCCACGCCACCATGACGTTGGTGTACGCGTTGTTGCGCAGGCCGCCCTGCGCCGCATCCGGGTACTTGTCGTGGAATTCGTCCGGGCCCATCACGCCGTGAATCTCGTAGCGTTCGCGTTCGGGATTGAAATGGGCGATCGACGCCCAGAAGCGCGTGATCTCCAGCATCAGTTCCGCGCCGTAATCACGTAGGAACGCCTGGTCATAGGTGGTCTGGAAGTAGTTCGTGATGTTCCAGAAGATCGCCGCGTTGACGTGTCGCTGGTTGCGGCTGAGGTCAGGCTCCCAGTGACCGGATACCGGGTTCAGGTGGACGCGCTGGGTTTCCTCCGTTCCCTCGCTTCCGCTCTGCCATGGGAACATCGCACCCCGGAATCCCATCTCCCGGGCCGCCGCCCGGGCTTCGCCTATCCGGCGGTAACGGTACATCAGCAACCCGCGCGTGACCTCGGGCAGCCGGACATTGAAGAACGGAAACGCGTAGAGCTCGTCCCAGAACACGTGCCCGCGGTAGGCCTCACCGTTAAGGCCGCGGGCGGGCAGTCCCGCATCGAGGTCAGCGGTGTTCCGGGAGCAGACCTGCAGGACGTGCGCGATATGCAGTCGCAGCAGCAGTTGCGCGTGCTCATCGCCGGATACGCGCACGTCGCACACCCGCCACAGGTCCTCCCAGGCCGCGGCGTGCCGCTCGAACGAGGCAGTGAAGTCCGTGTGACGGGCCACCGAAGTGGCCGCCTTGACCAGCGTGTCGCTTACCGCCGGGTCCCGCGAGGTGAAGAACGTCACCAGTTTCTCCACCCGCGTCGCCTCGCCCTGGTCGATGTCAAAGGCCAGGGTCTGCTGGATATAGTCCTCCATCTGGTAGAGCAGCCGCTCGGCCCCGAGGAGCTGATCACCGCGGAACAAACGGGTACGGGCCGCATGGCTGATGTAGAGATTCGACTGCCGGGTCTCGGCCTTCAGCGCGATGACCTCCGGCCCGAGCGTCCGCGGGCCCACGGGGTTCAGGTGGCGGCCTTCCAGCTCCCGGTAGCGGGCGACCCCGGCATTGCTCACCCGGCCGTCGATCGCCGTGACCACTTCAACGCGCCCCGACCAGTTCTCCGGGACGAGCGTCCACTCGATCCCGCCGTGGTGCGGGTCCGCCATGCTGACGAACCGGCGGCTCCGCAGCGTGCTCACGCGACCGTCGCGGTCCCGGAACCGGAGCCGGCGGATCACGGTCGCGCGCCGGATGTCCAGCTCGTGGCGGTAGTCGAGCAACTCGACGTCGGCGAGCCGGATCGCGTCCCCGCCTTCGATGCGCAGCTGGAGAACCAGCCAGTTCGGCAGGTTGACCAGGTCCTCGTTGAGCACGGGCAGGCCGCTCAGGATGGTCGTCTCGCGGTTGTAACCGCCGTGCACATAGGTGCCGGGATAGTGCACGCCGTCGGCTTCCTCCCACTCCGCCGTGCCACGCGTACACAGGTAGCCGTTGCCGGTGGAGGTCAGCGTTTCCCGGAGCCCTTCAGACCCGGGATCAAAACCGTCATAGCCGAGCAAGAAACCATCCACGGCTTCTTCTCCTCACGTAGGCGCGCCACTGCTCCATCCCGTCCCTACGGACTAGCGCAACGGTTGTCGAGCTTCGCCCGTGGATCTGCCTCCCGGGCACGGGCCGCGGCCGTCCGCGTCGAAGGTGTACCCGGTCTACTCGATCCGCACCACCGCCAAGACCGGCTATGACGGCCCGGAGTTGGACCAGTGGCCTCTTAGGGCGGCTGATTTGAGGCCAGATCACATTAACGATGCTGGAATTGCAGTTGTGACTGCGATGAATTAGATATAGATAGATAGAATTAGATTGCCGGGCCTCGATTCCGTCTCGTGACGTGGCCGGATGCTAGCCAGATAATCGGGGCTAGCAACCCCTTGGCCCGTATGTCATCATCAATGAGTGAGTGACCGCAGTCGGCCTAAGCGTACGTTCGGCCGGTCAGATAAATCTCGAGAACCGGGAAATCAAGGATCGGATAGTACTGCGCAGGACGCACCTATCGAGTCGTCTGCGGCGAACTCCCATGGGCCGCCGGACAATGACGGAGCGGATGACTCCAGTGAACTGTCGGATATCGCCGAGCGCCTGCGAAAGATCGAGTACCAGGGCGCTGAATATCATGTCCGGGCAGCCCACAGGGAAGCCGTTATCGATCGCTTGCACGAGGAAAACCAAAAACTGCGGGACGAGGTCCGCGGATCTGTCTTCGACCCGATTACCGCAGACCTCATCCGGCTCTATGACAGCCTGCGCAGGGAGGTGGAGCGACTGGCGGAGTCCGGAGCCGACTCTGAGTTGGCCAAGCTCATGAGCAGCTACGCCGAAGACGTTGAGCTGATCTTGGACCGGTGTGGCCTGGAACCGTTTACAGCAGTCCCGGGTGAGGTGTTCAGGCTCAGCGAGCATTCGGTCGTAGACACGGTAGAAACCGCTGAGCCAGACCGCGAGAATACGATCGCCGAAGTTATAGCGATCGGCTTCAGGCAACGGGTGACAGGCCAGGTAAAGCGCCCGGTCAGAGCGAAGTTCTATCGCATTGGCGAATCATCTAGCCCGAGTGGCACCGATTGAGGAGGAAATTCGCCAGCTAACGGTGAGAGCGAGGAATCATGACGACGTTCGGCATTGATCTCGGCACTACCTATTCGTGCATTGCCCGCGTCGATGAAGCGGGACGCGCCGTGGTGATCAAGAACGCGCTCGGCGCGGATCTTACTCCTTCGGTCGTCTACTTCGAGAGCCCGGATAACGTGGTGGTCGGACAGGCCGCGAAGGAGCTGGCCAAGCTCTCCCCCGATCTTGTGGTCTCGCGCATCAAGCGCAGGATGGGGGAGGACTTCGAACTGATCTTTCATGACGAGACTCATACGCCGGAAACCATCTCCGCGCTGATACTGCGGGAACTGGCCAGGGCCGCCGCGGCCGAGACCGGTGAGAAGGTCGAGGACGTGGTAATCACGGTTCCCGCCTACTTCGGCGTGGCCCAGCGGGAAGCGACCCGCAACGCAGGCCGCATCGCCGGCCTGAACGTGCTGGACGTGGTGCCCGAGCCTGTCGCGGCCGCCTTGCACTATGAGGCCATGGGGAAGGGCGAGGACCGGACCATCCTCGTGTTCGATCTCGGCGGCGGCACCTTCGACACGACGGTGATCAAACTGGTCGGCAACGACGTCAACGTGGTATGCACGGACGGCGATCACCATCTCGGCGGAGCGGACTGGGACGACAAGGTCGCCGATTTCCTGCTGGAGCGTTTCCTGGACGAGAATCCCGGTTCAGCCGCGGGTGACAGCGAGGATTTCCAGCAAGAACTGGCGCTAGCGGCCGAAAACCTCAAGAAGGCCCTCAGCTCGGTTCAGTCACGTCGTTACCCGATGCGCTTCGATGGACGGAGCTGCACCCCGGAACTGACTCGCACGCAGTTCGAGGCCATGGCGTCCGACAAGCTCGAAATGACCATGAACATCACCGCGCGCACTATCGAGACGGCCAAGAATGCGGGCATCAGCGCTTTCGATGAAGTGCTCCTGGTCGGCGGCAGTAGCCGCGTCCCGGCGGTGGCCGCTATGCTCCGCGAGAGGTTCGGGTTCGAGCCGAGGATGCTTGATCCGGACCTGGCTGTCGCCAAGGGCGCGGCGCTGTTCGCGCTCATCGAGTCGGTCAAGATCGCGCTGCCCGATGCCGAAGACGGCGGCGCGCCCAAGGTCTCCGAGGCCAAGGTGGAGGACGTCGCCAATAAGCTCGGGATTACCGCCGAGAAGGTCCGCCAGCTGGCCGGCAAGACCGTCACCACGGTCGTCCCGCGGGCGTTCGGAATCTTGAGTACCCACCTCGACGAGAATGAGCAGGAGATCCATTCGATCAGCCACATCCTCGAGGCCAACCGGCCGCTGCCTGCTTCCCCGGATACCCAGAAGTTCTACACCCTGTATCCGGATCAGGTGGCGATCAAGATCGAAATATGGGAGCAGGCAGGCGCGGTCAGTTCAAGCGACCTCGCCGACAACAACAAGATCGGCGAAGGAAGAATCAGCGGCCTGCCGCCGTTGCCGCGAAGCTCCCCGCTCGACGTGACCTTCCGGATGAACGAGATGGGCCTGCTCCGGGTGGAGGCGGTCGAGCTCAAGACGGGCAAGAAACTCAACATGGAGCTCCAGATCCAGGGCGTCATGTCGAAGGACGAGGTCGGCAAAGCCAGAACTGCAGTCGCCCGCTATGCCGTCGGCGAGTGAACTCGACAAGAGCGGGTATTGCCGGGCCGTCCTCGACCCCGCCCGCAAGCGCGGGAACGTCCCCCCGCCGGATTTGCTGATCCGGTATGCCGTATCCGCGGAAATGGAGCGTGACGCGGCGGCCTTTGAGGCGCGTGTTGACCAGGTCGTGAAGTACTGGCGCAGCATCAGTGAGCGAAAGCTGTACCGGAAGCTGGCCGAGGCTCTCCTGGCCGCGCATAACGAACTGAAAGCCGCGGGCAAGGTCAGCTTCGCGCATTTCATGCAGCGCAGGCGTGAGGAACGAGACGAGGCCCAGGCCAGGCTGGAGTCGACGGTCAAGGAGATAGCGGCCACCATGCCGGCCGTCCCGCGGTCCACGTTGGCCTTCCTCTACCACGACTGCGGCGGAGTGCTCAGCGAGGAGGCGATCCAGAAGGAGTTCGCCACTCATCAGGTAGCAGTAGTCGACCAGGAATGGGTGCTGCCCAGGCGGCCGTCGGTGGTGTATTCCGACCTGGCCAGCCATCTCACCGCCCTCGGCCTGCGCCTGGCGGCCGAGGCCGTGTTCGGTACCGAGGATGTCCGCGGGGGCTTCCGGCTACGCCATGGCTTCGAACTGCGCTCTGGCGACCGTCTGACCAGGGATCTCCTGGATCAGAAGAACAAGAGCCTGGACCAGCGCCCCCGTGACGAGCGCAACACGGCTCTGAGGTCCGTGCTGGCGGTCCTGCAGACCGCGGCCGGCCGCCCGGGTGAGCTGGACGCGCTGCTCCTCTGGCAGCTCGTCGACGAGGTGCGGCCACGGCTGGTGGCCGGGCTGCCGATCCGCTCTGTCACGAACTTCGCCGCGGAGCTGGGGCTGGACCCGGCCGAAGCGGCCGAACTCATGCTCGCCTTGACCCAGCACCGTTCCGAGGCGACCGGTTCCCGGGTGGCCGCGCTGGTGCGGGAAGCCGACGAGGCCGTGCAGGCCAAGGCGATCGAGGAAGCGGCGGGGCTGCTGACCGCGGCCCTGGCCATGACCAGTGACGGCGACGACGTCCTGCGAGCCCGGCTTCGATCGCTGCCGCCTCCGTCACCCGTCCGGATGCTGGCCACCCCGCGGGACCGCAGTGTCCGGCTGGAGTGGGTACCCGGACCCGCCAAGACGGCCGGAATACGCTATCGCGTGGTTCGCGAGATCGACGGCCCTGCCGTCACGTCGGCCGCGGGCCTGCTGCTGGCCGAGACGTCGGAGCACTACGCGACCGATACCGAGCCGGTCTTCGGCGAGCGAGTACACTACACCGTCTTCGCGACCAGGGGAGCGGACGTATGGTCCGAGGGCACGTCCGCCGGCGAGGTCCTGATGCTCCCGGAGGTGTCGGAGTGCGCGCTCGAGGCGGGGGAGTCCTCGGTGCTCGGTTCCTGGCGGGTCGCGCCGGGAACCGCGGACGTCGTGGTGACCAGGGCGGCGGGATCGTCCGAGCTATCAGCGTCTGACATGCGGGCAATACCCGCGTCGCTGGCGGGCTTCCATGACATGGAGGCGCGAGCAGGTACTCGCTACTACTACCGGATCCGCGCGGTCTACGTCAGCCATCGCGGCGAGCGCCGGGTCACCGAGGGGATCGGGAGGTGGGCCACCCCGGAGGAGCCGCTTGGCGTGATCCGCGTTCTCAGGGCCGAAGTCCTGCCCGGCCCGGAACTGGACGTGCTGCTTTCGTGGGAGACCGTCCAGACGGGTACCGTCAGGATCTATCGAAGCGACCGGCCGCCGCCGTGGACGCAGGGAACCTGCATTGCGCTGGAGGAGCTGACCGGATACGGCCGCCCGGTGTCCGGTCAGCCAGCACCGGGAGAGCCGGGGGAGAGCCAGTTGCGGGCGCGTCCGCCGAACGGCCGGAGCTACTTCTGTGCGATAACGGTCGGTGCGAGCCGGGCGATGATAGGCCCGTCCGTCTCCTTCTCGCTGATGAGGGCGGTGACGGGTCTGCGAGCTGCACGTCATGGCGACAGGCTCCGGCTCGACTGGCATTGGACCGAGGACTGCTACGTGTGCCAGGTCCAGTGGCGGGCCGAGGAGGAGCCGGCCGAGGAGGAGACGGCCGAGGCTACGCCGCCGGTCGAGTGCGGGCTGCGCCGGTTCGAAGACGACGGCGGCTTCGAGATCGGCATCGGCCCGCAGCCCGGCATCGCGTCGGTTCGTTCGGTCCATCGCGATGCCGAGGGCGAGATCATTTCGGCGCCCGCCGAGATCCCGGTTCCGGCCCGGGACGTGACGGTTCGGTATGCCTTCCGGCGCAGAACACGCTGGACGCCGTGGCGGCGCAGTCGGCTGGTGCTTGCGGCTGACCGGGCAGTTCGGATACCGCCCCTGGTCGTGGTGCACAGTTCCGAACGGGTGATGCCGACGCGAGCCGAGCAGGGTACGCCGATCTTCCGGCTGCCCGGCGCGGATCTGCCGCAGTCCGCATCATGGTCGGTGAGGATCAAGGCGCCTCCCCGCCGGAACCCGGACTGGCTTGCCTGCTTCTTCGACGGTGACCCCCCTGATGGCATCGCGCTTGTCCGCGCCGGGTACCGGAGCTGACCATGCTCGCCTGCCCGTACTGCTACAACCGGTTCACCAGCAAGGACATCGGCTTCCGCTGCACGGGCCGCCCGGGCCCTGACGGCCAGACCTGCGGCGTCGAGCGGGACGAGAACCTGGTTCGCTGGCTCGGCATCTCCACCCAGTTGCCACCCGCCTTCACCGCTGACGGCCGTAAGGCCTCGGCCAGGTGCCCCAAGTGTCACGGCGAAACGCCGTATCACATCTGCCCGACCTGCCATAGTCGTCTTCCGGTCCATTTCGGCAAGGTGGACAGCCGCCTGATCGCCATGATCGGAGCCAGGGAAAGCGGCAAGACCGTCTTCATGACCGTTCTCGTTCACGAGCTGAAGCACCGGGTCGGGCGATACCTGGATGCCGCCATCATGGGCTCGGACGAGAGAACGATAAAAACGTTTGACCGGGATTACGACGATCGCCTGTACCGGCAGCACGCGCTCCCCGAGAGCACCCAGCCGGTTGCCGCGCCGGTATTGCAGCAACCGCTGGTATTCCGGATGGCCATGCAGCGGAGACGGTTGCTATCACGGCAGTACGAGCAGCAGACCATTCTGTCCTTTTTCGATACCGCCGGCGAGAATCTCACGTCAGCGGAAAGCGTGGAGCTGAACGTTCGCTACCTGTCGAGCGCCGACGCCATCATCCTGCTGCTCGATCCGTTGCAGATGGCCGGCGCGCGGTCGCAGGCCCTGGAGGACACGATCCTGCCCAGCACCGCCGGGGCAGGCATCGACCGGCCGTTCAATGTACTGAGCCGCGTGACAGATCTGCTGCGCGCCTCGGCCACCAGCCACCCGTCTCAGCGTATTCAGACTCCCGTCGCCGTCGCGTTCTCGAAACTTGACGCGCTCGAGCACACGTTCCCGCGTGAGAGCCCGCTGACCCGGCGGCCCGAACCGCGGCCGGTGTTCGACACCCAGGACGGTCTCGCCGTGCACCATCAGGTTCAGGCGCTGCTCGACGAGTGGGAAGGGCCGCAGATCGACCAGCTCATGCGGCATCACTACGCACGCTACCGGTATTTCGGCATCTCCGCGCTCGGCGCGCTGCCGCTGACTGCCGACACCGTGTCGCAAATCCGGCCGCACCGTGTCCATGACCCGTTCATGTGGCTGCTCAGCGAGTTCGGAACTATCCCCGCTACCCGAGGCTGACATGGTACTTGAGCAGCTCTACTACACATCCTGCGAGACCGGCCTGTCCGGCTTCGCGGGCTTCCAGTTCAACGCGGTCACCCCGGGCGTTCCGCCCGATGTGCTGCGCACCGTGGAAGCACTCACCTCCTACAAGCCGCCTCGCTGGCTGAGCGCCCGGCCCACCCCGGAAGAGATCGCCGAGTGCCCGGTCAACCTCGTGTACACCAGCGCGCCCACCACGATCCTGGCCGAAGTGGTCTTCGTGGGGACGGATTTCTCCCAGCGATCGGGTAATTACTTCGCGCACGCCCTGGTCAGCCAGGCCGGCGTCGACGCGTTTGAGACGATCCTCCCGATCGAGCTCTGGGGATCCCGCATATGGGTATCGGAACCGGTCAGCGACACGAAGCTGCCGGTCATGCGGCAACTGCCAGAACCATCGCCGGATGGCCCGATGAGCCGGGCCGATATAGCGCGCTTCCTGGACCGCGGGTCGCGCGGGAGTTACCTGCCCGCCTTGCTGACGGCGGCCGAGAACGCGGTCCTGCGGGGCGGCCGCCCGATCGTCATCGTCCATAGGGATAGCGTCGACGCGGCCCGGTGGATCGCCGCGATCTCCTTCCTGCTGTCACCTCGGCTTGCTCGCAAGCTGTCGTTTTCCACCTACCACCACGATCCTGCCCACATCGACGTGCATGTGATCGCCACGCTGCCGGACTCCGACTTCGAGGTCAGCGAGTGGGCCTTCCGCAGCTACGTCGTGCTCGACGAGAGCGCGGGGCGCATCAGCGATGTCGTGCCCGAGCCAGCTGCTGACCTGCTCGTCAGGGTCGGCCCAGACCAGGCCGCGACGCTCTGGGAGCACGCGACGCGGCTGGCCCTTATCCCCGGTGACGCGCTAGCGGACTGGCATCCCGCACTGGTTATGGCCGCCATCCTGGACGGGCACGAGGTGACGGCCGGGGACCTGGACGTCCTGGGCGAATGGCTGTCTCAGCAGGCCGCCCAAGACCCTCCCGGCGAGCGGGCCGCGGTCCTCCGCGGCTTCCTGAGTAGCGCGGCGTTTCAGCCCCGGCACCTGGCGGCGCTGGCCGCGGCGTCACGGCTCGCCGGCGATCACCAGCTCACGGTGCAGATCGAGCAGGCGGTCGTGGCGGAAGAACTGCACCGGGCCGTACATCTCGCCGGAGCCGATATCGGTACCGGAGTGCGGGTAACGACCGACGAGGGCCTGGAGTTCGCCACCAGGCAGTGCGCTGAGCTCTTGGCCGGGGCGTCGGCTCCGGTCGCGATCGCGCTGCTGGGCTGGAGCACTGACCTTAGCCTGGAGTTGCCCGAGGCCACGCTGCGGGCCTGCGGTGAGCGCACCCTTGGCCCGCAGCTTGCCGAACGGCCAGATGAGGACACCCTCGGTGTCCTGGCAGGTGCCCGTCCGCTGATCGAAGGGGCGCTGGCCCACCTGGCGGCGGTAGTCAGCCAGGAGCCCGACGCTGTCGTCCGGGCCCTGGCCGAGGGCCTGGATGACGTGGCCAGCCGGGCCCAGGTACCCATGCCGGACGCGCTCGCGGAGGCGGCCCTGCTGGCTTCCGCGCGCGCGCACCCGGAGAACCGGATCGCCGCGCTCGGCCGGTTCATGGCCCGCCCGGGCGGTCTCCAGCTCAGCGAGCACCTGCTCAGCGGCATCTGGCCGGACGGCAGGTGGACGGCCGCCGAGGCGCGGGAGGCGATCGAGGTTCTCCAGCCGGAACAGGTGCTGGCCGAGCCGGTCAGCGGCTGGGTTGCCCGCGCGGTCCTGGATCCGCCCCGGTACGACGGCTACCTGTCGTCGTACCGGCAGCTATGCCGGGTCGTCGAGGCCACCGGTCTGGCCGGGAGGCTGCCAGAGGTCAGGAGCCGGCTGGACTCCCTGGCCGACGTGTCGCGGGAGATCGAGCGGGCCGAGGAAGAGCAGGGAAGGCGCCGGGCCACGATCGTACGCCGGCTGGCCTCCTGCTACCCCGGCCAGCCGCCGCCGGTGCAGGACCTGCTGTGCGAGGCCCTGGCCAGCCAGCCCGAGAAGATGGCCGGCTCCCGGCACCTCGGGTATGCGGTGGAGAAGTATCCGAGGCGTGCGGTCTCCGCGTTTCTCGACACGGCCAGGGGCCGCCTGGTCGGGTCGTCGGATACCGATACGGCCGCGCGGCTGTTCCGTTGCCTGACGACGCTCAAGCACGCCGGGAACAGGCTGATCGCGCCAGGCCTCGAGGACATAATGCGGGAGGGGTTGGGTACATGGCGCCGCGCCGATCTGGACCAGCTCTACGAGAGTCTGCTTACCATGGATCAAGTAGCCGCCGCCGAGTTCGCCAGCTGGCGGCAGGAGCACCTAGCCGCCGGAAGGCGCGGGCTTTTGCGGCGGCTGTTGCCGGGCCGCTCCTGAGGTGCACGGTGCAGCGCGCGCCCGGGCGACGAGCCGGCGGTAAGAGCGGCCGGGAACGCCGGTGACAGCGGACCTGGTGGCCCTGGCCATCGTCTGGTTCGGTGCCGCGCTGATTTCGCTGCCGGTCATCCTGGTGCGCGCGCTGCGCCAGGTATGGGGCTGCGGCCATCGCTATGTCTCCGCCTTCGGCGAGGTCCTCGGCATCCCGGAGGCGAGCACGGCCGCACCTCCTCCCGCGCCGCCGCAGCACTACTCCAAGGACGGCGGGGAGCCTGCCTATGAGCACTACCTGTTCGGGCAGGCCCGGCGGGACCTGAGGCTGGCGCTCTCGCGGGCGGTCACCCGGCTGCGCAGCGACTTTTCCGCAGACGCCAAGCAGATCGTCAACGCACGCCTGATCGGATCCTGGACGCTGCCCTTCCTGTGGCGGCGCCTGTTCGGGCTCATGTTGCTGGCCGGGCT
>Ga0306926_10004762_pt1 | contig 14297 bp, 9 predicted proteins | sample flu12Cox44000178_FD_203759 | JGI IMG/M metagenome (GOLD analysis project Ga0306926, IMG submission 203759) | Lab enrichment of tropical soil microbial communities from Luquillo Experimental Forest, Puerto Rico - flux8day.12C.oxic.44.000.178 (v2)... | ecosystem: Environmental > Terrestrial > Soil...
TGATCGGGTCGAGCTCAACCGCGCCACGGGTGAGGCCGTCGCCCAGGGCCGCGCGACGTTCTTCGACGGCCAGGACCGACTAGTGGGAGAACGGATCGACTTCAATTTGAAGACCGGCACAGGCATCGTCTACAAGGGCTCTACCTTCGTGCCCCCCTTCTACCACCTCTCCGCGGACCGGATGTACAAGCTGGGGGAGGGCATCTACAGCATCCGCCAGGGCTTCTTCACGACCTGTGAAGGAGACGACCCCCCATGGGGGTTCAAGCTAGGCTCGGCGGAAGTCGACCTCGAGTCCTCCGTCCAGGGCTCCGACACGTCCTTTCTCGTCAAAGGCTTCCCCGTCATTCCCTATGTGCCATTCTTCGCGGCTGCGCTCCGGCGCGAGCGGCAGTCGGGCTTCCTCTTCCCGGAGTACGGCACCAACTCACGTTACGGCCTCCTCACCCGCATTCCGTACTACTGGGCGATCGACGACAGCCAGGATTTGACGGTGGCCATGGACGCCTACACCAAGCGGGGCATCGGGATGGACATCGACTACCGCTACATGCTCTCGCGGGACGCCCAGGGCGAGCTCACCGCCTTCGGGGTCAACGAGAGCTTCCTCACCACGGCCCAACAGCGGGGCTTCCCGGAGAACCGCGGCTACGTCAAGTACGTGCATTCCTGGCAGGCCACGCCCAGCTTCTCCGTGAAGCTCGACTCCAACGTCACCTCGGACGACAGCGTCTTCAAGACCTACGCCTACACCACGGCGGACCGGGTGCGGCAGCGCGCCGACACGAATCTGTACATCACCCAGCGCTGGGAGACCGTGAACCTCTTGGGACGGGTGTACTGGTATCAGGACCTGACCCAGACCCGCGCCGTCGAGCTCCAGCGTGTCCCCGACATCCGTCTCACCGCCGTGCGCCAGCCCTTGCCGGGAAACACGGGCCTCCTCGTCGAGGGTCAGGCCTCCTTCGTCAACTTCATCCGCACCATCGGCACTGCGGGCATTCGCGCCGATCTCCACCCGCGCCTCTATCTCCCTATTCCCGTGGCGGGCCTTTTCACCATCACCCCTTATGCGGGCGGCCGACTTACCCTCTACAACCAGGAAGTGATCGGGGAGTCGACCTCGAACGGACCTGCCATCGCCAACGAACCCGTATCAATCGAGGACACCAGAGAGACCCTCCGCCTCCGTCAGCAGATGGAGGGCGGCGCGCTGGTCGAGACACGCATCTCGAGGGTCTACAACCTCCCCGGCACGGGGAGCATTGCAGCGCTCCAGCACGTCATCGAGCCGAGAGCCAACTTCATCGAGATCCGCGGCATCAACCAGAAGGCCAATCCACAGTACGAGCCCGGCGGCGGGCCCACCACGGGCATCGATCCAGGCTACGAGGCACGCACGGGCATCGATGCCGTCAACAAGGCCAACGAGGTGACCTACGCCATCACCAACCGCCTCAACGCCCGCACGACCGCCGGAGTGAACGAGGAGCCGGTGCGTTGGGAGCTGGCGAGGATGACGCTCAGCCAAACCTTCAACTTCCTCTCTGTCCCCCAGCCCTTCAAGGATCTGATCGGCGAGGTGGCGGTCCGACCCAACGAGCACTTCAGCATCAGTGCGAATGCCCGGTACAATGTCTACAATTTGGGGCTGCGGGACGCCAACGGCGCCTTCACCGCGATCTTCAAGGACTACTCGGCCAGCGTGGGGCCGCGTTTCGACTTGCAGCAGGGCTTTAATTTCATCGAGGCGGGCGCCACGGCGCGCGTGTCCCGTTTCGTTGACGCGAAGACGTACAGCGCCTGGGACGTCACGGCGGGACGGGCGACGGAAGTCAGGGGAGGGCTCGACATTCACTTCGACTGCTGGGCGATTCTGACCGAGTACATCTACCGCTTCGGTCAGGACAACGAGCTGCGGTTCTCCATCAACCTCCTTGGCGTGGGCCAGGTGGCCACTCAGGCCCGGGGACTCGGGTTCTGATCCCCCAGATCGATCTCAAGCGTCAGCACGCGGCGATCCGCGCGGACCTCGAGGCGGCCACCGCGCGGGTGTTCGATTCGTGTCGCTTCATCCTCGGGCCGGAAGTGACCGCGCTAGAGGCGGAGCTGGCCGCTCGGTGCGGTGTCGGCCACGGTATCGGGGTGAACTCAGGCACGGACGCCCTCGTGCTCGCCCTCAAGGCGGTAGGCGTGGGGCCGGGCGACGAGGTCATCACCTCCGCCTTCTCCTTCGTGGCCTCGGCGAGCACCGCCCTCATGCTGGGGGCCCGGCCCGTGTTTGTCGACATCGATCCCGTCACCTTCAACCTCGATCCCGAGCTTGTCGACCGCGCGGTGACTCCCCGCACGCGGGCCATCCTGGCCGTGCACCTCTACGGCCAGCCGGCAGCTATGGAAGCCATCGGCACCATCGCGCGGGCGCGCAGAGTGGCGGTGGTCGAGGATGCCGCGCAGGCGGTGGGAGCGAGCTATGCCGGCCGCCCCGCGGGATCGTGGAGCGACGTGGCGTGTCTCTCCTTCTACCCGACGAAAAACCTGGGCGGCTGCGGCGACGGCGGCATGGTCCTCACCTCGCGCGACGACATCGCCGGGGCGATCCGGCGGCTGCGCGATCACGGATCGCCGCGCAAGTACGAGCACGTGGAGCTCGGCTACTCGAGCCGGCTCGACGAGCTGCAGGCCGGGCTCCTCCGCGTGAAGCTCCGGCATCTCTCCGCCTGGAACGAGCGGCGCCGCGCCATCGCCGCTCGCTACCGCGAGCTCCTACGGGAAGCGCCCCTCGCCATCGCCGAGGAAGTGCCTCCCGCGCGCCACATTTATCACCAGTTCACCGTGCGCTCGTCGAAGCGGGACGCCCTCGTCGCCGCCCTTGGCGACGCGGGTGTCGGCACCGCGGTGCACTATCCGATTCCCATTCCCGCGCAGCCGATGTTCGCCATGCCCGACTCCGACCGCGCCTTCCCTCATGCCACGCGGGCGGCGGCCGAAGTGCTGTCCCTGCCGTGTTTCCCGGAGCTGACCGAGGACGAGATCCGCACCGTGGCCGGCGCGGTGCACGCCGCCCTCGGGAGGATCGCGTGACGGAGGAGGGAGCGGCCGACTGCTTTCCCGACCGCGTTCGGCACACCTACCATCCCGCCGGGCTTCCCCGCCTCCTGGCCCCGATCCGGTCGTAGCCGGGGCCGGCGTGCGCACGGCCCTCGCCCTCCTCGCCTCGCTCCGCCCGCGGCAGTGGATCAAGAACCTCTTCGTCTTCGCCGGCGTGATCTTCTCCCAGCAGATGCTCACGCCGCTCCTGTGGACGGCCGTCGCCGCCTTCGCGATCTTCTGCGGCCTGAGCGGAGCGATGTATCTCTTCAACGACGTGGCCGACGCGGCGCGGGATCGCCTGCATCCAACCAAGCGGTTCCGCCCCATCGCCTCCGGCCGGCTCTCGCGGCGCACCGCTTCCGTGGCGGGTGCGCTGCTCCTGGCGGGGTCGCTGGCCGCCGCCTTCAGGATCAACGTGCCCTTCGGCTTGGTCGCCCTCGCCTACGGGGTGCTCCTCACCGCGTATTCCGTGTGGTTCAAGCACCTCGTCATCCTCGACGTGCTCACGGTGGCCGCGGGCTTCGTTCTGCGCGCGGTGGCGGGCGCGGTGGCTGTCGATGTGGAGATCTCGGGCTGGCTCCTGATCTGCACCATTCTCCTCGCCCTCTTCCTCGCCCTCGGCAAGCGGCGCCACGAGTACCGTTCGCTCGCCCGCGACGCGTCGTTGCACCGGCCCATCCTCGCCGAGTACAGCGAGGGCTTCCTCGATCAGATGATCTCCGTGGTCACCGCCTCCACCGTCACCGCCTATGCGCTCTACACCATGTCGCCGGAGACGGTGGCCAAGTTCCACACGCGGCTGCTCCCCCTGACCCTGCCTTTCGTGCTCTACGGGATCTTCCGGTACCTCTATCTGCTCTATCGGCGTGACCTCGGAGGCAGCCCCTCCGACCTCGTGGTCGGCGACCGGGCCCTTCTTCTCGACGCTCTCCTCTGGATGCTCGCCACGTTCGCCATCATCTACGGCGCGCGATGGGTCTCCTGAGCCTGGAGCCCATCTCGGGATGGGGCCGCCATCCCGTCTCGCGCGCGGCCATCGAGCGTCCCGAGACGCTCCGGCTTCCTGAAGGCGGCGACCCCGTGCTGCCCCGGGGGCTCGGTCGCTCCTACGGCGACGCCGCGATACCCGCCACCCCCGGAGCGCGGGTCATCGAGACCACGCGCGCCGACCGGGTACTCGACTTCGATGCGGTCGTGGGCACTCTCACCTGCGAGGCGGGGCTCTCCCTCGCGGAGATCCTGCGCGTTTTCCTCCCTCGCGGCTGGTTCCCTCCGGTGACGCCGGGCACGAAGTTCGTCACCATCGGCGGGTGCGTCGCCTGTGACGTGCACGGCAAGAACCATCATCGCGTCGGATCGTTCGGGAATTTCGTCGAGCGGCTCGTCGTCCAGGTGGCGGACGGCCGCCTCATCACGTGCGGCCCGACCCGTGAGCGCGAGCTCTTCCTCGCCACGGTGGGAGGGATGGGGCTGACCGGCCTCATCACGGAGGTGACGCTCAGGCTCCAGCCCGTGGAGAGCGCGTGGATGCGGGTGGACACCGAGCCGGTGTCCGGTCTCGATGCCATGATGGACGGGCTGCGTGATGCCGCCAAGGACTGGCCGTACACCGTGGGCTGGATCGATTGCCTCGCGGGCGGCGCGTCACTGGGACGCGGCCTGCTCATCCGTGGTCGTCACGCTACGCGAGAAGAGGCGCCCGCGCGCCCACCCTCTGAGCCGTGGCGCGTGGCCGTGCCCTTCGATGCGCCGGAGTTCCTCCTGAATCCCGTGCTGATGCGCCTCTTCAACGCCGCGTACTATCGCGTCCACACGAGTCGGCGGGCCCGCGCGGCGGTGCCATACCAGGGCTTCTTCTATCCGCTCGACGCGGTGGCGGACTGGAATCGGCTCTATGGTCCCAGGGGATTCTTCCAGTACCAGTGCGTGCTGCCCCGCTCCGCGGGCGCCGTCGCCGTCGCCGCTCTCCTCGAGCGGTTGGGCGCGGCGGGCGCCGCCTCCTTTCTCGCCGTCATCAAGGATTGCGGCCCCGAGGCTGACGCCTATCTGTCCTTTCCCCTCGAGGGCACGACCCTCGCCCTCGATCTGCCCTATCGCGGCCCGCAGACGGAGGCCCTCGTCCACGAGCTCAACGCCATGGTGATGAGCGCGCGTGGCCGTGTGTATCTCGCCAAGGATGCGGTGACCCGTGCGCAAGATTTCGCGAGCATGGTGCCCCGGCTCGGCGAGTGGTGCCGCGTACGCGACCGATGGGACCCCGAGCGGAGATTCCGCTCCGCACAGTCGGTGCGGGTGCTGGGCGACCGCGCGTGAAGGCGGCCGTGGTCGGCGCCACCCGCGGCATGGGCCGCGCCGTCGCCCGCCTCCTCGCGGAGCGCGGGGACACCGTGGTCCTCCTCGGGCGCGATGCCGCGGAGCTCGCAATCTCGGCCCGCGACCTGTCCGCTCGGGGCGCGCGTGGGATCATCGCCACCGGGCACCTCGACCTGGCTGAGCCCTCGGCATTCTCCGCCGCTCTCGACCAGGCCGATCAGGCGTCGGGCGGGCTCGACATGCTGGTGGTGACGGCTGGCGACTTTGCCGCCCACGAGGCCCTCGCGCGGGACGCGGAGCGCCTGCGCCGGCTTCTCGACGTCAACTTTACCGCCACCGCCGTGCTCTGCCAGCTGGCCGCCGAGCGGTTCGCCGCGCGTGGCGGCGGTACTGTCTGTGCCTTCAGCTCCGTGGCGGGGGACCGCGCCCGGCGCAGCAACTACCTCTACGGCGCCTCGAAAGCCGGCCTCTCCGCGTTCCTCGACGGGCTTGGTCTCGCCTACGGCGACCGCAACGTCCGCGTCATCTGCGCCCGGCCCGGCTTCGTAAGAACAGGCATGACCGCGGGGCTTCCCGTCCCGCCCTTCGCGGGCGAGCCCGACGCCGTCGCGCGCGTCGTCCTCCGTGCGCTCGATCGCGGCGCGCCGGTCGTGTATGCCCCACCCATCTGGCGCTGGGTCATGCTCCCCATTCGCCTCCTCCCCCGCGCCCTCATGCGACGAATCCGCTTCTAGACGGCGGCATGGGGTAGGGTTGGCACGCCGGGCGCGCTTCCGCTCTGGGCCGGCGGTTTCCCGTCGCGGTAGAATGAAACTCCATGTCTGATACGGTCAGAGTTCGCTTTGCCCCGAGCCCCACCGGCTCCTTCCACGTGGGTGGCGCCCGCACGGCACTGTTCAACTGGGCGTTCGCCCGTCACCACAAGGGCGTGTTCATTCTCCGCATCGAGGACACGGATCGTTCGCGCTCCACCGCTGAGCACATCGATCAGATCGTGGCAGCCATGCGGTGGCTCGGGCTCGACTGGGACGAGGGGCCGCCGACGCCCGGTTACCGTCAGACCGAGCGCTTCGACATCTATCGCGCGCACGCCGAGCGATTGCTCGCCGAGGGGCGCGCCTACCGGTGTCGCTGCACTCCGGAGACGCTGGACGTTTTGCGGGAGGCGGCTCGCGCTCGCAAGGAGCAGTTCCGCTATCCCGGCACCTGTCGTGACGCCGACGTGCCGGCCTTGGAGCCCCACGCCCTTCGCCTCCGAGTGCCGCCGGACGGGCAAACCACCGTGGAGGATGCGATCCTCGGCCGAGTCGCCTTTGACAACACCGTCCTCGACGACTGGATCCTCGTGCGTACGGACGGCACCCCCACCTACAACTTCTGCGTGGTGGTCGACGACGTGACCATGAAGATCACCCACGTGATCCGCGGCAACGACCACCTCAGCAACACGCCGAAGCAAATCGCCTGCTACGAGGCCCTCGGCTACGCGACGCCCGTCTTTGCCCACATCCCCATGATCCTCGCTGCGGACCGAAGCAAGATGTCCAAGCGGCACGGTGCTACCACCGTGGAGGAATTCCGCGACCAGGGCATCCTTCCCGGCACCCTCGTGAACTACCTCGCCCGCCTCGGCTGGTCACACGGCGACCAGGAAATCTTCACGCCCGCGGAGATCGCGGAGCGCTTCGACCTCGCGCACGTCGGCAAGGCCGGGGCCATCTTCGATCGGGAAAAGCTTCTGTGGCTCTCCCTCGAGTGGATCAAGGCCACGCCGCCCGAGCAGCTCGCCGCCCTGCTGCCTCCCTTCGTCGAGCGCGCGGGCTATCCGGCAACAACCATGGACGTGGAGCGACTCGCCCGCATCGCCCAGACGCTCCAGGAGCGTTCGCACACCCTGGTTGAGATGGTGGAGCAAGCCGCCTTCTACTTCCAGGCGCCCGCGAGCTACGATCCTCAGGCCACCGCGAAGTTCTGGGGTCCGGAGGCCGCCTCCCGCTACGCGGCCCTCATCAAGCGCATCGAAGTCCAAGTCGCCTTCGATGCCGAGAGCCTCGAAGGGCTCTATCGTGGTCTCACCTCCGAGATGGGGCTCAAGCTCGTCGATCTCGCGCAGCTCACTCGCATCGCGCTCACCGGCAAGGCGGCGAGCCCACCGATCTTCCAGGTGGCGGGCATCCTGGGCAAGCCCGAGACCATCGTGCGTCTGAAGGCGGCGCATCGAGCCGCCTCGGGCCCGCGATGAGCCGTCTGCTCCTCGCTCGCCACGGCGGTCTGAAGGCGGCGCATCGAGCCGCCTCGAGCCCGCGATGAGCCGTCTGCTCCTCGCTCGCCACGGCCAGTCCCTGTCCAACGCCGTGCGCCGCTTCCAGGGACTTCAGGACGTCGCGCTCTCCGAGCTGGGTGTCCGCCAGGCCGCGGCCCTCGGCCAGGCCCTGCGCGGACGCCGCGTCGTCGCCATCTACGCGAGCCCGCTCACGCGGGCGCGCCGAACGGCCGAGATTGCCGCAGAGGGGCTCGGGCTCCCCGTGACGCACATCGACGATCTCCGCGAGTTGTCCCTGGGCGAGTGGGAAGGGCAGACCGTGGAGGAGATCAGCGCGCGTCCCGGCAATCCGTACACGCAGTGGGTGCGTGACCCCGTCGCCTACCTGCCCCCGGGCGCCGAGCCGCTGAGCGACGTGCAGGCACGGGTGGTGCGCGCCATGGAGGCCATCGCCGCCGCCCATCCGAATGGCCAGGAAGCTCTCGTGGTCTGTCACGGCGGCGTCATCAGCGCATACCTCGCGCACTGCCTCGGGCTGCCCCTGTCGTCGATCTGGCGGCTCACCCTGTCGAACGGCTCGCTCACGGAAATCGCCCCGCCCCGGGTGCGCTCCGTCAACAGCACGCGACACCTGGCCGGGCTCGCCGCAGGCGGGCCGCTCGCCCCCTCGAGGTTCGGCGTCTAGCCATGGTGCTCCTGGGCCTCTTCGGCGGCCTCGCCCTGCTCCTGTACGGCATGCAGCTCTGCGGCGAGGGACTCCAGCGTGCGGCGGGCAGTCAGCTTCGCCATATCCTCACGAGCATGACGCGCAATCGTCTCACCGCGGTGTGCTCGGGCGCCCTCGTCACCACGCTCATCCAGTCCTCGTCGGCAACCACCCTGATGCTGATCGGCTTCGTTTCCGCGGGCCTCCTCACCTTCCGCCAGTCCCTGGGTGTGATCCTGGGCGCGGACATCGGCACGACGTTCACGGTGCAGCTCATCGCCTTCAAGGTGCAGGAGCTCGCGCTGCTCCTCGTCGGGGTTGGCTTCGCGCTGAGCTTCTTCGCGCGCCGCGGCCCCGCCAAGAGCCTCGGCCAGGTCGTGCTCGGCTTCGGCCTCGTCTTCCTCGGCATGCGGATCATGTCGGAGGCCCTCGCGCCGGTGGCCGAGAGCTCGCTCGCTCGTCAGGTGCTGGTCGCCCTGTCGAGCAACGCGGTCCTCGGTCTCCTCGTGGGCGCCATCTTCAGCGCGGGCATGGCGTCCTCCGTCGCCACCATCGGCCTCATCCTCTCCCTCGCCCAGCAGGGGCTCCTGCCCCTCGACGGGGCCATTCCCGTGGTTCTGGGAGCGAACATCGGCACCTGCGCGACGGCGCTCGCGGCGAGCCTCCGTTCCACCGCGGATGCGCGCCGGGTGGCCGTGGCGCATATCGCCTTCAAGGTGCTGGGCGTGGCGTTGGCGCTGCCCTTCCTCTACCCACTGACCGCGTTCATCGCGGGCACAGCCCAGGAGCCCGCGCGCCAGATCGCCAACGCGCACACCCTATTCAATGTGGGCATCAGTGCGGTGTTCCTGCCATGGGCACCGCTGGCCGCGCGCGCCATCACCGCCATGGTCCCCGAGGAGATCAAAAGCGGCGACAATCCCTTCAAGACCCGCTACCTCGACGACCGCTACCTGGATCAGCCCTCGCTCGCCCTCGGCCAGGCCACCCGCGAAGCGCTCCGCATGGGCGACGTGGCGCAGGGTATGCTGCGAGACGCCATGGCCGCCCTGCGCTCGGACAACCAGGAGCTCCTCGAGGACGTGGAGCGCCGGGACGATCAGCTCGACTATCTCGAGCGCGAGATCAAGCTCTTCCTTTCGCGCCTGGGACAGGAGACCATGTCCCCCGAGCTGAACCGCAAGGAGATCGCGCTCATCTCCTTCATCGGCAATCTCGAGAACATCGGCGACATCGTGGACAAGAACCTCATGGAGCTGGCCCGCAAGAAGCTCTATCAGAGCCGGCGCTTCTCGGAGGCCGGGGAGGCAGAGCTCTTGGAGTTTCATGGCATGGTGTCCAAGAACCTCGAGCGCGCCATCGCGGGCTTCGCCGCCAACGACCGCACCCTCGCCCAGGAAGTGCTGGATCAGCGTCCCGCCATCCGCCAGCGCGAACGCGAGCTGCGCGCCTCCCACCTCGCCCGCCTTCGCCAGGGGCTAGCGGAGTCGCTGGAGACCTCCGAGATCCACCTCGACGTGCTGACCAATCTCAAGCGCATCTCGTCACACATCTCCCAGCTCGTCTTCCCGATCCTCGAGGAAGACGCCTGAGGTTCGTGTCATGCCATCACGTCTGCGGATCCTGCTTATAGCGTCCGAGGCATCGCCCTTCGCCAAGACGGGCGGGCTGGGTGACGTGACGGGCGCGCTGCCCCGAGCCCTGCGCGCCCTCGGCCACGACGTCCGCATTTTCATGCCGCACCACCGTGGAGTCGAGCTGCATGCCACGGAGATCCGCACGGTCGTGCCGCGTCTCGCCGTGCCCCTGGGCGATCGCGTGGTCGAGGGCGCGCTGCAGGAAACGGACGGTCCCGGCGGCGTTCCCGTGTACTTGCTCGCCCAGGATCAGTACTTCGACCGGGAAGGCCTCTATGGCACTGCCGACGGCGACTACTGGGACAACTGCGAGCGCTTCGTGTTCTTCTGCCGGGGCGCCCTCGAGTCCCTCATCGCGCTCGGCAGCACCTGGCGACCGCAGCTGCTCCACGTCAACGACTGGCAGACCGGGCTCGTTCCCGTCTACCTCAAGACGCTCTACCGTGACCACCCCGTTCTGGGCTCCGTCGGCTCGCTGCTGACCATCCACAACCTCGCGTATCAGGGCGTGTTCTGGCACTACGACATGGCCATGACGGGGCTCGGGTGGGATCTCTTCACCCCGGCGGGTATCGAGTTCTACGGCAAGATCAACTTCCTCAAGGGCGGCCTCGTCTTCTCGGACCTCCTCACCACGGTGAGCCGCACCTACGCGGCGGAGATCCGCACCCCGGAGTTCGGCAACGGCCTCGATGGCGTGCTCGAGGAGCGCGCGGCCGATCTGTACGGGGTGATCAACGGCATCGACTACGAGCAGTGGAATCCTGCCAAGGACGCGGCGCTCACGCGCCCGTATTCCGCCGACGAGCCCGAGGGGAAGGCGGCCTGTCGCGAGGCCCTCCGCCGGGAGCTCGATCTCGAGGACTCGCGCGGGCCCATCGTGGGCATGATCACGCGCCTCGCCGGCCAGAAGGGCCTCGACCTCGCGCTCGAAGGCCTGCCCGCCATCCTCGAGGCCGGCTGCCAGGTCGCGCTGCTCGGCGCCGGGGAAGCCCACCTGGAGGACGCGTGGATGCAGGCGGCGGCAGCTCACCGCGGACGGGTGGCCGTGCGCCTGGGCTACGACACCGCGCTCGGGAGCCGCATCTACGGCGGCGCCGATTGCTTCCTCATGCCCTCGCGCTACGAGCCCTGCGGCCTGGGCCAGCTCATTGCCCTCCGCTACGGCGCGGTGCCCATCGTGCGGCGCACGGGCGGGCTCGCCGACACCGTGAGCGAGTTCGATCCCGCACGTCGTGCCGGCACGGGCTTCCTCTTCGACGCCTTCGAGGTCGGCGCCATGGTGGACGCGGTCCAGCGGGCCGCGACCGCTTTCCGGCGACCCGAGCAGTGGAGCGCGCTGGTGCGGAACGGGATGACGGAAGATTTCTCCTGGGACGCCTCCGCCCGCGAGTACGCTCTCCTCTACAAGAAGGCACTCCGCCCCGCCGCCCCCCGGCCTTCACGGAGGTCTCGATGAAGAAGATCGAAGCGATCATCAAGCCGTTCAAGCTGGACGACGTCAAGGAGGCGCTGACGGAGCTCGGCATCATCGGCATGACGGTGACCGAAGTGCGGGGCTTCGGGCGCCAGAAGGGGCACACCGAGCTGTATCGCGGGTCGGAATACACCATCGATTTCCTTCCCAAGGTCAAGGTGGAGCTGGTGGTGCCCGACGCGCTCGTGGAGAAGGTGGTGGCCACGGTGGCCGCCGCGGCGCGCACCGGCTCCATCGGCGACGGCAAGGTCTTCGTGCTTCCCATGGGAGAGGCCATCCGCATCCGTACCGGAGAGAAGGGGGAAGCTGCCATCTGACGCCGCCGTCGCTTCCCGCCGTCGCCGCCATGGCTGATCTCTTCGCTGCCTCTCCCCGCGATCGCGCCGCGCTGGCGGAGCTCAAGCGCCGCGGCTTCGCCGAGCCCGCGCGCGCGCTCGGCAATCTGCACGCGATGACGCCCGAGCCGCGGGCCGCCGAACTGCTCGCGCTGCTCCTTCCCCGCCTCCTCGTCGAGATGGCGGCGGCGCCCGATCCCGACATGGCGCTGAACAATCTCGAGCGCCTGGCCGCCCAGGGAGACCGTCCCGCCCTCTTCCGTCTCCTCGCTGGGCATCCCGGCGCCCTCCATCTAGTCGCCCGTCTCGGCGGCACCAGCCAGTTCCTCGCCGACACGCTGCGCCGACGGCCCACCTTGCTCTCGTGGCTCCTCGAGCCGGGGACCATGCGGCAGTGGCTGAGGGACGAGCTGGCGGCCGATCTCGAGCAGAGCGCGCAGGCCTTCGATCGGGCGGAGGGGCGCTGGAACGCGCTAAGGCGCTTCAAGTACCGTCAGCTCCTCCGCATCGGGAGCCGGGACATCCTCGGTGACGCCGATCTCACCGTGACCACGGAGGAGCTCTCGCGCATGGCCGACGTGTGCCTGGCCGCGGCCTGGCGCTGGACGGAGGAGGAGCTGCTCCGGCGCTACGGCGAGCCGCGGGCCGCCGACGGGTCCCCCACGGGCTTCGCGGTCATCGGCATGGGCAAGCTCGGGGGCGACGAGCTCAACTACTCGTCCGACATCGACCTGGTGTTCGTGTATGGCGACGATGGCGACACCTCGGGCGGTGAGGAGGGCGTGATCGCCAACGGGGACTACTTCGCGACGGGGGCGCGCACTCTCGTGGAGGCGCTGGAGTCGGTGACGGACGAGGGCTACGCCTTCCGAGTGGATCTCCGGCTCCGCCCGGAGGGACGCATGGGCGGCGTCGTGCTGTCACTCTCAGGCTACCGCGCCTATCTCGAGGAGCGCGCCGAGCTCTGGGAGCGCCAGGCCCTGATCAAGGCGCGCTTTTGCGCGGGCGATGCGGAGGTGGCCGCGCGCTTCTTCGATCTCGTGCGTCCCTTCGTGTTCCGTCCCGGGGTGGATCCCGAGATCGTGGCAGAGGTGCGGGGGATGAAGGCGCAGATCGACAAGTCGCTGCGCGCCAAGGGCGTCCAGCGCCGACACGTCAAGCTCGGGGTTGGGGGGATCCGCGAGGTCGAGTTCCTCGTGCAAGCGCTCCAGCTCCTCTACTCGGGCGACGACCCGTGGCTCCGTGAGCGCAACAGCCTCCGTGCCATCTTCCGCCTCACCGAGCGCGGCTACCTGCCCCAGGCGCTCGGGCGCTTCCTCGGCGACGCCCTCGTTTTCCTCCGCACGGTGGAGCACCGGCTCCAAATCGTCGACGAGTTCCAGACTCACACCTTGCCCGACGAGGGCCCGGCCCGGGGGCGGCTCGCGCGGCGGCTCGGCTCGACGCTGCCTCCGGCGGAGGCGCGCCGTCGCTTCGAGGCGGAGTATCGCCGCGTCACCCACGGCGTGCACCATGCCTTCGCCGACTTCTTCGCGGCGCCCCCGGAAGCCCGCGCGCCCGCCCCGCGTGTCCCGACCTATACCGCGCTCAAAGCCACGGGCTTCACTGATCCCGACCGCGCGCGACAGAATCTGCGCCTCGTCCTCGAGGGTCGGCCGCTCGTGCCCTATGCCGAACCCATGCGCCGCGCGCTCCACGCCATGTTCCCCGTGCTCCTGGAGGCGCTGTGGCAGAGCCCAGACCCCGACGAGGCGCTCAACCAGTTCGAGCGCTTCGTAGCCGCGGCCGGCCCGCGCACCGCCTACCTCGAGTTGCTCGCCGAGCGGCCGGATCTCCTCGTGAACCTGGTCAAGCTGTGCGCGCGCGGCGAGCTCCTCACCCAACTTCTCGTGACCCAGCCCGAACTCTTGAACGGGCTCGCCGATCCCTCGACCTTCGCCGCGCCACGACGGCGGCGACAGTTCAAGGAACGGCTGGCGCCCGCCCTCGCGCCTCGGCTGGGTCTTGCCGAGCGCATGGATCGGCTCCGGCGGCTCAAGCAGGCGGAGGAGCTGGCCGTGACCTGGCGCATGCTCCTCGGGGTGACCGACGCGGAGCGCTTCTCCCGGGAGATGACAGAGTTGGCAGAGGCGGCGCTGAAGGCGGCCTGGCTTCTCGCTCTCGGGGAGACGGCCGGCGCTCACGGGGTGCCCCGGTGCGCCACGGGCGAACTCGTCGGCGCCTGCATCGTCGGCCTGGGGAAGTTCGGCGGCCGCGAGCTCTCCACGGGCTCCGATCTCGATCTCTTCGTGATCTACGCGGGTCCGGGCGAGACCGACGGGGCCGAGCGGGTGGAGGCCCATGTATTCTACGATCGGGTAGTGGAGATGCTCTCGTCCATTCTGGGCGATGTGACGGCGGCCGGGGTCGTGGTGCCGGTCGACCTGCGCCTGCGTCCCGGCTCCAAGGGCAGTGGCTTCGCCTCGAGCCTCGA
>Ga0306926_10004763_pt1 | contig 14295 bp, 15 predicted proteins | sample flu12Cox44000178_FD_203759 | JGI IMG/M metagenome (GOLD analysis project Ga0306926, IMG submission 203759) | Lab enrichment of tropical soil microbial communities from Luquillo Experimental Forest, Puerto Rico - flux8day.12C.oxic.44.000.178 (v2)... | ecosystem: Environmental > Terrestrial >...
GCATCGTGCCGACGATAAGGAGTGATACTCTTTGGCCGAGCCGACGCCGATAATGATGGGCTGCTCACCGGTCCGACAGCGAAAGGTCACTTCAAAACCGACGTTTCGTTCCGTACCAAATGCCAAACCCAGCGTCTTTGTCACGTCGGGCCGCTCGCCACGTGTCTGTGTCGTCGCCACATTCTTGCCGTCCACAAAAACCAGAACTGTCGTGGCCGTCGCATCACCGTCTGGATCGGCAAGCCAGCCGTTGATTCTCACCTCGCGGTCATTGACCCTCGTCATCACGTCGACGACACCTTTCATTTGGGTCGAAGCATGCAGTCCGGCGGCAACAGCCGCCTCGATCAAGTTGGACCGGTTGAAGATGTTGCTGTTGGCCAATTGCTCGGCACCGGAACGTTCGTCCTTTACACCGCTGTCGATCAGCCACAGGGTCGCGAAAAAGCTGCCGACAAGCACGACCAGCAACATGCCTATCAAGCCCATTTTTCGCATTGAAATCCCTGCGAACCCGGTCATAAGCGGTATTCATGACTGCTAGCATGAAAAGTTGGTCCGAACGATGGTAAGCGCGACATGGTCGCAATTGCTTCTCCCTGCACAATCCGACTGCCACACAGACATTGGGGAATGGCGCCTACGCGATGAGTTTGGCGGTTATCCTTTTGAATTGGCGCCACGAGCGGCAAACCATTCGATGTGCCTGCACAATATCGGCGTGGCGAGAGATCAAGCCGTGCCTTTACGTTGTAGATAATGAATCCACGGAGGCAACGCGCCGAGCTCTGGCCGCCGGGTTGGGATCGGCTAGCCTGATTTGCAGCCCTTTGAACCTCGGTTATGCAGGCGGCAACAATCTCGGCATCCGGCAGGCATTGTCGGCCCACTGCCAATACATCCTGCTCCACAATAGCGATGCGGAGATTTCCGAAGCGGGAGTGACCCGATTGCTCGCACGGTTGAAGGCCAGCCCGCAGATCTCCGTCCTGGGTCCTCTGATGCGCGAAACGCGCAATGGACGACCTCACCTGCTTGCTGGCGGCAGAAACATTGCCTGCTATCCGCGTACCCGAACGCCCATGGACCCAAGCGATCTGAAAATGTTGCCCGACTATCCGATATATGCGGTCGACTACGTCCCCGGAACCATCCTTCTGGCGCGTGCCGACACATTCGCGGAGAACGGTCTGCTTGATGAGGAATATTTCTTCAGCGGCGAGATTGCGGATTTTTGCAAGCGGGCAAAAGACAGCGACGCGGGATATACGTTGATCTTGAAGTCGAGGCGCGGCACGACTGCGGACAGGCCCCGCCGACTGCCCGGGAAACCGCTTTCTATATGTGACAAAGCATTACACCTCCGAGAAAACGAACTACTTTGCTTATTGGACCCTGCTGGGCGTGCTCGCCTTTGTGCGGGCGCTGGCGCTCGGCAGGCTCGGCAAGGCGCGGGCCATCATGCTGGCCTTGACGCACGCCTATAGTGGCCGTTACGACAACGTTTCTGCCTATCCCGAGCTGCGCGCGCAGGAGCAGGCGGACAGTGCGCTGATCGAACGCTCAGGCCTTCGATCGTGGCCGCGCCGGGCCTCGGCGGATAGACGCCCGCAAGCACCCGCAGCAGCGTCGTCTTTCCCGACCCATTCGGGCCAATGAGGCCCAGCCGGTCGCCATCATCGAGATCGAGATCAATCCCGTCGAGAGCGCGGACCACAATGGTGCGGTGGTGCGCGGTAAGCTTGCCTCCGAGCGCCTGGTAGAGACGCAGCTGAAGCGAGCGCGAGGACGCGTTGACGATCGGAAACTCGATCACCGCTTGACGCAGGCTGATACGGGCCACCGGACAATTCTTCCGCTCAGGTCCAGAAGATCACGCGTTGCCGATAGCGTGCAATCAAGGGGCAGGCAACGGCGGCGCCGCCCACAGCGACGACCAGGGCGCTGAGCCATGCGTAGGAGCTGACGGGCTCACCGAGAAACGGATTGCGCAGCAATTCCACGAATTGGGCCAACGGATTGTAGTCGGCAATGAAACGGTTTTCCGGAGGGATGGAGTCCGGTTTCCACAGCACCGGGGTGATGATGAACAATACCAGAAGCCAGCTGTTGATGAGCTGAATGATGTCGCGATAACGCACGCAGATCATGGCAATCACATATCCTGCCCAGAGCATGGTGATCCATGTCAACAGCAAGGCCGGAATGATCTGGAGGTCATACCAGTGACCGGCACTCCAAACAACACGATCAGGGCCACGACGATAATCAGGCTATGCGCAAAGACGATGGTATTCTTGTAGATGACCGAATAGATCGAGATGGAAAAATTCATTCTCTTATTGCGATAGTAGTACCCATGCGAGACAAAGATCATGGTGCAATCGGTGATGGCCTGGGAGAGGTAAGTCCAGATCACGAAGCCCGCGCCAATGAACGGCACCAGCTCGCTCACAGGCTGGCTGGACAGCAGCGACCACGCCATGGACATGACGCCGATCATGATCGCAGCGGAGAGCACCAGCCACAGCTGTCCGAGCCTCGAGCGCGCGTAGCGCTGGCGCAGTTCGCGCGCGCCCAGGAGATGCCACAGCCGCCAGTGCCAGGCACCGTTCAGCAATTCCGCCAAACCGGCCGCCTCCGCGCGCTTGATGGAAGCAAGGATGCCGCCTGCTTGTCTCAAGGTTTGCCCTCGCTCACTCATGCCTCCTCCACCAAACGCAGGAGGTACTGCCCGTACTCGGTATTCGCAATCGGCTTGGCCTGGGCAATAACTTGATCCAGGCCGATATAACCGAGGTTCAACGCGATTTCCTCCAGACAGGCAATCTTGAGCCCCTGGCGCTGCTCGACGATCTGCACGAAATTCGACGCGTGCAGGAGAGCATCGGGGGTGCCGGTATCGAGCCAGGCGACGCCGCGTCCCAAATGCTCGACGGTGAGCATTCCGCGTTCCAGATAGCTCCGATTGAGGTCGGTGATCTCAAGCTCGCCGCGCGCGGAAGGCTTGAGCCGGGACGCCATTGCGACGACGACGCCGTCGTAGAAATAAAGCCCGGTCACGGCATAGTTGGAGCCCGGCTGGGTGGGCTTCTCCACCAGGCTGGTCGCGCAGCCGGCCTGATCGAAGGTCACGACGCCATATCGCTGCGGATCCCTTACCCGATATGCAAACACCGTTGCGCCATGGATCCGCGCCCTGGCACTGTGCAGGAGGGGGGTGAGCCCTCCGCCATAGAACAGGTTATCGCCCAGGATCAGGCAAACGGGGCCGCCCGCAAGAAAATCGCCCGCTATGAGGATTGCTTGGGCTATGCCCTCGGGCTTCGCCTGCTCGGCATAGCTGAGCATGAGCCCCCACTGGCTGCCGTCTCCGAGCAGGGTGCGGAATTGCCGCAAATCGTCCGAGGTGGAGATGACTAGAATTTCCCGTATGCCGGCAAGCATGACCACGGACAGCGGATAGTAGATCATGGGCTTGTCGTAGACGGGAAGCAGGTGCTTCGACAGCGCCTTTGTAATCGGATGCAGGCGCGTTGCTCTGCCGCCCGCCAGAATGATTCCCCGCATAGGGCGGATGTTACCGGTTGTGCGCGACTTGGGAAACCGTTTGGCTCGACGAATTTGCCACGTCTTGCTCCGCGGCTCCTGGTCATCCGTGAAGCAAATGAATGGGAGACGGGAATTGACGGCAGCCGGCGCCAAGCCATCACGGCGAAGATCCCTTGATATCCCCCTCTTTGTCCCTCAGTCGCCCAAGTGTTCTTTTCGCATCTGTAACACAGCGTAATCGCAAAATGCTCCAGCCTTTTTGCAATTGATGTACGCGTGTTGCAGCAGGTCCGGTTCGCAGCAAGCTAAAGGTACACCAGCGCAAGTCCACCGAGGCGGCTGCGTGAACGCTTTCAACAAGTCCCATAGCTCACGCGCCCAGCCTTCGAAAGTCTTGATTTGGGTGGCGTGCTATCGTAGGTCTTGGTATCCTCAAGCCATCCTGCGCCGACTTTGACCTGCGCAATGCAAGTGGCACGACAATCAGGTCGATCATGAGAAAGACGAAGTCATCGAGACAACGCATCTGGACCAACAATGAAATTCGTCAGCTGAGAGCACTTGCGAGGCAAAAGTTGCCCGCGGCGGCGGTTGCGCGGCGGCTCAAGCGCAGCCTGGACTCCACCAAGAAGAAAGCTTCCAATTTGAGAATACCGCTGGGCGCGGTCGCGCGCTGGACGCAAGCCGACTTGCGCAGGCTAAAGTCGCTTGCGAAGACAAGATGCCCTGTGCAAGATATCGCCAGAGCCTTAAAGAGAACCGAAGCAGCCACCGAAAAAATGGCCTCCAACTTCGGCGTTTCGCTGGATTTTCGGCGCTGAGGGCCTTCGTACGTCTTCGCGTCGGCTCTCGTACCGTGGTCGCATCCAGTGCGAAGCGTGTCCACGAGTGGGTAGATCCTTTCCCGGGGCTTCGCTACCGTTCGACCTGGCTACGGAGCTTCCTTCCCCCTCACTTCATGGTGTAGCCGGTGCTGGAGCCCGCCTGATGCCCGCCGGCAAAGCCGCTTCATGCGGCGAACCGGAACTTGATCAGGTACCAGAGCGCCTTGACGCCGTCGCTCCACCTGATCTTCTTTCCTTCGCTGTAGGTGCGTCCGTAATAGCAGATGCCCTGCTCGTAGATGCGCCACTTGCGCGCGCGCTATCTGCGCCGAGATCTCGATCTCGATGCCGAAATCGTCGCAGGTCAGCAGCAGGCTCTCCTTCACCTCGCGCGTCATCATCTTGTAGCAGGCCTCGATGTCGGAGAGCGTCTGGTTGTATAGCGCGTTGAACAGGAGCGAGATCGTGCGGTTGCCGAGATAGTGATGGAAATAGAGCGAGCGGTGCGGCCGCCCGTAGAAGCGCGAGCCGTAGACCACGTCCGCCACGGCGCGCACCGCGATGAGCTCGAACATCGACACCCAGTCCTGCGGGTCGTATTCGAGATCGGCGTCCTGGATCACCACCACTTCGCCGCTGCTGGCGGCAAGCCCGCTGCGCACGCCCGCCCCCTTACCGCGCGTGCGCTCGTGATAGAGCGGCCATGCCGTGATCTGCGCCGCATCGGCCGCCCCGCCGGCGAACGCCAGATCGCCGGCACCGTCGACATCGATGCGCGCGCCGCTGCGCTTGCCGTGCGGGAAATTGCGCGCGAGCCACTCGCGGGTGCCGTCGCGCGAGCCGTCGTCGACAATGACGATCTCCTTGGCGACGCCGGTGAGCACGCATGAGACCCGGGACAGCATGGCCGGGAGCGTGGCGCGTTCGTTCAACGTCGGGATGATGATGGAGAGCAGCATGGAGGTCCTCCACGCGCGCCTTTCATAGCTGATATCGGCGCCGGCGGCGGCGATTTTTCGCGCTGGTCTCATCAGAAATGACTCCCATTGCCGGCCGAATGGCGCAGCTGCTCATGGTTCGATATGATCACCCTGCAGCCGTACCAGTATGTCTGGTTCAACGAGGTGGCGCGTTTCTTCGCCAACGAGAAAAACTATGAGATTGACTTCTGGGGCTATTCGATGCGCGAGGCAACTATTCATGCCCGAGACCGACAAGGTCCAACGGACTGGATAATTTCCCCAAGATATCTTGGTAACCCCAGCCACCTTGCACAAATTTTCCTCACCGAGCGCTTTTCAACGGATGCTGAGTCGGTTCTACCAGGCGCCACGTAGTTGCTCGTCAGCTTGACACGCATGAACACGCGACCTCCGAAGGAATGCGGTGGCGTTGACTACGTTACGCTGGCCCCACGCCCGCTACATCTGGCGTTCGTCGCGAGATGCGAAAGTAACAAATGAGCGGCGCGCAGGATTTGGTTTTACGCTCGAGGCGGCAAGATTTGTGAAGCTTAACGCTACTATCACTTCGGACGGCACGAACTGCCGCGCTCGCATTGCGTTCGGAATAAACCTCGAAACCAACTCGTGAAAGCTACAGGAGTTCACGGGCTGAATCTGCAAGGTTGTCGACAGCCTGCCCACGCCGTGACCCGCAACCATCTTGCCCGTTGCCGATTAGGCAGTCGTGGACCTCGCCGATTGGGTGTTGCGCATGGATATATTTATCGGGTCGAAGATGGGGGCGGCGGCGGACTTGACCCTGGAAAGGAATTTTCCTTACACACACAAACGGGACGATGCGAGCGCACGAATGATCACGAGCAAAATTACCAGCAAAGCCCAAACCACCATCCCGCAGGCCGTGCGCCAAGCGCTACGGGTGCGCGAGGGTGACGAGCTTGCCTACAAGATCGAGCGCGGACGCGTCATCTTGACCAAGGCGGCGCACATGCCAGCGGACGACCCCTTCGCCACGTTCGCAGAATGGGGGTCCGACAACGATCAACGCGCTTATGGCGACCTTTAAGCTGTGGGACGTCGTCAAGATACCTTTTCCCTATACAGATCGGCCTGTGCCTCAGCGTCGACCGGCACTCGTGATTGCCGGCGGTTCAATTGAGGCAGGGTACGGATTGCTGTGGGTTCTGATGATTACGAGCGCGGAGAACCGCAGGTGGAAAAACGAGGTGGTCGTCTCCTATCTCCGCAGGGCTGGACTTCCCGCTTCCTCGGTGGTGCGTTGCGTCAAGTTCGCGACGATTGAATCCGGGCATGCGCAGGGCATTGGCAGTCTCGACTCATCCGATCGCAGCAGAGTCGCCGGCCACCTCAGGCGTATCTTGCGCGGCACACTGGGATAGGCAGGCCGCCGCTGGAAAGGCGTAGAAAGACCCAACCTGCAACCCCAGTTTCCCCTCCCTGTGGCCGAAATATTACAGCCAGTCGCGCGTTCCTTCGCTAGGCTGCCCGCCGCCTGGGATTATGTGTGATGGTAAGGTTGTTGCTTGCAGGCGCTGCTTTTGCCGCGCTCATCGCGGGACGCGCGATGGCAGCCGATCTGGCTGTGCGCTCCTACGCCGTGCCCGCGCCGCCCGTGGGCTGGAGCGGGCTCTACGTGGGCGCCAATGCCGGCGGCACCTGGAGCAGCGCCAACAACCTCACCATCACGACCGTCCCGCAGACCAGCTTTGGGGGCGTCCCCGCAATTGCGGACGCGAATGCGGGCGCGGCGTCGGCCAGCGGCAGTTTCGGCTCCGGTCGCCGAGCCGGTTTCATCGGCGGCGGCCAGGTGGGCTACAACTGGCAGCTCGGCTCCTTCCTCGTCGGGGCTGAGGCCGACGTCGTGTGGGTCGTCGGTCGCGGCGGCAGCTCCAACGGGGCGACCGGCGCGGCGTTCGTCGGTCCGGCCTCCAACGCGGCGGGCACAACCGACCTCACCGCGTTCACCGCCTCGAGCAACTTGAGCGTTCTCGGCACGCTGCGCGGCCGCGCCGGCTATCTCGTCACGCCGGCACTGCTCGCCTATGCGACCGGCGGTCTCGCCTACGGCAGCATCTCGGGGTCGGCCGGATTTACCACATCGAACCCGGCCTATCCCGCAATCGGCTTGAGCTCGCCCTGGGGCGTCTCCAACGTTTTCTCCGCCGTGCGCGCGGGCTGGACGTTCGGCGGCGGTCTCGAATGGATGTTCGTGCCGGGCTTCACCGTGAAGGCGGAATATCTCTACTACGACCTCGGCCACGTGAACGCCGCGATCGGGGTCTCCGGACCCGTCGTGCTTGCGGGTTTCCCGGGGGCCCCTTCGCCGTGGTTCACCAACGCCTCGACGATCAGCGCCCGCGCCAGCGGCAGCATCCTGCGCGTGGGCCTCAACTATCAGATCGGCGACATCCCCGCACTCCCCCGGTTTTGATCGGCCGCGCACGACGTTTCTGCACCTGCACGGCTCGTCTTGCGGCTCGCCGTGCGAACGGTCGGAGTATGCTGGTATCAACGCTGACGATCATCGGTCATGCATTTCGTCGCGCCTGTAGGTCCGCAGCGCCCGATCCCAGGGCAGGCCTTTTGCCATGACTTGGACCGCGCGCTTGATGGCCGCGCGCCGTTCACTGGTCATCGTCGGCACACGGTAGGGCCTCAAAACGGCGACCGGATGCCCGCGTTTGGTGATGACGATTTCTTCGCCGCTCTCCACCCGAGCGAGCAGCTCGGAGAGCCGTTGATTGGCGTAACGCGCGCTGACCGCCTTCATGGGCCGTGGTATATCTGTGAATGCCCCGTACTATATACAGGATCGGGAATCTATGGCGTCAAGCCGGCGAAGGAACTAACTACATGCCACTGTCAAAGAAATCGCAGGCCCATCGCCGCGGAGCGCGCGCTAATTCGAAAAGAAGCGGTTGCGGCTCTCGTGTTGGCAATGACCTTGTCGAGGGGTTCGAGGAGATGGCCAGGCACCTGCGCGGTGAGATCGAGCTGGAGGCCCAAGACCTCCACCTGCTGCGCAGCCCCACCAATGCCAAGCGGCTGCGGGCCTCGATCCGCAAGGCCGATACAGGCAAGCTGATCGAACGCGATATCGATTGAACCGGTTACTGGGATGACGCGCCTCTCGCGCCGTCGCGCTCAACGGTAGCGGTCCGCCTGATTGAGGAAAGAGCCGACATAGCAGTGAACCGCCTGCTCGAGCGGCGTGAAGCCCGCGTTGTAGCCGGCGCGGCGCAGGCTCTCGATCCGGGCCTGCGTGAAATACTGATATTGATCGCGGATGGCTTGCGGCATGTCGACGTATTCGATCCGCGGCTTGCTTCCCAGCGCGGCGAACATGGCGGTGATCAGATCGCGGAAGCTGCGCGCGTTTCCGGTTCCCACGTTGAATATGCCGGACACCGACGGCGTCTGCAGGAGCCAGCACACGACGGCGACCGCGTCGTCGACGTAGATGAAATCGCGCTTCTGCTCGCCGTCCGCGAACCCGCTGCGGTGCGATTTGAACAGCTGCACCGGCTTGCCGCTCCTCGCCGCGTCGAAGCGCTTGGCGATGAGGCTCATCATCTCGCCCTTGTGGTACTCGTTGGGCCCGAACACATTGAAGAATTTCAGTCCCGCCCATTGCGGCGGCAGCTTCGCGCCGCTGGCGAAGCGCTCCGCAACCGCGAGATCAAAGAGATGCTTGCTGAACCCGTAAAGGTTCATCGGCCGCAGCTGGGAGAGCGCCGCCGGCGTCCAGTCGTCGTCGAACAGCGTCCCGTCGCCGTAGGTTGCAGCCGAGGAGGCAAAGATGAACGGGGTGCGCGTCGCGGTGCACCAGTCGAGCAGGCGCAGCGACAGGCGGAAGTTCGTCTCCAGCACGAGATCGGCGTCGGTGGCGGTGGTATCGGATATGGCGCCGAGGTGAACGACGGCATCGAGCTTGCGCCCGTCGAGCCAGGCCACCAGCTCGCCCGGCGGGACCATATCGGCTATTCGGCGCTTGCCGAGGTTGCGCCATTTGCCGGAGCCGCCGAGCGTGTCGCTCACCACGACGTCCGCACGCCGCATGTCGTTGAGCGCTCCGACAAGATTGGAGCCGATGAAGCCCGCGCCGCCGGTCACCAACAGCATCTCATCCCCATTCCTTGCGGGGGCTCAAGACTTGACTAGCCGGCTACGCATCCAGTCGGCCAGCGCCTGCTCGGTCGTCTCGCCTGCACCAAGCGCGAGCCAGATTGCAAGCCGTTGCGCCTGGGTAGCATCGAGATCATGCCCGTTGAGCCTGAGAAACAGTCGCGTCACCACCGCCGACGTTCGTTTGTTCCCGTCGAGAAACGGGTGATTGCGAGCAATTCCGAAGGCGTATGCGGCGGCGAGATCGGCCAGATCGGGCTGTCCGTAACTTTGCAGATCGCGCGGGCGGTGAAGCGCCGACTCCAGCAGACCCCGATCCCGGATACCGTCGAGCCCGCCGTGCTCGGCCAACTGCTCCTCATGGATTGCCAACACCGCGCTCAGCGCGACCCAGCGCGTCACTTATTGGCAAGCTCGCGCAGCATGTTGCGGTCGCCCTTCATGATTTCTCTGGCAACGGTCATCTGCTGCTCGAACTCCGGATCGTACGGCGTCAGACGATATCCGCCGGGAGCCTCTGTGAGATAGAGAGTGTCCCCTTCACCAACGTGCATGGCCGCGAGCACCTCCCGGGGGATCAGAACCCCGACCGAATGACCGACCTTGCGCAACTTGAGCTGGACCATGGCCATAGTAATAATAATAGTTATAACAGCTGCCCGCTGCCTGCAAGACCATTTCGCCGCTCGCCCAGGACCCCGGGACGGTGCGGGGGGATCCCGCGTCTTTACGAGATGCCCGACCGCATGTTCGGGGCGTTCTTTGGGCGGCAGCGGAGCCGCCGCGCCACTGCCCCGCCAATGCGCTATGCCAATACGAACCTCCACAGCAGGGCGGCGATCACTCCGGTTTCCGCGGACAAGAGCAGCAAAAGGATGTGGATCATGGTCATGCTCCCGGAAACTGCGATGAAGCATTGGTTGCGCGATTTGCGGTTAAGGGCGGGTTAAAGCTTCGAAACAGCAGAGCCACGCCCGCGAGCAAGCGAAACCGCGCAGGGCCTTGAGGGGAGGCATCCATCGTCGTGGACGACCCTTTTTCGCGCCTGCTTGTTCTGCGCCAGCGTCTTGGCGCTTTCGCCGACTGGCTCGCGATTGCGAGTGCGGTTGCGTTGCCGTGGTCGACGACGGTGACCGCGGTACTTATCGCCACCTGGTTTGTGACCCTGCTCGGGTCATGGAACATCCCGGAGCGGTGCGGCGAGCAATGGACGGCGGCCGCTGCCTTGCCGCTTGTGCTCTGGGGATTCGGTATTCTCGGCGTGCTCTGGGCCGGCGTGCCCTGGGCAGACCGGCTCGCCAGCCTGAACTCATTTCAGAAGCTCTTCATGGTTCCTTTTCTGGCGCTTCAGTTCCGCGACTCCCATCGCGGAATGTGCGTCCTGATCGGCTTTCTGATCTCGTCCACGCTCCTGCTCATTGTCTCCTGGGGCCTTATCCTGCTCCCGGACCTTGCCTGGCGGGGTCGCGAAAGGATGATCGGCGTCCCGGTCAAGGACTATATTTCCCAGAACACCATCTTCACGCTGTGCATCATCGGGCTTGCCGAAGGAGCATTCCTTGCGTGGCAAAAGGGAAACCGGCGCGGCTCGCTCGCTCTCGTGCTGCTGGCGGCCGCGTTCTTTGCAAACATTCTGTATGCTTCCGTGAGCCGGACGGCGCTGGTCGCGCTTCCCGTGCTGCTGTTGCTGTTCGCGATGCGGCGACTTGGCTGGAAGAGCGCCGCCGGCCTGCTGATCGCAATGATGCTGGTTCTGGCGGCGGCGTGGCCCACCTCCTCTCCGCTGCGCGCACGCGTGACCGAGCTGTTCGACGTGCTGCTGGATCATCGGCCCCGTCCAGCTTCCCCCATAGAGCAGAGAATGGAGTTCTGGCGAAAGTCGCTGGTCATCGTCTCGCAGGCCCCGGTGTTCGGCCACGGCACCGGCTCCATCCGGGCGCAGTTCGATTTGCTGGCGGCCGGACAGAGCGGGATGGCCGGGCTTTCCTCGGCCAACCCGCACAATCAGGTCCTCGCGACAGCGATCCAGCTTGGCCTCCTCGGCGCCCTGCTGCTCCTCGCCATGTGGGTCGCACACCTGCTTTTCTTTTTCGTTCCCGGCCTGCCTGCCGGTATCGCCTTTGCAATCGTGGTGCAGAACGTCATCAGCTCGCAATTCAACTCGTCCCTGTTCGATTTCACCCAGGGCTGGGTCTATGTTCTGGGCGTAGGCGTCCTCGGCGGAATGGTCGTGCGCGAATCGCCATACAAGCAGGCGTTGAAATGGTACGAACAAGGCATGCGGGGCTCCCCAAAAAACGCAACGCGTTTTTTGGGGTCCCCGTCTCGCCCCGCATGATTTCTTCTATTATAAGTAGTATGTTATTGGTGAACAGCTATAAATTGTATTTTGACCAAACAAATTCCGCGCGGAAAACCGAGGCTTTCAAAGGAGTTCCGACCCGATGCTGACGAAGACTTCCCCCGCAAAGCCGTCCGCAAGCCCCGATCCCGCGGTGCTTGCGCGCTTTGCCGCCATTGTCGGGGAGAAATACGCCATCACCGACGAGGACGCACAGACGCCTTACCTCGTCGAGATGCGCGACATGTTCCGTGGCCATACCCCCCTTGTGCTGCGGCCGGGCTCGGTACCGGAGGTTTCAGAAATCCTCCGCCTTGCCAACGACACTGCTACCGCCATCGTCCCGCAGGGCGGCAATACCGGCCTTGTCGGCGGGCAGACCCCGCATGCCGGCGAGGTGCTCCTTTCGCTCAACCGGCTCGACCGCGTGCGCGAGGTTGATCCGATCTCCAACACCATGACTTGCGAGGCGGGCGTCACCCTCCTGCGCGCGCGCGAAGCGGCAGCCGCCGCCGACCGCCTTTATCCGCAGCTCCTGCCCTCGGAAGGGACTTGCACCATCGGCGGCAACCTTTCCACCAATGCGGGAGGCACCGCGGCGCTCGCCTACGGCATTGCGCGCTCGCACGCGCTCGGCCTCGAAGTGGTGCTCGCCGACGGGCGCGTGCTCCCCAACCTCAACAAGCTCAAGAAGGACAATACCGGCTACGACCTCAACAACCTTTTCATCGGCGCCGAAGGGACGCTGGGCGTGATCACCGCCGCGGTGCTGCGCCTGCTGCCGCGGCCGCGCTCGGTAGAGACGGCCTTCCTCGGCGTCGCCTCCCCGCAGGCGGCACTCGATCTCCTGGGCCTCGCGAGCGAGCGCACGGCAGGCGGCATCACCAGCTTTGAATTGATGTCGCGCGAGGGGATCGAGCTGGTGCTTTGCCATGGTGCGGGCTGCCGCGATCCGCTGCCCGACGCGCATCCCTGGTACGTGCTGATCGAGCTTTCCTCCCAGGCGCCCTCGGGCCTGCGCGCGGTCCTGGAGGAGCTGCTGGCGGAGGGCCTCGAGCGCGGACTGGTCGCCGACGCCACCATCGCAGGCAGCCTCGATCAGACAAAGATGTTCTGGCGCATCCGCGAGCTCATGGGCGAGGTGCAGCGCCAGGAGGGCGGCTCCATCAAGCATGACATCTCGGTGCCGGTCGCAGCGGTGCCGGCCTTCATCACCGAGGCGAATGCCGCCTGCGCGCGCCTCATTGCAGGCGCGCGGCCGATCCCGTTCGGGCATCTCGGCGACGGCAACATCCACTACAACGTCATGCAGCCCCTCGGCGCGGACAAGGCCGCGTTTCTCGCGCGCTGGGACGAGGTCAACGCGGCGGTGTTCGCGGCGGTCGCGAAATACGGCGGCTCCATCTCCGCCGAGCACGGCATCGGCGCTCTCAAGCGCGACCTGTTGCCGAAGGTGAAGGATCCGGTCGCCTATGAGCTCATGCGCACCCTCAAGCGCGTGCTCGATCCCAAGGGCATTCTCAACCCGGGCAAGGTGCTGATGTGAGGCGTTTGCAAAGGCGCCCGAGGCGAAATTACCAATCATCAAACAACGATGGCTGCCGCTCGTCCCGTGACCTGGCCGGCTTGCGCCGTACCGGCGCAGAAGGCTCCGCCGCCGCCGTTGGCGCGACCGGTGCGATCAGCTCGGGCCCGTCATTGGCGGTGCGGTTGACCGCCGGCGATATCTCATAGGCTTCGAGGAGCCCGTTCGGCGCGGCATCAAGAAGCGAGGTCGCGGTCATGGCGTCGACGCTCCTGCAGTCGAGCCAGAAATCGAAGGCCTCGGCGGGAATGATCACGGGCATGCGCGGATGCAGCGTTGCAAGATCGCGGTTGGCCGCGGCGGTTACGATGGCGGCCGTCTCCAGCTCCTCGCCGTGGGGGCCCATCCAGGTCTCCCACAGCCCGGCAAAGGCGACCGGCGCGCGGTCTTTCGGGCGCACGCAGAAGGCGCGCTTGCGGCCCGCATCGTCCTTCCATTCGTAGAAGCCGTCGGCAGGAAAAAGGCAGCGACGCCGGCGCATGGCATAGCAAAACGCCGGCTTGTCGTTGACGCTCTCGGCACGCGCGTTGACGATGACGTTGTAGCGCGGCGGAAAGCTCGGCTGCTCCCGATAGCCGAACAGCCGCCGGAACGCCTCCGGGGAAGACAGGATGAGATAGCGTCCGCACATGGGTCGCGCGCCTTAAGGCTTGAGCTTGGATCGACCATACCGCACAAGGGGGCGGATGACTTAGATAATGCGGCCGGAGCGCAAGCGAGAGTGGCCGACGCAAGAAGCTATCCCGCGCGCCCCTTCGTTGCGGTGAGCGCGGCCATCCTGCGCGAAGGAAAATTCCTGCTGGTGCGCCGCGCCCAGCCGCCCGCGCGCGGACTCTACAGCCTGCCCGGCGGGGTGGTGGAGCTGGGCGAGACGCTAAGCGA
>Ga0306926_10004767_pt1 | contig 14292 bp, 21 predicted proteins | sample flu12Cox44000178_FD_203759 | JGI IMG/M metagenome (GOLD analysis project Ga0306926, IMG submission 203759) | Lab enrichment of tropical soil microbial communities from Luquillo Experimental Forest, Puerto Rico - flux8day.12C.oxic.44.000.178 (v2)... | ecosystem: Environmental > Terrestrial >...
GACCACGGGCTTCAAGGAGATCGATCGGGTCAAGCCCAACGTCACGACCTATACCGATACGCCGCCGACTGCTGGCGTCTTCTATTACCGCGTCCATTCCCACAACGTCCAGGGAGATTCCAGCTCCACGCGGCCGCTCGCTATTCTCTTCCGCGTTGCGCCTTCGCCGGTGGGATACTGGCAGTTTGATGAGGGAATGGGAACCACTGCCCATGATACCTCGCCGAACCACAACGATGGTACCTTGCAGGGGGGCGTCGATTGGGTCCCCGGCCGCTTCGGCAACGCCGTACATATTAACGGCAGCACCGGCGTCGTGGTTGTGCCCAACGCGCCCAGCCTGAATCCCACGACCGGCCTCAGCATCACGGCCTGGTTCAAGGCGGACTCCTGGGACGGCGGCAATAAGCGCATCCTGCAAAAAGGCGATAACGACAACCAGTATCGCTTGTTGGAAGAGGGCGGTGTCTTTAAATTCCACCTGTCGGGAGTCGTTAACGGTACCTTGACCATGGACTTGCCTTCCACCGGCGTGTGGCATCACGTGGCCGCGACCTACGATGGCGCGTCGATGAAGATCTACATCGACGGCGTCCTCCGCGCCCAGCAAGCCGCCAGCGGCGTCTTGTCGGTAACGCCCAACAACCTGCACATCGGCGCCAAGACGCCGGGCGGGACCGCGGGCGACCATTTCCTCGGATCTATTGATGATGTCCGTGTCTACGGTCTCGCCCTGTCCCCCGAGTACATCCAGTACTTGCAAAGCTGGGTCAACCAGGATGTGGGATCGGTCGGTGTGGCAGGCAGCGCCTTGTTTACTCACGGCACCTATGTCGTCAGCGGTGCCGGCGCGGACATCGGCGGGACCTCTGATGCGTTCCACTACGTTTACCAGCCACTCTCGGGCGATGGCGAAATCGTGGCGCGCGTGGTCGGCGTGGATGCTGCCGATCCCCTTGCCAAGGCGGGCGTGATGATTCGCGAAACCCAGGCGGCCGATGCCCGCAACGCTTTGCTCGCGGTCACGCCGGATGGCGGCATCACCTTCCAGAACCGCCAAACTCCCGGTGGCGGTACCACCACCGTATCCGATTCCGGTTTCAAGCTCCCATACTGGATACGATTGACGCGGACCGGAAATATCTTTACGGCCTATCGCTCGGACGATGGCGTCAACTGGGTCCTGGTCGGCGGGCCGGTCCAGATCGACATGGCCAGCGATGTCTTTATCGGCTTGGCCGTAACTTCGCACGATGCAACCGTGGCCAACTCCGCGACCTTCGAAAATGTGGCGCTGGCCTGATTCTCCTCCCGACATCACACGGCTCGCCATGACTCGGAGTTGTGGCGAGCCGTCTGCTTGTCAGTAAGAAACAGCGCCCCGCTCACTAATGACCGTTGCACTTTGCATTTGCCTTCCTGTTTTTCGGTCGGTTAATTGACACCTCCATGTCCTCTTAAATCTTACCCTTCGCATCCAAGGCACAGGCGGCCGGCCAATCTCCTTTGGCCATCTGTGCCTCCGGACGACCCTTCGCGACAGATTTTTGTCATCTTCCAAACAGAAAAACTGCACCGAAGGGAAATGCGTCCCGTCCATGGGCCTGCGCATCCCAACGACATCGCCGTCGGCTGATCGCCATGGTACCGCGGCGTCGAGCGCGGTCCAAACCTAGTCCTGAGTACTCAGTGCTCCCTACTCCACGCCCTCAACCCCGAGAACTGCGCCGCGTCGTTGCATCATCGCCTGCAACGACGAACCAATGACAAATGAGTACGCGGGACCAACTCCCAAGGACTCTGGACCACCCGATCCATGACTTTTGCCGACGTCGTTGCGTCGTTGCACGCAACCCGGCCCGGCCGCATTGCGTGCATTGTACGCAATGCGGGCATTGCACGCATTGCACGCAACGGCTGCAATACCTGCAACGACGAAGAGACTTCGAATGACGGCACTGCGTACTCGGTACTCCGTAACCGGCACCCTTGTACCCCATTCCGTGACAGTCCTTTGTCATTTCAGAACATCATCCCAAAGTGGGACACTCCCGGTGGGACCTTCTGCCAATTTTGGGACCTTCTCCCCCATCTCGTTCTCTGCTCTGGATTTATAACGCGGCTCCCAAACGGTTAGGTCATCCCAATGACAGTGGGACCTTCTGCCATGGAGAATCACTCCAAGTCATCGCATGCAAACCTGCTCGTAGATGACACGCGTTATCGCGATGCCCGGGGCTGAGCTCGGAAGCCCCGGTCTCTCTCACACGAACGGTAATAACAAGCTGCCTGAGGTCCGGGGTTTCGGGGTAGTCAACCATCTTGAGCCTAGGCTGGAAACGAAAATTGCTCTCCTCCGCTCCGGCCGCATGGATCGCACAAATGGGATGCTGCTTGTGGTGAAAGAAAATGAAACGCCGCACCCAGTCGACCTAGTCGTGCACCAGGGCTGGAAGGTAATTGTGTCGATGCAAGGCATCCGTTACCTGATCGAGCAATTTCGGCTCTTTCGCGGAAAGACGGCACTGTGGTGGGGAAGAAATAAGAGTGATCATGCTGTTCCTCTTGCTGCGGCCGCATGACGTGTATAAATGTATATTCACAACGCTGGGGAGGCAAGAAAAAAATCCAAAAATATGGCCATGGAGCAAATCTGCGAGTAACATCCAGAAGGACCACCCCGGTTTGGGCCTGTTCGATCCCGATAGATCAACCGGCAATAGATCAATCGGGCGGGCCAATAGATCAACTGGTAAGCAAAATGTGCCGCGCACGCGCACGACCTATTCCATGTTCGGCGCGTTATGATTGAGCGATTGGAGATAGGCGGGTACGTTGTGGAGTACGACCGCGAAGCGACCGCGGCCGCGTACTCCTGCATCGTCGTTTCTGGTCCGGAGAGCTGCGGCTGCTGGTATTGCCGGAACTGGGCCGCCGGCCGCGAGCGGGTAGTGCCCGCAGCCGTCCGCGACCTGCTCACCCGACTGGGCGTCCCCTTGGCCGGTGAGATCGAGGTTTGGGAGGTCCCCGACGAGGAGCACGCACACCTGTACGGCGGTTGGTACATGGTCATCGGCCGGTTGGTGTCGAGGCCGCCCGAGGAGGCGCGAGAGTTCACGATGGCAGGCTGGCGGATGTCGTGGTCGTCAGGGCCGAGCTATGAGGTGTCGCAGTTCGCGGGAGAGCAGGTCTGCGAGCTGCACTTCCTGTCGCCTGTCGGTGACTTTATCGCCCCCGCGGTCGCACCCGCCGAACGAGCTGCTGCACCTGACCCCGGCCGCATTTAGGCTTTTGTGAATTCACCGCTCACCGAGCCGCCGCGGCAGGTGAGCGTGGTTGTTCGGCGGTCTAAGTTTCTGCCAAAGGAGAACCCATGAAGCGTGTCATCGGTCTCATCTTCGTACTGGCCACTCCGCTCGCCCTGGGTGCCGACAACGGGCACGACGTTCAAAAGGAACTCAAGGCCTTGGAGGGGAAGTGGAAAGCCGTGTCCATGGAGGCCGGAGGGAAGCCGCTCCCCAAGGACACCATCCCCGACTTCACATTTATCGTCGCTGCCAACGGCAAATCGACTGGCAAATCGCCACAGGGCGAATATCAAGCGACTATCACCGTCGATCCCAAGAAGGCCCCCAAGACGATTGACAACCTTCACGAGAGCGGCGCGCAAAAGGGGAAGAAGCAGTACGGCATCTACAAACTGGAAGGTGACAAGTGGACTGTTTGCATGACGCGCCCTGGGGTTGCGGAGGACGACCGGCCGAAGGACTTCACCACCAAGGACACGGCCAACGTCGTGTTTGTCTTCGAGCGGGCTAACCAGGAGAAAAAGCCATGACCCAGCGAGCGGCCACGAATTGGTCGTCGCAGGGAACGGAGCTATGCCGAAGGCGATTGGGGACATTCACGGTTCGCCGCCGAAGCATCGGCTCACGCTGACGGTGGCCGCAATGAGGGTTTCGCGCGGCGTGAAGTCGCTGCGGGCGGCCGCCGCAGCTTAGCCAAGTTGTTCGCCGGAGAGAAGGGGCACAATACTGGGGAGGCCCGTACCATGTCTAACCGCCGAGCGGTTTCCGTCATCGAGCTGCTGGTGGTGATCGCCATCATCGCCGTGTTGATCGGGATGTTGCTCCCGGCCGTCGGCGCCGCGCGGCGGCGGGCGATGGAGACGGTGTGCAAGAATAACCTGGGGCAAATCAACCTCGCGGTGGCGCAGCTCGTCGAGACCCAGAAGCGGTTGCCCGCCCCCGGCCACAGCGGAGTGGTCGGCGGGTGGACGATCGAGGTGCTTCCCTTCCTCGACCAGAAAAACCTGCGGGACCGCGTTACGCCGGGGGGGCCGATTTCGGCCGCGCCGGACTTCCTCCTGAGGCAGCCACGCATCCTGACGTGCCCGATCCGCGCCGCCGCCGACCCGCCGGACGCGACCGCGATGGATCATGCCCACTACATCCTGGTCCCGGTGGCGGGGCGAAAGTCGTATAACGTGTTCGACGCGCCGTTGGATGTTGCAGTCCCCTGGGCGAGCGGGCCGGAAATGGCGTACGCGGATGTGGTTCGGCAGATCGGCCCGCATAACCGGGGGTTCTTCTTCGCGCGCGGGTTTCAGAACGGCGTTGACTTCATGCCCAACAGTCAAGAGGGCCGGTAGACGTTTTCAAGCGAAGGCCCTGAGCCGACCCAGCCGTTGCACCTGACCGCGGCGGCATTACGGTTTTTCGGGGTTCAACGTTTCACCGGCACTCGGAAGAGGCTCGTGGCAGCACTGAAGAAGGGAGTGGGGGAGAATCATGGCACAGTCGCCGCATGCTTCAACCCCCGACACGGCATTCGCGCGACCCACGAGGGCAAGACGATGGATTTCGTGATTTGTTTTGAGTGCTTTCAAGCGGAGGTGTATGCTGAAGAGAAGCGCGATGGCGGTTTCTTGACTACGGGCTCGCCCCAACCTGTTTTCGACCAAGTGTTGCGTGAGGCAGGTGTGCCACTGGCTGAGGCAGCCAAGAAATGACTTGCGCTAACGGCCGCCGATCCAGACGTTGCACTTGACCCTGCCGGCATAACGGCTTTCCAAGGGATGAAGTCTCTGCGGCCGGCCCGGCGGCTGAACTTTGGCGTTCGGCGGCTGATCGCGGGTGGCACAGGAGTATCTCGATGAAGCAGATGCGCGATTTCATCGGTCAACCGATGACGTGGGTTCAGACCAATGCCAAGGAGCGAACCTACGAACTCCGTCTGGGAGACGACGTCGTGGCGAGCCTTCGTTGGCAGAAACCAAGCGGTTCGCTTGCCTTGGGTGAGGCCGCCGACGGAATTTGGTCGTTCAAGCGAGCCGGATTCTTCAGCCCAAAGGTGACGGTGCGCACCGCCGGGACCGAGTCCGATATCGCAGTCTTTACTCCCGACTGGCACGTGGGAAAAGGAACGTCGGAAATGGCTGGCGGGACCAGATACCGGTGGGCCGCCACGAGTTTTTGGCGTTCCGAAATGGCCTTCTGTAATGAGGCGGGCCAGCCCCTGGTTCAATACAAGCCTGAACGGCTACTCCAGCTCGCGGCCGCCAAGGTGGAGGTCACGCCAGCCGGCGCTGCCGTATCCGAGCTTTCTTTGCTCACGGTATTGGGCTGGTATTTAATGCTGCTGCTGGCGGAAGACACAATAACGACGAGTGTGCTGGCCAGCATGATTTAGCATGGCATAGCAGGTCGGCCGCACTCCAACCAACAGCCGAACGAGCTGCTGCAGATGTAACGATAGAAGTCAAGGATCGTCGTAGGTGATGACGAACGGTTTTGGTTACGGAGAGTCTCTGTGGGTCGGCGGTGGACTTCAGCGCGCGACCTGGCTACAACCGTTCCTTAACCGTGCCTCTTCTCTGTTCGTTGGCGTTGGGGAGCCGGTTCCAGGTGGAAGGTGTGGACCAGGTCGAGGGCTGCGGCGCGGAGTGGCAAGTTCTTGACGGCGGCCCACAGGTCGATGATGTCGCCCTTGATGCCGCAGGTCGGATCGAAACACTGAAAGACGTTTTTGTCCAGGTGGACGCTGAAAGTGCGACGCTCGCCGGAGGAGTCGTGCACGGGGCAAGGGCCGCGGCGTTGCTGGCCGCGGAGGCGGGGCCACAAGGCCAACTGTTCAAGGACGCGCTGGAGTGGCAGTTGCTGGCGCAGATGGGCGAAGTCAACCCAGCCGGAGACAATAGCGTCGTCTGCATTTGGTGACATATCCATGTCACTAGACCTGGCCGCAGAGGTGGTCGGCGCCGCCGTGCCGGTACCCGTCTCGGCTTGAGGAGCGGCGCAGGAGCTTGAGCAAGCCGCGGTGACCACTTGCTGATCCGGCTCAGTTTCCGGAGTGTGGCCCGCGGCTTGTTCCTTCGGTTCGGCTGCATCCGTGTCGGCGGCCGCCGAGCTTGCGGTAGCTGGCGATGTCCGCTGCGCGGGCTTTTGCCAGGGGTAGTGGTTAGGGTCGCAAGGCTTGCCGCTCTTCCGGACAGCGAACACCAGACGCAAGAGTTTATTCATGGCACGGCCGACGGCGATGGCCGGATGGTCGGGATGCTTGGCCGGCGCGGTAGGTGCACAACGAGTAAGGTGCGCGGCCATGTCAACCTGCTCGCGTCCTCGAAGCCTTGAGCCCACTTTAGAGCCCTCGCTACATCTGCGACACCGGGAGGCGACCATGGAGATTTATCGGCGCGACACTGCGGTGGTCTTCACCGATCCGCAGAACGAGGTGTTGAGCGAAACGGGGCTGGCTTGGCCGCTGGTGCGGGAGAGCCTGGCGGAGAACAACACCATTGAGAACATGGACCGCCTCTTCGCGACTGCGAAGCAGTACGGGTTCGAAGTGTTCATTTCGCCGCACTACTTCTACCCGACCGACGCCGGCTGGAAGTTCAACGGAGCACTCGAGGCGGACGAGGCGGCGGCAGGCTTCTTCGGCCGCCGGGGGATACTGAACCTCGACGGCCTGGCGGGCTCGGGCGCCGATTGGCTGCCGCGTTTCAAGCCGTACATTGAGGACGGCAAGACCGTCGTTGTCGCGCCGCACAAGGTGTTCGGCCCGGAAACCAACGACTTGGTGCTGCAACTGCGCAAGCGGAAGATCGCCAAAGTCATTCTGGGCGGCATGTTGGCCAACATGTGCGTTGAGTCACACCTGCGCGAACTGATCGAGCAGGGATTCGAGGTCGCGGTGATCAAGGACGCCACTGCCGCGCCCAAGCATCCGACGTGGGGTTACGGCTATACTGCGGCGCTCATCAACTACGCGTACCTGGCGCATGCGGTGCTGCGTGCCGACGAGGTCGTGCAGGCGATGAAGCCGGGGTGATTATTCGTTTGGCCGTTATACGGCATTGTAGACCGCGAGACTCGAGATTCCAGCTCTGTGCATCCGCGTCGAAATGAAAATGCCATGGGCCAACTTCTGCGGTTCCCCAGTTCGGTCAAGCGAGATCCAGCGATCGAGGTCTGGATGCATGAACATTCGGCTGAATTGGGGGCGATCGCGCAACGCTGGTTTGAGGTCATGCGCGACTGCGGAGACGATGTTCGAGAGTTATTGCATGATGGCCATCCGACCGCGTGTATAGGTGATGCGGCGTTCGCCTATGTCAATGCGTTCAAAGCCCACGTCAATGTTGGGTTCTTTCGCGGCGCCGAGATTGCTGATCCAGAGGGCCTGTTGGAGGCAAGTTCATGAGCCATGTGAAACTCAGGCCCAAATGTGATGTCGACGCCACGACTCTCATGAAGCTAATTGAAACGGCATACACTGATATGAAGGCGCGCCTGAAGACTGAATAGTCCGTGGAGGCTTTCGATCAATGTCCGGTCTTGCTAAATTGAGGCTTCACCATGGCGAAAAAACGACCGCCTACGATTGAAGCTTGCAAACGACGAGACAACCGCGTTCTTTGGCTCGACCACGTCGAGTTGCTCGATGAAGACATCGAGTGGCTCGCCGCAACTGAGCGCCTAACTCTTTGGAATGTGAAGGTTTCCCCAGGATTGCTTGCGCGAGTCGAACCCCTGTGGTGGCTCGACATTCGCGGTGGTAGCGGGACTGATCTCGCAATCGCGAAGGAAACCAAGAACCTTCAGTACCTGGCGGTCAATCAAGTCCGCGGGATGTCGGATCTGTCCCTTGTCTCCAAAATGACTACTCTTCGCTACCTGGATTTATACGGGTTACCCAAGGTGATGGAATTGCCTTCATGTTCAAGGCTCCACAAATTGGAACACGCGCGCCTGGGCCAAATGCGCGGTCTGCTGTCGCTTCACGGTTTGCTAGAGGCCCCGCAGCTCCGCGAACTGCAGCTGGCAAAAAAGATCAATGTCAATGAAGCCGACGTGATTGAGATAATCAACCATCCGGCCATCATAGCATTCGATTGGTTTGCGGAGGATGTTCCGGATAAAGTATGGGTTCCTGTTGTAGAGAAGATCGGTTTGCCTGCAATGGACCATATGCATCCGCAGGAGTGGTTCGGGTTGCCGGAGTGAGTAATCGGCGGCCCCGGCGGCTGAGCGTTAACGTTAGATTAGATGCCCAAGGACCGGGCCTGCATTCCGGTGTTTGACAGGATCTCTGGCCGGCCCGGCAGGCGAGCTGCCCCGTTCGACGACGGAGTCTGTCCTTTGTGGAGGTCCCGACCATGTTTATCACCAAGCTGAAAACTGGCGCTGCCATGCTGCTGGTCACCGGCGTCGTTGGTGCCGCCTCGTCTCCACCGACCCCTGAACGCCGCCCGGAGGATTCTGGCGACAACGCCCAAAAAGATCTTTTCCGCCGCGTAGAGGCGCTCAGGCCTGCACCGGAGTTCCTCAGGTGGCGCCAAATCCCCTGGATGACCGATTTGGTAGCGGCGCAACGGACGGCCAGGGAAGAAAAGCGGCTCCTCTTGATCTGGGCGAGCGGCGATGAACCCTTCGGACGGTGCTGAGGGGATGGCGCCTGGGTTCGGGCGAACCTTATGAACAATGAGGATGTTATCCGCCGTATCTCGGAAAACTTCGTTCCTGTGGCCGTCAATATTTACCGCATGAGAGGCGAGGATCCCGCGAGCAAGTTCTTTCAGTCCGTTCAAAAACAAAAATACTCTTATCAGGGTGTGTGGATAGTAGATCCCGCAGGCAATGTGACTTTAATGGCATTGGGCGAAAAAAACCTCGAAGTCCGAATCAAGAAATTCATCGACGACATCGATAGGACCGTAGAAACCTTTGGCCCAATGAAACCTCGTTCCGTCAAATGGCAGGACCCTCAGCCATGGCGCGGTGTCGGCGTGCAACCAGACGGCAAGGTTACACTGGCCCTGTATGTCCGCCACTGCAGCGCCAGGGAATGGGAGAACTTTACCCCTCCCCAGAGCCTTCCAGGGATCGATAGCATCACCTTCGACGCCGAGGAATGGGCGACCTTCACTCCTGCCAAGCTTCAAGTTGGGGCGGCGTTGAACATACCTGGCGCCGTGGCACGCAAATTCAACCGCGGTGTTGATGGGATCTGGGACGTATCGGTGAAACCCGAACACGCGAAGCTGGCACAGCTGCAAGCGGTCGTGGAAGCAGTCGACCGCAAACAAGCTCGGATTCGCCTCACCGGAAAAGTGGAATCGTCCTGGGAAAAACCCTTCAACAATCCCAATAAGAACACGACGCATGCTTGGTGTGATCTCGAAGGTACTGCCTTGTATGATGTTGAGAAAAAAGAGCTCAGTTCCCTGCTCCTGCTTTTCCGTGGTGGGTTGCCAGTGGACGCCGGCGACAAGCAAAGTGGTACACCACTCGCTGGTTTTGCGGAATGGTCTCATGCGAAGTCAGAGCCTCCAGCTAAGCCGTAGGGGGCGAAGCCGGCAGCTTCACCAGAACTAGATGCGCTTTCGACTCCCCACTTAGGGCAAAAGCCTCTCGTTCAGAATTCATTGTTCATGGATTTCAATTGGGATTTGCGGGTATTGGAAGGGATAATTTTCTGATATTTCGTGCTTGCGTTTCATTGTCACATGCACGACGATCTTAGCCATCCCTGATTTACAACCACCTGATACTTGAGGAAAGCCCTATGTTTACTTCATCCCGGAGAAACGGCGGCCGTTCTTTCAGGCCCCGGCTGGAAATTCTCGAAGACCGTATCCGGTGCCGGCGAGTTCTTGACAGCATCATCGGACTTTGCTCTACTGGGTCGTGTTGTAGTGCGCAGCCGAGTTAGAGCGCGCCCGTCCTGCGCTCGCGCGCCGGTTGGCGCGCTAAGAACAAGTTATGGGGCAAAAGCAATTGGATCAACCATGGCCCAAGAAGCACCGGTTCACTCGAAACTGCTCACTGCCGCCGCGCGGTCTGTTCTTCGTCCAATGGGGCTCGTTCAAAAGGGACGTTCGCGAACCTGGCTTGATGACCGTCAATGGTGGCTGTGCGTTGTCGAGTTCCAACCCAGCGCATGGTCACGCGGGAGCTACCTCAACGTCGGCTGCATGTGGCTTTGGCTCGCGAAGGACTATATCTCCTTCGACGAAGGTTACCGTGTCGAATCTTTTGTGGATTTTCGTGGCGAGGAGCAGTTCGAGCGGGCTGCCGCACAATTTGCGGACCGAGCCGCACAAGAGGTGAACCGATATCGGAAGCTATTTCCAAACATTGCCAAGGTGTGCGAATATTTCCTTGGGCAAGAGCTCGCGAACGGGTGGCCTTGTTACCACGCTGCAATAGCTTGTGCCTTGGCAAACAAGCTCGATGTTGCCCGGGCGTTCTTCAAGAGATTCGCAGAGCCGAAAGACAACAACGAATTCGTGGCTAACGCTCAAGATGACTCAAAACTCCTGGCGTCGCTTGTCGGCACGCATCAGTTCCGCGAGCTGATAGCTGACAGGGTGCGACAAACGCGAGAAATTCAAAAGTTACCGGCCGTCGCGCCGATCAGCTTCGAGTGATCGCTGGCGGGAGTGCCCCACAACCAGCCGTTGCACCTGACCGCGGCGGCATTACGGCTTTTCAGGGTTCAACGTCTCACCAGCCGCCGCGGCAGGTGAACGGTGTCGTTACGGCACTGCAGACCGCGAGACTCGAGATTCCAGCCCTGTGCGTCAGCGTCGAAATGAAATTGCCATGGGCCAACTTCTGCGGTTCCCCAGTTCGGTCAAGCGAGATCCAGCGATCGAGGTCTGGATGCATGAACATTCGGGTGAATTGGGGGCGATCGCGCAGCGCTGGTTTGAGGTCATGCGCGACTGCGGAGACGATGTTCGAGAGTTATTGCATGATGGCCATCCGACCGCGTGTGTAGGTGATGCGGCGTTCGCCTATGTCAATGCGTTCAAAGCCCACGTCAATGTTGGGTTCTTTCGTGGCGCCGAGATTGCTGATCCCGAGGGCCTGTTGGAAGGCACTGGCAAGTTCATGCGCCATGTGAAACTCAGGCCCGAACGTGACGTCGATGCGACGCCTCTAATGAAGCTCATCGAGACTGCATACACTGATATGAAGGCGCGCCTGAAGGCTGACTAGCTCGTGTGGGCTTTCGATAAATGTCGGGTTTTACCAGATGATCGAGGCGCCGTATAACAGCTAATTGGGACACGCTCCCGCCCATCCCAACGAGGCCATGATGATTATCCCGGCGCTGCACCGGACCGCGGCGACAGGTAGCATTTGCGATTCCAACGTCTCACTGGCCGCCGCCGCAGGCGACCTACATCGTTCGGCCACGTGAGGAGCCACTGACATGCCACTCAAGGCTTACTGGGCATACGACTTTGCCTGTGATCGATCACTTGAGGACTTACATGCTGTCTTTAATGAGGCCGGCCCTTGGCAATGGCAGTTGCGCGATAGCGCCTGGTATGGAGATTACCTCAATACACGTCCGACCGAGGGCGTTCGCGTGCGGGTCCACGAGTATCCCCAGGCAGGAGAGGCGGGGACGTTCGTGGGGATTCGCGACAAGGGATTCTCCGCTTTGCTGCAAATCGAAGCCGGGAGCTTGGCCGCGCGAGCTGAGGTCGATAGCATCTTTCAAGGGCTACTCAGCAGGGTCAACGTGAGAGAAACGGTCGAAATCGAACCGTACGACTGAGCCGGGCCGAGCGCCGCGCCAAACGCCATACTCCAGAGCATCCATGGTGCCTTCCTTGAGTTCCACAGGCAAGTCGAGGTCAGCCACCGAATTGGAATCCTCCTCTTTCCCCGTCGCCGCCGCCTTTTCGTCCATTGCCTCCAAGATCGCTAGCCGCACCGACAGCGGCAACGATTCAAGCACTTGGCGAGCCGTCGTCCTAGGAAATGCGCATGCGCTGGTTGGCTCTGGGCGCTTCTCCAGGGTCTTGATTGCCCACAATGTGCGGGCCGTCAGCATGCGCGGCGCGATCAGCGTTGCCAATAAGAAACCTTTTGAGTATCACAGTATGCAGCTAGTCTTCCAATTCTACCGGACCATGCGGCATGGACGCTCGATGCTCGCAAAGTCTCAAGAGCGAGGTTAGCATGCGCTACGATTACTCACCAGCCCCAAGACGGGGTTCTGGTCGGTCCCAAGGGTTTACGCTGATCGAACTGCTGGTGGTGATCGCCATTATCGGTGTCCTGATCGCTTTGCTCCTACCCGCCGTACAAAAGGTTCGGGAAGCGGCGAACCGGGCAAGCTGTCAAAACAACCTCCACCAGATGGGCCTTGCGTTGCACCACTACCACGACGTTCGGCAGTCCTTCCCTTCCGGATATCGCTGCCAGCCCCAAACCAACCCCGACTTCACTGCGCCGGGCTGGGGCTGGGCCGCTTTGCTACTGCCCTATGTTGAAGGCGACAACCTCGCCAGGCAGATCAACTTTAACCTCCCGGTCGAGAATCCGGCCAACCTCGCCGCCCGGACCACCGTATTGAAGTTGTTCGTATGCCCTTCCGATCGCTCCACCGGCATCTTCACGATTTACGATACAAACCAGTCATCCTTGGCCCAGGCTGCCACGAACAGCTATGCCGCTTGCCATGGCGTCGGTCCCGATCTGGACGAGGAGCTGGACGACGGCAATGGCATGTTTTTCCGCAACAGCCGGGTCCGCATGGCCGACATCACCGATGGCAGCAGTAGCACCATTGCCATCGGGGAGCGGGCGTGCTTGCTGACGCAAACGCCGTGGGCGGGGGCCGTTAGCTTCGGCACTACCCGGATCACTCCCGGCGCACCAACCACCAATCCCGATGCTGTGGAGGAAGCGCCGACGCAAGTGCTCGTCCACGTCGCCGTCCATACGATCAACGATCCCAATGCGGACCCCGAAGATTTCTTCACGCCGCACACCGGCAATGCCATGTTCCTTTTTGCGGACGGCTCGGTCCGTGCGGTACGCGTCGGAATCAGCCTGTCCGTCCTCCAGGGGTTGGCCACGCGAAGTGGGGGAGAAGTCATTGACCCGAGCGATTTCTAACCGGTACCGACGCCGGCACGTGCATTGGGTAGGGTTGGCTTGCTCGCTGGCGATGCTTCTGAACGGATGTAACTCCTCCACACAGCCGGCCTATCAGGACAAGCAGGGTTTTCGCTTCACCCCGCCGCCCGGCTGGGTCGAACGCGCCAGGGATGATGCTCTTCCCGCCAAGTCCGGACATCGGCAACCGGATCTGCCTTTGCCAAAGCTCGCCGGGCCTGGCGGTACCGTGCGGGAACACCTTCTGGTGCGGTATGATCGGTTGACGGCGGGCAACCTGGCCTGGCTGCGCGTGACGGTGGCTGACCTGCCCACTTCCACGCCTCTGATGGCGTACCTCTCATCCCGCTCGCCGGGATCAAACTGGAAGCGTGAGTCGGAAGCCGACGGCCTGGAAGTCAGCGGCCTACCTGCAGCCCGGATCGCCTTTCTGGGCCGGTGGAGCAACCGAGACTACATCTGCGAAACGGTCGGCGTGCGTCAGGGCGAGCGTGTCTATATCATAACAGCGAGTTTCCCGGCCTCGGACGGCGCGGCCCGTGAGCAGGTACGAAACTCAGTCGTCGACGCGACCTGGAACTAATCGTCGCTTGGTGGGCTTGTTCTCATTAGCACCCGCTAGTAGGGGAAAAAAGGATACTTGTATGTGTAGCCTGGCATGGCGCATTATATGGGTGGGGTTCTTGTTCCTGGCGCTCGTGTGCGGATGCTCCGCGAAGCCGACCGACCGTCCAGCCGCAGACGAAGAATGTGCCGTTCGAGAGATGTTCGCTGAGCTGCAATCGGCCATCAAAAACCATGATGCCGATAAACTCTGGGGATTGATGGACACCAGGAGCCGGTCCGACGCCGAGAAGACCGCCAAAAA
>Ga0306926_10004768_pt1 | contig 14291 bp, 11 predicted proteins | sample flu12Cox44000178_FD_203759 | JGI IMG/M metagenome (GOLD analysis project Ga0306926, IMG submission 203759) | Lab enrichment of tropical soil microbial communities from Luquillo Experimental Forest, Puerto Rico - flux8day.12C.oxic.44.000.178 (v2)... | ecosystem: Environmental > Terrestrial >...
GCGACTGCAACAACAATCCCGATGGCACGGGGTTGGGATCTTTCTGGCTGTAGGCGACTGCCCGGCGCCAGAAGCTTTCCTGCAGGCGGCCCGATTCTTCCCGCGCGGCGGTGATCTGTTCGTAACCACGCCCATCTTCCCCACCGATGCGGACGTTCGTGTATGCACGCAAGAGATCAGCTATCTCCCTGCCTTCCTCGAGGGGAAGCAACTGGGTGAGCAAGTGGGCCGCCCCGATCGCCTGCACTTCTTCAAGTACAAGGTGCTTTCTTATTTCGAAGCGCGTCAACGCCATCGACATGGTGAACCCGAGCAGCAGCCCCAGTACCCCGAGAATACCGGCCTCGACGGTCAAGTGCTGTGATTTCGTGTCTTTCGCCTGGTTGCCCGACTTCCGCCCGACACGAAATCCCGCCTCGCTCGCGACTACCATCAGCGCGAAGCACACGAGACCGAGGACGAACTCATTTGCTTCGTATACGGTCTCCATTCATCTTCACCTCACCTCTGATATGTTGTCCGTGAGAATACACTGAAGGGCGAGCACAATCGCAGTGGACTCTTCAGGCTAATACGGGCAAGGGCGCGAAAGTCTGATGGCGGAAGCACCCAATGACTTGACGCGTTGGTAAGGAAAAAGGGCTGAAAATATGCGCTAACTACCATGAGCTTGGGCGGCCGAGGCCGGGCAGTGCGACAGCACCAATTGAATGTCTCCGGGATTCGTGTTCATGTACGAGCGAAAGCGATCGATGGCTTTCTGCCCGCCGATTTGATAGGCTCTCTTCATCTGACGGCTCGCCTTGATTGGGAATTTGCCCAGAACCGATCACAGGTTCTGGGCGGAGAGCCGTCGCCCTCAAACTCAGTTTTCAACAAAAAACTGGACATCCCCTGAGGCGAATCTAAAACAGCAGTGTTCCGTTCTTCATCGCGAACTGATGATGCGCTTTGAGGGGGTGATTGAATGGCTTGATCGCTTTTTGTAGCAAAGACAAAACAGCTCCTATCTAAAAACACCTCCGGTTTGTCTTAGCGCACACACCCAGACTAAGACCGCCGCTGTTTGGACGTCCTTACTCATTTGTTCCCCAAACAGGAAGTTGACGCCCGCCGCATAACGGAAATTGTTCCTGTTGGCCGTTTCTCAGCTAACGAAGCTCGTCGGATGCACCAGGTAGTCGTCGGCCTCAATCGGGCGTAAGGCGATATGCTTGCTGACCTTGATGTCCAAACCACCCCGCCAAGCATGAGAGATCTGATCCAGTCCAACATAGGTAGGCATTGATACAGCGGAGGTACGAGTTAACGCTGATAGCAGAGACACCCCTCTCCCGAAGGGCCACGATCCTCTGGTTGATAGCTGCTCTAGAATCGAGAGCCCCTTCAAAGGCTCTGAAGGACTGCTCGTACCATGCTATGGTTTTGGGAGTGACATTTTTCAGGTGCCGACGCTCTTGGACGAACTCAGAGCAGACGGTAGATTTTGGTTCCCCGAAGGGGAAGCCATTGAAAACATGGGCGGTTAGCTCAGCCGGTTAGAGCGCCTGCCTTACAAGCACTCCGGCCGTGTCCAAAGCTTCTCTGGTTTTTTCTCCACTTTCAAGGTTTTCAACAACTTGGGGAATCTGCTTTTTCACTCGAAGACAACCCAAGCCCGTCGAACACGAAGGGTTTTGTCACGGTTTTGCCACGGTCCGCACTACCTTGCTATTGAGGTCTGTTCTGACCACCCCGGTGTGGAGCGCACCGCGTAAGGTCCGATAACTCGCCGGTCTGCGATGGCCCTTCTCCCCGGGGCGACTAGGGCTCAAAAGTGGTCGCCACGCTGGCTAAGGCGTGGCTAAGCCGGGCTTAGCCGGACGCGTTGGAGAGCCTCTTCGCGAGTTGTCGTTTCCGGTCCTTCCAGGTGCAAGCAAGTTGCCCCAGCCTGGTGCTGTCGATCAACTTCCACCGCCAACCGACTTAGAAGCGAGCTCATGTGGCAAAAGGACGTGCTGGCGGAGGTGGTTTCTTACGCCGCGCGCCACGGCGTGAGAATGGGGGTACACGCATGGGCGATCGCGCCGTGCGCACGCTGCTCGACGTCTACGAGCACGTGTTCAAGGAAGTGCCAAGCCTGCCCAAGGTGCTCGAACACGGTGGCCTCTCTCCGGCTAGGAGCGGGCCCGCGCGATCAAGATGGGAATTCCGGTCACCGTGCAGCATCCACTCCTGCACGATCTCGCGTTCGGGTTGATCCAGGGCTGGGGACGATCGTGACGACTGACATTTCCAGGCACATGTCGGTGGTGCGTCAGAAAATGCCGACGTGGACCGATAAAATAGAATGTCGTTTCTTTGTTGGGGAGGCAGAAGAGTCGTACCGCGCCGACCTCGAAGGGCTCAGAAAAGTCCAGCGGCGGCCGAGTCGCCTATCGGAACTTTAAGCGGGACGATTTTGACACTGAAGTTGCAACCGACTGCGTCATCATCAACGCCAACCCCCAACGAGTCGCCGACATGCCTGCGCGTCACATGTTCCTGCGGGTGCCGATCCAGAACGAGGAGTACTGGATTGTCGTCGAGGACAAGGCCGCCGATAGATTCACGGACCGGTTTAACAAGCTCCGGGAAGAGGGCCGGACCATGGAATCCGCTGCTGCAAGTGCCGCATAGGCTGATTCCCGGTGGTTAACAGCCCTTCCCGCGAAAAAATCCGCCGACGCTCACCGGGGAAACGGCCAATTCGGAAAAGTGCCCCCAAAATCTCTCTCCGCTTGGCAACCCAAGTAGTGAATTCCGGCCGTGGCCTCAGGCCAAGGTGGATTCCGTCGACCGGAACGGTGTGTCCGACGACGCAAGGCGTGGCAATTGCCGCGACCGCTGAAGCATCGGAGGACCAGCGGAGGGACAATTCGTTGTACAGACTGGTGTCCGGGGCCAAACTGAACTCGGGCTTTTACAGCGCCAGTCAGGCGGAACGGCCTGATCAATAGCCCCGTTCGGCTATCCATGTTTAGTCTCTCGACAGAATCCAATTTTCATCCTTCGTTGTCGGCCCGTAAGGCTGGTGACCAACTGCAACGAGGAGGCTTACAAACGAGGGGCCCAATTTGGGCTTCCTTAACAAAAGTACAAGCGAATCTGATGAAATGTACTGATCCGGCCGCACGGCCTGGAAATGAACATGGCGCGCATTGGAAACGCTTGGCACATTCCGCGTAACGCCGAGCCTCCGGGGGCTGCGAGCATGCGGCTGCCCATCGACGATATTCTTGCCGGTACGGAAGTCAGGCTAATCAGCGGCAACCAGTTCCAGGGCGGCGGCGCTGCGGGCAACCAAACGCAAGCAGCAAGCGCGCTGCTTTTCAAGAAATCCGGCGACACTTCATGGAACCCGCTTCCGGTTGCTTTAGCGGAAGCCATTGGCAATAACAAGTATTTCTCGGCAATCCTTCCTGCGAATACCTTCCACGGGGGCGACGTGGTGCAGTATTACTTCAAGATCGCTTACAGCGACCGTGACACCACGTTCGTTCACGGCAGCGACGGGCGCTCGTCCGCGACGGGAGATGAAGCCAAGGCGCAGGCGGATCCTTTCACCTTCGGCGTTGCGTTCCTGCCAGTCCCAACCGGGAATTTTTTGTCCGTGGACTCCGGCGCGGTGCAAGCTCGAATTTATGCCGATTCGGGGCATATCCAAGCGGCGGGACCAGATTTGGCAGGCGCTGCGCACGCCAACGTGACCACAATTGCTCCGCCAGCTGCGACCGTAGCCGACCGTACGTTCCGGATCGGACGAGTTATTTCGTCAAATCCGGTGCCTAATGGGCTGGAGGTGAAACAGGCGTTCGGCTTGACCCAAATAAAGGCGCGGCTGAGTTTTGCCGCCGAGGGCGTGCTGCGCTATGAGGTGCTCGATTGGGGCGGTCCCCTGCCCTCGGTGTCTACGATCAGCGCGCCCTCGGACGGCACTGAACACTTTTATGGGTTCGGCGAGAAATACAACGGCCTCGATCAGTCGGGGCGGACGGTTGATATTTTGACTTTCGACAATCCGGCCAACAAGGGCGATCGATCGTATAAGGTCGCGCCGTGGTTCGTGAGCACTCGCGGTTATGGCTTTCATCTCGACTCCACGGCCCAAAGCACATTCGATATGCGAAAGTCGAAGGCGGAGCGATGGGTGGTGACGAACCGTCTGCGGTCTCTGCGCTTCCACTTAGTGTGTGGTCCTAAGCTGACCGACGTCATCAGCCGCTACACCGGCCTAACGGGACGGCCGCCTTTACCGCCACCGTGGGCTTTCGGTCCGTGGATTTCCTCTGATATCTGGCGGAACGGCGGCGAGGTGCGCTATGCGGCCTCGAAATTTAAAGAGCGCGGGATCGCCGTTTCGGCGTTCGTGTTCGATTCACCCTGGGAGGTGGCCTACAACGATTTCACGTTCAACCAGACACAGTTTGCCCAGGCCGGACAGTTTGAAGGCGAGCAGTTCGAGGGATTTCAGAGTGTTTCCGAGATGATGACGTTCCTTCGCGATCACGGCCTCAAGGCGATCTGCTGGATGGCGCCGTTTGTCAACGTCACCTCGGACAACGAAGAGGTGGCCGGGCAGAACCTGGGGAAGGCGAGAAATTACAAGGAAGGCGCAACCCGCAATTTCTTTGTGCGCTCATCGCCCAACGGCCCGCCACTAGTCGTGAAGTGGTGGAAAGGTAGGGGCAGTCCCATCGATTTCACCAAGCCTGAAGCGCGGGACTGGCTTTCCGGGCAGTTGCGCAACCTAATCGCGTCGAGCCAAGTAGCGACGAAGACCGGAACCGAGCCTGCAATCGGCGGCTTTAAGCCGGATGACGGCGAGTCGGGCAACGGTCCCAATACATACATCCCGCCGACGGCCGTCTACGCGGACGGCCACACCGGTCGCGACTTCGTGAACGGCTACTGTGTGGAGTATCTCCGGACTGTGTACAGCGTCGTGAGAGCCGCCGGGTTGATTTTCGCTCGCAGCGGGTCGACAGGCAGCCAGGCGTCCCCGGGCTGCTGGGCGGGCGATAACGAGCCCAACTTCGGAGCGGAGAACGGTCTGCCGAGCGTGATCATTGCCGGATTATCAGCAGCCATGAGTGGGTTTTCGATCTGGGGACATGACGTGGGCGCTTATCAAAATTCCAACTTCTCTCCAGTGTCGCCGAGTGACCTGTTTATGCGCTGGGCGCAGTTTGGATGTTTCTCGCCGATCATGCAGATGCACCGGCAAGTAAGCAATACGAATCTGCGACAGTATCCTTGGGGGTACCCGGAACCAGGAGAGACAACAGACAGTAATCGCGCTCTGGCGAATTATCAGTTCTACACGAGACTGCACACGCGGCTGTTCCCGTATCTATATACGTACGCCAAACAGTCGGCAGACACAGGAATACCAATTATTCTACCCCTGGTGTTGATGCACCAGGACGATGTGAAAAGTTTTGATATCGAACAGTCGTATTACTTCGGGCGCGACCTATTGGTGGCGCCGATCATCGAGCCGCAGGTTACGCAGCGAACGGTATATCTTCCTGAGGGAAACTGGCTCGACTTCTGGACAAATGAGGCACACGCGGGCAAGCAGGAGATCACCTGGAGCAATCCGGCTCAGCCGGGCGTACCAGGATCTAAGATTCCGGTGTTCGTGCGGCGCGGCGCGATTCTGCCGCTGATCCTGGGAGAAGACACTGCATCCCTGTGCGATACCAACTATGTCAACAATCCGGCGGTGAAGACGTTTGAGGGCGGGCTGGAGATCCGCATCTACCCCGAAGGCGCTTCTCAACTCATTCTTTACGATGGCAGTGAGATTCACAGTGACACAGCTCCGAACGCAAGCGTAACGTTTACGGCAGTCAAGGCACAACCAATTTTGCTGCGCATATTGGCGGCGCGCCCCGCGAGTGTACAGCGGAACGCGGCGCCCCTTCCGGAAATCGGCGGCCAAGCTGCGTTCGACGCGGCGGGCGCGGCGTGGCGTTTCGATTCAGCCACGGGATTTGTCTTGGTGAAGTTTGCTCACGGCGGCGGCGAAACCAAAATCAGCTTGTGACTAATGGGCGGCTGAACATCCGGCCCACGATATACGAAGTCCTTGGAGGTTAAAATGCCGGCTAGCGTTCTGACGCAACACAACGATAATGCCCGCACTGGAGCCAATCTCGCCGAGACCATTCTCAATACTTCCAATGTCAACGTCGACGAATTCGGCAAGCTGTTTTCCCACGCCGTGGAGGGGCAAATCTATGCGCAACCGTTATACGTCCCGTTCGTCAACGTTCCCGGCAAGGGCGTTCACAACTTGGTCATCGTGGCGACGATGGAGAACTGGGTATACGCCTTTGATGCCGACAACAACACGGGCGCCAACGCACAGTTCCTCTGGGCAAGGCAGATTCAACCGAACCCGGTACCGGCGCACGTTTTTCGGCCTACTTATAACGACGTCGTGGGCGACATTGGCATCCTGAGCACGCCGGTGATTGATGCAACGATCGGCACCTCCGCTGCGAATCCCAGCACAGGAACGATATACCTAGTGCTGGCCACCTGGGATCCGGCGCAATTTCAAAATCTGAAGGACCAGGTGTTTCAGCAACTGCTGTACGCAATCAAGCTGGAGGACGGCAGCTTGAGACCCGCATCTGCCGGACAGTCAAACCCTGTCGCAATCCACGGTCAAGCACGGGGAGTAGGTTACGCCAAGGCGGTCGCCACCCAGCTGCCGGTAGACACCAGCGGCGGATCCGCCCGGTTGACGCAAACCGTGAACAATAAACAAATCACGCTTACCGACGCCACGGGCGGCCAGGTGAATTTTATCCCGATGCAGCAGATGCAGAGGCCGGGGCTACTGCTGCACCACGGCGTGCTTTACATAGCGTTCGGCTCGCATGGGGACTTCGACCCGTACCACGGCTGGGTCTTTGCCTACGACGCGAAAACCTTTCAGCAGAAAGGCGTCTTTTGCGGGGCGCCCAACGGCGGGAGGACCGGTATCTGGCAGGCAGGCGAGGGACTGGTCGCCGACGGTACGGGGGCGATCTATATTGGCACCGGCAACGGCGATTCCAAGACCGAGCCGGGCGGCGATCCGGATCTCGGCGAGAGCTTTGTCCGGTTGCAGTTGCAGGGGGGCGGCCTGAATCAGACCGGCTTCGTCACCGTCATCAAGAACTCGGCGAATCCACTCGAAGATGAGGATCTCGGTGCGGCTTCGCCGACACTTCTGCCGGACGGACTTCTAATCGGCGGTGGCAAGGACGGCAACTTCTATCTGCTCGATCCGGCACAGCTCAATACGAACGGAAACGCGGCGGCCATTGTGCAGAAGTTTTTGGCGTCGCGCGGACCCGGCAGCCGAGCCGAGTTTCCTCAAAGCACGCACCACATTCACGGCTCGCCGGTAGTCTATGACAGCCCTGAGCACGGGGTGCTGGTTTATGTGTGGGGTGAGAATGACGTACTCCGCGCCTACCATTATGATCCGGCGGCGCACAACTTTCCCGGACAGCCCAACCAGAAAGATCAACCCGGAACTCCCATAGGGCGAGGGGCGATTTTCGCTTCTAATGATGATCCCGACAGAGCCGGAATGCCGGGAGGAGTGCTCTCGGTCTCCGCCGATGGCCAGACTCCTGGGACCGCGATCCTGTGGGCGTCCTTTCCACCATTTCTCAACGGAAACCTTCAGGTAGTGGACGGAGAGCTGATAGCGTACAATGCGTCGCAGTTCGACGCTCAAGGAAGGATGGTCGCTCTCTGGCGCAGCCACCAAAATCCGCAGCGAGACGATTACGGCAAGTTGGCGAAATTCTGCTGTCCGACGATTGCGAACGGTAAGGTCTACCAGGCTACATTCAGCAACAAGCTCAACGTGTACGGTCTCCTGGCCGCGCATGACGGCGGATACAACTTCGCGTTTGGAGGCCGCACCGGACTCACACTCAACGGCAGTGCGCGCGCCGATGGCGGACCTATCCGGCTAGCCGGGCATCATCTGTTTCAAGCAGGCAGCATCTTTAGCAGCAACGTTGTGGATGTGCGCCGCTTTCACACCAGGTTTCGTTTCCGCCTGAACTTCGCGGTAGCCGACGGCATGGCCTTCGTGATCGAGGGCGAGGGCCCACACGCTCTTGGCGGGCCAGGCGGAGGGCTGGGTTACGGACCCGACCCCAACGACCCGCTGGACCCCGGGTTCAAAATCACCAAGAGCATCGCGGTCAAGTTCGATTTATTTGACAATCAAACCGCGCAGGCGCGAAGCCTCACCGGGCTTTACCAGGATGGCAATTCGCCCTCCGGCGGGCCGGATACAGCCCTGGAACCAGATCTCAACCTTCATTCCGGACATGCCTTCCAGGTCAACATGAGCTACGACGGTGCCACCTTAAAGGTCCGGATTCTAGACGAGCAAATCGGGGCAAGCGCGGCGCAGCATTACGCCGTGGACATTCCTTCCATCACCGGCGCTTCCGCTCACGTCGGTTTTACAGCAGCCACCGGAGGATTCACGGCCGAGCACGATATCCTGAGCTGGCAGTTCACATCGTCCTGAGAGGCAGCTTAGTCAGCTTCACCCGTGATGCGATTTACCGAAGGCCTAGCAGCCCGCATCTGAATATTCGATGAACACATGCCTTCGCACGCGATTAGTGAAATCAATTGGGTGTGGCTACTTTAGAGCGACGCCCAAGTATACATAAAACCAATAAGTTAGGATCGCTCGACCCAGCTTCGACGATCGCTTAGGCCGGGGATATCAGAATAACCCGGGTTTTAGGTCTCAATTCTTGCTCTTGGACTCTGGCAGTTTCGCCTGATGACGCAGGATGGTTTTGGAGAGTGTGTCGAGGCGTTTCAGCAGGGTTTTCAACTTGCGGTATTGCTGTGCTGCGGCTCTGTACAGCGGAGCCGCTTGTGGTGAGAGCTTGACATTGACGGTTTTGCGGTTGGCCTTGTAGGTAAGCTCGAAGTAGGGACCGTGGCGCTTGGTGGCGTCGGAGGCACAAGCGCACTGAGCCTTGCCGCACTTCATCATCCGTTTCAGCACGGTACCTTTGCAGAAGCACTCGATCTGTTCCAGGCCCCGCCTGAGTTCCAGAAATCGCTGCATGTGGCGTTTCAGAGCGGCAGTCGGCGCGACGGGGCGACTTCCACTTTTGGAAACAAAAACACGTGACATTGTTCTTACGGTGATATTACCGTAAGAACTATGACATTCGCAACTGTTTATTCTGCTGACGCTACACCTGCGTTAATGGAGTTCTCTCTGCTGGAGTCTTGGCTGGCATCCCCCAGCGCCCTCCAACTCCCGCTCCACCAGATCGAGGTCCAGCAGCAGGCTAAAGGCCGGGAGGTCCAACGCCTACTCCTCCAAGCCCACTTGCAGCATCGCGGCAATGGCGATGTGGGACCCGCGGTGCACCTGGAACAGCCAGACGGTGGGGTGCTCTACTCTCACCGCCGTCTGAGCAGCAGATCCTTGACCACCGTCTTTGGAGCCGTGGAGCTCCTGCGAATGGGTTATTCCCGGCCCGGCGCACCGAGCATCTTTCCGCTGGACAGGGCGTTGGCCTTGCCGGCGCGCTCCTTCTCCTATGAACTCCAGCGGCGCCTGGTCAAGGCCGCCGTGCAGAACCCGTTTCTGGAATCGGTTCAGACCATCGCCGAGTTGACCGGCGTTTCCGTCTCCAAACGCAGCCTGGAAGAGATCCTACCGGACGCGGCTCGGGACTTTGACGCTTTTTACCAACAGCGCTCTATGGCCACTGCCGCCGGCTCGGTGCTCGTGGCGGCTGTCGACGGCAAGGGTATTCCCATGGTCAAGCCTCGCGGCGCACAATCCAAAGCACGGCTGACCAAAGGCCAGAAGGCCAATAAGAAACGCATGGCCACGGTGGCTACCGTCTTCAACCGCGTACCTTGGGTGCGGACACCGCAACAAGTCATCGAAAGCCTTTTTCCCACCTCCCGCCCGGCATCCGGTGAAACACCTCCTCCCCCACGTCCAGAGAACAAGCGGGTGTGGGCAAGTTTGCTCAAAGGTAAGACCGCCGTGATCCAGGAGGTGGCCGAAGAGATGGACCGCCGCGATCCGTCGCGGTCCATGACTCGCTTGGCCTTGACTGACGGGGAGCGTGCTCTCCAGATTCGAGTAGACCAAAAACTCAACGTCACTTTGATCCTGGATCTGATGCACGTGTTGGAGAAACTCTGGAAGGCCGCCTATATGTTCCATGCGGAGGGAAGCCTGGAAGCCGACCTTTGGGTCCTCGACCGAACCCTGCGAATCCTGTTCGGCGAGGTCGGCCAGGTCGTCAAGGGCATCCGTCAGAGCATTACCAAGCGCCGCCTGTCCGGTCCCAAACGCAAAACCCTGAAAGCGGTTGCCAATTACCTCTATCGCAACCGTACCCGAATGCGGTATCACCAATACCTGGCCAGCGGTTGGCCGATTGCCAGTGGCCCAGTCGAGGGCGCCTGCAAGAACCTGATCAAAGATCGAATGGAACGCTCCGGCATGCGCTGGACCGAACAAATGGCTGAGGCCATCGTCCAACTTCGAGCCATCTACTTGTCAGCAGATTTTGATCGCTACTGGCAATTCCACATCGATCAGGACCAAGGCCGCTTATACCCCGGCGTCTGGACCGTTGTTCCAAAGTAGCCACACCCAAATCAATTCGTGCCGACCCGGGCGTCGGAGACTGGCTACCGGCTTTAACTTTGTATTGCTTGCTTGAGTAACTCCGCGATACCGAACTGGCCGTCCGGCGAGCAGAAGCTCGGAATCGGCTTGAAATCCGGTTTTGCGTTCAGGTACGAGGTCTTGTCGGCGAGCATCAGACCGTAGAACACCTCGCCCACAATGCGGCCGCCGACCTCTCCCAAGTGGATCGGGGTGTCATTGGTTTTGAATTGCTGCTGCGCCTCGGCCAGAATGTAGAACCAGAGAGGGGCTTTGCCCTTCATTGCGGGAATTTGAGCGGCAAGGGGCTTGTTGCTCTTTGCGCCGTCTTCATTTGCTTTCCCGACCTTTAGCAAATCGTCATCGATCGGCTTCACGCCCATAGCCTCCGCCACCTCCTGTCCGGACGGCAGGCCGAGCCGCGCACCGCGCTGCAGATTCCGTTCGGCGAGCGAGGACGGCTTGGGCGTTACGATGGCGGGAAGCGTTCCAAGGGCTCCCACGAGAGACGAGTCGATTTTGTAGGCGGGCTGAATTCGCGTCGGTCCCAGGTTGGGATTTGGCGAAGGTTCGAGGTTGAAAAACAGCCGCCAGTCGATCGCCCAGTTCGAAGGGAAGTCTCGAAAACCAACCAAGCTGTCGCCCGGGGTTCCATCCTGCCGGAAAATAACCAGCCGCTCCAGATTTGTGTTCAGCCGGTAAATGGGCCGGATCATGGAGTGACCGAAGCGGTAAGCGGCTACCGAGAACTCGACCGGCATGATGCCGCCGTAGTGACCGGGTTTGAAGAATCTCAAGCGCGGGAGCTCGGCCTTGATCGAACTCGACGTTTCCAGCCCGATGATAGTGGGCAGAAAATCATTTAGCACCAACCACTGGTAGTGATAGCGGACGGTGCGTTGGGCCTCTTCGAAATTGGAGGTTGCGGTGAAATCCACCACCCGGTTGTGAAAGCGAAGGAACGCAGCCTGCAACTGGCTGACGATGACGTTTTCATCGTCGCGCGGGTCGCCCAGCAGCGCGCGGGCCGGTTCGTCGGGGACCGGCCGGTTGCGCGGTACGCCTCTCGCGTTGGGGTCGTTATCGGCTCCGGTGAGGCGATCGCCGAGCAGCATATGCAGCCCGTCACTTCTGTAGAGGTATGGCTGATCACTGGGGCCCCGGCCATAGACGTTATCCAGGTCGAAGCGGGGAGTCCGGAAATCTTCGAGCGCCTTGGGATCGTTTTGCCGGTCAAGACTGCTAACGGGATCGAAAGTGAGGTCGTGATCGATGAACTGGCCGAGGTACGTGTAGCCGGCCCGGATGCCGGTGTTTTCCTCGTCGTCAGGTTTCGTTTCGGGCGTCGGCACGGCCTCGAGTTCGGCGGTCATGAGGCCGCCAAGCTTGGCGAGATCCGCTTGTTCGAAGTTGGCGGCCTGCAGCTTTTCAAACATCCTCCCGAATCGGCCTTCAAAGGGCCCAGTTCTCGGGGTATCGTCGAGCCCACGAATGATACCGTGGGTTCCATGTGGCTTTGTCAGGGCTGGCGTAGGGTGCATAAAAATGTCCTGTTGAAGGATACTACGACGGCAATCCGGGTCCGTCAAGCGAAACGCGCAGCTAAAACACCGGCGTACACCTGGCAGCCGCAGACCGGCGCGATTTTACGATCAAACATTCTCAACGTAAACTGTTTTCTGATTTTCACCCCGGGCTGCTAGACTCTTGACGAAACTATACCGGGGTCTTCCAAACGTGGACTTTCTTGGGTTCCGGATGTGGGCGCTGCGGTCAAAGGAGGTATAATCTGTACCATCGCGTCGAAGAAATCCATACGATGTGGCGGCTTCTGTGGCGAATGCGTCGTCGCCGGAGATTGCGGCGACTCTGATGGCCTTTCATGCCTGCATTGAGAGTCTTCATGCACAGCACCGCATTGAGAAGTTGTGTGACCCAAAACACACCGACTTTTCGACCATGCGGGGGTCTGTCGTTTGTTTTCGTCTGCCGACGGCCGAAACCCAAAAAGAATGGCTGATTTCAACACAGTCACGAACCTCATCAACTCGCCACCCGCTCAGTTGGTTGCTGGAGGTGTGATCGGCGGGGCTGTGATAACGGCGTTTGAGAAATGGGAGACGCTCGCCAGCGAAAGCGACAAGATTCAAGTTTGGATGTGGCTTGCTTAGCCCGATATTGCGATGAAAGTTGAGAAGTGGCCGGAGACGTTTACACGTCTATTTGGTCGGGTGTTCGGAGAGAAGCACCTATCGTGGCGATGCTTCCGCCGTTCCTGTTTGGCAACGCTGACTGCTTGTGTCATCTGTGTGTTCGGACTCTTTGGGTATTTTCGACCATTTGTCTACGCCCCTTTCCGGGTGAAAAGTCCGGCTCCGTGCCATGGATAATTTCTGTCCTCTTGTTGGCAATCGCCGCCGCTATCGTCTTGTGCCTCTTCGATTATGTTTCACTCCTTGAAACTCGGTTTGTACTGCGTCTATTGCAGCGCTGGTCTTCCTGGTATAGCGTTCTAATTCTCCTTTTGGTGGATGTAGTTGTGACGGGCGTGATAGGGGGCATTCCAGTTGATTTGGCACTCGGGGTTACCCTGCACCCGTTTCAAACGATTTCTCAAAGTCTAGCTGATGACGAGGCATCCTCGGTCCAATTCAAAAAGACGCTAGAGCAGGAGCGTGCACAGATTCTGTCTAGGAACTTGTTGAAAAACGTCTCGTAGTCTTCCACGGGAGAACATTATGAGCGAGAATTGTTTCATGCGTGGAGACGATCAGAACAGACCTGCTTGTCTCTGCTTTGTCCGGCTTCTCGGCTGCATCCGAAGACTGCGAGGGGGAGGTGTTTTCAGATGATTTATCGCATTTCGCAGTCGGATGCAAGCCATCGAGAAAGGTGCGTAGCGCGCGCAGAGCAGACAGCGAGACTACGGGCGGTCCGACCGAAAGGGCCGCACATACAGACGGATCCGTCATCCAAATTGGGATCGCGATAGCAGCTCCCGAGGGCGACTCGCAAACCACGCAGTCGCCGCCTTCTCGATGAATTCTGCGCAGGACAGGAAGACTCCCCATAGAACGGACCACCGATAGTGAATCGTAACGGATTCCGAAATATAGGCATTATGTGACGGGCCCTCGGGGCTTCGGGAAACGTAGCCACGGTGGGAATGTGTACCCGTCCTGCAATCGAAAGAGCAGGAACGGTAACCCCCCACCTACAGCGGGGCGCGCCCGACTTCTATCCCAATGACTACGAGCTTATCGGCGACGCAACTTTTCGCCAGCCAGGCAATAACGCACCAACTCGCATCCCACCTGTTAGAAGCGTTTAAGGCTCCGAATCGGTATCGCGTCGAGGCTGTGATTCCAGTCGATGATCCGCAGTTTGGGGAAGGTGTGATAGTTCACGACGGCACTGTCGTATGGCTGTACCTCCAGGAGCCGAATGAGCAGGGCAAAGCGCAATTCCGTCACCTGCAGAGGAAGATTCGCGAGTGCCCAGTCCGTCACCGCCAGTTCGTCCACCTTCTGATCTCCCAGAAACAACTCGCCCGAACGCGCCGTGGATGTCAGGTTGCGAATCG
>Ga0306926_10004770_pt1 | contig 14287 bp, 14 predicted proteins | sample flu12Cox44000178_FD_203759 | JGI IMG/M metagenome (GOLD analysis project Ga0306926, IMG submission 203759) | Lab enrichment of tropical soil microbial communities from Luquillo Experimental Forest, Puerto Rico - flux8day.12C.oxic.44.000.178 (v2)... | ecosystem: Environmental > Terrestrial >...
ATCGCGAGCCGCAATCCGGCGTAAGTGTCGGGCAGCGATTCGGTCATCGCCATGACCGCCCGGTCGAGCCAGCCGCGCGTCAGGGCGCCGAACGGGATGGTGTCGGCATGATCGGTCGGTCGCACGCGGTGCTCTCTCGTCTCTCGCATTAACGCGCGGGCGCGGCGGCCTTGATCTCGTCGCACAGCGCCGAAAGTCCGCGCTCGGCGCGAATACGGGTGCCGGTGCGGATATTGTCAAGGCGGCGCTCGTTGTCGTCGAGCCGCGACCGATCGGCTTCCGGGTGCCACAGATGAAGGACGCCGGTCGCCATGCGGCCGTCCTTGCGCCGGACGCCCGCGCGCATCAACCGGATCAGGAGGTCGGAGTCTTCCCGGCCCCAGCTTTTGAAGGCGCCTTCGAAGCCGTCGACGGCGATGATGTCGGAGCGCCTGATACCGAGGTTGCACCCCTGGGCGCCGCGCCAGTCGCCGGCGCGCCGCCGGCGCAGCGGGCCGAGCGGCAGGACGACGAGCGGCGCAAGGCGCTTGATCTCACCCGCCCGCAGCGCGCGCCACCAATCGCCGAGCGCCCAATTTTCCGGCGTGAGCTTCTCGCGGAGGATACGCTCCGACAGCGCGTGCGACATCAGCAACCGATTGCCAGTCACGAACCAGCCCGGCTGCGCCAGCGCGCGATGCGTGGCGACGAAATTCTTTCGGGCGATGCAGTCGCCGTCCAGAAAGATGCAGTAGTCGCCGGTCGCGGCAAGGATCGCGCGATTGCGGATCTCGGCGAGACGAAAGCCGTCGTCGGGCTGCCAGACGTGGGCGAGCCGGCCGCGGAAGCGGGGTTTCCACTCTTCGATCAGACCCCTGGTCGCTTCGGTCGAGCCGTCGTCAGCGATGAGCACTTCGAAATCGGGATCGCTCTGGTGGAGCAGCGAACGCAGCACCGCGTCGAGCGCGTCGGGCCGATTGTAGGTCGCGACGATGACGGAGATGGGTTCGGCCACGACGACAGCGCTCCCGACCGATCAGCCGCCGCGGCCGAGGGCTGCGCGCAGTTTTTCGCGATGCTTGCGCTTAGCCTCGCGCAGGTGGCGGAACGGAACGCCGAGATAATGCTTGCGTACGAACTGCCACTGCCCGAACGGACTTATCCTCATCGGCGAATCGGCGGGCACATACCAGCTGTTGAGGCCGGTGCGGCGGACCCACTTGTAACCACGCGCCGTCAGCGCCCGATGGATGTGCAGGTTCAGCGCCAAATCCTCCATCAGGATCAGCCGCGGCCGCCAGCGCTCAAGCGTCAGGCCGCTCAACACCTCGATCTCGTGATTTTCGACGTCGATCGACAGAAAGTCGATCTGCGTCGGCGCGGCGGCCTCTTCGAGGATATCGTCCAACGTGCGTGCCGGGACTTCGACCACGTTTTCCCTGCGCATGCCGGCGACGAAAAAATCCGGATTAAGCGAAGAATGGATGCCGGCGACGTGCAGCTGCAACATTTTTCCGGCGTTCGCCGGCGACGAGCAGACGAAGGCAAACACCTTTGCGCGGCGCCGTTCCTTGAGCTTCTGCGCCAGCGCCGGCTGCGGCTCGATCAGCACGCCGCTCCAGCCGCGCCGTTCCAAGTGCCAGGTCTGCGAAATGTCCTTGGGGTCGTTGGCGCCGACCTCGACGAAATATCCAGGCCGCTCGCCGAAGAACGTCTCCTTGAGCTCAGTCTCGGCGGTATCGGGGAAGATCACGCGCTGCCCTGCAGGCATTAGGACGCCGCTCCGGTCACGATGCGGATTCGGCTGAGCGGCGCACCATATTCGTGGTCGAGTGCCCCGGCACCAGATCGACCAGCACCAGCGTGCCGCCCAAAGCCTCGACTTCTTCGCGTCCGACCACCTCGTCGGGCTTGTAGTCGGCGCCTTTGACCAGCACCGCGGGCTGCACCCGCTTGATCAGTTCGAGCGGCGTGTCCTCTTCGAACACGACGACGAGATCGACGGCCTCCAGCGCCGCCAGCACCTCGGCGCGGCTTTCCGTCGGATTGATCGGCCGGCCGTTGCCCTTAAGGCGTCTGGTCGACGCATCGCTGTTGAGCCCGACCACGAGGCGGTCGCAGGCGGCGCGGGCTTCCGCCAACAGGCGGATATGGCCGCGATGCAGGAGGTCGAAGCAGCCGTTGGTGAAACCGATGCGCAGGCCCGCCCGGCGCCACTCCTTGAAGCGCTCGTCGAGCAGCGACCAGTCGAACACGATCTTGTCCTCGGGCGCGAGCGCCGCGGCCGGCAGGATGCGGTGGCGCAATTCGGCGAGCGACACCGTCGCCGTGCCGCGCTTGCCGACCACGACGGCGGCGGCGGCATTGGCGGCACGCATGGCGGATTCAAACGGCGCCCTGAGCGCCAGCAGCACCGCCATCACGGCAGCGACGGTGTCGCCGGCGCCGGAGACGTCGCGCACTTTCACCGGATAAGCCGGCACGTGGATCGGTCCGTGGCCTTGTAGATGCAGCGTCATGCCCTCTTCGCTGCGGGTGACCAGCACGGCCTCGCTCGCGACGACATGCGAAAGCTCCGCGGCGGCCTCGGCAATCTCGGCTTCCGTCGATACCGGCCGATGCACCGCCGCGCCGAGCTCCTGGCGGTTCGGCGTGATCAAAGTCGCGCCGCGATAGACGCTGTAATCGTGGCCCTTCGGATCGACCACCACGGGCTTGCCGTGGCGGCGCGCCGCTTCGATCACGGCGCGGATGACCCGCGGCGTCAGCGTGCCCTTGGCGTAATCGGACAGGACCACGGCGCCGGCTTGCGCCATGGCGGATTCCGCATAGGCAATGACGGCGGCCTCGCTTTGCGGACTCGGCGGCGCCGTCGTCTCCCAATCGGCCCGCATCAGATGGCTGGAATGATGCTCGGAGACGAAACGCACCTTGCGCGTGGTCTGCCGCGCCTTGTCGATGACGAGGTCGGGCACGATGGCGCCGTCGAATTTGCCGAGCGCATTGGTCAGCGTCAGTCCGGCGTCGTCGTTGCCGATCAGGCTGACCAGGATGCACTGCGCGCCAAGGGCCGCGATGTTGCGCGCCACATTGCCGGCGCCGCCGATCTGGATCTCGCTGTGGCGCACTACGAGCACCGGCGTCGGCGCCTCGGGCGAGATGCGCGTGACATCGCCGTAGACGAAATCGTCGAGCATGAGATCGCCGATGCAGAGGATGGTCTGCTCGTCGGCCTGGCTCAGCGCCTCTTCGAAATCAAGCATGCGTCGCGTCGCTCGCCAAAGCTATAAATCCCCCTCACCGATAGGGATCGGTGCGGTCGAGATAGGTCGTCACGTAGCGCCGGACGGCGTCCTCCAGCGGCGTGAACGGCGTATTATAGCCCGCCCGCCGCAGATTTCCGGTCTCGGCTTGGGTGAAATATTGATAGCTCCCGCGGATTTCCGCCGGCATGTCGATATATTCGATGGCCGGCGGACGATTGAGCGCGGCAAACAGGGCCGCGATCAGGTCGCGGAAGCTGCGCGCCTTGCCGGTGCCGACGTTGAAAATGCCCGACACTTGCGGCGTGGCGAGGAGCCAGCGCACCACCGCGACCGCATCCTCGACATAGATGAAATCGCGCTTCTGCTCGCCGTCGGCAATGCCCGAGCGATGCGACTTGAACAGCCGCACGGTTTTGCCGGCCTTGGCGTCGTCGAAGCGCTTGGCGACCAGGCTCATCATCTCGCCCTTGTGGTACTCGTTAGCGCCGAACACATTGAAGAATTTGAGTCCCGCCCATTGCGGCGGCACCGGCTCCTTACGCGCGGCGCGCTCGATCACGGCGAGGTCGAACATGTGCTTGCTCCAGCCGTAGAGGTTCATCGGCCTGAGCTTCTTGAGCGCATCGAGTGTGTAGGCGTCGGAAAAGCCGGCATCGCCGGCCCCGAAGGTGGCTGCCGACGAGGCGTAGATGAAGGGCGTGCGGGTCGCCGCGGACCAGTCGAACAGCCGCAGCGACAGCCGGAAGTTGGTCTCCATGACCGCATCGCCATTGGTCGCAGTGGTCGAGGAGTTGGCTCCCAGATGCACGACGGCCTCGAGCTTGCGGCCGTCGAGCCAGCGCGTGAGATCGGCGGGCGGTACGAAATCGGCGATCTGACGCTTGGCGAGATTGCGCCACTTGCCATCGCTGCCAAGAATGTCGTTGACGGCAATGTCGGTGCACCCGGCCTCGTTGAGGCTTGCCACCACATTCGATCCGATGAACCCGGCCCCGCCGGTGACCAATAACATCGACGCCGTGACACCGGTTGCGCTTGCGCCGCCAAAGCCTCCACGCTCCTTTGCCCCAGTCCGGGGCTGTGAGCAACACTGCCACCCGGCCCAGGTGGCAGCGGCCTGGCTAAATATATAAATTATGATTCATTTAAATATAATGAATTGCAATTCATATATATATCGAGCATGGTGCTTCGCACATGGTTGCGAGCCCCGCTATAGTGACGTCGCACCCATCATGGCAAAGCCGGACCGCAGCCCGATCCTGATCGTGCCCTATATGTGGATCGGCGATTTCGTGCGCTGCCACACGGTGATCAAGCAGCTGCGCGCGCGATTTCCCGAGCGGCCGGTCGACATGCTGACGACAACGCTGTGCAAGCCACTGAGCGACTACATGCCGGGCTTGCGCCAATCCATCGTCGTCGACCTGCCGCGCAAGCGCCTTGCGCTTGCGCTGCATTTGGCGCTCGCCGAAAGGCTGCGGGCCGAGAAATACGGCAGCGCGCTGATCATGCCGCGGACCTGGAAGGCGGCCCTGGCGCCGTTTCTCGCCGGCATTCCGGAGCGCACCGGATTTATCGGCGAGGCGCGGTTCTTCGTGCTCAACGATGTGCGCCCCGGCGAGCGAAAGCTACAGCGCATGGTCGACCGCTGTGCCGCGCTGGCGCTGCCGGCGGAAACTGCCCTGCCCGGCTCGCTGCCGGTGCCGGAGCTGAAAGTCCCTGAGGCCGAAGTCGCCGCCTGGCGCGGCCGCCGTGGGCTTGCCAACGAGCGCCGGCCGATCGTGGCGCTCGCCCCCGGCGCCGTCGGGCCGTCGAAGCGCTGGCCCGGCGCATCCTATGCGGCGCTGACCCGGCGGCTGTGGGCCGAGGGCTGCGCCGTCTGGGTGCTCGGCGGCCCTGATGAGAAACCGCTGGCGGCAGAGATCGTCGGCGACACCGACGCCCGCGACCTGACCGGGCCGGACCTGCGCGACGCCATCCTGGCGCTCGCCTGCGCCTCCGCTGCCGTCTCCAACGATTCCGGCCTCCTCCACGTCGCCGCCGCAGTCGGCACGCCGGCCATCGGCATATTTGGCCCGACCAGCCCGTGGCATTGGGCGCCGCTCAATCCGCTGGCCGCCACCATCGAGACGGCGGTCGAGCTCGACTGCCGACCGTGCCACAAGCCGACCTGCCGGCTTGGCCATCATCGCTGCATGGTCGAGATCGCCCCTGACCAGGTATTCGCCGCGACCCGCCGGGCGTTGGCCGCGGTCGCGCCTGTTGGCTGAGGCTGGATTTTGTTGGAGCACGATCTGATCGGAAAACCGGCGACCACTTTTCCGGGTCATGCTCTAAGGTGCTGTTTAACGATTCGGAGTAGGACTGCGGCATGACAGTCCTGGTCACCGGCGGCGCCGGCTATATCGGCAGCCATATGGTCTACGAGCTCGTCGAGGCGGGCGAGCGTGTGGTCGTGCTCGACAATCTGTCGACCGGATTCGATTGGGCCGTCGCCACGGGCGTGCCGCTCCTCGTCGCCGAAACCGGCGACCAAGCGCTAGTGACTCGGCTCATTCGCGAGCATGGCGTCGACGCCATCATCCACTTCGCGGCGTCCATCGTGGTGCCGGATTCGGTGCGCGATCCGCTCGGCTATTATCGCAACAACACCATGAATTCCCGCGCGCTGATCGAGTGCGCGGTCAAATGCGGCGTGCGGCATTTTATTTTCTCGTCGACCGCCGCGGTCTACGGCAATCCGGGGGAAGTCCCAGTGAAGGAAGACGCACCGACGCAGCCGATCTCGCCCTACGGCTGGTCGAAGCTGATGACCGAGATCATGCTGCGCGACGCCGGCAGCGCCTACGGCTTGGCGCACGTGATCCTGCGCTACTTCAACGTCGCCGGCGCCGATCCGCAGCACCGCACCGGACAATCGACCAAGGGCGCCACGCATCTGATCAAAGTCGCCGCCGAGACCGCGCTCGGCCTGCGGCCAAAGCTCGACGCATTCGGCACCGACTATCCGACACCCGACGGCACCTGCATCCGCGATTACATCCATGTCAGCGATCTCACGCGCGCCCATGCTGATGCGCTGTGCTATCTGCGTGGCGGTGGGCCGCCGCTGACGCTCAATTGCGGCTACGGCCACGGCTTTTCGGTCCTCGAAGTAGTCGATGCGGTCAAGCGCGCTGCCGGCGTCGATTTCAAGGTCGAGCGCGCGCCGCGCCGACCGGGCGATCCGGCGCAGATCGTTGCCCATTCGGGGCTGGCACGCGAAAAGCTCGGCTGGCGGCCGCGCTACGACGACCTCTCGACCATCGTCGGCGATGCGCTCAATTGGGAGCGGGAACTGATGCGGCGACGCCCTGCGGCAGCCGACAAAGGCCGCAAAGCCGCGGTTTGAGCCCCTAAGGCTCCTGCTGCGGCGCGGAAAATATTTGAGTTCACTTGAAAATTCCGCCCCATCCGGGCATGAGGTTTTGCCTTAGGGCCGCGCAAAAACCGGGCCAGCGGGGTGAGATAGATTGGATATGATGGGTGCTGAAGCCTCATCCGAGGACAAGTATTCGAACCGAAGCCTGGTGCGCCGTCTCCTCGTCGACGAGGCGCTCAAGCACTGGGCCCGCTACGCGGCGGCTTTCTCGCTACTGGCGATTGCCGCCGGGGCGACGGCGCTCAGCGCCTATCTCGTTGGAACGATCGTCAACGAAACCTATGCGGGCCGCAACTTTTCCAACGTCGTGCTCATTGCACTCGTGGCAATGGGCATCCTGGCGGCGAAGGGATTTGCCACCTACGGCGGCACCGTGATGCTGGCGCGCATCGGCAATCGCATCATTGCCGACAATCAGCGCCGCATGTTCGACAAGCTCATGCAGGAGAACGTCGGCTTTTTTGCCGACCGTCATTCGTCCGAATTCATCGCCCGGCTGACCACCGGCGCCGTGGCCATCGGCCAGGTGATCAATCTGATGATCATGGCGATCGGCCGCGATCTGATGTCGCTGATCGGGCTGTGCGCGGTCATGGTGATCCAGGATCCGGTGATGTCGCTTGCGGGCGGCATCATTCTGCCGCCGGCGATCCTGGTTTTGCGCAAGCTTGTCCGCCGGGTGCGCGGCATCGCCCGCATTCAGTTTACCGGCGGCACGCAGATCATCGAGACCATGCAGGAAGCGCTGCAGGGCCTGCGCATGGTCAAGGCATTCGGGCTCGAAGGCGAGATGGAGCGCCGGCTTTCCGCCAGCGTCGCCAGCGTCGAGCACGAGTCCAACAAGATGGCGCGGGTCTCCAATCGCGCCAGCCCGCTGATGGAGACGCTCGGCGGCCTGGCCGTTGCGTTCGCGGTGATCTACGGCGGCTATCGCGTCATCAAGACCGGCGCCAATCCGGGCGAAATGGTCTCATTCCTGATCGCCTTCCTGCTCGCCTATGAGCCGGCCAAGCGTCTCGCGCGCCTCAATATCGATCTCACAAGCAACCTGGTCGGCGTGCGCGTGCTCTATGAGGTCATCGACAGCCCGCCCGGCGAGCCGAACGACGACTATTTGCCGGCGCTCAAGCTCGGCGCGGCCCGCGTCGAATTCGACGATGTGCGATTCGCCTACCGCGCCGACACGCCGGTCCTGCGCGGCATGAGCTTCATCGCCGAGAACGGCAAGCTCACGGCGCTGGTCGGACCGTCGGGCGGCGGCAAGTCGACGGTCCTCAATTTGCTACTGCGCTTCTATGGCACCGACGGCGGCCGCATCCTGATCGACCGCCGGGATATTGCCAGCGTGTCGCGCCGGTCGCTGCGCAATCAGATCGCCTATGTCGGCCAGATCGTGCACCTGTTCCGCGGCTCGATCCGCGACAACATCGCGCTCGGAAAGCTCGACGCAAGCGAGGGAGAGATCGTCGCCGCCGCCAAAGCGGCGCACGCGCACGATTTCATCATGAGCTTTCCTGCCGGCTACGATACGCCGGTCGGCGAACACGGCCTGCAGCTCTCCGGCGGCCAGCGCCAGCGCATCGCCATCGCGCGAGCGCTGATCAAGAACGCGCCGATCATCCTGCTCGATGAGGCGACCGCCTCGCTCGATTCGGAATCCGAGCGCCATGTCCAGGAAGCGATAGGCGAACTCGCCGCCGGGCGCACCACCATTGTCATTGCGCACCGGCTGTCGACCATCATGCACGCCGACAATATCCTGGTGGTCGAGGACGGCGCGGTGGTCGAATCTGGCCGTCACGACGAGCTCCTGCGCAAGAGCGGACGCTACGCCTCGTTCTATCGGCTGCAGCTCAAGGAGCAGGCGCCGGCGCTCGAGCCGGTCGCGGCCATTGCACATTGACCCGCATTCTCTCTCCCCAACAAAACGAACGGCTCATGAGCACCGACGCGAAACGTTACGTCATGCCGCAACCGCCGCAGGCCGCCATTCCGGTTGCCGGCACCGGCAATATTTTCCGGTCCGCCGGCTGTGGTGCGTCGGCCGCAATTACGTCGAGCATATCAAGGAGATGGGCCAGGACGTGCGCGAGCCGCCGTTCTTCTTTGGCAAACCCGCCGACGCCATCGTGCCCGACGGCGGCACCGTGCCGTAGCCGTCGCTGACCAAGGACATGCAGCACGAGGTCGAGCTGGTGGTGGCGCTCAAAAGCGGCGGCTGAAACATCAAAACCGAGAACGCGCTCGCCTGCATCTACGGCTATGGCGTCGGCATCGATTTGACCCGGCGCGATCTGCAGATCGCCTCGCGCGACATCAAGCGGCCGTGGGAGATCGGCAAGGCGTTCGACCATTCGGCGCCATGCGGCCCGCTCAGCCAGCCTCCAAGACCGGTCATCCGGCGAAGGGCCGCATCGCGCTTAAGGTCAACGGCCAGGTGCGCCAGGACGGCGACCTCAATCAGATGATCTGGAACGTGCCGGAGATCATCGCGAAGCTATCCGAGAGGAACTCGCGCCCGGCGACATCATCATGACCGGCATGCCGTCAGGTGTCGCCGCCACCACCGCCGGCGATAAGATCGAATGCGAGGTCGAAGGCGTCGGCAAGCTCGCTGTGACCATCGGCTCGCCGCTGAAATAACTCTTCCCGGCATCGAGCGACGCGAAGCAATCCAGTTCAGCAATGGCTTCCGGACTGCTTGGTCGCTTCGCTCTTCGCAAAGACGATGATCCGATTACCGGATCGGCCCTCCTTGGCCTTCATCACTTCTCGACATGGCACATGGCGCAAGGCTGACAAGCCGGTGTCACGCGAGACACTTACGTGGAACTCACACGAGTTTGCCGCGTTAAGGATCGAAAACCAAGCCATTGCTCGGAGCAAATCATGAGCGCTCGTCGGATCACCCTGCGTCTGCAGCCACCCGTCCCTTACGGTGAGGTGACGATGGTGCCGGCGGCACTCAGCGGCCGGTCCGAGGCCGAAATGGCGCGCGCTATGGCGGCCGCATTGGCCGACCTCGATGAGGCGCCGACCGTCGCCGAGGTCTACCGGCGGCTGCGCCAAGCGTTTCCGATAGCGCCGCTAACGGCGCGGGTCGCAGCCCTTGGAACTCTCATGGATCGCCTGCGCCGCGTCGCTTGATCGTTGCTACAGCCCCAAATAGGCGCTGCGGACCCGGTCGTCGGCCAACAGCTCGGCACCGCTGCCCGACAGCGTCACGCGGCCGTTCTCCAGCACATACGCGCGGCTCGCGAGCTTGAGCGACTGGGCCACGTTCTGCTCCACGAGGAGGCAAGTGAGCCCGTCGCGATTGAGCGTGCGGATGGTGTTGAGCACGTCGTGGATGATGGTCGGCGCGAGCCCGAGCGACGGCTCGTCGAACATGATGAGCTCAGGCGCACCCATCAGGCAGCGGCCGATGGCGAGCATCTGCTGTTCGCCACCGGACAGCGTGCCGGCGGCCTGTCGCTCACGCTCGGCCAGCACCGGAAACAGCGACAGCACGCGCTCGCGATTCTTGGCCCGCGTCGCGCGGGCGCGCGGCAGCATGGCGCCGATGTCGAGATTTTCCGCGACCGTCAGCGACGGGAACACCTGGCGGCCTTCTGCTACCTGGCCGATGCCGAGATCGCAGACGCGGTAGCTCGGCCAACCCGAAATATCGGTGCCGCGATAGACGATGCGGCCGGAGAGGCGGCGCTGCATGCCGGCGAGCGCCCGGATCAGCGTGGTCTTGCCGGCACCGTTGGCGCCGACGATGGCGACGATGGCGCCCGCCTCGACCTCGAGCGACACGCCGTTGAGCGCCTGGACGTCGCCATAGAACACATCGAGGTTTTCGATGATCAGCATCCCAAGGCCTCGGCGCCGAGATAGGACTGCACCACGGCGGGATCGCGCACCACCTCGTCCGGCGTGCCCGATGCGATCGCTGTGCCGTGGTCGAGCACCAAAATGTTGGAGGCGAGCGCCATCACCGCGCGCATCACGTGCTCGATCAAAAGGATCGTCAGGCCGCCGGCGCGATTGATGTCACGCAACGTCGCCACCATGCGGTCAGTCTCGGTCGGCCGCAACCCCGCCATCACTTCGTCGAGCAGCAAGAGCTTCGGCTCAGTGGCGAGCGCACGGGCAACTTCGAGCCGCTTGCGATCGGGCAAGGTCAGGGTCGCGGCGATCTGCTGGCGTTTGTCGTAGAGATCGAGGCGGCGGAGCACGGCTCGCGCCCGCGCGCGCGCGGCGCCGACGTCGTGGTGGCGCAACAGGGCGCCGACAATGACGTTGTCCTCGACGGTCAAGGCTGGAAACGGCCGCACCAACTGAAAGGTGCGGGCGATACCGCGCCGGCACACGGCGTCGGGCGGCAGCCCGCCGATCCGCTCGCCGGCAAACGCGATGGTGCCCTCGTCAGGCGCCATTGCGCCGGCGATCAGGTTGAACAGCGTGGTCTTACCGGCGCCGTTCGGGCCGATCACGGCAAAAATCACGCCCTCGGGTACATCGAAGCTGACCCCATCGACCGCAACGAGGCCGCGGAACCGTTTGCTGACCCGATCAAGGGAAAGCAGCGCGCTCATGGTTCACCCTCCAGCTCGTCCGTGACGCCGAGCCGGCGCGCCAGCCAAGGCCAAATGCCTTCGGGCAGCGCGATGACGACCAGCAGGAGGCAAATGCCGTAGAAGATTTGTTTGGCGCCCGGCAGATCGATGCCGAACGCCGCCAGCGCCGAGGTCACGGATTCCGCGAGCCCGGTGAGCAAGAAGGCGCCGAGGATCGGCCCGAACAGCGTGCCGATGCCGCCGATGATCGGTGGCAGGATCATCTCGATTGAGCGCGAGATGGCGAACACCTGCTCGGGAAACAGGTTGTTGTAAAAGAACGCATAGAACACGCCGGCGAACGAAGTGACCCCCGCCGAGATCATCACCGCGTACATCTTGTAGCGGAAGGTGTTGATGCCGGCGGCGCGCGCCGCCGGCTCGTCCTCGCGGATGGCGAGCCAAAAATAGCCCATGCGGCTGTGCAGCAGGAAGCGCGACAACAGGAACGCCAAGAACGCCGCTGCGAGGATGACATAATAGAACATGCTCGGCGAGCCGCGCAGCCGCCACAAATCGTTTTCGGTGTACTGCTTCACCGGCAGGAACAGGCCGGCGGAGGCGTTGACGAAGCTAAAATGATCGAAGCCGATCCGGGCAAACTCCGCAAAAGCGATGGTGAGGATGGCGAAATAGACACCGGACACGCCGAAGCGAAACGCCAGAAAGCCGATGACGGCTCCGCACGCCGCGCAAATCGGGATCGCAGCGAGAAAGCCGATCCACGGACCAACGCCGTAGCGGGTGAACAAGACGGCGGCGACGTAGCCGCCGATGCCGGCATAGATGGCGTGGCCGAGCGAAAGCTGCCCCGCGAAGCCCATCATGATGTTCCAGGCCTGCCCGGTATAAGCGGAATAGAGAATGACGATGAGGACGGTAAGAAGATAATCGTTGATGAGCCACGGCGCGATCAGCAGCACCGCCAACAGACCGAGCAGAAAAACCAGATTCCGCGACCGGCCCGCGACCCCGCGACTGATCACGTCAGTCTCCGGCCGAGAATGCCCTGCGGCCGCAGCAGCAGCACCAGCACGAGCATCGCGAAGGAGAACATGCTCTTGGCGGACGGCACGAACAGCAAACCCGCCATCGCCTCGGTGAAGCCGATCAAGATGCCGCCCACCAGCGCGCCGGGCATGGAGCCGAGACCGCCGGTAATGACGATGACAAAGGCGAGCAGCGTGTAGCTCGGCCCAAGCGCCGGCGTCACATCGGTGATCAGCGTCATCATGGTCCCGGCGGCGCCGACGCACGCGGCGCCGATGCCGAAGGTCAGCGCATAGAGGCGGTTGACGTTCAGTCCGACCACCAGTGCGCCGGTGTAGTTGTCGGCGCAGGCGCGGATCGCCTTGCCCAGCAGCGTGACGCGAAAGAATGCGAACAACGCCGCAGTGAACACGATCGCGGCGGCGCCGGCATAGAGCTTGGTGGCGTCGACGATCAGCGCACCAAGCTGGAAGCTGTCGTAAGCGTACGAGGTCTGCACCGTCTGCGCGTCTGGGCCGAAAATGATCAACAGCGCGTTGACGATGACAATTGCCAGCGCCACCACCAGGAGGAATTGGCTGTGCTCCGGCCGAGTGATGAACGGATTGATCAGGCCGGCCTGCAGCACGTAGCCGAACGCGAACATCACCGCCGCGATTGGTACCAGCATCACCAGCGGATCGAGATGCAGCGCCGCGAACAGCACGACCGCGACATACATCGCGACCGACATCATCTCGCCGTGGGCGAAGTTGACGACCCGCACCACGCCGAAAATGACAGACAGCCCCAACGCCATCAGGCCGTAGACCAAGCCGGTCAACACGCCGGCAACGGCAACATTCAGATAGACGTCCAACCCCACCGATCAGGCCCGCGCTCGCGTCACGCGCGTTCGTGATACGGCTTCATCGGCCATTCGAGCTTGGCGTTGGCGGCTGCCTTGGGCGCGATCGTCACCTGCTTGCCGCCACGATTCTGGATGGCGCCACATTTCACGCCGGTGTTCTGGCCCTTTTCGTCGAATTTGATGCCAGGCCCGATGGTGGTGTTATCGGTGATGTTGGTCTTGTGCAGCGCTTCACCCAAAGCCTTGGGATCGGCCGAACCGGCGCGTTTATAAGCGTCGGCGGCGACCAGCAAAGCCTCGAACGTGTAGATGTGGTTGGTGTTGAGATTGATGTCCGGATAGGCCTTGGCGAGAGCATCTTCGAGCATCTTGCTCAGCTTCTTGTTCGGATCGTACCACGGAACGAGGCTGATCGGCCCGTCGGACATCTTGCCGAGCGTCTTGGTGTATTGGTTCTCATACCATCCCGGACCCATGCTGAAGATCGCCTCGGGCGACCAGCGCTGCTTGATCATTTCCCGCGTCAGCAGCATGGCGTCGTTGAGGCGGCCGACGACGATCATAATCTCGGCGTTGGTGGCCTTGGCCTTGGTCACCTCGACCGACAGATCGCGCGCTGCCGGATCGTAGGAGATCTCGTCGAGGATCGAGTAAGGCATATTGTATTTCGGCAGCAAGCCATGGACGCCTTTCGACATGCCGGTGCCGAATAGGTCGTTGACATGCAGGAACACCGCCGTTTTCGGCGCCGCGCCGGCAATCTCGAAAATTTCCTTCTGGCTCGACAGTTCATCGTTGAGCAGCATCGCCACCGTCGGGAAATTTCTGACCACGAACTTGTAGCCTTGTTCGGTGATTTCCGGCGCGCTGGCGATGTTGATGACCAGCGGGATACCCTTCTGCTCTGCGACTTGGGCGATCGCCGTCGTCTGGCCGGAATCGAAGGAGCCAACCAAGAGCTGGGCGCCATCGTTGATCAGCTTTTCGGCGTGAGCGCGGGCGGTGTCGACGTTCGACTCGGTGTCACCGTTGATGATCGCCAGCTCCGGCATGCCGAGCGCCTTGAGCACGCCGGGCGCGATGTCGACGCCGCGCTGGCAATCCTGGCCGATGCCGGCCTCGAAGCCGGAGCGCGGCAGGATGACGCCGACCTTCAACGGGCCGCCCTGGGCGC
>Ga0306926_10004771_pt1 | contig 14285 bp, 16 predicted proteins | sample flu12Cox44000178_FD_203759 | JGI IMG/M metagenome (GOLD analysis project Ga0306926, IMG submission 203759) | Lab enrichment of tropical soil microbial communities from Luquillo Experimental Forest, Puerto Rico - flux8day.12C.oxic.44.000.178 (v2)... | ecosystem: Environmental > Terrestrial >...
GACGATCTGATCTTCGACATCCCGATCCTGATCTCGTACTGCTCGGATTGGACGCCGCTGGTGGCAGGCGACGTGATCTCGACCGGTACGCCGGAGGGGGTCAGCTTTGCCCGCAAGCCGCCCTTGTGGATGAAGCCGGGCGGTGTCGTCGAGGTCGAGATCGACGGCGGCGTCGGCGTGCTGCGCAACCGGATTATCGCCGAGGCATGAAGGCGATCCTGCTGTGCCGCCCCGGCGGTGCTCGAATATGTCGAGGTGCCGACCCCGGTTCCCGGCGAGGGCAAGGTGCTGGTCAAGGCCGACACAATCGGCGTCAGCATGCCGGAATCGAGCTACAACGGCTGGAAGCGGACCGGCCGAAGAAGATCGAAATCCGCGCTGCATAACCCTAGCGGAGGAATTCAATCATGGCGCAGGAAGTCAGAAACATCGTGCAGCGGACACCCCCAGCTGCCGAGCCCCGCGACCGCATACCCAGTCGCGCGATATTCGTCCCGCCGAGCGACATTTACGAGACGAAAGACAGCATCGTCGTGCTCGCGGAAATGGCTGGTGTCGCTCCCGATGGCGTGGACATTACCCTCGAAAGACGGGTGTTGACGATCCGCGGACGAAGCGCTGCCAGCGAGCATGCCGGGTATCAGCGCGTTTACAACGAATTCGCCAACGGGGATTACGAGCGCGTCTTCACGCTTTCCGAAAACATCGACCGCGATCGGATCGAGGCGACGCTGAAGGACGGCGTGTTGCATCTCGTCCTGTCCAAGGCGGAAACCGCAAAGGCTAGAAAAATCGAGCTTAAGGCGTCGTGAGGCGTCGCACACGCCTCCACGACTGGTTTTTTCCTGTCGATTGGCCATCGCCCTTGCCGGAGCCGCCATTTTTTCCACGAGAAAGTTAGGTTCGCAACAGACTTTTATGGGCCTGACGACGCCTCAATGGCGACAGGTTGGAGATCTTGTACCGCGCGCTCGCTGCTAGCGCCGCGCTCCAATCAGGAAAGGGTGGGTCGGCAAGGAGGCTCTTAGATTGAGTTGTGTCAACCGCCGATCGAGTTGCCCAGCGGCCCGAGCAGCTTATCGCCAATTGCGATCTCGCCGACTGCCAACAACTCGGCCTAGACGCCCATACCTGATGTAGCCGACGGCGCGCCCGAGGCGGCGACGATGTAGAGGTCACGTTTCGCGGTATCAGGGCATCGAGCTGGCTCGACGCCGCGATCGTTGCATTGTCGCGCTCCAGCGCTGCAAACGCGTTCGTATAGCCGGCATGCCAATCTGCCCGTTCATGATCACCCTCTATCGCCTTCGGACGTGTGGAGAGCATCACGGGTCTGTTGGCCTGCCGAAATCATTGAGACCACGGTCGCATCCCGGCCGCCAACGCGAGGCGAATGAGTTCGGAAAGGCTGCGCGCCCCCATCTTGTCCATCACACGCGCGCGGTGGATCTCAACCGTGCGCGGGCTAATTGCCAGATCGTAGGCAATCGATTTGTTGGGTAGGCCGGCGAGCAAACCCTCCAGCACCTCCCGCTCGCGCGACGAGAGCAGCGCCAACTTCGCTACTGCTGTGTCTGTTGCCGGGTCTCGTTCGCTCGGCGAAGCCAGTCGCGAGAGCGCCCCGTCGAGGCTGTCGAGAAGCGTCTCCGAGGCGAACGGCTTCTCGATGAAATCGACGGCACCCGCCTTCATCGCCCGCACCGCCAACGGGACATCGGCGTGACCGGTAATGACGATCAGCGGAAAATCGAGTGAACGCGCAGTCAATCGCGCTTGCAGCTCAAGGCCGTCCATTTCGGGCATGCGGATGTCGACGATCAAACAGCCGATCGGCAGGGATGGAGCGGACGCCAGGAATTCCGGTGCCGATCCGAAACTTCTCACCCTATAGCCTTTCGACTTGAGCAGAATCGAAAGGGAGTCGCGCACCGCCTCGTCGTCATCGACGATGTAGACGCACGGGTCAGACGGCACCGGCCGCTTCCTCACGGCTTGCTGTCGGCAGCGTCAAGCGAAACACGGTACCGCCGGAAGATCGCGGCGCCACCGTCAGCCGCCCGTGGTGCGCCTCGATGATTTCCCGGCAGATCGACAGTCCGAGCCCCATACCGGTCTTCTTCGTCGTAACGAACGGCTGGAACAGGCGGTCGGCCAGCTCCGGGGCGATGCCCGGGCCGCTGTCGGCGACCGCGACCTCGGCCATCTCCTGATCCCTGACCGCCCGCGTGCCGACGACGAGTTCGCGCCGCTCCACTTCCTCCATCGCCTCGACCGCGTTGCGCACCAGGTTGAGCACGACCTGCTGAATTTGCACGGGATCGACCAAGACCTGGGGTAAGCTTTGCTCCAGCTCGAGCGATGCGCGCACGCCGCGTTGTCTTGCCCCGACGAGAGCGAGTGCCAGGGCTTCTTCGACCAATTGGTTGAGGTTCTGGACGCGGCGTTCGGTCTCGCCCCTGCCGACGAACCCTCGCAATCGACGGATGACCTCGCCGGCGCGCTGCGCCTGAGCGATCGCCTTATCCATCATCTCGCCGACGCGGTGCGGGCCCCCGGGACCGGTGGCCAGCAGTTGCCGACCGGCTTCCCATTGCGGCCGACGACCTCGGCGCTCTGAAAGCCGAACAGCCGCTCCGCCGCCGGGCTGAAGGATTGGATAATCCCTTGCGCATCGATGACGACAATCGCATCGGGGACCGTGTCGAGGATCGAGCGCAGCCGTAGCTCGCTTTCGCGCCGTGCGATCTCGGCTGCCTTGCGGTCGGTGATATCACGGATGATGCCGACAAAAATCGGCGCGCTTCCGTCGTGCGCCTCGCCGACGGAGAGATCCATCGGAAACACTGACCCATCCTTGCGCCGCCCGACGACCTCGCGGCCGATCCCTATGATCTTCTTGCGGCCGGTGCGCAGATAATTCGCGAGATACGTGTCATGCTCGCGCGAGTAGGGCTCCGGCATCAGGATCTTGACGTTGCATCCGATCAGTTCGCCGGCCGCATAGCCGAAGAGCCGCTCGGTGGCCTTGTTGACCGAGCGGATCGCGCCGTCGCGGTCGATGACCACTATGGCATCGACGGCGGTGTCGACGATCGCGCGATAGAGGGAGTCGGCAAGAGCCCCGCCATTATCGTGCTGCCAGCTCGATGCTGCCGAACTCAGCTGCCGGATCCTTGAAATTGGCTCACCGGAGGCTGCCCGTGCCGACTACGTCCCCGCCTTCAAACCTAGCGGTCATCGGATACCACACGTGAGCCGGTCAGCGGAAGCTTGAAGGGGAGGTATCCGGATTAGCGCTCGCAAATACGCTTGATCTCGTCCGGCTCGATAGTTTCGCCCGCCGGCGCTTCGAGCCTCACCACATCGTGACCATCACGGAGCAGGATGCAGGCCACGGCAATTGCCGTTGTTCGATCTGCTGCCGGGGCACGGAATTGTTGACTGCCGCTCTGGTAATGCACGTGCCAGCTCATGAGCCAAAATGGCGAGACGCGAAAGAGATCGCTCTGATTTGGATCAACGTATGCGTTCCGTCACTTCAGTTTGAATGTGCTGACATTGCTGCTCCAGCAGTCCAAGGGTCCTACTTCCGCTGCACGACCTGCTTTACGATTCGCGGTCGAAGTGTCGAGGGAGAGCATGACGCGCCGACACGGGCGCGGGTGGTGTACGAGAGTGGCGATATCACCCGCATCGTCGCCGACGACTGCCCGCGTACAGTAGGCGGTCGCGTGATTCCGAGGTCATCACGTCGCATGCGTTCATCCGCTGGCTCGGATCGCTCGGCCATCGAGCAGCTACCGGTTATGACGTGACGCAGCCGAGCCTCTTCCTGACCAGCCTGACCGCCGGATCGCGCGGCTCCGGGGCAATTGCGAAATCGAGCTCGCGGCACATTTGCAGCATCGGCTCGTTCTCGCGCAACACCTCGCCGACCAGTTCCCCGATGCCGCGCTCTCGGGCGATGTCGATAAGGCGGCTCATCAAAAGGTATCCGACGCCATGCCCTTTCCAGTCGCTGCGTACCGCGACTGCGTATTCGGCGCGCAAATTGTCGGGATCGGCAAAGAAATGCGCCACACCCAGTGCCGCGCCATCGTGCTCGGCGAGGATCGCCAACTCCCGGTCGTAGTCGAGCTGCGAGAGCCGTGCGGCAACCGCGCGGGTGAGCCCGCGCACCGGGGTGAAGAACCGGAGCCGCAAATCCTCGTGGCTCATGTGCGCCGCGAGGTCGTGGAGCATCGGCTCGTCCTCCGGGCGCAAAGGCCGAATGCGAAGGGCCGTCCCATCGCGCAACCGCTCGGCGGTTTCTAGATGTTGCGGATAAGGAGCGATGGCGAGCCTTGCCGCTCCTGGCTGTTGAGCCGGCGCGACGCGCAGCCGGGCATCGAGGGCGACGATGCCGGCCGCGTCCGCGAGCAAGGGGTTGATGTCCAGCTCACGGATCTCCTGGTGATCGGCGGCGAGCTGGCCGAGGCGGATCAATATTTCGATGACAGCCTCGATCTTCGCCGGTGGTTGGCCGCGATATCCTTGCAGCAGTCGCCAAACTCGGGTGCGTGCCATCACTCTGCGCGCCAGCAACACGTTGAGCGGCGGCAGCTCGAGCGAGGCGTCACGCACGACCTCGACCGCCGTGCCTCCTTGGCCGAACGCCACCAGCGGGCCGAATACCGAGTCTTCGACAAGCCCGACGAGGAGCTCCACGGCTGCGGGGCGGCCAATCATGGGCTGAACGAGGAACCCGTCAAGGCACGCCCCGGGACTTGCCGCCCTGACGCGTTCGAGCATCACAGCCGCCTCCGCACGGACCCGATCGGCATTGCCGAGGTTGAGCGCGACACCGCCGACATCGGTTTTGTGAGTGATATCGGGCGAACGGATCTTGAGCGCGACCGGAAACCCGATGGTCGCTGCGACACGTGCGGCCTGGTCCGGGTCGTCGGCCGGGCGACTGGCCGTGAGTGGGATGCCATAAGCCGCGAGTACGGCGCCGGTCGCTTCCGGGTCAAGCCAGGTTTGCCTGGCGGCAAGCGCCGTCGCGATCACGCGCCGGGCCGCTTCCGGATTGGCTGCGAACGCTTCCGCCCTCGAGGGCGGCGTTTCCATTAGCAGCTCGCGATTGCGCCGATGGTGTATCCGATGCATGAACCCGCCGACCGCGCTGTCGGGGGTTTCATAGCTGGCGATGCGGGCTCCCGCAAAGAGCCGCCGCGCCGATCTTGCGGAATGCTCGCCGAGCCAGGCGGTGATCACGTTACGATCACGCAGCGCCCTGGGCTCTGCCGCATCGACCGCATCGATTACCGCTCGGGCGGCCTCCTCGGGCTGCGCCAGTGCGGTGGGGCAATTAAGTACCAGAATGCCGTCGACCTCAGGATCGTGGATCAACACCGCTAGAGCGTCGGCATACCGCGTCCCCGGTGCGTCGCCGATGATATCGACTGGGTTGCCGTGGCTCCATGTCGCGGGCAGACACCGGTTCAATTTGGCGACTGTATCTTGCGACAGTTCGGCCAATCGGCCGCCGGCCGCAATCAAGGCATCCGTGGCGAGCACCCCCGCGCCGCCGCCATTGGTCAGGATCGCGAGCCGCTCGCCAACCTGCTCGCGGGTCAATGCCAGTGTCTCGGCCGCATCGAATAGCTCGGCCATCGTCTCGACCCGCAGCATGCCGGCGCGACGAAAGGCCGCGTCATAGACCGCGTCGGAGCCGGCGAGGACCCCCGTATGCGAGGCGGCAGCCCGCGCCCCCGCATTCGAGCGACCGGCCTTTAGTACCAGGACCGGCTTGATGCGCGAGGCTGCTCGGGCCGCGGACATGAATTTGCGGCCGTGGGTGATACCCTCCGCATACAGCAGAATAGCCCGGGTGTGCGGATCGGCGGCGAGATAGTCGAGCATATCGCCGAAATCGACGTCCGCCATATCGCCCAGCGAGACGACATGCGAAAAGCCGATGCCGCGCGGCACCGCCCAATCGAGCATCGCCGTGATCATTGCACCCGATTGGCTGAGGAAGGCGATATCTCCCGCCGATGCCGCCAAATGTGAAAAGGTCGCGTCGAGGCCAAGCCGCGGCACCATGATGCCGACGCAGTTCGGTCCAACAACGCGCAGAAGGTGGGGCTTTGCCGCATCGAGTGCGGCCTGCTGCAGTGTGAGACCCCGCTCACCGAACTCGCCGAAACCGGCCGTAATGATAACCGCTCCGCGCGTGCCACGCTCGCCCAACTCGCCAATTAGCGAAGGCGCCGTCTCGGCCGGCGTGGCAATGACCGCGAGGTCGGGGGGTTGCGGGAGGCTTGCGATACTGGGATGAACGGGCAGTCCATCAATCGTGGAGTGATGCGGATTGACCAGCATCAGCTCGCCGGCAAACCCAGCGCGGCGCAGATTGCGCAAGACGATCGCGCCGACCGAGCCGGGCCGCGGGGTGGCGCCGATCAGCGCTACGGATCGCGGTTCGAAAAGCTTATCGAGATTACGAACGGACATTCGCGCCTATCGATTGCTCGACCTCCCGGTCGGTCGGAAAGGAAGTCCAGCGGTCGGCTAGCTGGTTGACCCTGTCGGCGACCAGACCGAACCGTACCTGCGACACGTTCAGATCACGAAAGTAGTTCACCAGATCGCCCCAGGGATCGTTCGGACGTCCGACCGCGGAGATAAATGCGACGACCCCGCCCAGCTGGAGCTGGTCGGTGTGCACCATCCAGCCTCCGATCAGCAGCGCGCGATGACCTGCAGATGGTTGCAGATGTTCATCAGGAAATTCATCGAGAACTTCAGCTTGAAGATACCCATATTGAGCTGCATAACACGGTCGACCCGCTTCCCGTCCGACCGTTCTTGATCGGCCGAGGCGGCATAGGTCGCGACGGTGCTGATGCCGAGCTGCCGCAAGACCCAAACCCGGGTGCCGGCGCGGCGATTTATCGCATGCTGCATCAGCGGCACGAACACGAGCTGCGGCACGAAAATGACAAGCGCCGCCGCCGCCATCCATCGGTCGAGATGCAGTATGTAGGCCAATACCGAGAGTAATATTCCGGCCTGCAGCAGCGGCTCGGAGATGCTGCCGCCAATAAAATTTCCGATCGGTTCGACTTCTGCGACAATCATCGCAGTCCCGACACCGCGTGCCTCCGGCCCCGGTGCGATCGCCCGGGCGACCCTCAGATAAGCGATGACGTGCCGGCGCAGATCCCGTTTTGAATTCTCGCCAACCCAGCTGCGATAGACATTGAGACCAAGCTTGGTCGCCCCCTGCACGAGAGCGGCGCCGGCATAGGCCGTGCACAGAACTACGACAAGCTGGAACGGTCTTTCCCTGACCAGATTGTTGACGACCCGGCGCTGAATCTCGAGCGGTGCCACTTCCAGCAGGAAGGTAATCACCGTCAGGCTCACCAGCGCGATCTGGTGCGGCCAGCTTACCGTGACGACATAGCGAAAAACGTTGCTCGGCAACCGGTATACCACAAGCGGCATCAATCGCGTTCCATCAAGGTCGTCCGGATAAGATCGACCAGCCCTTCGACCGCGAAAGGCTTCTCGACGACTCTCGTCACGCCGAGCCCTGCAGCACGCTCCATTGTCTTTGTGTCGAGTCGGCCCGAAATCAGAATCGTCGGGCGCCGAAGGCCTTCTAGCTGGAGGCGGGCAATGACGTCGAGACCGGTCATACCGGGCATGTGCTGGTCGATGATCAGACATGCCGTCGACCTGTGCCGACAATCGTCCAGGAAGTCGGCTCCCGAGCCGTACGACCGCACCTCGAACCCAAAGGTTTCGAGCAATATTTTCAGCGATTCAGCGACCCATTCGTCATCATCGACGATACAGATCGGTTTGTCGGTCGGCGCGAGCGGGCGATGCGTCGCCAAAGGAACGGGCATGCTGACCTCTCCGTCAGAGCCCCGATCAGATCCGGAATCGGAATCTTGCGCACTGATCTGAATCAACTGCTCACTCACATCGTTAGGCTTCGACCGCCGCCTCCAGAGCGGCTCGATCACGCAGCTCGATGCGATGCGGGTTGGGGATTGCGATCACGCCTTCGCGCTTGAAGCTCGACAAGACGCGACACACCGTTTCGACCGTCAGGCCGAGGTAATCCGCAATGTCGTGGCGCGACATCGGCAGGTCGAGGATCTTAGTTCGGTCGCGCTCTTCGAACATCTCAAGAAGGAAGGCCGCAACGCGTTCGGGTGCGGTCATGCGGCCCAGCAGCAATGTGCGGCCATGGGCGTTGGCGAGATCGCGCAGCATCGTGTTGCGCCGGAGGCGCGCAAGCGCGGGGTTATGGTCAATCAGCTGTTCGGTCGCGTTCCGCCGGTAGCGCATGACAACGGCATTATCCACCGCTTCGGCCGAATATGGGTGTTCGTTGATATCATCCACGCCAAAGCAGTCGCCGCTGAAGCAGAACTCGGCAATGTGACGCCGGCCGTCGGCGAGAAGTTTGCAGATGCGAACCGTACCGGAGACGACCTTGTACCAGCAATCCGAGGCGTCGCCCTCGGCATAAATCTCGTCATTGCGCGAGAAGCTGAGCCGGGTACCAATCCTCTCCAGCGCCACGAGCGCGTCGAGCTGACCCGATTGCGCGATGTTGACCGCGTCGTACTCCAGCGCTGCAGACGCGTTCCGATAACCGGTGTTGCCAAAGTGCCTGTACATGATGTCTCTCCAGCCCGTTGGTGCAGAGAGCATCAACCCTCTTGGTGCCGGCTGAAATCCGGAATGTTCCTTAGGGAGACTACGTACGTAAAACTACGTATCGAATAGGAGTCCCGACGCCGCACCACCCAGGTCTTGACCAGTTATGCATAGGGCTCGCTCAGCGCAGCGTATCGATATACCCGATCAGATCGTCGATCTCGGCCCGTGTCAGTGCGAGATCCGGCATTGCCCCATGCGGGTGCGACAGGAAAGCACGAAGCTGGTCGGCGGTCATACCGCTGTGCGCGACCGTCTTAAAGCTCGGCGGCCCTTCTTGAATAGCGCCCGCGGCATTGCTGTCGACCACCGTGGCAGCTGGCGCACCACTGCTGGGCGAGTTGACCCCCTCGCGCGGCGTCGGCACGGGCAGGATGATCGGCACCGCGGTCGAGCACAAAGAGCATAAGCAATAGACCGGGAATTTTGAACGACATGGCTTCGCCTCGCAGCCGCTCGGATACCCGGGACCGGCCGGCGGCTGGCCTCAGCTCTTGTCTCTTGGCGCCAGCGACGCCGAAAGCGCCTTTGCCGCCTCGCTGAGTTCGCTGCGGTGCTGCTCGTCGAGTTGACCCCGCGAGGCCAGCGACTTCGCAAGCTCGACGAGGATGTCCGCCAACAGTCCGTAATGCAAATGCATCACCGCCTCGCGCCGATCCTCGCCGGGCCGCACCAGCCTGACGGCGACGCTATCCGCATCGGCATAGGCGTCGAACTGCGAATGCCGGCCAAAACTCCCGATATAGGCCTTGTCGGGAAAATCGACGGAGACTTCTGCCTTGTCGGCAATCGGGTGCAGTGACATTTCTCGGCTCCTTGGATAACTTGCGCAACTTAACCCAGCAAATAAACCGGGACCGGCCTCATGTGGTCTTCGACGCGCCGAACACCGGGGGTGTTCTCGGCCGCGACAACGAGTGCCCGCTTCTCCTGTTCGGAAAGATAGGAGGACCACAAATGGACGATGCCGTCCTTGACAGTTACGTTGGCTGGTGAGACTTCGGCCCATCTTTGCGCCTTCAGTTCGGCCAGCAATTTGTCGCGGATCGTTCGGTCATCGGCCTCAGTGCTGCTCGGCTCATTGATCGTCATGCCAAGCGCTCGCACGAGGTTGGCCCTGCTGACGATCCCGACGAGCTTGCCGTCCCGTACGACCGGCACGCGCTTGATCCGGTTCGTCTCCAGCAGAATAGCGATATCGGCAACCGGAGTGGTCTCGGTAACGGAGATCACGTCGCGCGTCATGACGTCCCTCACCTTGCCGCTGTGCGACTTGACGTAATCTCCGGCGAGCTTTTTGGTCGACGCCATCATGTCGAGCCACCACGACCGGCGGTGCTCGGTTCCAGTTTCGGCGCGCTGCAGGAGATCACCCTCGCTCACCATGCCGATCACCCGGTTCTCCCTGTCGACGACCGGGACGGCACTGATGCCTCGTTCGGCCAGCAATTTCGCGACCGTCTGGACGGATGTATTCTGCTCGACCGTGATCACCTCGCTCGTCATCACGTCCATAGCGCGCATCTCAATGCTCCGTGTTAATTACTCGATACATCAAATTGCGAGCTGCCACCATCTCGAGCGGTCTAGGCGGTGCCACCCAGTCGTTGCGCTAAATAGTCGATCGCGTGGCCGAGCGTCGCGAGTTTGGGGTAGTCGATTTCGGGGATATCAATCTCGAGCCGCTCGCTGAGAGCGGTAACCAGATTGAGGAAATCCATCGAGTCGATATCGAGCTCCTCGCGCAGTTCGGCGTTTGGATCGAGCCGGCTCGCGTCGGTCTCAGGCGCGATCTGGCCGAGCTCATCGATCAGGACGGCGGTGATGTCGTCGCGTGTCATAATGTCTCCGGGCTCTGCAGTCGGTGGTCAATATCGGCGAGGAACAGTGCGCCGCGATGGCCGTCGCTGGCGCGATGGTCGGCCGCAAGCGTCGCCGTCAGCACGCGCCGAACAGCGATTTCACTGCCAATAGCCCAGGGCCGCTCGACCGGCATGCCAAAACCGACGAGCGCGACCTGGGGCGGGTAGATGACGCCGAATACCGCCTCGACGCCGCGCTCGCCGAGATTGGTGACCGTGATCGTCGGATCCGACAGCTCGGAGCTGCGCAGCGCCCCGCTGCGAGCACGGGTGACGAGGTCGCGCAACCGCGCCATTAGATCCTCGAGCGAAAGCTTGTCCGCGTCGCGAATAGCCGGCGCGATGAGACCGCCGCCGCGGATCGCGATCGCTGTACCGATATGGATGCCGGACCCCGGCTGAAACCCTTCGGCGGTAAAGAACCCGTTGAATTCAGGCGCAGCGCCGAGCGCACACGCGACCGCCTTGAGCAGCAATGCCGCGAGCAACAGCCGTTGCGCCGGTGAGCGGGTTGCGTTGGCAGCCTCGAGCCAACCGAGACTTCGGGTGAGGTCGACGGTCGTGCTCAAATAGTAATGCGGGATCTCGCGCTTCGAGCGCGCCATCGCCGCGGCAATTGCACGGCGCATTTCTTTGAGGTCGAGGCGTTTTGGCAGGGCTGGACCGGGCCCCGCCCCGGCTGCGGCACGCTCGACATCGGCAAAGAGGATCGCGCCGCCCGGCCCGCTGCCGCTGAGGCCGGCAAGCGCGATCCCACGTTCGCTTGCCAATCGGCGCGCGGCGGGGGATGTCCTCGCGCGTCCCGCCGCAAGCGGAGGTTCGACACGCGGTGGCGCTGCAGGCGCCGGTGCCGTCGGTGCGGCCGGAACCTCCAGGACCTTCGCCACAACGGCGGGCTGGGCGCCGGCGATTAGCGCGAGCGGTGTCCCGACCGGAACCGTGGTGCCCGGCTCGACGAGCCAGCGCTCGATCACGCCGTCCTCGAAGATGTCGATTTCGATGGCGCCTTTCTGGGTCTCGACGACAGCAACGATATCGCCGCGCTTGACTCGATCGCCCGGCCGCTTCAGCCATTCGACCAATGTCCCGGCTTCCATGTCGGCACCGAGCGACGGCATGCGGAACTCGCCCATCAGCCGCCCAATGTCGCTTTCGCCGCGGCAATGATCGCCTCGGGCTGCGGCAGCGCCGCCTCCTCGAGATGATGGGGATACGGGATCGGCACCTCGGCGCTGCACACGCGACCGACCGGCGCGTCGAGCTCCCAGAACGCCCCCTCCATGATCCGCGCGCTGATTTCGGCCGAGAGGCTGCCGCTGCGCCAGCCTTCGTCGACGATCACGGCGCGGCGCGTCTTGCGGACAGAGGCGAGCACAGCATCGGCATCGAGCGGCCGTAGGACACGCAGGTCGATGACCTCCGCCTCGACCCCGTCCTTTGCCAGGCTTTCTGCCGCGTCGAGCGTCTTGAACAGTGTCCCGCCATAGGTGACGAGCGTCACATCCTTGCCCGGGCGCCGCACGACGGCGCTGCAAATATCGACTGGTCCATCGGACGAGAGGACGCCGCTCCGGTTGTAGAGCATGACGTGCTCGAAGATCAGTACAGGGTTGGGATCGGCGAGTGCGGCAACGAGCATGAACCGCGCGTCTTCCAAGGTCGCCGGGGTGATGACCTTGAGCCCGGGGATGTGGGCATACCAGCCTTCGAGGCTGTGCGAGTGCTGTGCCGCCAGCTGGCGGCCCGCGCCGGTGGCCATGCGGATCACGACCGGTACTTGGAATTGCCCGCCCGACATGTGGCGGATCGTTGCCGCGTTGTTGACGATCTGGTCGAGTGCCAAGAGGCTGAAATTGACCGTCATGATTTCGACGATCGGCCGCATCCCGCCCAGCGCCGCGCCGATCCCGGCGCCGACAAAGGCCGATTCGGAAAGCGGTGTGTCGCGGATGCGCTCGGGACCAAATTCGTCGAGGAGCCCCTTGGTGACCGCGTAGCAGCCGCCGTAGCGCCCAACATCCTCGCCCATCAGAAAGACGTTCGGATCAGCGCGAAGCGCCTCTCGGATCGCCTCGCGCACCGCGTCGCGGTAGGTGATCTCGCGCACATTGTCGGTCATGGCGCGCCCTCCCCGGCATAGACGTCGCGGGCCAGCTCGGCGACCGGCTCCCAACGGCCGCTCTCCGCAAAGCCGACGGCCCGCGTGATCTCCGCATCGACCTGCGCCTCGATCGCGGTGACGTCGGTGTCGTGCAATACTCCCGTCTCGCGCATCCAAGAGGCGAGGCGGTCGATCGGATCACGATGCTTCCAGTCCTCGATCTCGGCCCGATCGCGATAAAGCTGCGGGTCGAACATCGAATGCGCGCGGAAACGATAGGTCCGGCATTCGAGGAGTGCCGGCCCGCCACCGCCGCGGATCGCCGCACAGACGCGCCGTGTCGCGGCTTCGACCGCGACGACATCCATGCCGTCGACGACTTCGGCAGGAACATTGTAGCTCTGCGCCTTGATGTGGATGTCGGGCTGCGATTCCGAGCGCTCGAGCCGGGTGCCCATGGCGTAGAGGTTGTTCTCACAAATGAACAGCACCGGCAGCCGCCATAGCTCGGCCATATTGAGGCACTCGTGAAACTCGCCCTCGGCGACGGCCCCTTCGCCGAAGAAACAGGCGGCAATGCCGTCGCGCTGCTGCATCTTCTCGGCCAACGCCAAGCCGACGGCAAGCGGCAGCCCGCCGCCGACAATAGCGTTGCCGCCATAGAAGCGGGTGGCAGCGTCGAACAGATGCATCGATCCGCCGCGCCCGTGGCTGCAGCCCTCGGCCTTGCCGTACATTTCCGCCATGACCGCATCTATCGACACACCGCGAGCCAGCGCGTGGCCATGCTCGCGATAGGTCGTGACCACCGCGTCGGCCGGCGCCAGCGCCTGCATCACGCCGGCGGCGATCGCCTCCTCGCCGATGTAGAGATGCATGAACCCGCGGATCTTCTCCTGCTGGTAAAGCTCGGCGCATTTTTCCTCAAAACGACGAACGCGGATCATTCCATGCAGCAATCCCAGCAAGTGCTCGCGGGTCAGGTGCGGCTTTATCGAATGGCTCTCGTTCATGACGACGGGTCTGCGATCGACATCGGTTGACTCCCTCGGCTCAGATCAGCAGGCGCTTACAGGACACCAGCTTTTCCGCGATGTTTTGTCCCGCGGGCGGATGCTCGTCCGCATTGATCCAGGTCAACCAACCGCATGCACCCTAGACCGCTGAGTTCGCCAGCTGCGACCGCCGTGGATCACCCCTTGACCGAACAGGCGGGTTAGCAATCCACAGTTGAATGATACGTTGCCGCCGCGGCAGTCTACAGCAAATCAGCAGCGGAAATTCTTGCACTGGTTGCAATGGTTGATTGGCGATGGCCCCGAGGCCCCCCGAGGCTAATTCTACCGCACAGGCTCGCTCGCCTCCGCGTGAGGCGGCTCGCGCGTGCGCGCGTCGCGCGCGCGAGGCAAAAACGGATCAGGATCAAGCCATTGAGGTCGCGCGATTCCGTAATCGAGAAGCAGGCGACAACAGGAACGCGAACGCGGTCGGCAACGATTTCGGCATCGGCGAGGCTCCGGAGACAAACGAGCCCCGCTATATGGGTTCATGAATCGTTCTGGTCAAGAAAGCCCGCGCCTCGGGCACCCACGCGGATC
>Ga0306926_10004772_pt1 | contig 14282 bp, 14 predicted proteins | sample flu12Cox44000178_FD_203759 | JGI IMG/M metagenome (GOLD analysis project Ga0306926, IMG submission 203759) | Lab enrichment of tropical soil microbial communities from Luquillo Experimental Forest, Puerto Rico - flux8day.12C.oxic.44.000.178 (v2)... | ecosystem: Environmental > Terrestrial >...
TGCTCGCTGGATTGGCAGTAGGCGTGGTTGAACCCGATCCTGAATCCGCGGACTTGTCTTTCTTGTGGCCGAACATGCCGCCCAGGCCTTTCATCATGGCAGCCGAAGGGTTAGTCGGAATCGAGTTGTCTTGTGGCTGGGACTGCGGTTGCGGCGGCGGAGGTTGTTGCGCGGCGGCGGCGTTCGGATTCGCGCCATTGGCGCCCATCGTCATGCTCGTGTAACTCAGCATGGGCATGCCTGCGATGTGCGCCAGGTTGCTCTTTTTCAACTCCGTCAGGCTGAGTTGGATGTTGCTATTGGCCATCGTGCCCGCAACCTGCCCAGGAACCCAATCCATTTCCTTGGCCATCTTCAGGTAGAAGTCGCGGATCTCGTGGTATCCAGCGACGTCGGGCGCGATCCACTGGTCGCTGTGAATCACGGTGGAGAGTTGCTGGCCCTGCGTCTTCGGATCGGTCGATTCCATCATCATCTCGACCGTCGCCTTCAACTCTTTTGTCTGGACCCCAAGAATGTCTTTGGTGGCACCCGTCTCGGTGCTCTCGAACTTTGGCGTGATCTTCAAGTGCGCTTGCTGGTTGGCCGTCGGATGCTTGGCCTGCTCTTCTTTCATCTTCTCCTGCATCTCGGCCTGTTTCTGTGCCATCGCCTTCTTCATTTCATCGAAGGTCACGATGCCATAGGTCTGCGTCTTCGGATCGATGTTGATGAAGCGTCGCCCTTCGAGGTCGATGATTTGGACGGTGCCATCGGATTCTTCGGTCCGCATCTTCCCGCCCTGGACCGCCACCGTGCGCGTGGTGGGCTGCAGGGATGCCTTGGCATCCTTGCTGAATATCCCCGCCATCTTGACCATACCCACCATGGCTCCGCCCGTGATCTGGCTCTTCTCCGAATACTTGAAGTCCGCGTGGCTCAGTCCGCAAAGCAGTGGAACCAGCGCCACAACTGCAGTGCTCTTTCTGCGATGAATGAAGAACATGCCCGCCCCCGATTGTTCGATTGATTTGCCCCGTGGTCGTTCGGACGGGAAATGATACACGTGCAGGCCGCCGCCTGGAAGCCGCGCTGTGCGCCGGAATCCGAGAGAGCCGTGGAATCCGTGTGAGTTTTTTAACGGGTGGCGGTTTCGATCTGGCGCGCGAAAACCGCCTGCGCCGCCCGCACCGCCGTGCCATACTCCATCGGCTTTGCGGTCACGTGTGCCAAAACATGTTCTAGTGCAGCGAGGCTGCCAATCGTATCGAGATAATCGTAATAACCCAGATGCGCCATGCGGAAAAGCTGGCCTTTCATCTCGCCCTGGCCATTCCCGACGACTGCGTTGAAGGATTCGCGAAACTCCTTCACGATCGCGCCCGAGTCGACGCCCGGGGGCGCTTCAATGGCAGTGACTGCGGCGGCTGGACACGATGCGGCAAAAATCTGGAGCCCCAGCGCCTGCGCGCCAGCCCGCGTCATTTCGGCCATCAACTCGGCGTTGTCGATGAGCGCCTCACGCCCCGCCGCCAGATCGCCCTTGCCCATCTGCCGGATGTAATCGAGCGCCGTCCCGAGGGCGGCAAACAATGACGTCGCCGGCGTATATGCCGACTCGCCTTTGGCCGCCGACTTCCGTTCCTTGCGCAGATCGAAGTAGTAGCGCGGAGACTTCGCCGTTTCCATCCGCCGCCAGGCGCGCTCGCTGACCGCGCCGTAGGCGAGCCCGGGTGGAATCATCAACGCCTTCTGCGATCCGCCGATGATGAAGTCCACGCCCCAGCCGTCGACATCCAGATGCGTCGTCCCCAAACCGGTGATGGCATCGACGACCAGCAGCACATCGTCGCCTGCCGCGCGCACCAGCTTGGCGATGCCCTTCACATCGTGCCGCGCACCGGTCGAGGTCTCGCACGCCTGCGTGTACACCACGCGAACGTCGGGCGTCAGCCGCTCCCGAATCTCAGCGAGCACAAACGTCTCGCCATAGGGCTTGCTGAGAACATCGACGTTGCAGCCGTAAGCCTTGCCCAAAGACGTCCAGCGCTCGCCGAACTTCCCCGCTGTCAACACCAAGACTTTGTCACCGGGCGACGTCAGGTTCGACACGCTGGCTTCCATCACGCCGGTCCCCGAACAGGACAGCACCAAAACGTCATTCTGCGTGCCGATGAATTCCTTCAGGTCGGCCAGCACACGCGTGAAGAGCGCGCGAAAATCCGCGGTGCGATGGTGGGCAGTGAACGCAGCCTCAGCGAATTGGGCGGCGGGGAGGAGAGGAGTCGGGCCAGGTGTAAACAGACGGTTTTTGCGAAGCATGCGCTACGGTCCCCAGAGCTGTGATGTAGGATTAGTTTAGCGCAGTAGCTGTGCGGCCTTCGGAATGACGCTGAAATCGCAGCATCTCGCGAATGCGGAAAGAGCCGGTACTATAATCGGCTCTCATGAGCCTGATCGATCAGATTCAGAAAGACATCACCACTGCCATGAAAGCGCGCGAGGAACAACGCCTCTCCACCCTGCGCATGGTCAAGAGCGCACTGCAGAACCGCCAGATCGAAAAGATGGCCCCGCTCGACGAGCAGGAATCGCAGCAGGTCCTCTCCACGCTGATCAAGCAGCGCAAAGACTCGATCGAGCAGTTCGCCAAAGGCGGCCGCCAGGAGATGGCCGACAAAGAAGCCGCTGAGATCAAGATCATCGAAGCCTACCTCCCGAAAGCCGCGACCGCCGACGAGATCACGGCGGGGGTGAAGGCCGTGATCGCGGAACTCCCGTCGCCTCCCACCATGAAAGACATGGGCTCGGTAATGAAAGCCGCGATGGCGCGCTTCACCGGGGCGGGGATGCGGGTCGATGGGAAAGTAGTCAGTGAAGCGGTCAAGAAAGAGCTGGCCGGCAAGTAAGCAGCGCCCGAGAGTACGTGGGGACGGCCGTCCCGGCCGTCCAGGTCGAGCACAGCTCGGCAGACGGCAAGGCCACTCATAGGGGACCGGGAGATAATCGCCCCAAGCTAAGTTGTTGAAAAGGCGTAAAACTAATTATTAGCTATGAATTGCAGGATGCAACCTTCGCAGGAAATGCCATTCCTTGGCCCCTCAGGATGGCCGTAGAGCGATTTCTGCCTCGTAGATGGACCTGGAGAGGTCAGCCGCGTGGCCAAATGCGTTCTGCGGATCTTTAAACGAAGAATTGCAAGGAGCGATATGCCAAAATTGCGGCACGTCAAGACAAAAGCTATCAGCTTTACCAAGATTTTTCCGGCGGGCACGACGTAACCCAGCCTCTCATCTCCCTCTCTGCCACTCTCGATAAGCCTCGCTCTTTCCGATACCACGCTCCTTCGCGACTTTCTTCAGCGCTGCTTTCTCATCCATCCGCTCTTCGGCCATGATCTGCTTCACACGTTGCGCAAGACTGATCGAGCTCGCGGCGAGCGCCTCAGAGCTCTCCGCCTTACCCACCAGCAACGTGATCTCCCCCTTCACATCGCCGCGCGCCTTCAACGTCGCAAGCACCTCGCCCGCCTGTCCGCGCAAGAACTCTTCGTGGAGTTTGGTCAGTTCGCGCGCCACGACCACCCGCCGTTCTGGCCCCAGCACCTCGACTAAGTCCTCTAACGTCTCCACCACTCGATGGGGCGCTTCGTAAAACACCTGCGTGCAGGGAGCCTCGCGAATTCCTTCCAGGGCCGTCCGCCGCTCGCCGCGCTTCGCGGGCAGGAATCCGCGAAACTCAAATGCGTCGGTCGGCAGCCCGCTCGCCGCGAGGGCTGACAAGAACGCCGATGCCCCAGGGATCGGTACCACCGGCACATCCATCTCAATCGCCGCCTGAATCAGCCGGAAGCCCGGGTCGGAAATTCCCGGCATGCCTGCATCGGTGACCAGGGCAATGCGGGCGCCCTTACCCAAGTCCGCGGCCAGTTCCGCCGCTCGCTCCCGCTCGTTGTGCTCGTGATAGCTGACGGCACGCGTGGTGATTCCGTAATGATTCAACAGTTTCTGCGTCTGCCGCGTATCCTCACAGGCAATCACATCGACGCTCTTCAATATCCGCAGCGCGCGCAGCGTGATGTCTTCGAGATTTCCGATCGGCGTCGCCACCACATACACCGCGGGCCCAGGATCAAGGGCTTGCTCTTCGCGTGAGGACTCGGCCGTCATGGCCGAAGCATAGCATCGCGCCTTGAACTGAAAGCTGAGAGCTGATAGCGAGAGCTACTCTCAAAATTGACTCTCCCCTCCCACAGCCCCTAAAATCAAGACAGCCGCGGGCCCGCCATGCACTACCCGCGCCGGCCCGGCAGTTTCCTTCAATTTCGGAGTTTCATGCCACTTTACGAGTATCAGTGCAAGAAGAACGGCCATCGTTTTGAGCGCATCCAGAAGTTTTCCGACCCGCACGTGAAGAAGTGCCCCGAATGCGGCAGCCCGGTCGAGCAGGTGATTTCGGCTCCCGCCGTCCAGTTCAAGGGCGCGGGCTGGTACGTCACGGATTACGCCAAGAAGTCTGCAACCGGCACCGCGGCCTCGGGAAATGGCGACTCGGCCGCGTCCAAGGAAGAAAAGAAGGACAAGAAGTCCGACCCTGCCAAGGCTGAGAGCAGTTCGAAATCGGACAGTGGCTCCAAGGCCGAAACCACTTCGAAGAAGGCCGAGAAGAAGTTGTAAGCCCATCGCTCCGTTAGCGTTTTCCCGACATCTTCGGGGGCCGAACAAGCCGGCAATCCCTCTCTAAGCTGCCTCCCCACAATTACTTAGGACGCACTTTGCGCCGCTGAATCCTTCTCATCCCCTTTTCATCTAATTGCCTGATTGATTAATAATCGTTATCACGATTACTTATAAGGGGGCCTCAATGATTACTCTTCGGCGCAGTACGGAACGCGGTGGGGGCGATTACGGCTGGCTCACCACTCGCCACACTTTCAGCTTCAGCGATTACTACGATCCGCGTTGGATGGGCTTCCGCTCGTTGCGCGTGATCAACGAAGACTGGGTCGCGCCCGACGGCGGTTTCCCGACGCATCCGCACGCTGACATGGAGATCATCACCTACGTGCTCGAAGGCAAGCTGGAGCACAAAGACAGCCTAGGCACCGGCTCGGTGATTCTCCCCGGCGACGGCCAGCGCATGACGGCTGGTCGCGGGATTCGGCACAGCGAATTGAATCCATCGAACAAAGAACAGGTCCACCTCTACCAAATCTGGATCCTGCCCGAAAAGAAAGGCCTCGAACCGAGCTACGAGCAGAAGACGTTCCCGGCCGGCGAGAAGCAAGGCAAGCTGCGGGTGATCGCCTCGCGCGACGCGCAGGACGGCTCGGTGAAGATCAACCAGGACGCGCAGCTCTACGTGAGCCTGCTTCAGCCCGGGGAAGAAGTCGAGCACCAGTTCGCGAAGAATCGCCATGGTTGGCTGCAAGTCGCCCGAGGGTCGGTTGAAGTGAACGGCCAGAAGTTTTCGGCCGGCGACGGGGCAGCAATCAGCGACGAGCAAGCCATCGCGATCAAAGCTACCGACAAGAGCGAAGTCCTGCTGTTCGACCTGGCTTGAACCGGAAGCGGAATTCAGATTCCTCGCTTAGCGCTGGCTTACTCTTTTCGCTTGTCATTCCGAGCGCCGCGAGGAATCTGCCTTTTCGCTGGCAGGGTTCCGAATCTCGAAGTGAATGGATAAGAAAGAGAACTCATGAAAACCATAAGGATCGTCATCATCAATGGCAGCCTTCGTCCGAAAAACGACACCCGCATGGCTTCGGCGCTGGTGGCGGACGAACTCCGCAAGGATGCGGACCTTGATGTTCACGTGATCAATCCGGGCGAATATGGACTGGTGTTTCCCGGCGAGCGGGGGGCGAGGGAATGGACCACCTGCGCGTGAAGTCCGCGAGGCGGACGCCGTCGTGTCGGCGACTCCGCAATACAACGGCGGCCTCTCCAGCGTGATGAAGGCGGTGATCGAGAATCTCGAACAGCTCGCGGGCAAACCAGTAGCGCTTCTTGGCGTGGCGGCGGGAGCGATCGGTGCGATCAAGTCGCTCGAAATGCTGCGTGGCATTGCGTCGCATGTAGGCGTGGTAGTGCTTCCGCAAGCAGTCTCGATCGCTGGCGTGCAAAACAAGGTCAGCGCTGACGGCCAGGTGCTTGACGCAGCGACGGAGCAATCGGTGCGTAGTTTCGCGACCAACCTGGTTCGCTATCTCGAGGAGGCTGTTCGCCCGAAACACGAACTAGCGAGCCGCGGACAAGCCGCTGCAATCGCTGGCGCCAACTGAGCTATCCTTCCCTCTGAGAAACGGGAGACCGAGAAGCAGGATACGAAAGCAGGTCGCGATGCCCTGTTTCCTTCCCCACTCTCCCACATCGAATGCTCATGGAACGCCCGGCTGGCGTCATCGCCATCTCTGCGCTTTTCTTTGCAGTCGCCGCGTACCTTGCGGTACTGGCGGCGCTTATGCTCTTTGCCCCTGGGACCGTCAGCATGCGGATGGGAGCGCCCTTTCTAGGCGGCCTCGAACTAGCTGGGCCATTGGCGTTCTTGCTCGCGGCGGTTCTGACGGGACTCACCGGCTGGGGACTGCTACGCCTGAACAACTGGGCGCGGCGGGCGGCAGCTTTGCTGGCTCTGATCGGAATCGTCTTCCTCGTACAGCCGGTCTCGAGCGCGGTGATCAGCTTCAACCCTTCGGCTCTATTTTGGGGAGGACTTGGTGTGATGGTCCGCGTGATGGTGGCGTGGTACCTCTACCAGCGCCCGGTGATCGACGTCTTTGAACGCATCTGAATCACACGACTTTTTCGGATTCGATCAGAAAGCTGTGGGGAAGCTCGCGCTGATCTCGCTTCGGCACCGGATGAGGCCAGCGGCCATGGTTGAAACCGTCCTGACCCGGTTCATGCACCGCCGTGCGCCAACCATACTCAGCGAGTAGTTCCTCCGGATCGTCGGTCCCAAACTGCCAGGGCATCCCGTTCTGCGCCAACATCTCCAGGGTCTGCTTCGTCCATGGACTTGTGAAAAAGGACGCGCTAACCATATCGGCTCCGAAGCGGCTGCCTGCCGAGGCTGCCTCCGAAATGTGGCCCATCAGCGACCGCGCCTCGCTTTCCTTGAGGTAGTAGAACAGCCCTTCGACCACCCAGACGGAGGGCTGCTCGCGATCAAAGCCAGCCGCCGTGAGCGCGGGCAACCAGTCCCCTCGCAGATCCACCGGCACGGCCGCCCGCCGGCATTTTGGCTTTACGCCAGCCTCGCTGAGTGTCTGCTCTTTCGACTCCAGTACGAGCGGTTGATCCAGTTCGAAGAACGCTGCACCTTCCCGCACCTGCAATCGGAACGCGCGCGCATCCATCCCGGCCGCAACCAGCACACATTGTCGGACGCCGTTGGTCATCGCGCGCATCACCAGGTCATCAAAGCATCTGGTGCGGATTGCGATATAGGCTGCAGTGGTCTCGGCTTGAGGATTTCTTTGTTCCGAGCGCTGAAGGATGAGCATGCCCTCGGAACCTGCCAAAAGTTCAGCGACTGGATCGTGAAAGAGCCGGTCCGGCCGCCCAGATTCGCGGGCTCTCTGCGCGGCCGCCCAACGTGCAGTATGAAACAGTGACTCCAACACGCTCTCCTGCGGCGAGCCGGTGACGGCCCGCGAGAGATGTTACTTCGCCTTGACTGCTTCCTTCTCGCCAACGCGCTTGCTCACTTTAAAGGTGAGCTTGTTGGTCTTTGGATCAGCATCGACAATCACATGATCTCCATGCAACACTTCGCCGTCGAGAATTCGCAGCGCCAGCGGATCCTGGATCAGCTTTTGGATCGCCCGCTTCAACGGCCGCGCTCCGAAGCTTGGATCGAAGCCTTCGCGGAAGATCCAGTCTTTCGCCGCATCCGTCAGCTCGAGCGAAATCTTGCGATCGGCCAGCAGTCGTCGCAGATCCTCCAGCCGCAGCTCGATAATCTTCACCAGCTGCTCCTTACCCAGCGGACGGAAGACGATGATGTCGTCCACGCGGTTCAGGAACTCCGGCCGGAAGTGCGAGTGCAGTGTTTCGATGACCTTCTCGCTCGCTCGCTCGAACGCCTCAGCGGTCGAGAGATTCTCCGCCATCAGATATGAAGAACCCAGGTTCGACGTCATGATGATCACCGTGTTCTTGAAGCTGACGTGCCGGCCCTTGCCGTCCGTCAGCATGCCGTCGTCGAGAATTTGCAGCATGATGTTGAATACATCCGGATGCGCCTTCTCAATCTCATCAAAGAGGACGACAGCATACGGGCGACGGCGCACGGCTTCGGTGAGCTGCCCACCTTCGTCATAACCTACGTATCCCGGAGGCGCACCAATCAGCCGCGAGACTGCGTGTTTCTCCATGTACTCCGACATGTCGATGCGAATCATCGCGCGCTCATCGTCGAACAGGAACTCGGCTAGGGCTCGCGCCAGCTCGGTCTTGCCCACGCCCGTCGGACCTAAGAAAATGAAAGACCCGATCGGCCGCTTGGGATCACTCAACCCAGCGCGCGATCGACGAATCGCATTGGCCACACGTTCGAGCGCGGCATCCTGGCCGACCACCCGATTGCGCAGCCGGTCTTCCATGTTGATGAGTTTTTTGACCTCGCCCTCGAGCATCTTCGAAACCGGAATGCCGGTCCACCTGGAGACGATCTTGGCGACGTCTTCTTCGTCGACTTCTTCCTTGAGCATGCGCTGTGCGCCGGATTTCTCCATTTGCGCAGTGAGCTTCTTCAATTCTTCTTCGGTCTGCCGGATGAGTCCGTAACGAATCTCGGCCACGCGCTGCAGGTTGCCCTTGCGCTCTTCGGCCTGCTCCTCGGTCTTCAGCTGCTCGAGCTTTTCTTTCAGCTCGCGCTGCCGAGAGATGAGCTCTTTCTCTTTCTTCCAGTTCGCTTTCAGCGCATTCGATTTCTCGCGGATTTCCGCCAGGTCGCGCTCGATCAGCTTGAGCCGCTCTTTGGAATTCGAGTCACTCTCTTTCTTCAGCGCCTGCTTTTCGATTTCGAGCTGGGTTGCACGACGTTCGAGTTGGTCGATTTCGGTCGGCAGCGAATCGATCTGAATGCGCAGCGACGAAGCCGCCTCATCGATCAGGTCAATCGCCTTGTCGGGTAGAAAGCGGTCTGAAATGTAGCGATGCGACAGGGTTGCCGCCGCCACGATACCCGAGTCCTTGATGCGCACGCCGTGGTGGACTTCGTACTTCTCTTTCAGGCCGCGCAAAATCGCAATCGTGTCCTCAACGTTCGGCTCTCCCACAAACACGATCTGAAAGCGGCGCTCAAGAGCCGCATCTTTCTCAATGTACTTGCGATATTCATTGAGCGTGGTCGCGCCAATCGCGCGCAACTCGCCGCGAGCCAACGCCGGCTTCAACATGTTCGAGGCATCGATGGCGCCTTCGGACGCGCCCGCGCCCACCAGCGTGTGCAGCTCATCGATGAACAGAATGATCTGCCCATTTGAGTCTTCGATTTCTTTGAGAACGGCCTTCAGGCGGTCTTCGAATTCGCCGCGGTACTTCGCGCCTGCCAGCATTGCCCCCAGGTCGAGCGCGACGACTTTCTTGTTCTTCAACGCCTCGGGCACGTCGCCGGAGATGATTCGCTGCGCCAGTCCTTCCACGATTGCCGTCTTGCCAACGCCCGGCTCGCCAATTAGAACCGGATTGTTCTTGGTGCGGCGCGACAGCACCTGCACCACGCGCCGCACCTCTTCGTCGCGCCCGATCACCGGATCGAGCTTCCCGCGCCGCGCTTGCTCGGTCAGATCTCGTGCGTAGCGCTCGAGCGCCTGGTACTTCGCTTCAGGATTCTGATCGGTCACCTTCTGCGATCCGCGCACCGAGGTCAGCGCTTTCAGAACCGCGTCATAAGTCGCGCCATGCCGCGCCAGAATCTGTTGCGCCGCATCTTTCTTCTGCTCGGTCGCCGCCAGCAGCAAGTGCTCGGTCGACACGTACTCGTCTTTGAAATTCGCCGCCTCCTTGAACGCTCGCTCCAGAAGCTGATTCAGCGCGTTCGACATCTGCGCCTGGTTCGCGCCGCCGCTGCCCGAAACCTTCGGCAGCTTCCCAATCTCGCGATACACCTCGCTCAGCACCGCCTGTGCGCCGACTCCAACTTTCTCGAGCACGGGTGGCACGATGCCCTCCTTGTCTTCAATCAGCGCGGCCAGCAGATGCAGCGGCAGCATCTCCGGGTTGCCGTGCTCCGACGCGAGATCGTTCGCGCGCTGGACTGCCTCCTGCGCCTTTACCGTAAATTTGTCCCAACGAATTGCCATGGGATCACTCCATTTCGTAATTGTGTAATTTGGTAATCGAGTAATTTAGTTTTTGCATCGCAGCTACTTCTTGCGCTCGATGTACTTCAACGCGACACCTATCTCGTCGCCGATCGCTTCTTTAGGAGTAACTCTTTCGGTCTTCCTCAGGCCGCTCGCGAGAATTGCCCGATCCCGGTCGCGCAACTTTTCAAGGATCTTGATCTTCTCGGAAAAACTGAGCGCAGCGAGCCGCTTCCGCATTGCCTTCTTATTTTCGTCTTCGAGTCCGTGCCCGGCCTCGCAGCATTGTCCCCTAAACACAGAGGCCGAGGCAAAGGCCCCGGCCTCCGATTTAGTGCCGACGTTGCCCGAGCTTCGCTCGGCAGACAGACGAGGGCGTCTGTCGCTACACATGCTTAGGCAGCTTTGCTGGGCCCCTTGGCTTCGAGGGTCTTCTCGCCGCCCACGTTCACCTTGATCCGCTTCGGCTTCGCTTCGGCCTTCTTGGGCAGGGCAATCTTCAGGATGCCCTTGTCGTAGCTGGCCTGCACGTTTTCCGCATCCACGGTGTTCGGCAGGGTGAAGGTGCGGGTGAAGCTGCCGTACTGCCGCTCCACGCGACGGAAATTTTCTTCGTTCTCTTCCTTCTCGAATTTGCGCTCGCCGTGGACGGTCAGCACGTTGTTCTCGATCCGCACATCGATGTCTTTCTCGTCGACGCCCGGTACTTCGATCTTCAATGTGACCTGGTGCTCGTCTTCATAAACATCCACCGCCGGCGCAAAACTCGACGTGGTCAGCGACTCTTCCCGGCCTTCCGGGCCATAGGTCTGGCGGAACAGGCTGTTCATGCGATCTTGCAAGGTGGAAAACTCACGGAAAGGATCCCAGCGGGTAATAACGGTCATGACAAAAGCCTCCTCAATTTCTGATCTTGGGTTTCTACTTTTCGGCCGAAAGGCCTACTCACAGCATTGGATGCTGGTGGCCTACGGGGAGAAGCATAAAATATGAGTGTGTTATTATCAAGCTAGGAACGTAAGGATATAGGCAATATTTTCAATTGCTTACGCTCATAATTAGGCACTTTAGATAGCTCGTCTCCGGCACGCCGAGCACCACGGGATGGTCTTTAGCCGCTCCCCGCTTCTCCACCAGCCGTACCGTCCGGTGAGCGTCCCGGGCCGCGTCCGCAACCACTTCGACGAACTCACTCTCCCCGAGGTGGTAAGAGCAAGAGCAAGTCACCAGCGTCCCACCGGGCCGCAGCATCTTCAGCGCTCGCAGGTTGAGTTCCTTGTAGCCGCGCATGGCCGTCTCCAGGTTTTTGCGAGTCTTTGCAAACGCCGGCGGATCGAGCACGATCGTGTCGTACTGCCTTCCTGCCTGCGAATAGTCCTTCAGAAGGTCAAACGCGTTTGCCTCAATCCACTCAATCTCGCTCTGGTTGAGCAGCGCGTTCTTGTAGGCCACCTCGAGCGCCGGACGCGAGCTGTCGACGCCGGTCACCTTGGTCGCTTTCTTCTCCAGATGCAGCGCGAACCCGCCCTGGTAACAGAACATGTCGAGTGTTTCGCCGCGCGCGTCCTCGACGGCAGCCGCATAGTTTTCCCGCTGATCGAGGAACGCCCCGGTCTTCTGCCCTTCGAGCGCGTCAAAGTGAAAACGCACGCCGTTCATGTTGAAGACGGTGTTCCCGCGCTCGCCTGCCACCAGTCCCGAAGCCCGCGCCGGCAACTGCTCCAGCTCGCGCACGCGCGCATCGACCCGTTCAGCAATCGCGGCCGGCTTCAGCAACTCCTGCAATTGCTCGACGATGTCCTTCCGCACGGGCTCGGCATCCATCGCCTGGGTCAGAATCTGCAGCGAGAGCACATCGTGGTAACGATCGACAATCAACCCGGGCAGGAAGTCGCCCTCGCTGAACACAAGCCTGTAGGCGTCTGTATCGCTTACCACTCGTTCCCGGTAAGCCACCGCCTCCCGAATCCGCTCCCGCAGCAGCGCCGGAAAATCCGGGACCGGCTCGTGCGAAATCATCCTCACCGCAATTTGCGAGCTCGACGAATACAGTGCGGTCCCTAGGAACTTCCCGCGGTGGTCGTGCACTGGAACCACTGCCCCGGGCGCAACGTCCTTCGCCGAAACCATGTCCGAGCGGTACACCCAGACGTGTCCCGCCTTGAGGCGCTCCGCTCCGCGCGGCGCGACCACCACAACGCCACCGACTGACCCAGGAGCGGTTCGCGGCACAGGCTTCTTGTCAGGAAGTTTCTTAGGAGTTTCAGTACGCGGAGGAGTGCGAGTGGACATGCCTCATCTTACTAGCGCTACCAGATTGACGGGGCGCAGGCAGCCTCGGCTCCTAGCGGCCTTTCAACTTCATGACCACGGCAGCAATGCTAGCCAACGCGATCGCGCCCAACGCACGCAGAGAAACCAGCCCAATGGTGTCCCAAGCGCTCTTCGCCCCGATTGCCCGGCTCCAAAACCAGGCCGCGAGAATCAACCAGCAACCTCCGCCAACCAGGGGAAACACACCAAACAACGTCAGATCGCGCGCGGTGTACGCGGCTCCAAAGCGCCCGAGCACAAATCCGCTGGAAAAAATCAGAAAGCAAGCAGGGATGGTCGCGAGGACGCTCGCGACCTTCAGCAAATCCGACTTGGTAGATGCACTCGCCAATGCAGGAACCTGTTCGCGCACCAACACAAGAGCAGCGAATCCCTGTGCCCTTTGCGAAACCTTAGCGCACTTTGCGTTTTAGATTTTGAGATTTTCTAGGATGAGCGCGAAATCACCGGAAAGAAAACTAACTAGCAGCCTGCTCGGGTGGTGCCGTCTCCGCATGCTTCACCGCAGACGACCCACTCTCCCGCTGCGACGCGTGCAGGTCGGCCTTCAATCCATCCAGCACGACCGACGGCAATTCTTCACCCCAGCTATCGATCTCGTCTTCGCTCCACTGCCCGTTCAGCCGGATCACGCCATTTAGGTCTTCCGGAAACGCCAGCCGGTAATTGCCTTCGCGGCCCAACGTTTCGCCCACCTGCCGCCCGCTCTCGAACTCGTAGACCCGGCGGCTCGAACTCCCCGAATTATTGATGAACGCCAGGTATGCTTCGCCAGTCTCGCCGAAATTCGGATGGTAGAACCAGGCCTGCGCTGAATCCACCCTGGGCCGCGCTCGGCCCTTCTTCGCCGCCGGCGCCGCTTTCTCGACCGGCGCCTCCGTGCTCGGATCGAAATACAGCACCCGCTGGCACGACTCGCAGATCATCACCTTATCGCCCGACCGCACTTCGTTATAGGTCTGCGGCCGCAACATCATCTGGCAGGCGCTGCATTTCTGGTTGCGCACTTCCGACAACCCGGTCCCGCGGAACTTCGCCACCCGCTCGTAATGCCGCAGCAGGTCCGGATCCACGCCAGCGATCAGTCCGGCGCGCTTCGAATTCCACTCCCCAAGTAGCTTTTCGTCTTCCGCCGTCTTCTCGCGGGCAATCACTTTCTCTTTCTCAATCTCCGCCGTTTCCGCTTTCAGCTCCGCCTCAGCCGCCTTGACCTGCTTCTCGCGCGCCTCCGCGTTCACCATCAGATCGAGGATTCGGTCCTCATTGGCGCGGATCTCCTGCTGCGAGAACTCAATCTCGTGCATCAGGGCTTTGTACTGGTCGTTGGTTTTTACGTCGAGGGATTGATCGCGGTACTTGGAGATTTTGCCTTGCAGGTCCTGGATGGCGCTTTCGAACTTTTTGCGGGCGGCCTCATCGCCTTTGACCGCCGCTCGCGCCTTCTCGAGTTGCGCTTTCGTGGCCGCCAGCTTCTCTTCGATGGCGGCCACTCGCTTGGGCAGGGCAGCCACCTCATCCTTCAGGCGCCGGATCTCACGATCGGCAACTTGCAACTCCATCAGGTTTTTCAGGTCGGAGAGCATCAAGGACGCCACATTTAGATTCTAGCATGCAGGCTCGAGGGCGACTCAAAAGCAATCCGCCCGGCGCGGAC
>Ga0306926_10004773_pt1 | contig 14279 bp, 16 predicted proteins | sample flu12Cox44000178_FD_203759 | JGI IMG/M metagenome (GOLD analysis project Ga0306926, IMG submission 203759) | Lab enrichment of tropical soil microbial communities from Luquillo Experimental Forest, Puerto Rico - flux8day.12C.oxic.44.000.178 (v2)... | ecosystem: Environmental > Terrestrial >...
TGGCCGCCCGCCGTGCCGCGCGCGACCAGGGCGCGGTCGACCGGGCGCTCGCCGCCCTGGTCGCGGCGGCCCGTACCGACGCCAACCTGGTGCCGCCCATGCTCGCGGCCGCGCGCGCCGAGGCGACGCTCGGCGAGATCTGCGGCGTGCTCCGCGCCGAGTGGGGCAGTTACTCCGAGCCGGCGGCCTTTTAAGAGCATTGTTCCGAACGGAAGGTGGCGTCTCCTCAGCGGTCACCCTTCTCGTCTCGCCGGGCGGGCACGGACGTGGACGCGCTCGCCCTGCGGGCCGAACAGGCTCAGGATCTCGACGGCTTCGGGCCCGGCCATGCCGAACCAGTGCGGCACCCGGGTGTCGAACTCGGCCGCCTCGCCCGCCGTCAGCACCAGGTCGTGCTCGCCGAGCACCACCCGCAGCCTGCCGTTGAGCACGTACAGCCACTCATATCCCTCGTGCGTCCGCAGGTCCGGTACCCGCCGGTCGCTGTCGGCGGGGATGACCAGCTTGTAGGCAAGAAGGCCGCCAGGGCGCCGGGTAAGCGGGTAGTACGTCATCCCGTCCCGCTTGACCGGAGTCGGGCGCACGCGCGGATCGGTTACCGGCGGGGTGACGAGCTGGTCGAGCGTGACCTGGTAGGCGCGGGCGATGGGGAACAGCAGCTCGAGCGTCGCCCGGCGCTGGCCCGATTCCAGCCGGGACAGAGTGCTGACCGAGATGCCCGTCGTGGCCGACAGCTCAGCCAGGCTGGTGCCTCGTTCCTGCCGCAGTGACCGCAGTCGCGGCCCGACCGCGGCGAGCGCCTGGTCCGTTTCGGTGGCCATGTCCCTAGTTTGCCATATCGGCAATTCAGTTTGCTAATCGCCGCCTTGGTGGCGCACGATGAGGGAATGAGTCAAGGAGGCGATGTGACCGAGCAGTTCGATGAGGCGTTCTGGAATGACCGGTACCGCTCCGCGCACGCGCTGTGGAGCGGCAAACCCAACCGGCACCTGGTGGCCGAAGCCGGCGCCCTGCCTCCGGGGACGGCCCTGGACGCCGGCGCCGGCGAGGGCGCCGACGCGATCTGGCTGGCCCGGCGCGGCTGGCGGGTCACCGCGGTCGACATCTCGGGCGTGGCGCTTGAGCGGGCGGCCGGGCATGGCGCGAAGGAGGACGAGGCTGTCGCGGAACGGATCGAGTGGCGGCGCGAAGACCTCCGGGAGTGGGTGCCGCCCGAGCGCGCCTACGACCTGGTGACCGCGCAGTACCTGCACGTGCCCGGCGCGACCCGCCGCGTGCTGGTCGCCCGGCTCGCCGCGGCCGTCGCCGACGGCGGCACGCTGCTCTTCGTCGGGCACCATCCCCTGGACCTCGAGACGACCATGCCCCGCCCGCGCCAGCCCGAGCTGTTCTTCACCGGCGACGACCTCGCCGCGGACCTCAGCGGCGGCTGGAAGATCGTCACCAATGTCGCCGCGCCGCACGAAACCACCGACCCCGAGGGGCGCCCGGTAGTGGTCCACGACACCGTCTTCCGCGCCCGGCGCGGGTAAGCCCCCGGGTCAGGACGGGCTGTCGACCGGCAGCCCGGCGTCCCGCGCGGCGTCGAGCAAGGGCTTGTCATAAGTGACGAACGACACCAGATCCCGCCGGATGGCCAGCGCGGAGGCGAGGTGGATGGCCCCCGCGGTGCCGAGCCTGGCTGGCGGCAGCGTGGCGGCGTTGTCCAGGATGTCGTGGCTGAGCGCCACCCGGCCGATCCGGCGGATGATCCGCTGGCCGCGAGGCAGGGCGCCGGGCTCGGCCCGCCAGATCGCCCGGAGCACCTCGGTCCGGTGCAAGGCGCTGGAGACCAGGTCCTGGTCCGCCCGGTCCGCGAGCCAGCTCGTCAGCGCGGCCGATTCGGGCTCGGTCAGCGCGAGCTTCACCAGGGCGGAGGAATCGAGGTAGATCACGACTGCCCCTCGTCCTCGTCCGCGCGCATCCGCCGCAGCATCCCGCTCGCGGTGGCCTGGTCGCGAGCGGTGGCGGGATACGGGTCGACGTCGAGGACGCTGCCCGACTCCTCCGCGCGCTCGACGACGCCGGCCGCGATCCAGCGTTCGAGCGGGCTGTCCGGCTGGCGTACGGGGACCATCTGCGCCACCAGGCGGCCACGGTTGGTGATGTCCACCGTGTACCCCTTCTCCACAAGATCCACATAGATGCTGGCGTGCTGGCGCAATTCACGGATTCCGATCCGCTGCGGTGGCAAGTTGGAGGTCGCGTGGTGGACTGGGTCTCCGGAATACCCTAGGTCCGGGTTGAGCGGCTTGCCCCGACGCCGGTCGCCCTTCTGCGGCATGCAAGGACTGTAGCACGCGAAATGCTACAACCTGAGGAAGCAGAACAGCGTTTCGCGTGTTGTCATACCGGAACGGCCCGGCCCCAGGAGTGGATCGGGCACGCCGAACATGGGGCAGGATAGAAGTATGCAGCAGCCGCGGGATTTCTCCCTTTACGGTGCCGTCGACCTAGGCGCGCGGCAGGCCGCCGTACAGCGCAGGCAGCAGGCGGCCCGCAACACCGGGACCAGCGCGTCCGGTGACGGCGAGACGTCGGCGTTCGTCATCGACGTCACCGAAGAGACCTTCAACACCGAAGTGGCCACCAGGTCACGGACCACCCCGGTGATCGTCGACCTCTGGGCCGACTGGTGCGGGCCGTGCAAGCAGCTCAGCCCCGTGCTCGAAAAGCTCGCGAACGAGGCGGCCGGTGCCTGGGTCCTCGCCAAGATCGACGTCGACGCCAACCCGCGGCTCGCCCAGGCCTTCCAGGCACAGTCCATCCCCATGGTCGTCGCGGTCATCGGCGGCCAGATGGTAGACGCGTTCCTCGGCGCGATGCCCGAAGCGCAGGTCCGGCAGTGGCTCACCCAGGTGCTCTCGGTCGCGGACCAGCTCGGCGTCCAGTCCGCCGCCTCGGCCGCCGGCGACGCCGACCCGGCCGAAGCCCTGGACACGATGCCGCCCGCCTACACCGAGGCGCAGGAAGCGATGGAACGCGGCGACATGGACACGGCCGCCAGCGTCCTCGAGAAGGCCCTCGCCGAAACCCCCGCCGACCCCGTACTCAAGAGCTGGCTCGCCCAGGTCAACCTCATCAAGCGGGTAAGCGACTACGACCAGGCCGCCGTCCGCCGCGACGCCGCCGCCCACCCGGCCGACGTCGACGCGCAGCTCAAGGTCGCCGATGTCGAGATGGCGACCGGGCGCACCGAAGAGGCCTTCGACCGGCTCCTCGGCGCCATCAAGCGCACCTCCGGCGAAGATCGCGACAAGGCCAGGCGCCACCTGCTCGACCTCTTCGAGATCTTCCCCCCGGACGACCCCCAGGTGAAGAGGGCCAGGAGCCAGCTCACCGCCCTGCTGTTCTAGCGGCCGCGCCAGCTAGCGGGGATCCGGCCCCGCCAGCTGCTCCAGCGCCGGAACGGCCGCCGCAAGCGCCGCCCGCTGTTCCGCCGTCAGCAGCATCAGGCTCTGCGTCAGCAGCGCGGTACCCTCTGCGCGCAGCCGCTCAAGCGTCTCATGACCCTTCGGCGTGATCGCCAGCGTGCTCGCCCGCGCATCCTTCGGATCCGCGCAGCGCTGCACGTAACCAAGCTCCTCGAGCACGGCCACCAGTCGCGTCAGCGTCGATGGCGCGATACCCTCGGCCGCCGCCAGGTCGCCAAGCCGAAGCGGCCCTGACCGCTCCACCGTGGACAAGGCCGCCAGCTGAGTCGGCGTCAGCCCGGCCAGCTCATGCCTGCGCAGCCGCCGCGACAGCCGGGCGATGGCGACGCGCAGTCGTGTCACGTCGATCAGGCCAGCATCGGTATTCAGCACGCTCGCCACAGCGTCCGACGGGCTCATGGTCGTTTCCCGCGCCATGCATGAAGATTACGCGGTACAGAGCGAACCTCGTACGCTTGGACGATGACCATGGCGCCGAGTGTCTCCTATTCCATCACCGTCCGGCTCGAAGTCGCCTCGCACGGCCGCACGGTCAGCGAGATCACCCGCGCCGTAGAGCACGCCGGCGGCGTGGTCACCGCCCTCGACGTGACATCCGGTCATCGCGGCAGGCTCCGCGTCGACGTCACCTGCGCCGCCACCGACACCGCCCACGCCGAGGCGCTCGTCGCCGCCATGGCCGACGTCTCCGGCGTATCCATCCACAAAGTCAGCGACCGCACCTTCCTCCTCCACCTCGGCGGCAAGATCGAAATGCGGTCCAAGGTCCCGCTCCGCAACCGCGACGACCTGTCCATGGCCTACACCCCGGGCGTCGCACGAGTCTCACTGGCACTCGCCGCCAAACCCGAAGACGCCCGCCGTCTCACGATCAAGCGCAACAGCGTCGCGGTCGTCACCGACGGATCCGCCGTCCTCGGCCTCGGCAACATCGGCCCCTACGCCGCCCTCCCCGTCATGGAAGGCAAGTCCGCGCTCTTCAAACGATTCGCCGGCATCGACGCCTGGCCCATCTGCCTCGATACCCAGGACACCGACGAAATCGTCCGCACCGTCGCCGCCATCGCCCCGGGCTTCGGCGGCATCAACCTCGAAGACATCTCCGCGCCACGATGCTTCGAAGTCGAGCGCAGGCTCCGCGCCATGCTCGACATCCCCGTCTTCCACGACGACCAGCACGGCACCGCCATCGTCGTCCTCGCCGCGCTCACCAACGCCCTCCGCGTCGTCGGCAAAGACCTTTCCACCGTTAGGATCGCCATGGCCGGCGCCGGCGCCGCCGGCACCGCCGTCCTTAAGCTGCTGCTCAGCGCCGGCGCCACCAACGTCATCGCCGTCGACGACAAGGGCGCCGTCTACCAGGGCCGCCCCGGCATGAACGAGAACCTCGCCTGGATCGCCGAGCACACCAACACCGTCGGCTACCGGGGCGACCTCGCCGGCGCCGTCAAGGGCGCTGACGTTTTCATCGGCGTATCAGCCCCCGGCATCCTCGCCGGCGACGACGTGAAAACCATGAACGACGGCGCCATCGTCTTCGCCCTCGCCAACCCCGACCCCGAAGTCGACCCCGACGCCGCCAGGGAATACGCCGCGGTGGTCGCGACAGGACGCAGCGACTATCCCAACCAGATCAACAACGTCCTCGCCTTCCCCGGCGTCTTCCGCGGCCTCCTCGACGCCCAGAGCCGCAAGATCACCGACCGCATGCTGGTCGCCGCCGCCCGCGCCCTAGCCGACGTCGTCCTGCCCGACGAACTCGGCCCCGACTACATCATCCCCTCGGTATTCCACCCCGACGTCGCCTCCGGCGTAGCCGCTGCCGTCCGCGAGGTAGCCGTCGCCGACGGCTCCGTCGGCTAGGCACGGCCGATCAGCTGCAGACCCGGGGTGCAGACCAGGGTTGTCACGGGCGCGGCGCGTCCGCCGGATCCGCGATCGTGAGGCGGTACCAACTACGCCAGCGAGGTGGAGAGTTATGGCCAGCGAAACTGAAATCCGTCCCTTCCGGGTCGACATGCCTGACGAGCCGATTGCCGACCTTCGGCGGCGCATCGCCGCGACGCGCTTGCCCAGCAAGGAACTCGTCGCCGACCGGTCGCAGGGCGTGCAGCTGGCGACGATCCAGGAGCTCGCCCGCTACTGGACGGCCGATTACGACTGGCGCGCGTGCGAGGCGAGACTGAACGCGCTGCCACAGTTCACGACCGAGATCGGCGGGGTGGACATCCACTTCATCCACGTCAAGTCGCGACACGAGAACGCGCTGCCGCTGATCATGACGCACGGCTGGCCCGGCTCGATCATCGAGCTGCTAGAGACCGTCGGGCCGCTGACCGACCCGACCGCGCACGGCGGCTCCGCCGAGGACGCGTTCCACCTCGTCCTGCCGTCCATCGCCGGGTACGGCTTCTCCGCCGAGCCGACCGAGCTCGGCTGGTACGCCGGCCGCGTCGCGCAGGCGTGGGCGGAGCTGATGCACCGCCTCGGCTACACCCGCTACGTCGCCCAGGGCGGCGACCAGGGCGCCGCCGTCACCGATGCGATGGGCCGCCAGGCACCCGAGGGGCTGGCCGGCATCCACATGAACTTGCTCGTGACAGCGCTGGGCGGCGGCGCCATGCCGGCCGACACCGAGCAGGAGCGCGCGGCGCTCGAGCAGACCAAGACGTTCAGGGCGAGCGGCTTCGGCTACTTCCTCGAGCAGGCCACCCGGCCGCAGACGATCGGCTATGCCCTGCTGGATTCACCCGTCGCGCTGGCGGCCTGGATGCTGGACCACGACACCGACGCCTACTACAAGATCTCCCGCGCCTTCACCGACGGGCAGCCATCCGGCGGCCTCACCCGGGACCACATCCTCGACAACATCACGCTGTACTGGCTGACCGGCACCGGGGCCTCGGCCGCCCGCTCATACTGGGAGGCCGGACGAGCCCAGGCGCTTGCGGCCGGGCAGGCCCCTCCGGACGTCAAGCTCCCGGTCGGCTTCACCACGTTCCCCGGCGAGATCTTCCGGGCCCCGCGCAGCTGGGTCGAGCTGGGCTACCCCAATCTCACCTACTTCCACGAGGCCGACAGGGGAGGCCACTTCGCCGCCTGGGAGGAGCCCGAACTGTTCTCTGAGGAGATCCGGGCCGCGTTCAAGTCGCTGCGCTAACGACATCCCCGCGCCGGGAAGGTGCAACAGTGGTGAAGGCTCTCGGCATCGAGACGGTCGCGTGACCATGAGAGCGGCGGGAGTGCGCCAGTTCGGCGATGCGGTCGAGGTTCTCGAGCTGCCCGCACCGCGGGCGCTGCGGCCCGATGAGGTCCTGATCGACGTGCGGGCCTGCGGGGTGGGCAACTGGGATGAGTTCGCCCGTACCGGGGACTGGGACCTTGGGGTGCGCCCGCCTATGGCGCTGGGCGTGCAGGCGGCTGGGCTCGTCGCCGCGGTCGGCCATCAGGTCACCGACGTTAAGGCCGGGGACTGGGTGTGCGCGCATTCGGCCCCGCTGCGCGAGCAGGGCTCCTGGGCTGAACAGCATATCGCCGCCGCCGGGCACGTTGCCGGCGTGCCGCCGGGAGTGTCGTCCGATGCCGCCGCCGCGTTGCCGGTCCCGGCGCTGACCGCCGACCAGGTGATCAGCGACGCGCTGAGGGTCAGCTCCGGGCAGACCGTGCTGGTGCACGGTGCTGGCGGCGTGACCGGAGGGATGCTCGTGCAGCTGGCCGCGCATCGCGGGGCGGTGGTCATCGCCACGGCGAGCGCGGCCAGCGCCGACCGGGTGGCCGCGCTGGGGGCCGGTCCCGTCCTGGACTATCACCAGGCGGACTGGCCCGGGCAGGTGCGCTTGCTGACCGGGGGCGGCGTCGACGCGGCCGCTAATGCCGCCCGCTCGGGCTCGGCCCAGGCGGTGCAGGCAGTCCGGGATGGCGGCAGACTAGCCACGATCACGGCGGACCTGCCAGGTGCGGAGAGAGGCATCACGATGGTGGCAGTGCAGGTCGCCCCCGACGGTCGGCGGCTCGCCGGCCTTGTGCGGCTGCTGGCACAGGGGGTGCTGACGGTTTGCGTGGCTGACCGGTTCCCGCTCGAGCAGGCCGCCACGGCGCTGGCACAGGGCAGGCACGGTGCCCACGGGTCAGCGACTGTTCTGTGGCGCGGGGATCCGGGCTGAGGCGGCCCCGCCTGGTCCACCGACTCCCGAACCTGGACCATGATAGGTACATGGACCACTTGGGGTCGGATCCGAAGGCGGGAAGATTGCTAGTCGCGACTCCCTTGCTCAGGGATCCGAACTTCCGGCGCGGCGTTGTCCTCATCGTGGAGCACGAGGAGACCGAGGGAACTCTTGGCGTCGTGCTGAACCGGCCGACCAAGATCCCGGTGGGGCGGGTGCTTGAGCAGTGGACGGAGCTGGCCACGGAACCTTCGGTCGTTTACAAAGGCGGCCCTGTCTCGCCGAACGCTCCGCTCGCGCTCGCCCTCGTCCCGGGCAAGGATGAGCCGCTCGGCTGGCGGGCGCTCGACGGTGCCCCCGCGCTCGCCAGGCTCGGGCTGCTCGACTTGGAGGCTCCGGCCGGGCTGCTCGCGCCAGCGATCAAGGCGCTCCGGGTCTACGCCGGCTACGCCGGCTGGTCACCGGGCCAGCTCGAGGCGGAGATCGACGAGGGCGCCTGGTACGTGCTCCCCGCCGAGCCTGGAGACGTGTTCGCCGCTCATCCGGAGCGCCTGTGGCGCGATGTGCTGCGCCGCCAAGGCGGCGATCTCGCCTTCCTGGCCACGTACCCGGATGACCCGGGCATGAACTGACGGCGTCGACCCTGGGCGGGTTTAGCCGACGCGGAGACTGTAAGCTTGTCGATCGTGAGCACCGAGGTACTGCCCGAGGAAGATCTGCGCGTTCATGAGGACGTTCGGGTCGATACTTCGCACGGCGATCACGAGCGGTTCGCGCACTACGTTGATAAGAACGAGATGATGGAAAGCGCCGTGTTCGGCACTCCCATCAAGGCGCTGTGCGGCAAGGTCTGGGTGCCGAGCCGGGACCCGAAGAAGTTCCCCGTCTGCCCGGAGTGCAAGGAAATTTACGAGTCGCTGCCGCCCGGCGGCGACGGGGACGAGTGAGCGTCCCTGACGAGTCACCACGGTCCGTTCTGGATAATGATTTTTCTTTTCTCCGTGGCTGGCAAAAGGATGCTTACGAAGAGTACTTTCGCGTAACTAGGCGTGATTTCCTGCTGGTTGCGACGCCTGGCGCGGGCAAGACGGCGTATGCGCTGACGGTGGCCACGCGGCTGCTCGCGACGCGTGAGATCGCGGCGGTGACCGTGGTTACGCCTACTGAGCATCTCAAGTATCAGTGGGCTCAGGCGGCGGCGCGTTTCGGGATCGCCATTGACCCGTCGTACCGGAACGCGCAGGGGCGGGCTGGTGCCGACTTCCGGGGGGTGGCGGTTACCTATGCGCAGGTGGCGGCGCATCCGGCGTTGCACAGGCAGCGTACGGAGAACCGGCGCACGCTGGTTATCTTCGATGAGATCCACCATGCGGGCGATGCGCTGTCGTGGGGTGATGCGGTGCGGGAGGCTTTCGAGCCGGCCCGGCGGCGACTGGCGCTGACTGGGACGCCGTTCCGCAGTGACGCCAATCCCATTCCGTTCGTCACGTACGTTCCTGAGCCTGACGGCGCGAAGCGGTCCGCGTCCGATTATGTCTACGGGTACGGTCCGGCGCTGGCCGATGGGGTGGTGCGGCCGGTGATCTTCCTGGCGTATTCGGGTGAGATGCACTGGCGGACGCGGGCGGGTGATGAGATCACCGCGACGCTGGGGACGCCGATGACGAAGGATCAGATCGCGCAGGCGTGGCGGACGGCGCTTGACCCGTCGGGGGAGTGGATCACCCGGGTGCTGGAGGCGGCCGATAAGCGGCTGACCGAGGTGCGCCGGGCGATGCCGGATGCGGGCGGTCTGGTGATCGCGGGCGATCATGAGACAGCGCGCGCGTATGCGGCGCTGTTGCGCCGCGTCAGTGGCGAGCGGCCGGCGGTGGTGTTGTCCGATGACCCGACCGCTAGCAGGAAGATCTCTTCTTTCGCCGCCTCGGAGGCGCGCTGGATGGTCGCGGTACGGATGGTGTCGGAGGGGGTGGACGTTCCGCGGCTGGCGGTCGGTGTGTACGCGACAAGCGTGTCGACCGCGCTGTTCTTCGCGCAGGCGGTGGGGCGGTTCGTGCGTGCCCGGCGGCGCGGGGAGACCGCCTCGGTGTTCTTGCCCTCGGTCCCTGTCCTGCTGGGGTTCGCGGCGGAGCTCGAGGCGGAGCGCGATCATGTGCTGCACGCGGCGTCGCGTGATCCGGAGGCGGAGCTGGCCGAGGCGGCGCGGCGGCGGGATCTGCCGGATGGTGAGTTCGAGGGGCGTTCTTTCGAGGCGTTGCGGGCGTCGGCGACGTTTGACCGGGTGCTGTTCGACGGCGGTGAGTTCGGTACGGCGACGGAGGCGGGGTCTCCGGAGGAGGAGGATTTCCTGGGGTTGCCGGGGCTGCTCGAGCCGGAGCAGGTGGCCGTGTTGCTGCGTAAGCGGCAGGCCGCGCAGCTCACGGCTCGTTCGGCTGCCGCCCGCTCGGCTGCCGCGCCCGTCCCTGCCGCGGCGTCCGCCGCTAGCGCGGCACCCGCCCCTGCTGCCGCGCCGGTGACCGCGGTGAGCCGTGAGGGGCTGGCCGCGCTCCGCAAGGAGCTCAACGGCCTGGTCGGGGCGTGGAGTCACCGGACGGGCCAGCCGCATGCTGTCATCCATGCCGAGCTGCGCCAGGCCTGCGGAGGGCCGGCCATCCCGCAGGCGTCGGCCGAGGAGATCCGGGCCCGCATCGCGATGATCCGGCAGTGGGCCGTGTCCCGGCGCTGATCCGTCACGCTCGGTCACCGATGATTCAAAGTGAGAACACGCGAAACCGCACGTCGGCGTACGGATGCATTAAGCCCGCATCTGCGGGGCGCTCAACACGAAGGAGCAAACCGATGAGCGCTGATGCACCCGTCGTCGGCCGGGCCGGGACTGTTCCCGAGCAGCAGCCTGCCGCAGAGGCACCCGCGGTCGGCCCGTTGCACGGTAACCCCGCGGCGCTTGGACTCCCCTGCTTCATCGCCGGTTCGGTCGTGCTCGGCCTGGCGCTCGTGGGCGTGGTCCCGGTGGCCGCGCTCGGCGCGGCGGTCCCGATCATCCTCACGGCCACCTCGATCGGCCTGTTCCTGGCGACGATCTGGGCTGCTTCGCTCGGCCAGACTGCGGTAGCGAGCGTGTTCGGCATCTTCGCCGGGTTCTGGCTGAGCTACGCGGTACTGTCCCTCGGCCTGAACCACAACTGGTTCGGTATCCCGCTGACCTCGGTGCGGGTCACGTTCGAACTGTTCCTGATTTCCTGGCTAGTCGTGATCGTCATGCTCACGCTGGCGACGCTGCGCCTGCCGATGGCGTTCACCGGGGTGTTCCTCCTCGTCGACCTGGCGCTGCTGCTGCTGTTCCTCGCCTTCAACGCGATACCGCTGTCCACCGGCCTGCTGAAGGCGGCCGGATGGGTGATCCTGGTGTTCGCGGCTATCGGGGTGTACCTGTACGCGGACGTCGTTTCGCAGGCGACCGGCGGCGGCGCGTACCCCCTGGGCAAGCCGCTCCTGCCGCGTCCGCGAAGCAGCAAGGGCAGCGTCCCGGCCCCTAGGCAGGGGTAACCTCCACGCCGGCGGCGCCCAGGGTGGCGATCGCGTCGGCAGTAGTTCCGGGGTCGACGCCCGCGGTCAGGCCGAGCAGCACCCGGGTGCGCAAGCCTGCGGCCGCGGCGTCGGCCGCGGTGGCGCGGACGCAGTAGTCCGTGGCGATGCCGGCCACGTCTACCTGGTCTACGTCGTGGGAGCGAAGCCAGTCGGCGAGGGATGTCCCGTTGCCGTCGGCGCCTTCGAAGCCGCTGTAGGCCGCCGTGTGGGCGCCCTTGCGGAATACCGCCTCGACGCTGGCGGTGTCCAGGTCCGGATGGAAGTCCGCGCCGGCGGATCCGGCGACGCAGTGCGGTGGCCAGGAGGCGGCGTAGTCCGGGTGGGCGGAAAAATGGCTGCCCGGGTCGATGTGGAAATCTTGGGTGGCTACCACGTGGGCGTACCCGTGATCTGGTGACGCGAGGAGTGAGCTGATGCCGCGGGCCACCGCGGCGCCTCCGGCGACCGCGAGCGAGCCGCCTTCGCAGAAGTCGTTCTGCACGTCGACGATGATGAGCGCGCGCACGGTTTCCACCGTATCGTGCCAGCGCGATGACGCTGGCAGCCGATTAGCTGTGCCGGTATTCGCTGCGCTGGGATAGCCGGGTGGTTAGGCGGCCACGTCGGCGGCGGTGCCGCCGGTGATCCGGAGCAGTTCGTCGAAGGAGGTGGGGAACACGGTGTGCGGGTGCCCGGCGGCCGCCCATACGACGTCGTACTTGGCGAGCCAGGTGTCGACGAGCGTGCGGATTGGCGCGGGGTGTCCCACCGGTGCGACGCCGCCGATCGCCTGGCCGGTCCATTCCCGCACCGAGCGCGCGTCCGCCCGGGTGACGGCGGTCGCGCCAATCAGCGAGGCCACGTGCGATGTGTCCACCCGGTGCGCGCCGCTGGTCATCACGAGCAACGGCGCGCCGTCGGCGGCGAAGACGAGGCTGTTCGCGATGGCGCCGACCTCGCAGCCGAGCTGTTTCGCGGCGGCCGCCGCCGTCGGGGCGGGTTCCGGCAACTCTCGTACTTGTCCGTCGACACCCAGTGACTTGAGCACGTCCGCGAACCGCGAGTAATCGACCGCCATGCGCCCACGCTACCGACGCCCATGGCGGCGAGCGAACCATTTCCCGCTGGCGGGCCGTCTCACGAGCTTTGATTGCGGTTTCCCGTGCCATGGCACGGGAAACCGCAATCAAATCGACGGCGCCCGGGAGTGCGGGTCCCCGTCCGCCCCGGCGCGGGCATCTTCCGCCTCATGGGTCACTGCTGTCCACTTTACGTACCTTGTGACCATTTTTTCGTCCGAAATGCCCGAAATATCCGTGCGTAATGTACGTAAAGTCGTGCGTGCGGGTCTCTTGCGACGTCTGGGCCCGCGCTGCCACCGGCCGAGGGCGTGCGGGCTCCGGCCGGTGCGCCCCGCGTCCTGCGCGCCCGCGCGCTGGCAGGTCTTAGTCCTCTTCGCCGCCCGGTTCGAAGACCGTGGGGATGGCGGGGTACCCCCGGGAGAGCTGCAGCGCGTAGGCCGGCAGTTCGGCGAGGGCCGCCCGGTGGCGGTCCCGCGCCGCGGACAGCGGCTCACGGCCGACGATCTTCCCGTCCCGGACGAGTTCCTGCAGCAGGACCCGGTCCGCCCGACCGGGGTCCGGCGGGATCAGGCTGATCCGCTCGGCCAGCGCCTCGCCCGTGTCGGTGCGGTGCCGGACGGCCCACTTGCGCCCGCCGCGGCCCGGCTTGCCGACCGACCGCTTCGCCACCGGCCGCAGCTCGGCCGCGGAACCGGCCAGGCCGTCGGCGGAGTCGGGCAGCGGGCCGTCGGAGCGCGCCACCAGCTTGTACACGAGCGCCGCCGTCGGCGCGCCTGAGCCGGTGACCAGCGCCGTGCCCACCCCGTACCCGTCTACCGGGGCCACGGCCAGCCCCGCGATCGAGTACTCGTCCAGGTCCCCGGTGAGGATGATCCGCGTCGAGGTGGCACCCAGCGAGTCAAGCTGCGACCGGACGGCCACCGCCAGCGCCGGCAGGTCGCCGCTGTCGATCCGCACCGCGCCGAGCGACGGGCCTGCCACCTCTACGGCGGTGCGCACCGCCCGGGCGACGTCGTAGGTGTCCACGAGCAGCGTCGTCCCGGGGCCCAGCGACGAGAGCTGTGACGTGAACGCGTGCCGCTCGCTGTCGTGCACGAGGGTGAACGCATGCGCCGACGTCCCGCTGGACGGCACGCCGTACTGGAACCGGGCGTGCAGGTTGGAGGAAGCCGCGAACCCCGCGATGTACGCCGCCCGCGCCGCCGAGACCGCCGCTCTCTCGTGGGTGCGCCGGGAGCCCATCTCGATCAGCGGCCGGCTGCCCGCGGCCGTCACCATCCGGGAGGCGGCCGAAGCGATCGCGCAGTCGTGGTTGAGGACGGACAGCACCGCGGTCTCGAGGATGACCGCCTCGGCGAACGTGCCCTCGACCACGAGGATGGGGGACCCGGGAAAGTACATGTCGCCTTCGGCGTATCCCCAGACGTTTCCGCCGAAACGATACGATGACAGGTAACGGAGCGTGGTCTCATCCACTATCCGGGTGTCCCTCAGGAATGACAGCTCCTCCGGTCCGAAGCGGAACCGTTCGATGGCGTCGAGCAGCCGCCCGGGGCCAGCGACGACCCCGTATCTGCGACCGTGTGGCAGGTGGCGGGCGAATACCTCGAATACCGCCCGGCGGTGCGCGGCACCGCTGTGCAGCGCGGCCTGGAGCATGGTGAGTTCATAATGGTCAGTCAGCAGCGCGGTCCCCGTCACGCCATCTATCGGCGTGGCGCCACCGAAGTCCAGGGATTCGCTGTTCACCGGATTGGTCACAGGTGGAAGACTACGTACAAGGAGGTGCGTACGAGTGAGCGTGGCACCCGCTGAGGTAGATCTGCCGAGGTCAGCGGACGAGTCGGTGCCGGACAAGCCGTGGCTGACGATCGTGTGGAACGATCCGGTGAACCTGATGTCCTACGTGACGTACGTCTTTGAGCACGTCTTCGGTTACCCGCGCCCGAAAGCCGAGAAGCTGATGCTTGACGTTCACCATAGGGGGAGGG